>OMJG01000040.1_pt1 | contig 86970 bp, 76 predicted proteins | sample 1646431 | NCBI WGS metagenome assembly OMJG01 (sample SAMN03771674, study PRJEB25209) | food metagenome | isolation source: Cotija cheese | place: Mexico:Jalisco,Michoacan | collected 2011-12-12 | reverse complement strand
CAAAAATGAAAAATTAAAGAAAGATTATGTTCGCGTTCAAGTAGAGTTTTCTGATATTAATTACAAAGACGCTCTTGCGGCTAGCAAAAATGGTGGCGTTGTTACAGATTATCCCAAAATTGCCGGGATTGATCTAGCCGGAACCATTCTTGAAACAAATGCCGAAAACTGGGATATTGGTCAAAAAGTTTTGGTCACAGGTTACGGTCTAGGAACAGATTTAGACGGTGGCTTTAGCCAAATTCAAGATGTACCCGCTGAGTGGTTAGTCGAAATCCCCGAAAAATTAAATAGTAAAGAAGCGATGATGTTTGGCACGGCCGGCTTTACAGCAGCTTTAGCAGTCCAAGCTGTAGATCAAGAAATTAACGCAAAAGATGCCCCTATACTTGTGACCGGAGCAACAGGCGGCGTCTCCAGTACCGCAATTTCACTTTTACAGCAATTAGGTTATAGTAATATCACAGCTCTTTCATCGAAAAAAACACAGACCGATTGGTTAACAAATCTTGGGGCTAGGGCTATTAATACGCCAGAAGAAATCCTACCAGAAAAGAAACGTCCTTTAGCTAAGCAAAAATTTGCAGCTATCATTGATACAGTAGGTGGCGATATCTTAGCAAGCCTGCTTCCTCTTATCCAATACAATGGTTGTGCTGTTCTTTGCGGAAACGCTAGCGGTATAGCTTTGAAAACAACTGTTCTACCCTTTATCTTACGTAGTATCAAGATGATTGGCATCGATTCTGTTTATGTGGAAATGGAAAAAAGAAAGCAACCTTTACTAGGTGTTGTGATCCATAACGATGCAAGTGAGTTAAATGCTAATGAATGGCGTGAAGTATTAATAGACGCACCTGAAGAAAGATATGTCCAAGGTATCGCGCATTATTACATCGATAGAAATAAACAATGGCAAGCGATTGATACTGAGCGTATTGCATGGCATACCGCTAATCCAATAGGTAATGAACAATATTTAGGTTATGAAGTATTAGAATCTCTCTCAAGTACGGATGAAGAATTTTTGTTAAATGAGCAGGAAACATTAAGAGCAATCGCTTCAGATATGATTGATTATAATTTAACACCTAATCGTGATACTGTTAGATTACATTTGGAGTTTAGTGAAACTGAATGTCCGCATCGTTCATTAGAAATTCATACGAATTGGAAGACGACAATAGATGGCATGCCGGATGAGTGGATTATAAATGAAATGAAAGATTATTTTATCGAACAAATTAAGCAATATATGTTGAATTAAAAAAGCGTGTGGATGTGAAATCATTTGATTTCTATCCCACGCTTTTTAATTTATTGTGCATATTGTTGTTGTATTTGAACTAATGCATTATAGAATAGTTCAGGTTGTTCAGGACCATTATATGTTCCTTTTTCTAATGCAGTTAATGAAGCTTTTTCAGGATTTGTTAATCCACCTTCGTATTTTTGTCTCCAATCTGCATTGATAGAATTTAAGTAAGGATTTTGCCCTGTTTCATTGTAAATTTGTTGAGCTTGTTCTGCACCAAGTGCTGAATTTGACTGACTATTACTTGCAGCATTATTAGCATCATTGCTAGCTGCGTTATTAGCGTCATTAGCTGCTGAATTATCAGCATTTGAAGCGCCATTGCTGTTTTGGTCAACGTTGCTATTAGCACCATTCTTTGATCCATCAGAATTAGCTGAATTATTGTTATTTGTGTTATCGTCACTATTAGCATTTGAATTGCTTGAGTCAGAGTTAGAAGCACTATTACCGTCTGTGCCACTACTATCATCTGAGTCATTAGTACCATTTGAATTAGAGTCACTAGACCCGTTATCATCGGAGTTATTACTATCTGAATTTGAACTAGCAGAATCGCCTGAAGCGACATCATCAGAACTACTATCAGAGTCCTTACTGCTCTCTGATTTATCATCAGAATTTTTATCTGAATCTTTATCAGACTTACTGTCTTTTGATTTAGATGCATCATCAGATTTCGAAGAATCTTTATTTGCAGATGAATCATCTTTGCTGCTGTCACTATCATCGTTACCGCATGCTGCTAAGAATAAAAATGAAGATAGTAACAAGATTATAAATTTCTTCATATATAAACCCCATTTCTTTTTTTGTTTGACACTTATGTATCAACAATAATTCAATACCACTAAATATTAATCTCAAAAAAAATTTATTATAATTTTTTTAAAATTTTTATACCGTTTTAATAACAGTATTAAAAATCGTACAAATGCCCTTTTTATAATCATTAATTGTATCTAAAAGACTAAGTGAGTTTGTTTAGATTTTTCTGATAAATCTGTATAATGTTTATATGATTAAAATATGCAGGAGGAATTCAAATGACTAAAAAAACAATCGGTTTTGTAGGTACAGGCGTTATGGGAAAATCTATGGCAACACACTTAATTAATAAAGGCTATGAAGTAAACGTTTATAATAGGACGAAATCTAAAGCAGATGAATTGGTAGAAATCGGCGCGACTTGGTGTGACACTATTACAGATTTATCTAAGACTAGTGATGTGATTATATCTATAGTTGGTTATCCTAAAGATGTTGAATCTATTTATTTAGATGAAAGTGGGATTATAAACCATGCTAAAGAAGGCACAACTATTATAGATATGACAACTTCAAGTCCTGCTCTTGCAGAGAGAATTTATAATGAAGCAAAAACAAAAAATATTAACAGTTTAGATGCACCCGTATCTGGTGGTGATGTCGGTGCGAAAAATGCTACATTAACTATTATGGTCGGTGGAGATGAAGAAGTATTTAATCAAGTTGAAGATATTTTTAATGTTATTGGACAAAATGTCGTCTATCAAGGTAAAAGTGGCAATGGACAACATACGAAACTTGCTAATCAAATCGCAATTGCAGCAGGTATGTTAGGTGTAGCAGAAGCCATTATATATGCTGAAGAAGCGGGATTAAATATAGATAAAGTGTTCAGTTCTATTGAACACGGTGCAGCAGGTAGTTGGTCATTATCCAATTTAGGGCCAAGAATGGTTAAAGGAGACTATGCACCAGGATTTTATGTTAAACATTTCATTAAAGATATGAGAATTGCGATAGAGGAAAGTAAGAAAAGAGGCTTATATATGCCTGGATTATTAAAAGCCAAAGAAGTATATGATGCACTAAGTGAAGCAGGTTTTGAAGATAATGGTACTCAATCTGTTATTCAATTATTAAAAGATCACATTAAAAAGGGGTAATACAATGGATTTAAATGAATATCAAAAACTTGCATTAAGAACAATGTCTGATGTTAAAAGAGATCCTGATAAAAGCTTGATTAATGGTGCATTAGGATTAACAGGAGAATCTGGTGAAGTTGCAGATGTTGTTAAGAAATACGTATTTCATGGTCATGAATTAGACAAAGAATCATTAAAGAAAGAACTAGGTGATGTACTTTGGTATCTCGCATGTTGCGCTTCTGCTCTTGATGTAGATTTAGATGAAATTGGTCAATTAAATATTGAAAAACTAAAAAATAGATATCCAAATGGATTTTCAAAAGAAGATTCACTAAATCGTAAAGAATAATAAACAATTATCTATTGGATAATAATGACAAAACTGTTAGAATGAAAAGGAATGAAAACGCTTTCTTAGGAGGTAGCTATATTGGAAGGAAACGAACAATATTTATCTATAGATGAACTAAAACAGTTAATGTCTGACTATCCATTTCAATATATTGTTTGTGGACAAAGTGCGATTGATTTATTTTTAAATGAATATATGCACACTAAGGAAATCATGAGCATAACAGTAAGCAGAGAAGAGGTGCTTACTTTAGCAAACTACTTTCTAGAACGCCATTATCAAATAGTAGTTGAGACACCATTGAATGAACTAAAAGAAATTACTGTTGAAGAACTTGGAGAATATAAGAAATATTATATTTATAATAAGAAGAACGAATGTAAAATTCTTAAAGTTTATATATATGAAACGAAAGATGAGAAATGGCAATTTAGTCATGATCACAATATAGAAGTGGAAGATTATAAAATATATTTCCATAGTTTAGAACATGATGTGAAGTATTTGCGACCGGAAATTCAAATGATGTATAAGCTATATCATGAACTGAGACAGGATGATATTTATAAATATCAAAAGTTAATTCAACATTTAAGTTATTATCAATTCTTTATGCTTAGAAAAGTGATTGGAAAAGATAAACTCAATCAGATTATTTTATCAGATACATAAAAAAAGCCGACGATTTAATCGTTGGCTTCTTTTAGTTACTTATAGTTACTATGCGAGTTGTGTTGTTTTATTTGCGAAGTATTCATCATAAATCGCTTGAACGGCTATATCAGAATATTGCTCATCAATACCAAACATCATAGAAATTTCAGATGAACCTTGGTTAATCATATTTAAGTTAACATTCCTCTTGCTGAGTGCTGCAGTTGCTCCAGCTGCTGTACCAACTGCTTTATTCATACCTTCTCCTACAATCATTAAAATAGCTAAATCATAATCAATTGTTAATTCATCTACAGGTATGTTTTCTCGAATTTTACTTAAAACTCTTTCTTCTTTTCCTTTAATTTGAGTCGATCTCATAATAATACTAATACTATCGATACCAGATGGGATATGTTCAATTGAAATATTTTCTTCTTCTAAGATACTAAGTACTTTGCGTGTAAATCCAACTTCTCTATTCATTAAGTATTTTTTGACGTTTATAATTGCAAATCCTTTATCACAGCTAACGCCTGAAACGATATGAGATAAATGAGAGATGTTACGTTCACTCATAATGTAAGTACCTTTATCAGTTGGTCTATTTGTATTCTTGATGACAACTGGAATACGATCTTTATAAAGTGGTTCTAGTGCCTCATCATGAAATACACCAAAACCAGCATATGATAATTCACGCATTTCTCTATATGTGATTTCTGGAATCACTTCAGGTTGAGATACAACTGTTGGGTTTGCTCTAAAGATACCAGATACATCCGTGAAGTTCTCATACAAATTTGCTTTAATCCCTCTCGCTAAGATTGCGCCTGTAATGTCAGATCCACCTCTAGGGAAAGTCACGATATCACCATTTTCAGAATAGCCAAAGAATCCAGGAATGATTAATTTCTCTTCATATTCACGTAATTTATAAATCTTCTCATACGACGATTCTAATATCATGGCGTTTCCTGGTTCATCAGTCACGATTATGCCAGCTTCTTTAGGTGATAAGTAACGTGTAGGGAAACCTAACTGACTATTATATTGTGCGATGAGTTGCGCATTGAAATCTTCTCCACAACTTTTTAAACCATCTAGTAAGCGTTCAGGTTTATCATGATACACGTTTATCAAATTTAATAAGTGGTTTTTAATTTCAACTAAAATAGAACGATTCATGTTTAGTTCAGTCACAATTTCTTCATAACGACCAACGATTTGATTGAGTTTGTTTGAATAATCTAATTGATTAATAACTTTTTCGTATAAGCGTATGAGCAAATCCGTTGTTTTAATGTCTTCTTTAAATCTTTTTCCAGGTGCAGATACGACTACAATTTTTCTTTCATCATCAGAGTTAATGATGTTAACGACTTTTTTAATTTGCTCACTGTTAGCGACGGAACTTCCGCCAAATTTTGAAACTTTCATTTTATCAGTCCTTTTACTGGGGTTAATGTAATTGTAGCTCTTTACAAAGCGAGAAATAATGATAATATTACTATTAATTCTAATTATTCAAACTTTACAAAAAACTTTAATGAATTTATACTATAATAAACTTGAGTCTATTTCAAGTAGACATTTGTATATTTAACAAGAACAATATATTTAAGGTGAGTGAGGAAATGAAAGTATTAAATGTAGCAGTATTAGGTCTCGGCACTGTTGGAACAGGTGTCGTGAAGATTGTTGAAGAAAATAAAAAGCAAATAGAAGACACGATTGGGAAATCTATACATATTAAACATATTCTTGTGAGTTCTGTGAACAAGAAACGTGCAATTAATACTTCTAGCTATCATTTAACTGAAAATATTAACGAAATTTTAGAAGATGAAGAATTAGATATCGTTGTTGAAGTAATGGGTGGTATCGAACCAACAGTAGAATGGTTGAAAGCATTTCTTTCTAAAGGTATACACGTCATTACTGCAAATAAAGATTTATTAGCGGTACATTTAAGAGATTTAGAAGATTTAGCTGAGAAAAATAAAGTTGCACTCAAATATGAAGCGAGTGTAGCAGGTGGTATTCCGATTGTGAATGCGATTAATAATGGTTTAAATGCCAATAATATTAATCAATTTATGGGTATCTTTAATGGCACATCTAACTTTATTCTTAGTCAAATGACGCGTGAAGGAAAATCTTATGATGAAGCATTACAGCTTGCAACAGATTTAGGGTATGCAGAAGCGGATCCAACTGACGATGTCGAAGGAATTGACGCAGCTCGTAAAGTTGTAATTACGAGCTATTTATCATTTAATAGAGTGATTTCGTTAAATGATGTTGAAAGAGTTGGTATTTCAGATGTTGAAATCGAAGATATTAAAGTTGCAGAAAAATTAGGCTATAAAATTAAATTAATTGGTCAAGGTAAATACGAGAATGGTCGTGTTATTTCAAGTGTTAAACCGACATTGTTACCAAATAATCATCAAATGGCGCATGTTGAAGATGAATATAATGCAATATATGTAATTGGTGATGCTGTTGGAGACACAATGTTTTATGGTAAAGGTGCTGGTAGTTTAGCTACTGGTAGTGCTGTTGTTTCTGATTTATTAAATGTTTCATTACAATTTGAATCAGATTTACATACATTACCTCCACACTTTGAACTTAAAACAGAACGTACGAAAGAAATCGTTGAAGATGAAGTAGTTAAATTCCCACTGAAAAATAGTCATTTTATTATCGTTGAAAGTGACAAAGATGAAGATGTCTTAAGAGATGATATTAAAGCGACAATTGAATTTCATAGAAGTGTTAAAGTAGAACAACGTACTGAAAATACGTATGGTATTGTCATCAGAGGTATTGATGAATTACCAGTTGATCAATTAAAAGAAAATGGCATTAATATTTTGAAATATTATCCAATTGAAGGAGATAAGTAATATGGGCAGATGGCAAGGATTAATTCATAATTATAAAGAATATTTACCAGTGAACGAAGGAACACCAGAATTGACTTTAAATGAAGGTAATACACCATTAATTCATTTACCTTATTTATCTGATAAATTGAACATTAATTTATTCGCTAAGTTTGAAGGTCTTAACCCTACAGGTTCTTTTAAAGATAGAGGTATGGTAATGGCAGTTGCAAAAGCGAAAGAAGAAGGTAAAAAAATCGTGATATGTGCCTCTACTGGTAATACATCAGCTTCAGCTGCTGCTTATGCTGCTAGAGCAGGTTTAAAAGCAATTGTTGTTATTCCTGAAGGTAAAATAGCACTTGGTAAACTAGCACAAGCAGTTATGTACGGTGCTGAAATTGTATCAATTAAAGGGAATTTTGATGAAGCATTAAATATCGTTAAAAAAGTTGCAGAAAAAGGTGAAATAGCACTTGTAAACTCTGTAAACCCATATAGAATTGAAGGGCAGAAGACTGGTGCATTTGAAATTGTAGAGCAATTAGATGGTAAAGCACCAGACTTATTTGCGATACCTGTTGGAAATGCTGGAAATATAACAGCATATTGGAAAGGTTTCAAAGAATATCATCAATTAAATCAATCAGGTCTACCTGTTATGTGCGGTTTCCAAGCTGAAGGTGCATCTCCAATCGTACAAGGTAAAGTTGTAACAAATCCAGAAACAGTTGCGACTGCAATTAGAATTGGGAATCCAGCTAGTTGGAAATTGGCCGAGGCAGCACGTGATGAATCAAATGGATTAATAGATAGTGTGACAGATGAAGAAATCCTTAAAGCATACAAAATTATGACAAGTAAAGAGGGCGTCTTCAGTGAGCCGGCAAGTAATGCTTCAATTGCAGGTTTGTTGAAATTGCATGAACAAGGTAAATTAGAGCCAAATCAAACTGTTGTAGCAATTTTAACAGGAAATGGATTGAAAGATCCTGATACTGCTATTGATTTACTTGATTCGCCAATTACACCATTAGAAAATGACGAACAAGCAATTATTGATTATATTGAGCGTGCATTAAAATGAAGAAATTAAAGCTTAAAGTACCAGCCTCAACTGCTAACCTTGGGGTTGGTTTCGACTCAATCGGAATGGCTCTAGATAAATATTTAGAAGTAGAAGCGTATCTGTCCGAAGATGGAAAATGGCATTTTGAGCATGTTGGACCTCATCTGAAAGGTTTACCTGATAATGAGGAACATTATATTACTAAAATTGCACAAACTGCTACAGAGAAATTTTCGAAAGAAATGCCCGCATTAAATTTAAAAATGTATAGCGATATTCCACTTGCGAGAGGATTAGGTAGTTCAGCATCTGCGCTCGTAACAGGGTTATTTCTTGCAAATTATTTTGCAAATTTAAAGTTATCTAAATATGAGTTACTACAACTTGCAACTGAAATTGAAGGACATCCAGATAATGTTGCCCCAACAATTTATGGTGGATTAGTCTTAGGAGTATATGATCCAGAAGCTAAACATACGGATGTATCATATATAGATATACCAAAAGTCGATGTGATTGCTACAATACCAGAGTATGAGCTATCAACAGAGAAAGCGCGTAAAGTATTACCAGAAACACTATCTTTAAAAGATGCCGTTAAATATAGTGCAATAAGCAACACGATGATCAGTGCTTTAATTCAACATAATTATGAATTAGCTGGAAAGATGATGATGAAAGATGGTTTTCATGAACCTTATCGTCAACATTTGATCCCTGATTTTGAACGTATTAAAGCATTAGCTATAGAACATGGAGCGTATGCGACTGTTATTAGTGGTGCTGGTCCAACTGTATTAACGCTCGTCAAAAAAGAATTGAGTGGTAAACTTGTAAGGACATTACAAGATGAATTTGAAGATTGCGAATCAGAATTGGTAACCATTAATCGTTATGGTATTAGTCAAAAAATCATAAACTTATAAACAAAAGTGAGATGCTTATATTCTATGTATGATAGAATATAAGCATTATTATATTTAAGGAGAACAACATGACATATAAATACATCGTAATGGATATGGATGATACACTTTTGACTTCTAAGAATGAAATAAGTGAAGTAACATATCAATACTTAATGGAGAAACAAAAAGAAGGCATGAAGTTAATACTTGCATCGGGGCGACCAACTGAAGGTATGATTAAGCATGCAGAAGTGCTAGATTTAAAAAGCTATGGTGGTTATATTGTAAGTTACAATGGTGCTTTTGTTATAAATGCTGAAGACCAAAGTATCGTATTTAATCAAACAATTAGTCAAAAAGATGCACACGATATTATTGATTATTGTAGAAGTCATAATTTCTTTTATTTAACATATTTAAATGACCAAATTATTCATGATACGACACATGATTATATGAACATTGAAAGTGAATTAACAGGTCTTCCAATGAATAAAGTTAATAATATTAAAGAAGCTATTATAGGTGACGTTCCAAAAATAATGGGTGTTGATTTCGAGGAAAATATTGCAAGTGCAAATGAAGCGTTGAATGGTAAATTTAATGACCAAGTGTCATCAACAATAAGTAAACCGTACTTTTTAGAATTCATGAATAGTGAAGTTTCTAAAGGAAAATCGTTGCAAAGATTGTTTGATCAAATTGATGCGGATTTCTCAGAAGTGATAGCTTTTGGTGATAGTTTAAATGATTCTGACATGTTAGAAAGAGCAGCAGTTGGTGTTGCTATGGGAAATGCGAACGATACGATTAAAGGTATTGCAGATGTTGTTACAGATGACCATGACCATGATGGTATTGTAACAGCGTTAGAAAAAATATTAAATGCATAAAAATAAAGCAGTTCAAACCTTAAATTTTTAAGATTTGAACTGCTTTTTATTATTAGTGACGATCTTCATTAAATGCGATTGAAGTCATTTCAATTACTAGAATTGATTTTGCCCCAAGAATTTTTAATTGTTGTACAATATCATCAATTTCAGTTTTATGTCTCAGTCTTTCAACAAATACGATGATTTGTTCGTACTGATCAATCTCTAAATTGTATAAATAATGTGTGATTGTTCTTTCCAATGGAGACATAAAGCTAATCTTTTTATTAGAGTGTCTTAATGTACTCGAATCAAAATTAAAGCGAGTAGTACCTTGTACACGTATTTCTTTACCAGGTAAATAACGAGCAATTTGAAGTGGAACGTATAAGAATTCTCCTATACCAATGACAAATTTAGGTGAATCATCTAAAAAGTCATTCAATAATTCTCCCATACGTTGAAATAGATCTTCAGATACTTGTTGTTCTTTACCATTTAAAGTGAATCTACCTGTTGAAATAAAATATGGATTATCGTGAATAGTACCATCACGCAGCATGTTTTGTGCTTTTACAATAAAATGATCATTTATGACATTTCTTAATGAGTAATATTGAACTTTCGTATCGTGTTTTTGATTATCTAGTAGTTCATTTTGAATTAAATCTTTCGTCTCATGGTCAATAGCTGTAATTTCTACATCAAACGACATAAGTGAAATGATGTTGATTTGAATATTTAAAGATTTTTCCAAACTTGAGAATGCTTCTTTAACACTTTGAGATCTTAAATCAATAGGTGTTAATACAGTGAATGTTTCTCTTTCAGGACATTTATCATAAATCTTTTTAATGAGATTTAGTACAGAATTACCATTTAATAAATGATTATCAATGATTGCGACACGTTCATCATTATCGAAGAAGTCTTTATCTTTCGTATAGAAATATAAACGTTCTTGAGGATCAACAATATCGCTATGATCTAATAATGGTGGATGAGAAATAATCTTATCTCGTGTAGAAGCTAAGAACATCACATCATCATCAAATAAACTAAAAATCGATTGTCCTAAATTGACAGCACGTTCACTTAAGCCTAAAAATCTTGTTGGTGGATAGTGACCAAGTTTATTAGATTCAACCATATTTAAGGCTTGAATCATTTTACTGCGATTTTTACTGTTAATAGCTTTAGCGATCGTTTGAATACGTTCATCCGTTTCGCCTGTTAACGACTCATGATATAAGAATCCTAATAATAAACCAACAAGTAAAGGATGCTCTGGATATAATCCTCTAGAATATCCTAAACAAGGAGATACTGGTATAAATGGAAATTCTGAATGTTCTTCTTGTGTAATTGCGAGCATTTCATCTATTTCAAATTCAAATCTATTTTCTTTAACTTTCACTTCAACTTGCTGTTCATTATCTAAAGGAAAAACTTTACTTACTTGGGACATGTGATTACTCCTTTATTTACTTGTATGCGTCCATTCATGGCTGAATTTCTTTCTCTTAATATGCGCATAAATTTGGTCAGCTGCATAGTCTTGGTTCGTATAAACAGTAATATCAAAAAATGCTTGATTCTCTTCAAATGGTTCATTTAAATATAAATCTTTAAGATGATTAAATAATGATTGCATCTGTTCCCGAGTTAAACTTGTATATTCTCTAAGTGTTTTCTTAACGAGTTGAGCATGTGTGTCATAAATACTTTGAACAACAATGACAAAACGTTCATCTTGTTCCATAACATCATCAAATAAATTAGTTTGACCTGTCATATTTACACCTTCTTTATTCTAAAATTATCATTAATATTTATTATACTATATATATTGCAATATGAAAAAGTAGATTATAGTTAGCAAATTTTTATAAACGTTTTGAACAAGGTAGTTCGGGATTAGGGGAATGATATTTTTTATAGAGTTTATCGTTACAAAATTAAGCGGAAGTGTAAACAAGAGACGCCATAGTAACAAAAGTCGATGGAATTGTAACTAAGGACGTCGTTAGTAACAAAAGTGGGAGGAATTGTAACTAAGGAAAGCATGCACGAACAAAATTTTAGATATAAATAACGCCACTCAAGTTGATTGAGTGGCGCTTTTAAAAATTATTTCTTATATTGGTGTTTTCTTAAATCAATATCTTCAAGTTTGATAATTTTTGATTTCGTTGTGAATTTATGAATAAAGTATACTATGAAACCTAATATAATCGGTAAGAATGATTCGATTAATACTGGGAAGTTCAATGTCATAATGCTATCAAATGATTGACCGATTAATAAGAATGCTATAACAGCGATTACGATGATTGGTCCTAATGGATATAAAGGTGCTTTATATTCAAGTGTATCTGTCGCTGATTTGCCTTGTTTCTTAATGGCCATCCTTAATCGAATATGACTGATAATACTCATTAGCCAAACTAAAGTAACAAGTGCGCCTAGCATATTCAACAATCTATAATAACCATCAGCGTTAATCGTTGCATATACGATAGACGCGAAAATTAATACGATTGTGACGCATAATGAAACGAACGGCATATTGTTTCTATTTAAGTTATTGATAAACTTAGGTGCTTGCTTATGTTGAGCAAGTGAGTAAAGTAATCTACTTGTAGCATATAAGCCTGAGTTACCAGCTGAAATAAGTGCTGTTAAAATAACCGCATTAATAATGGAAGCAGCAAATGCTATACCAACTCTATCAAATACGATTGTAAACGGACTTTGAGTTACAGTGTTTGATTTATTTAATAACAATGGATCAGTATATGGAATAATTGCTGCAATCACAGCGATTGCTAAAATATAAAATAATAAAATTCTCCAGAATACTTGTCTAATTGCTTTTGGCATGGATTCTTTAGGGTTTTCAGATTCACCAGCTGTTACGGCTACTACTTCTGTTCCACCGAAGCTAAATCCAGCAACAAGTAGTACGCCTAAGAAACCAGAAATACCATTTACGAATGGTGCTTCTTTATAAGTGAAGTTTGATAGTCCAAGTGGTTCGTTACCACCTAATATTCCAAATATCACAAGAACACCAACTATTAAGAAGATGATAATAGTCGCGACTTTTATAAAACTTAACCAATATTCAGCTTCACCAAATGCTTTAACAGTAAATGCATTTAATAAGAATAGAATAACTAAGAAAATAATGCTCCATACAAACGGGTTAATATTTTGGAATATATCCCAGTATGTAATAATTTTTGCTGCAGTTAATATATCGACGCTTGTTACAAGAGCCCAAATCACCCAATAAAGCCAACCAACAGTAAATCCTGCTGATGGATCAATAAATCTACTTGAGTATGCACTAAATGACCCAGACACTGGATAAAAAGTTGCAAGTTCTCCTATAGCTGTCATTAAAAAGTAGAGCATAACACCAATAATAGAATAAGCTATAAGTGCACCACCAGGTCCTGCTTGAGTGATGACTGCACCACTGGCCATAAACAAACCAGTACCAATTGAACCACCAATGGCGATCATTGATATGTGTCTAGTCTTTAATCCTCGTTTCATTTCTTCCATATAATTCACCTTGCTTTCTAATAGTACAATTTATCTGTAAATAAAATATACATATTATTTTATTAGTATTTCAGTAAATAAGCAACAAAAACTTTTAACGCATAAATGCTTTAAAGCAATTAAGTATCAGTGTATAAAAATAGAAGTCATTTCAGATGTATGAATTGACTTCTTTGTCGTATATTTTCTTATAAAATAAGAAATTATTTAGTTTCTCGGTGTAAAGTGTGACGACCTAATCTTGGACAGTATTTTTTCATTTCAATACGTTCAGGATTTGTACGTTTGTTTTTAGTTGAAATATAATTTCTGTCGCCACATTCAGTACATGCTAACGTGATATTGACACGCATGTTCATCAGCCTTTCTATTCAGTAATCGTTACGTTTTATAATTTTAGCATAATACAAATGAGTTTTCAATGCAAAAATATGTGTATTATATAATTGCGATATGATGTGTAAAAGCGTATATTGTTATAATTAAAACAAATAATAACGTAGGAGTTAAAATATGAAAAAATTAAATATTATAGTTGGTGCACTATTAACGATGGCGCTCATCCTATCTGGTTGTAACAACCAAACATCTAAAGACGACAAAATTAAAATTTATGCAACAAACTTTCCGTATGAAAGCTTTGCTAAAAAAATTGGTGGCAAATATGTAGATGCCAATTCTATTTACCCAAGCGGTACAGATTTACATAACTATGAGCCGACTCAAAAAGAAATGCTCAATATCGCTAAAAGTGATCTATTTATTTATTCTTCAAATGAATTAGATCCAGTAGGTAAAAAAATTAGTTCTACTATTAAAAGCGATGATCATAAATTAGAAGCGGTAGCTGATTTGAAAGAAAGTCATATTTTAGAACATCATCATGAGCATGGTGAAGAAGAGCATGAAGATGAATACGAAGAAAGTGCTAATGATCCACATATTTGGTTAGACCCAATTGTCAATAAAGAAGCGGCTAAATCTATTAAAGATAAACTCGTTAAAAAGGATCCAGAGCATAAAGATTATTATCAAAAAAATTATCAAAACCTCATTAAAGATATAAACGAAATTGATGAAAGTTTACAAAACATAACGAAAGATACAAAAAGAGATACAGTATTTATTTCTCATGATTCTCTAGGTTATTTAGCTAACAGATATCATTTTAAACAAAAAGGTGTCACAGGCATGAATAATGAAGAACCAACTCAAAAAGAAATATTAGAAATTATTAAAGATATTAACAATTCGAAATCTCCATATATTTTATATGAACAAAATGTTAGTTCAAAAATGACAGATATTATAAAGAAAGATACAAAAAGTAAACCGTTAAAATTTCATAATTTAGAAGTATTAACTAAAGATGAAGCAAAACAAAAAAATATTTCATATCAGTCTTTAATGGAAGAAAATATCAAAACTCTTGATAAAGCTCTAAATAAATAATATTTATAGTATTATTTCGTTTACTTTTACTACTTATCCATGTATAGTAACTAATGGATTATTATTAATAGTTGTGAAAGAGGTTATTGATATGAAAATTTTTGATTATGAAGATGTACAGTTAATACCAAATAAATGTATAGTAGAAAGCCGTTCTGAATGTGATACTACTGTAAAATTTGGTCCAAAGACATTTAAATTACCAGTAGTACCTGCAAATATGCAAACAGTCATGAATGAAGAGCTAGCTGAATGGTTTGCTAGTAATGATTATTTTTATATCATGCATCGTTTTGATGAAGAAGGACGTATTCCTTTTATCAAAAAAATGCAAAGCCAAAACTTATTCGCTTCAATTTCTGTAGGTGTTAAAGACAATGAATATACTTTTATAGAACAACTTTCTAATGAAGGGCTTGTTCCTGAATATATAACAATAGATATTGCACACGGTCATTCTGAGCAAGTTATTAGAATGATTAAACATATTAAACAACATATTCCTGAATCATTTGTAATTGCAGGTAATGTTGGTACGCCTGAGGGTGTTCGTGAACTTGAAAATGCGGGTGCTGACGCAACTAAAGTTGGTATCGGACCAGGTAGAGTATGTATTACAAAAATTAAAACTGGATTTGGTACTGGTGGCTGGCAATTAGCTGCAATTAACGCTTGTAGCAAAGCTGCTAGAAAACCAATGATCGCTGACGGTGGTATTAGAACGAACGGTGACATTGCTAAATCTATTAGATTTGGTGCAAGTATGGTAATGGTTGGTTCATTATTTGCTGCACATGAAGAATCTCCAGGTGAAACAGTTGAATTAGAAGGTAAACTATATAAAGAATATTTCGGTAGTGCATCTGAATTTCAAAAAGGTGAACGTAAAAATGTAGAGGGTAAAAAGATGTTTGTTGAACATAAAGGCTCTCTAAAAGATACCTTAATTGAAATCGAACAAGATTTACAAAGTTCTATTTCTTATGCAGGTGGAAAAGATTTACATTCTATTACAAAAGTAGACTATGTAATTGTTCGTAATTCAATATTTAATGGTGATAGTGATCGCGGCTAAAACAAGTGAGGTGACGACTTGAGAAAAGTATTCTTTTTATTTATGTTGCTATTATGCTTAACACTTATCAAGCCAGTCCCAGAATCAGATTTGTCTAGACAAATTGGGCAAAAAGTATTGAACGTTCAACAAGGATTACAACACGAAGAAACAGCTAAGAAAGTTGAACTGAAGACACCAGATGACCAAGAATTTGCGATTAATAATATTCAAATCAATCAAACAAAGAACGAAGTAGAAAAGAAACTTGGTAAACCTAAGCGTATAACTGCTAATGAATATAACGAGAAATGGCATGTGTATCATAACGACTATCATGAATTTGTGATGGTAAGTTATGATCATGACAAAGTAACTGGTTTATATACAAACCAAGACCTTATAACTTCTAAAAAAGGTATCACAATTAAAATGAACAAAGATAAAGTTCGTTCTATACTTGGAGAACCTGAAAAAGCAATAGAAAAAGACAAAGTGAAACTCATACAAAATGATGAAGATTATGATGTTTTCAAATTTGATAACATCTATACAACCGTGTTTTATGATAAACATGAAAATAATCAAATTAAAGGTATCATGCAGATTGCATCATCAACTGAAGATAAACGAACGAATCAGTATCATGCAGCTTCTGATGAATACAAAAAAGCTTTAGAATTACAAAACTTTGATCTTGTAAATGCTGAACGCGTACAGTTTGGACTACCTACATTAGCTTATAATGAGCGTGTTAGTGAAACTGCAAGAAAGCATAGTCAAGACATGGTGAATAACGATTATTTTGATCATAATAACAAACAAGGTATGTCTCCATTTGATAGATTAGATCGAGATGGTTTTAATTATGTTACTGCTGGGGAAAACTTGGCTTATGGTCAAATCAGTAGTATATATGCACATCATGGTCTTATGAATTCACTTGGACATAGAAAAAACATTTTAAATAAAGATTATAAAGAATTAGGTGTAGGTGTTGATATCGGCGAAGAATTACAGCCATATTGGACGGAGAACTACATCACGCAACAATAGAAAAGAGATAAATGATATTATCTTATCAACGTTGATATAATTAAATCGAGAAAAGTCAATATTTCATATTTCCTTAAATGTTTAACACATGTTGTTTCTAGTAATTTTGATTGGTGAAATAACATATAAAGGGGTAGTTTTACATGGAAAATAAAGAAATAAAACGAAAAGATTTAGATGTCTTAGAACGTATTAAAGAATTATTAAATAAAAAAGATGTATCATAAATATATGACAAGTAAAGAAAGAACTCGATAAAGGGAATATGAAAAAAGGAGATGCAATCGCATCTCCTTTTTGTTATGTTACATTTCTCTAAACAATCCAACAACTTTACCTAATACTGTAACGTTATCTAAATAAATAGGTTCCATTGTACTGTTCTCTGGTTGAAGTCTATAACGCGTTTCTTCTTTGTAAAAACGTTTAACTGTAGCTTCATCATCTTCTGTCATTGCAACTATGATATCACCATTCTCAGCGATTGATTGACTACGTACGATTACTTTATCGCCGTCTAGTATACCAGCCTCGATCATGCTATCACCGACAACATCTAATATAAAGATATTGCTATTATGTGTTGATGTGAAATGTGCTGGTAATGGGAAGTATTCCTCTACATTCTCTACAGCCGTAATAGGTATACCTGCTGTAACTTTACCGATAACTGGAACGTGAATGGTGTTCTCTTGGTTAATGTTCTCTCCAACTGTTTCTGTAATTTCTATTGCTCGTGGTTTAGTTGGATCACGTTTAATATAGCCCTTTTCTTCTAGTCTTGATAAATGACCATGTACTGTAGAGCTTGACGCTAAGCCGACTGCTAAACCAATTTCACGTACGCTAGGCGGATAGCCTTTCGTTTGTACTATATGTTTGATGAATTGATATATTTCAGATTGACGTTTAGTTAATTCTTTCATAGTCGCACGCTCCCAATTAATTATTTAAATTTATTATAGCACATACGTTTCCTTTGAACAAACATTTGTTCGTATTTTTATTGACTACGAACAGTTGTTCTGTTATTATAATAATACAAACAAACGTTCTAGGAGGAATTGAGTATGACAATTACAATTAAGAAGACAATATTAGTGTATATAGCAGTATTCTTAATGACTTTATTAATTGGATATTTATATTTAGCCCAGTCTAATGATCTTTATAATACAGAACAAACGTACGAAATGACCGATCATCAAATTAAACAACAAAGCGATAAACAACATAACCATATATCTGATTCCAATACATTAGTAGGGTCAATAGATTGAATTTAAACACGAGTAAATCCATTTGGATTTACTCGTGTTTTTTGGTATCTTTTATGTATAAAGAAAGTGGGGATATTATGCTAGATAAAGCAAAAATAGAAAGAATCAATGAATTAGCGAACAAAAAGAAATCTGAAGGTTTAACAGATAGTGAAGCTAAAGAACAAACAAAATTACGCGCTGAGTATTTACAAGCTTTCCGCGGGAATTTTAAAAATACAATCGAGAATACTAAAATCATTGATCCAGAAGGTAATGATGTAACTCCTGATAAGGTAAAAGAAATTCAAAAAAATAATAATATAAGAAAGTAAGTATAAATTAAGTAATAATAATTAATTTTTGAAAAAATTTCATGTATAATGAAAAGGGATTACAAGAATAAAGGAGACTACATTTATGTTTAACGAAAAAGATCAACTTGCAGTAGATTCAATCCGTGCTTTAAGTATAGATGCTATTGAAGCAGCTAACTCAGGACATCCTGGTTTACCAATGGGTGCTGCACCTATGGCATATGCATTATGGACTAAGCATTTAAATTTCAATCCACAATCTAAGAACTATTTTAATAGAGACCGTTTTGTTTTATCTGCTGGTCATGGTTCTGCATTACTATATAGTTTATTACACGTTTCAGGTAGTTTAGAACTTGAAGAAGTGAAGAACTTCAGACAATGGGATTCTAAAACACCTGGACATCCAGAATTTAGACATACTGATGGTGTAGAAGTTACAACAGGACCTTTAGGACAAGGTTTTGCTATGAGTGTTGGTATGGCAATGGCTGAAAAACACTTAGCAGGTAAATTTAATAAAAATAAATACGATGTAGTAGATCATTACACATATGTTTTAGCAAGTGATGGTGACTTAATGGAAGGTATTTCTCATGAAGCAGCTTCATTAGCGGGTCACTTAAACCTTGATAAATTAATCACTTTATATGATTCTAATGATATTTCATTAGATGGTGAATTAAATAAAGCATTCTCTGAAAATGTTAAACAAAGATTCACATCATATGGTTGGAGCTATATCTTAGTTGAAGACGGTAATGACTTAGAAGCTATTGATAAAGCGATTACTGAAGCTAAAACATTAGAAGGTCCAACATTAATCGAAGTGAAAACGGTTATCGGTTATGGTGCGCCTAATAAAGCGGGTACTAATGGTGTGCATGGTGCTCCATTAGGTGAAGAAGAACGTGAATTAGCATTAAAAGCATACGGTTTAGATCCTTCTAAAATCTTTAATGTACCTCAAGAAGTATATGATATCTTCAGTGAAACAATGCTTAAACGTGCAAATGAAGATGAAGCAGCTTGGGAAAAATTAGTTGAAGCATATACAAATGAATATCCTGAATTAGGACAAGCATTTAAACAAGCTATTTTTAATGAATTACCAGTTGATTATGATAAAGAATTACCAGTTTATGAAGCTGGAAATAGCAGTGCAACACGTGCGGATTCAGGTGAAGTGATTCAAGCATTAAGTAAATCAGTACCTGCATTCTTTGGTGGTTCAGCTGACTTAGCATCTTCTAACAAATCAAATGTTAAAGGTGAAGCTGACTTTAGTAGCGAAACTCCAGAAGGACGTAACGTTTGGTTTGGTGTTCGTGAATTCGGTATGGCTGCTGCAGTTAATGGTATGGCAGTTCACGGTGGTGTTAAACCTTATGGTGCAACATTCTTCGTATTCAGTGACTACTTGAAACCAGCTGTAAGACTTTCAGCAATCATGGGTGTACCTTCAACATTTGTATTCACACATGATTCAATTGCTGTCGGTGAAGATGGTCCAACACATGAACCAGTTGAACAATTAGCTGGATTAAGAGCGATTCCTAACTTAAATGTGATCCGTCCTGCAGATGGTAATGAAACAAGAGTAGCATGGAAAGTAGCTTTAGAATCTGAAACAACACCAACAGCTCTAGTGTTAACAAGACAAAACTTAACAGCATTAGATGTTGAAGAATCAGTATTAGAAGAAGGCGTTCGTAAAGGCGGATATGTTGTATATCGTTCTGAAAATGAACCTGAATACTTATTAATCGCATCTGGTTCTGAAGTTTCATTAGCTGTAGATGCTGCTAAAGATATCGAAGCACAAGGTAAAGGTGTACAAGTTGTATCATTACCTAACTGGCATGCATTTGATCAACAAGATGCTGAATATAAAGCATCAGTATTACCAGCATCAATCACTAAACGTGTAGCTATCGAAATGGCATCTTCTCTAGGTTGGCATAAATATGTTGGCCTTGAAGGTAAAGTCATTACAATTGATACATTCGGTGCAAGTGCGCCTGGCGACTTAGTAGTTGAAAAATACGGATTTACAAAAGAAAATGTATTAAACCAAGTATTAAGCTTCTAAAGAATGTTAAAAAAGCCTCATCCAAGAAACTTGGTTGAGGCTTTTTCATTTTAAACATTAAGTTTCATCTTGATAAAATGTAATGAATTTAGTAAACTTTTATAGGATACAGAAAGTGGGTGAAATAATGGCAACGTGGTTAGCAATATTATTAATCGTCGTGGCATTAATCGGTGGGCTTGCACTTGGATTCTTCCTTGCACGTAAATATATGATGGATTACTTGAAAAAGAATCCACCAATTAACGAAGAAATGTTACGTATGATGATGATGCAAATGGGTCAAAAACCATCTCAAAAGAAAATTAATCAAATGATGACAATGATGAATAAGAATATGGATCAAAAAATTAAATAATCTTATATTAATCATAAGTAAAAATAAAACGTATAACCGTGATATTTTTAAACGAGTCTCAGACGCACACAACAGTCTAAGGCTCGTTTCTTATTTTGTTTAAGTTTTCACTTATTGTTCAAATAAAGGTGTTTTAACTTAATTGTTATTTGATAAAATAGAATATGAGTGAGAGGGGGATCATTGTGGAAATCACAGTATTTGTAGCTTTTGGTGCAGGCATATTAAGTTTCGTATCTCCTTGCGTATTACCCATTTATCCAGCTTTTATTTCTTATATAACAGGCATGAGTTATGACGACATCAAAACTAAAGGACTTAGTCGTAATGCAATCTTACATACGATTATCTTTTTGCTTGGTTTTAGTGTTATATATATGATACTTGGAATGGGTATAGGATATATTTCTGGTATGTTGATTAATTACCAAACATTAATCAGGCAATTAGGTGCCATTATTATTATTGTATTTGGTCTCATTATATTAGGTGTATTCCAACCACAATTTTTAATGAAAGACCGTAAAATAAATTTCAAGACGAAACCCACAGGTTATATAGGTACTTTTCTTATAGGTATGGCATTTGCTGCAGGATGGACACCATGTAATGGTCCTATTATTGCAGCGATTGGTACGTTAGCTGCTACTAATTCATCACAAGCATTACTGTATATGTTGTTATATGTATTAGGATTCAGCATTCCATTTTTCGTACTGACATTCTTTATAACTAAATTACAAATTATTAAAAAGTACAATGTTGCTATCATGAAGTTTGGTGGTATAATTATGATAATTATGGGAATATTATTGTTCTTTGATTTATTAACGGAGATCACGATATTCTTCCAATCATTAGGTTTAAATTAAATATTATTGATATTTCGTACTTATAAGGGGTTTTAGATATGTATTTCCTTTTTTCATTTGTAATAGCAGCTTTAATGGGATTGGCAGTTATTGTTGTTAGAATGAAAGCACAAAATTATCCAACGAATGCTAAAAAGATCGTATTACCGCCATTTTTTATGGCTACAGGTGCATTGATGTATGTTGTACCGTACTTTAGATTAAATGGCAGTGAAATTATAGAAGCAATTTTAGTTGGTATGTTCTTTTCTCTATTTCTTATCTTTACTTCTAACTTTGAAGTTAAAGGATCAGAAATTTATATGAAACGTTCTAAATTATTTCCGGTTATTTTAATATCGTTATTAATCATTAGATCAGTCGGTAAATTTTTCTTAAGTGATTCAATCGATCCAGGCCAATTAGCAGGCATGTTTTTCTTACTTGCATTTAGTATGATTGTACCTTGGAGAATTGCTATGTATGTTAAATATAAAAAATTAAAAGACCGTATGCCAATTGTAAATTGAAAAACAACGCACATCTCAATTATTGAGTGTGCGTTGTTTTTGCATTTGAAATTTCTTCTCTATGATCAAAGATAGAAAATTTATTCTTCTCATCATCAGCTAATTCGAACAATTTTAAATATGGTGTATAATCTATATTAAGTTCGGTTAGCTTTTTCTTCATGAATATGTGATCTCTTTTTGGTGTTGCTACGATATATCCTCTCATGATATGGTCAAGTTCGATTGTTGTGGCATGTTCTTCTAATGCAATTTTAGAAACACGACCACCTATCTTTTCTTTCGCAACATCCCTAAATAATTCTGGAACAGGTGAAACGAGTTCGTTTAATAAACTACGCGCTTCATCATTCCATAATGGTAAAGCTTTATTAATGTAGTAGTCTTGCCAATCAAGTTCACTCATACCATTATCTTTAGGCATACGTTTTAAGAATTTACGAAACATAAAGAATCCACCGATTGCAAGTAACGAAATAAATACGATGCACCATAAAATAATAAAAAATATAAATGCGTTACTCAATGAAATCACTCCTTAGATTTAGTATAAATGAAGCGTTTCAACCTGTCTAATAAATATTATAAAAGGAGCTATAAAATGAAAATTTTACATACTGCTGATTGGCACATTGGTAAAACCATCAATGGTCAATCATTAATAGAAGATCAAAAGTATATACTTTCAAAATTATTCGATGCAATTAAAGAACATCAGCCAGATATTGTTGTGATTAGCGGTGATTTATATGACATACACTATCCTAATAAAGAGGCAATGGTTGTACTTGAATATGCACTTTCAACAATCAATTTAGAACTTAACACGCCAGTAATAGCCATAAGTGGTAATCATGATGGTAAAGAACGCTTAAACTACGGGGAAAGATGGTTCGAAAAAACAGGTTTAAAAATTATAACAGGGTACGATCAGTTGCTTGAACCAATTAAAGTCAATGATGTCAATATATACGTGATGCCTTACTTTACACCTGCTGATATTAGACATGTATTTGAAGTGAAAGATATTCATACACATCAAGAAGCGACTGAATTTATAGTTAATAAAATGAAAGAAGTTATAAATGAAGATGAAACGAATATTTTAATAGGTCATTTATTCGTTGCTGGTGGTGAATCGACAGACTCTGAAAGACCATTATCTATTGGGACAATAGAAACAGTTAGTGCGCAAACCTTTGATATATTCGATGCTGTATTATTAGGGCATTTACATCACCCGTTTGCAATACAGTCTGATTACATATTTTATTCCGGGACACCAATGCAATATTCATTTTCAGAAGCAAACCAAGCTAAAGGATATAGACTATTTGATTTTGGTCATAAAACATTTAAACAGTCATTTATACCAATAGAACCTAGAAGAGCATTTCAAGTGATACAAGCAAGCTATGAAGATGTCATACATGAAAAGTTAGACATCAAGCATAGAGATGATTATTTTCACTTTAAATTATCTGATATGGACCATGTGACAGATCCACTAATGAAGATAAGAAGTATATATCCGAATACACTTCAAATATCTAGGCAAGATTATGAAGTTGCAAATGATGAAATAGATGTAGATGTTCATACTTTGACAGATTTAGAGATTATTGAATCATTTTATGATCATGTAACGGGAGAACCGTTAGAAGGTATAAAAAAAGAGAAAATTATCGCATTGTTAGAAAATGATTTAAATAAGGGGGCACAAGAATAAGATGAGACCTTTATTATTAAAGATGCAATATTTTGGACCATTTATAAATGAGGAAGTGGATTTTACACATTTATCTAAATCACAATTGTTTTTAATATGTGGTAAGACAGGGTCAGGAAAGACGATGATCTTTGATGCGATGGTTTATGCTTTATTTGGTAAGACTTCGACAGAATCGCGTGAAGAAGTTGATTTACGAAGCCATTTTGCTGATCCTAAGTTACCAACAAAAGTAGAATTTGAATTCGAAATTAAAAATGAGCAATATAGCGTTGTAAGAACAGTGAAATACATTAAAGAAGGTAATAAAAACCCAACGAATGCGACAGTTGAAGTTTATAAAAAAATAAATGATAAGTGGTCATTAGAAACGAAAAGTATTAATACAAGTAATGATTATTTAAAAGCATTATTACATATGAATGTTAAGCAATTTAGACAAATATTGATACTTCCACAAGGTGAATTCAAACAGTTTCTCGTATCAAACAGCACAGATAAAAGAAGTATATTAAGAACACTATTCGATAGTAATCGTTTTGAGAAGTTACAAGAACAATTAGAACTAGAAATGAAGAAAGAAATCGCATTAATCGAAAGTCACTATCAAAAAATCACACAGTATATAAATGATATGCATGATTTTGATGATGAAACTTTACAAGAACATAAACAAGTTGAAGGCTATCGATATGAAGTGATTCAAGAGGCATTATCGTCATATGAAGCGGTAGGACAAGATAAGTTAAAAGAAATAACAGATTTGAAATCTAAACAACAGCAACAAGTTAGTGAAATTGAAAGTGCCTTTGAACGAGAGAAAGCATTAAAAGAAAACTTTGAAACTTTAAAAGTTAAAGAAGCAGAATTAAATCAGTTGAAAAGTGAAGAAAAAGAAATCAATAATTTAAAGAAACAAGTCAAATACTTAAAAAGTGTACAGTCTTTAACTTACCAATATCATCAACTTAAAGATAAAGAAACTAATCATACAAACGAAATAAAAAATGAAGAAGTACTTCAAAAACAAATAAGTGACAATGCGCAACAATTAGAAGCAATTGTACAACAAATAAATGATCTGCATAAAGAACATGAACAAATTGAAGAATATAGAGCATTTGTTCAAAATACGAAGCATATAAAAGTAAATATTGAAAAATATATAGAAGCAGAACAAGACATAGTAAAACAACGAGAAAAACAAGAAACTTTAAAAAAGGCAATTGAACAAAATAAGCAAGAAACAGATGAACTTCATACTAAACTTGAACACATTACTTATGATGAACAAGATGAGCAAACTCAATTAAAAGAACAAGAAACAATGAAGTTAACATTACAAGGTCTAGACACAACACAAAAACTGTATGCGGATAAACAAGCGTTGGAAGAGAAAGTACAAGCATATAATCGTCAATTAGTAGAATATGAAAATGAAAAAACATCACTCGAACAACAAAACGATGCCGATAAGACATTTGATATTTTGAATGTTGAAGATGAAATATTAAAAATTCAAAAACATGTTCATAAAGGAGAAGATTGTCCTATATGTGGCTCGATTATAGAAACAATCAATGGAGATGTTGATTTTGAAAGCTTAAAACAAGAAAAAGCGAAGCAATTAGAAGTTGAACAGCAGTTACAAGAAGTAAATCAACACATTACGACTTATCAAGAAAGAATTAATTTGACGAATGAACAATTAAACAAGTTAAGTGATGTTAAGGATGTACAAGAAGATATATCATCATTAAACGAAAGTGTTGAACAAATCGTAAGTAAATTAAAAACTTATCAAGAGAATCGTCAGCAGATTCAACGTCTACAAAAAGAAATAAATGCTGTAGATAAACAGATAACAGAACGTACATTACAATTAAATGATTTAAACCATAAAATATCTACATATGAAAATGATTTAGCGTACTTTAATAAAGAGACGGGGTATACTGAAGTATCAGCATTTGTTGAACGAGTTAATACGTTAGAACAAACATTATCTAAGTTTAATCAAAGTATGAAAATATTAAATGAACAACAAGAACAATATCAAAATGATAAGCAAACATTACAAATGCAACATGCTACGGTTAAAGAACGTTTATCTATGATTGAAGAACAAATTAAATCTATAAAAGACTATTTAAGTGCTGAAATGAACAAACATGACATTTCTTCATATGCTCAGTTAGATGAGTTGTTATTACAAGTAGAGGATATTGATCGATTAGAAGAAAGTGTTCAGCAATATGACAAAAAGTATATAGAAGTTGAAGCGGTCGTTAAAGAACTTAGTAAAAAGGTAAAAGGTCAAGAAATGCCTGATATCGCTAATACGGAAGAACAATTAGTAAGTGCTAAAGATTCCCTAAACAATTTACTTAAACAATTGAATCAACTTCAATTGAAGGTTGAACAAAATGATCAAAAATCTAAAGCAATTCTTTATGTGAGTGATAAGATTAATCAAGACCTTAAAGAACAAGAAAAAATGATTGATTTATCCAGAACGATGAATGGGAAGAATAGCCAGAAATTATCATTGGAGAACTATGTGCTGATTTATTATTTAAACCATGTATTAGATAATGCAAATAGACATTTTCTTAAAATGACGAATAATCGTTATCAGCTCGTGCGTAGAAAAGAGAAATCACAAGGATTAAGTGGTTTGGAAATAGAAGTGTTTGATAGATTTTCAAATAGAACGCGACATATTACGTCATTATCAGGCGGGGAAACATTCCAAGCGTCGTTGTCATTAGCGATAGGATTGTCGAATGTTGTGCAGCAAGAAGCGGGTGCTATTCATTTAGAATCGATGTTCATCGATGAAGGATTTGGTACGTTAGATGCTGAAACTTTAGAAACTGCGCTCGATACACTCGTTAATATCCAAATGTCCGGTCGTTTAGTAGGTATTATTTCTCACGTATCTGAATTAAAGACAAGAATTCCTACAATATTAAATGTAAACAAGAATGGATTTTTAAGTACAACAGCATTCTCAAATAATTGAATGACACATCAATGACATAAATAGATTAAATTGTGTATTTAAGTTGTGATTTTTATTTGATATATTTTAACTAACAGAGTTATGGGAGTGTTAGGATGAAAAAGGGAATATTTCTAATATTGGTTGCAAGTATGATGATGATAATGAGTGCATGTAGTAAAAATGCAATTGAACCGGACAGTCAATTTGGCAATAAAATGCAGTCATTCAATGTAACTGATCAAGATGGACATAAATTTTCACAAAAAGATATGAAAGGGAAAGTGTATATAGCTGACTTTATCTTTACGAATTGTGAAACAGTATGCCCGCCAATGACATACAATATGAGTACTGTCATTGATCAACTTGAAAAAGATGGCGTTAAAAATTATGGGGTATTAAGTTTTAGTGTGGATCCAGCAAACGATACACCGAAAAAACTTAAAGATTACGTTAAACAATATAATGTACCAGATAATAAATGGACGTTATTAACGAATTACGATTTCAAATTTATTAAACAATACGCACAAGATAACTTTAAATCAATTGTGGCGCCACCACCAAAAGGTAGTACACAAGTTACACATGGTACAAGTTTCTATTTAATAGATCAGAATGGAAAGATTATTAAATCATATAGCGGACAGGATGCTGGAGATAAGAAGTTCCCTAAATCTGAAATTGTAGCTGATGTTAAAACATTAGTAGAAGAAGGTCCAGTAGAAGATTAATAAAGATATAAAAAACCATCGATTATTGAACAATCAATAATCGATGGTTTTTTAATTATGTAAAACTTACTTTTCGCGTAAAGCGTCGCGGATTTCTGTAAGTAATACAGTTTGTTCGTCAACTTCTTCTTCTTCTTCGTCTTTTTTCATAACAGTATTTGCAATTTTGATGAATACAAATAGTGCGAATGCGACGATTAAGAAGTCAATGATAGACTGGATGAATAGACCGTACTTGATACCCATTAATGACCATTTTTCAGCGAAGTCTACTTCTCCAAAAATTAATCCAATAAGTGGCATTATGACGTTCTCAACTAAAGATGTAACAATTTTGTTAAAGGCAGCACCAATAACAACGGCGATTGCTAAATCTAAAACGTTACCTTGCAAAGCAAAGTCTTTAAATTCTTTTAATAATGACATATCAAACACCTCCTTATCGAATTTTATCATACATGAATATGGCACAAAAAGAAATAGTCAATTTGATTTTAGGTGTAATATTTGTTAAAGTGTTGAATGTTGCTGTTTTCATATATCACCTATTTGAAAATATCACGAATAAAATAAGTTAAAACGGGAATACATAATTTAAAGTTTGTTATTTTGAAAGGAGAATTATAATGGCCAATATTCCAACATATCCAAATGGAAGAAAAGTTTCAAATGTTTTTACAATTAGTGCCATAGTTGTTGCAATCATTGTTGCACTTGGTGTTATTTTTCCGACTCACTTTGGTGAAATAACTGGTAATATCAGTGCATGGATTTCAAAATACTTTGGTTGGTATTACATGATTATCACAATTGGTATGGTATTTTTCTGTGTATTCATTATATTTAGCCCAATTGGAAAGTTAAAATTAGGTAGACCACATGATAAACCAGAATTTAATACGATTTCTTGGTTTGCAATGTTATTCAGTGCTGGTATGGGTATCGGACTTGTGTTCTATGGTGCAGCTGAACCAATGTCTCACTTTGTTTCACCACCGAATGCTGATCCAGAAACTAAAGCAGCGATGACTGAGTCTATGCGTTCTACATTCTTACATTGGGGCTTCCATGCTTGGGCAATTTACGGAGTAGTTGCTTTAGCATTAGCATACTCTCAATTTAGAAAAGGTGAACCTGGTTTATTATCTAAAACATTAAGACCAATTTTAGGGGACAGAGTGGATGGTCCTATAGGTATCATTATTGATGTGTTATCAGTATTCGCAACTGTTGTAGGGGTTGCCGTATCATTAGGTATGGGTGCTTTACAGATCAATGGTGGATTAGAATATTTATTTGGAATTCCAAATAATATCGTTATACAAGGTATCATCATCGTTATTGTAACGATTTTATTCTTAATGAGTGCGTGGAGTGGACTTAGTAAAGGTATCCAATATTTAAGTAACTTAAATATTGTTTTAGCTTCACTTTTACTTATCGTTACATTAATTATCGGTCCTACAGTTTTAATATTAAATATGTTCACATCATCAACTGGTGCGTTATTTGATTCATTCTTATTCAATAGTTTTGACGTAGCACCATTAAATCCTCAAAAGAGTGAATGGTTAAATTCATGGACGCTTTATTATTGGGGTTGGTGGATGAGTTGGAGTCCATTCGTAGGTATATTTATTGCCCGCGTTTCTAAAGGACGTTCAATTCGTGAATTTATTTTAGGTGTTATGCTAGTACCAACAATCATTAGTTTTATTTGGTTCAGTGTATTTGGTGTAACAGGTATTGAAGTTGGTAAGTCAACACCAGAAGTCTTCAAAATGACTACAGAAACACAACTGTTTGGTGTATTTAATGAATTACCAATGGGTGCGATTCTATCTATTATTGCATTAGCATTAATCTGTACATTCTTTGTTACTTCTGCAGACTCTGCAACATTCGTTCTAGGTATGCAGACAACATATGGATCATTAGAACCATCAGGAAGAGTTAAGATTGTATGGGGTGTTGCGCAATCACTTATTTCATTTGTATTATTATTATCTGGTGGAGATACTGGATTAAATGCATTACAATCAGCAGCAATTATTTCAGCATTCCCGTTTAGTTTCATTATTATTATGATGATTGTCGCTTTCTACAAAGATGCAAACCAAGAAAGAAAATATCTTGGATTATCAATTACACCGAATAAACATCGTATGAAAGAATATGTAGAAAAATCTAAACGAGAATATGAACAAGAACTAAAAGAACAACGTCGTTTAGCAAGAGAAATGGAAGATTAATATAAGTGATAGGCTGAGACAAATTGATGTCTCAGCCTATTTTTATATATAGTTGATAATCATTATCAATTAATAACTAAAAATTATGTATATTTAAAAATGCATAAGAAAAACTTATAGTATCCTATTATAAACTTGAATGATAAATACATTCATTTTTAAGTGCAATGTATTGTTTTACTAAAGTATTGATTATACAATTGTATATGAAGCATTAACTTGCACAATTTTAAAGGGGGAACAAATAATGAGCTCAAGTTTAAAAGAACAATCTAAAAAATCTTTTGAATTGAACGGCAAAACATACACGTTTTATAGCTTAAAAACATTAGACGAATTAGGTTTATCTAATGTTGATAAACTACCTTATTCTATTCGTGTATTATTAGAATCAGTATTAAGACAATTTGACGGACGTGTCATTAAAGAAGAACATATTATGAATTTAGCAAAATGGGGTAAATCTAACGATGCTAATGCAGAAGTACCATTTAAACCATCACGTGTTATTCTACAAGACTTCACAGGTGTACCTGCAGTTGTAGACTTAGCTTCTTTACGTAAAGCTATGGATGATGTTGGTGGAGATGTTTCTAAAATCAACCCTGAAGTACCTGTTGATTTAGTTATTGACCACTCTGTACAAGTAGATAGCTATGCATTACCAAATTCATTAGAAATGAATATGAAATTAGAATTCGAACGTAATATCGAGCGTTACCAATTCTTAAACTGGGCAACAAAATCATTTGATAACTATCGTGCTGTACCACCAGCTACTGGTATTGTTCACCAAGTTAACTTGGAATACTTAGCAAGCGTTGTACACATTAGAGAAGAAAAAAATGAATTAGTAACTTACCCAGATACTTTAGTAGGTACTGACTCACATACAACAATGATCAACGGTATTGGTGTATTAGGTTGGGGTGTAGGTGGTATTGAAGCCGAAGCAGGTATGCTTGGACAACCTTCATACTTCCCAGTTCCTGAAGTTATCGGTGTTAAATTAACAAACGAATTACCACAAGGTACAACAGCTACTGACTTAGCTTTACGTGTAACTGAAGAGTTACGTAAAAAAGGTGTTGTAGGTAAATTTGTTGAATTCTTTGGTCCTGGTGTAGAAAAATTACCATTAGCAGACAGAGCAACAATTGCTAACATGGCGCCTGAATATGGTGCTACATGTGGTTTCTTCCCAGTAGATGATGAATCATTAAGTTACTTACGTTTAACTGGACGTTCTGAAGAACAAGTTAATGTCGTAGAGAAATACTTAAAAGAAAACAATATGTTCTTCAATGCTGAAAATGTAGAACCAACATATACAGATGTTGTAGATCTAGATTTATCAACAGTTGAAGCATCATTATCTGGTCCTAAACGTCCACAAGATTTAATCAAATTAAGCGACATGAAAAAATCATTTGTTGATTCAGTGACTGCACCTGCAGGTAACCAAGGTCATGGTTTCGATAAATCAGAGTTTGATAAATCTGTAGATATTGAATTACAAGATGGTACGAAGACTTCAATGAAGACTGGTGACATTGCAATAGCAGCCATTACTTCTTGTACAAACACTTCTAACCCATATGTAATGTTAGGTGCAGGTTTAGTAGCGAAAAAAGCAATCGAAAAAGGCTTAAAAGTACCAGATTACGTTAAGACTTCATTGGCACCTGGTTCAAAAGTTGTTACAGGTTATTTACGCGATGCTGGATTACAAGAGTATTTAGATGATCTTGGATTCAACTTAGTTGGTTATGGTTGTACAACTTGTATCGGTAACTCAGGTCCTTTATTACCTGAAATTGAGAAAGCGATTGCTGAAGAAGACTTACTTGTTACTTCAGTATTATCTGGTAACCGTAACTTCGAAGGTCGTATTCATCCATTAGTTAAAGCTAACTACTTAGCATCACCACAATTAGTTGTTGCTTATGCATTAGCTGGTACTGTTGATATCGATTTACAAAACGATCCAATCGGTAAAGGATCTAATGGTGAAGATGTATACTTAAAAGACATCTGGCCATCAATTGAAGAAGTTAGAGACACTGTATTATCAGTTGTTACACCTGAATTATTTAGAGAAGAATACAAAACAGTATTTGAATCTAATGAAGTTTGGAATCAAATTGAAACGACAGATCAACCATTATATGACTTTGATCCAAGTTCAACATATATCCAAAACCCTACATTCTTCCAAGGTTTATCTAAAGAACCAAAAGATATGCAACCTTTAAGTGATTTAAGAGTAATGGGTAAATTTGGTGACTCAGTTACAACTGACCATATTTCTCCTGCAGGTGCAATCGGTAAAGATACACCAGCTGGTAAATACTTGCAAGACCATGATGTAGCAATTAGAGACTTTAACTCATACGGTTCTCGTCGTGGTAACCATGAAGTTATGATGAGAGGTACTTTTGCTAACATTCGTATTAAGAACCAATTAGCACCTGGAACTGAAGGTGGATTCACAACTTACTGGCCAACAGAAGAAGTAATGCCTATCTTTGATGCTTCAATGAAATATCAAGAAAATGGTATTGGTTTATGTGTGCTTGCTGGTAATGACTATGGTATGGGTTCTTCTCGTGACTGGGCAGCTAAAGGTACAAATCTTTTAGGTGTTAAAACAGTTATTGCTCAAAGTTATGAACGTATTCACCGTTCTAACCTTGTTATGATGGGTGTATTACCTTTACAATTTAAAAAAGGTGACTCAGCAGATAGCTTAGGATTAACAGGTAGAGAAGCAATTTCAGTAGATATTCATGAAGGTGTTAAACCACGTGATATTCTTAAAGTAACAGCTACAAGCGAAGACGGTAAAGTTACTGAATTTGAAGCTTTAGCAAGATTCGACTCTGAAGTTGAAATTGACTACTACAGACACGGTGGCATTCTACAAATGGTATTAAGAAACAAACTAGCGCAATAATATAAAGCTAACTCATATAAGAGCAGTAGATATTCTTTGTAAATTGAATGTCTACTGCTTTTTATATAAACATTTAATATATGTATTTAAAAGAATATAATCACAGGCGTAATTATATTTATGTTATGATTAGGTTAAGGAATTTAGAAAGAGGGATTGAATCATGATTTATAGTGAAACACCAATAGATGTTAGATATGCAGAGACGGATAAAATGGGCGTTGTTTATCATGCAAATTATGCCATTTGGTTTGAAGTAGCAAGAACAGACTACATTTATAAAGCAGGTTTTAGTTACGCAGATATGGAAAATGCAGGTATTATTTCTCCTGTTGTTGATTTGAATATTACTTATAAAAAGTCTATAACATATCCAGAAAAAGTTATCATTAAAACGTGGATTTCTCATTATTCACCAATAAGATCAATTTATTCTTACGAGATATTAAATAAACAAAGAGAAGTTGTGTCAACAGGATCTACAACACATGTATGCTTAAAAAAAGGTTCAAACAGACCAATTAGACTAGATAAAAGTTTCCCTGAATGGCATAATGCATATTTAAAAATTCACGAAGAAACTGAACAAGGTGTAGATCGTAAACTATAATAAATAAGCAGATGTGTTTCGCTAAATACACGAAATACATCTGCTTTTATAGTTTATCTTGAAGCTTTGACTTCATATTTAATTTCTCCATTGTCATTTAAATCAATTACTAAGTCATTATCATCGAAGTACCATAAATCTTTTTCATCAATAAAAAATGGAATATCGTTTTTCACGTCTTTAAAACCAACTTCAGAAGTACTTAATTCTTCTACAGTAAATGCGGGTGAGAAGCCTTGTTTTAACTGAAATTCACCGCCATAACGAACGAAAAATCGTAAGGCTTGATCATCATTGAATTCTAATTCGTCTTTAAACCATTCGATAGCTTTTTCAGTAATTTCTAAATTCATAGTGCATTCTCCTTTACATCCATTTGATTTTTGGTTCTTGTCCTTTGAATATTCTTATAATATTTGATTGGTGTCTGACGAGTAGTATAACCAATATTGCAATAGATATGATTAAGAATGGTATATCACCAATGATAATAGCACCTATAAAACAACTTATACCCGCTACAATACTAGATAATGATACATATTTAGTTAAATATAGAATTACAAAGAATATAATAGCTAGTATAATTAATAGTATCGGATGTACACCTAGAACTGCACCTGCACTTGTTGCAACTGCTTTTCCACCTTTGAATTTTAAAAATATTGGAAATACATGTCCGACTACCGCACAAATACCTACAAATATGCTTGGAATATCTACATTAAACCATATTGGGAAGAAAACTACAATAAAACCTTTAAAGATGTCTAAAAACATCACGATAAATCCAGCTTTTTTTCCTAATACTCTAAATGTATTTGTAGCACCCAGGTTGCCACTTCCAAATTGTCGAATATCTTTTTTATAAAATAACTTACCTAACACAAGGCCACTTGGGAAACATCCAACTAAGTAGCTAAGTATAATAACAACAAATGTCATTATTGAAACACTCCTTTGATAGCAGGTACTAATAGTTTACCATAACTGTATATCGGTTACTATTTAAAAATATGATATTGTCATTACAATGTAAAGGGAAATTGTACCACAATTAGGGATAGGACTTGCATTTTCTAGGGATTTATAACAAAATAACTATTGTAAAGTAAAAGAAACGAACGTACGTTTGTAGGAGGAGAAATATTGAATAAACAAGCAAAAGTTCAATATGGTGAAGATTCAATACAAGTACTCGAAGGTTTAGAAGCAGTAAGAAAAAGACCTGGTATGTACATTGGATCAACAGATGTCCGCGGACTTCACCATTTAGTATATGAAATAGTAGATAACTCTGTTGATGAAATTTTAAATGGCTTCGGTACAGAAATCGAAGTGACCATTCATAAAGATAATAGTATTTCTGTTCATGACAACGGTAGGGGGATGCCTACAGGATTACATAAGACTGGTAAACCGACACCTGAAGTTATATTTACTGTCCTTCATGCCGGCGGTAAATTCGGTCAAGGTGGCTATAAAACATCTGGAGGACTACATGGTGTAGGTGCTTCAGTTGTTAATGCTTTGAGTGAATGGTTAGAAGTAACGATTTATAGAGAAGGTCATATTTATAAACAAAAATTCAAAAACGGTGGCGTACCTGTTACAACATTAGAGAAAAAGGGGAAAACACGTAAAACGGGTACAACGGTTCATTTCAAACCAGATTCAAAAATATTTAAAGCTTCAACACATTTTAACTTTGAAACGTTATGTGAAAGACTTCAAGAATCAGCATTTTTACTGAAAGCACTTAAAATTAAAGTAACGGATTTAAGGGGAGAAGAACCAAGAGAAGTATTTTATCATTATGAAGATGGTATTAAAGAATTTGTAAATTATTTAAATGAAGGCAAAGACGTGTTACATGACGTGGCTATGTTTAGTGGCGAATCAAATGGAATCGAAGTAGATATTAGTTTTCAATTTAATGACCAATATTCTGAAACAATTCTAAGTTTCGTTAATAATGTTCGTACTAAAGACGGAGGTACACATGAAACTGCCTTAAAGACAGCATTTACACGTGTATTCAATGAATATGCACGTAAAATTGGTGAACTTAAACAAAAAGATAAAAATCTTGATGGTAGTGACATTCGTGAAGGTTTGACAGCTATTATTTCTGTAAGAATTCCAGAAGATTTATTACAGTTTGAAGGACAAACTAAGTCTAAATTAGGTACAACAGAAGCACGTGCAGCTGTTGACTCCGTTATGTCAGATCAACTGCCTTTCTACTTAGAAGAAAAAGGGCAATTATCAAAAGCATTACTTAAAAAAGCGATAAAAGCATCACAAGCACGTGAAGCAGCAAGAAAAGCGCGTGAAGAAGCTAGAAATGGTAAGAAAAACAAACGTAAAGAAACTTTATTATCTGGTAAATTAACGCCAGCACAAAGTAAAAATACAGAGAAAAACGAACTTTATTTAGTCGAAGGGGATTCTGCCGGAGGATCAGCTAAATTAGGGCGTGATCGTAAATTCCAAGCAATTTTACCGTTAAGAGGTAAAGTTATTAATACAGAAAAAGCTAAACTTGAAGATATCTTTAAAAATGAAGAAATCAATACGATTATTCATACAATAGGTGCTGGAGTAGGTGCAGACTTTAATATTGAAGATAGTAACTACAACAAAGTGATTATTATGACAGATGCCGATACAGATGGTGCACATATTCAAGTATTACTATTAACTTTCTTCTTCAAATATATGAGACCGCTATTAGAAGCTGGTAGAGTATATATTGCATTACCACCTTTATATAAATTAGAAAAAGGTAAAGGTAAATCAAAGCAAGTTGAATATGCATGGACTGATGAAGATTTAGAAGTATTAATGAAGAAAATTGGTAAAGGTTTCACACTACAACGATACAAAGGTTTAGGTGAAATGAATGCCGATCAACTATGGGAAACAACAATGGATCCTGAAACAAGAACGTTAATTAGAGTAAGTATTGATGATGAAGTACGTTCACAACGAAGAGTGACTACATTAATGGGAGACAAAGTTGAACCGCGTAGAGAATGGATTGAAAGACACGTTCAATTTGGTATGCAAGAAGATCAAAGTATACTTGAAAGTGATGACATTCAAGTACTTGATGATGAAGTAGAATCATTAGAGGAGGAAGTTAAATAATGGTTGAACAAATTCAAAACCTTCCTTTAGAAGATGTAATTGGAGATAGATTCGGTAGATATAGTAAATATATCATTCAAGATCGTGCACTACCTGATGTACGAGATGGATTAAAACCTGTACAACGTAGAATATTATTTGCGATGTATAAAGACGGGAATACGTATGATAGAAACTTTAGAAAAAGTGCTAAAACGGTTGGTAACGTAATCGGTAATTATCATCCACATGGTGATTCTTCTGTATATGATGCAATGGTTCGTATGAGTCAAGATTGGAAATTGAGACACGTACTAATAGAAATGCATGGTAATAACGGTAGTATTGATAATGACCCTCCTGCTGCAATGCGTTATACCGAGGCTAAATTAAGTAAATTAGCTGAAGTGTTATTACAAGATATTGATAAAGAAACAGTTGAACATGTACAAAACTTTGATGATACAGCGATGGAGCCGATGGTATTACCAGCTAGGTATCCTAACTTATTAGTCAATGGATCTACAGGTATTTCTGCTGGTTATGCAACTGACATACCACCGCATAATCTAGGAGAAGTCATTGATGCGACATTAAAACTTATCGATAAACCGAGCGCAAGTGTAGATGAACTAATTGAATATATAAAAGGACCGGATTTCCCAACAGGCGGTATTATTCAAGGGTTAGATGGCATTAAGAAAGCCTATAAAACAGGTAAAGGTAAAATCGTTGTTAGAAGTAAAGTAGAAATAGAAAAAATTAGAGGCGGTAGAGAACAAATCGTCGTAACTGAAGTACCATTTGAAGTTAACAAAGGTACGTTAGTTAAGAAAATTGATGAACTTAGAGCTGATAAGAAAATTGAAGGTATCGTAGAAGTTCGAGATGAAACAGATAGAGAAGGTTTACGAATTGCGATTGAACTTAAGAAAGATATTAATAGTGAAGGTGTTCTGAATTACCTTTATAAGAACACTGACTTACAAGTGCTTTATCATTTTAATATGGTTGCAATTAATAATAGAAGACCTGAATTATTAGGCCTTAAACAAATTCTTGAAAGTTATATTGAACATCAAAAAGAAGTCGTAACTAGACGTTCTCAATATGAATTATCTCAAGCACAAAAACGTATGCACATCGTTGAAGGTTTAATTAAAGCATTGTCTATTTTAGACGAAGTTATTGAAACGATTAGAGCTTCTAAAAACAAACGTGATGCGAAAGAAAATTTAATTGCGAAATATGAATTTACTGAAGAACAAGCTGAAGCAATCGTAATGTTACAACTTTATAGATTAACAAATACAGATATTGTTTCTTTAGAAAATGAATTTGATGAACTTAAACAAACAATAGAACGCTTAAAAGATATTTTACAAAATGAAAAATCATTATTTAAAGTAATTAAAAATGAACTTAGAGGAGTTCGAAAAGAATTTGCTGATGAACGTTTAACTGAAATCGAAGAAAAAATTGAAGAAATTAAAATTGAAAAAGAAATTTTAGTTCCGAGTGAAGAAACTATTGTTTCTGTTACGCATGATGGATACATTAAACGTACTTCTAATAGAAGTTATATCGCAAGTGGTGTTGAAGAAGTAGGACTTAAAGACGGTGACTACTTATTAATGCACGAAAAAATGAATACGCAAGATACTTTAATTGTATTCACAAATAAAGGTAATTACTTATTTATACCTGTACATGAAATTGTGGACTTAAAGTGGAAAGATCTTGGTAAACATATTTCACAAATGATTCCAATTGATGATGACGAACGTGTCATTTCTGTAAATAAAGAAACAGATTTCAAGCCATCATCTAATTATATTATCGCGACGAAAAACGGCATGATCAAAAAGTCTACAAATGATAAATTTAAAGCGAGCAGAATTACAAAACCACTCGTTGCCATTAAACTTAAAGGTGACGATGAAGTTGTTTCCGTACTGAAAATAGTAAATGATGAACTTATAACAGTGATTACTGAAAAAGGTATGAGTTTAACTTATGATACGGATGAGTTATCCGATATTGGTTTAAAAGCAGCAGGTGTTAAATCTATCAACTTGAAAGATAATGATAAAGTTGTGATGACTGATAAATTACCAAATGATCAATCCGTCTTTATTGTGACAGATCGTGGTTCAGTTAAAAGAATGAAAGCAGAACAATTTGTACCTGCTAAAAGATCTCAACGTGGTTTAATGATCTTGAAAGAACTAAAATCAAAAGCGCATAGAATCGTATTTGCTAGAACAATAGCAGAAGATGAAACATGTGTAATGATTTCAGAAAAAGATCAAGTCAAAGTGAATACTAAAGACTTTAACTTTAGTGAACGATACACAAATGGTCGATTTGTTGTTGACGAGAATGACTTTGGTCAAGTTGTTGATGCATATTTTGAAGAAAAATCTATAGATTAAAAAAATATAGTCATAATGAATGGCACATGGTAAAATCATGGTAGCAATTTATTATGACTATATTATTAGAATTGAGGGATTTATTTGAAAGATTTTGATAGTTATATCCCAGATTGGTTTCATAATTTTGTCCAATGGGGTAATGATTTAATTTGGACTCAAAACTTAATTTTCCTATTACTACTAGCTGGTGTATTCTTTACAATAAGTTCTAGAGTAGTACAACTTAGATGGCTACCAGAAATGTTTAGAGTCATTTTCGAAAAACCTGAAACATTAGAAGATGGAAGAAAAGGTATATCTTCTTTCCAAGCATTTGCTATCAGTGCTGCTTCTCGTGTTGGTACTGGTAATATCGCAGGTGTTGCAACAGCGATTGTACTAGGTGGCCCAGGTGCAGTATTTTGGATGTGGGTTATTGCATTCATTGGTGCAGCAAGTGCATTCTTTGAAGCAACATTAGCACAAGTATATAAAGTTAAAGATAAAGAAGGTGGGTTCCGCGGTGGACCAGCTTATTACATAGAACGTGGTTTAGGTCAGAAATGGCTTGGTGTTGTGTTTGCAATACTTATAACAGTAACGTTTGCATTTGTATTTAACACAGTTCAATCTAATACGATTGCAGCTTCTTTAAATGAACAGTATGAATTTTCAAATGTGATAACTGGAATTATCTTGGCTATTATTACAGCATTAGTTATTTTTGGTGGTGTAAGAAGTATCGCAACAGTATCTTCATTTATCGTGCCAATTATGGCAGTTGGATATATCGGTTTAGTTGGTTATATCTTATTTATGAATGTTGATCAAATTTGGCCAATGATTCAAAATATCGTAAGAAGTGCTTTTGGTTTCCATCCTGCGTTTGGTGGGGCAATGGGATTTGCAATTATGCAAGGTATTAAACGTGGCTTGTTCTCAAACGAAGCTGGTATGGGTTCTGCAGCAAATGCAGCAGCAACAGCAGCTGTAAGTCACCCAGTTAAACAAGGTTTAATCCAAGCGTTAGGTGTATTCTTTGATACTATGATTATCTGTTCAGCAACAGCAATCATGTTATTACTTTATACTGATTTACAATTTGGAGCAGATGCGCCTCAAGGTGTGGCTGTTACGCAACAAGCACTTACAACACATGTTGGTGAATTCGGTGGTATATTCTTAACATTAGCTGTATTTATGTTCGCATTCTCTTCAATTATTGGTAACTATTACTACGGTCAATCAAATATTGAATACTTAACTAAAAATAAAATCGTAATGTTTATCTTTAGAGCATTAGTAGTAGCTATGGTATTTGTAGGATCAGTTGTACAAGTACAAACAGTATGGGATACAGCAGACTTATTTATGGGATTAATGGCAATCATCAATATCGTAGCACTATTCGGACTTGCAACAGTTGTATTTGAAGTTGCTAAAGATTATCGTGCACAAAGAAAGCGTAAGTTAAACCCAGTATTTAAAATTGAAAACTTAAAAGTTAACTATAATAATATCGAAGCATGGGGCGATAACCCTTATGCAACATTAAACAAAAAAGAAACAACAGAACAATCATCTGAAGCAAATACAAAGTATGAAGAACCTAAAGAAGATACTTTTGACATTATTAAAGATGATAATAAAGACGAAGATAAATAATTTGAAAACGCCATGGGCACTAGCCCATGGCGTTTTCAAATTATTTAAATAAGTTTGCAATTGAATTGAAGATATCTTTAATGGCATTTACGATTTTATCCCAGAAACCTTCGTCTTGAAGTTTGTCTTTAATATCGTTACCTAAGTCTTCTGCTTTTTTCTTTGCATCTTTAAATTCATCTGATTTAACTAAATCATTAACATAATCTTTTGAGTTATTAATAAAGTCTTTTGCATTTTCACCGCTAAAGACACCGTCTTTTTGTGCTTTATCAATAACATTAACAATCATATTAATTTGGTTATCATTAATAACGTTTGTTAAGCCATTGTCTTCAATCTTCTGATTAACAATATTTGTAATTTCATTGATTGTTACATTACCTGATTTTTCAGCTACAGCTTGTTTAGATTCTGCAATCGTTTTGTTTAATTGTGATTGTGAAAATCCTTCTTGACCTTTATTTTCTTCAGTAATTTGGTTAATTGTAGATAATTCTTCTTGAGCGACTTGTGTTCTGCTTGAATCTACTTCTTCACCTTGTTCTTCAAATGCCTTGTATACACCAGCTAAGGCGCTTTCGCCAGTTACATCTTCACTTGATGCAATTGTAACATCGGCATCTTGAATACCTGCTGTCATTAAAGCATTTTTATATGTGTCTTTAGTTACTTTTGTAATTTGACCTTGGTCTTGATTGATCGTTAAGTTAAGACCACTGCCTTTAGAAGTCTTTGTGATACGGATACTTGATTTTAAGACATCATTTGATGATTGCATATTTAAGTATTTATTTAAGTCATCAGCCGTAACGTAAGTTGTCTTGTCACTGTTTTTAGTGCCTAATAAGTTAGAAGTTGTATCTTTAGCACTTGAATTGTTTTGTAATGCTGCACCATAAACAGTAACGGCATTATCCCAAGCCTCTTCAGTTACCGCATGGGCTTGATGTTTCGGATATAAAATTGTAGATAATAATAAAACAGCAAGAACACTTATTATATATAGTTTCGTCTTTTTCATATGTTTGCACATCCTCGTATTTATTGATATAAAATATATCTATCATTATATTATCATCAAATGTATAATATGTAATAGGTCTTCAGAATGAGGTTTAATATATGGGAAAATACATTATCGAAAAAGCATTAAACAATAATGTGTTAGTTGCTAATTATTATGATAAAGAAGTTATATTAGTTGGTAAGGGGATTGGTTTCGGAAAAAAACAAGGTGAAGAAATTAATACAGATTTAATCGAAAAGGTATATTTATTAGAATCTGATAATGATAAAAATAAATATAAGCAATTATTAGATGGTACTAATGATGAAGTGTTTAATATTGTATTAGAAGTTGTAAATGGTATCGATAAACAGTTAGGTGGAAGTGTTAGTGAAAAGACACTAATATCTTTAACAGACCATATGTTATTTGCGATCAAACGTATTAAAGAAGGTATACATGTTCATAATCCTTTTTTAAAAGAGACTGAACTGCTTTATCCGAGAGAATATCAAATAGCAGAAAAAGCTGTTAAAGCATTAAATGAAAAATTAAACTTACAGTTTATTGAATCAGAAGCTGGATTTATTGCATTACATATCCACTCTGCTGAAGTAAACCATTCAATTCATGATATACACAATATAAAAGCGATTATTCAAAAAGCAATCATTATAATAGAAGAAGGCCTAGAAGTTGATATTAACAAAAATAGTATTAATTATAGTCGTTTTGTACGGCACCTTCACTTTGCGATTCAAAGAGTATTGGCAGATGAACGAATTCCAGATGCAACTAATATCGAAACACTATTGAAAGCGCAATATCCATTGTGCTATAATATTTCTGTAAAGATAGTGAAGATGATGCAAACACAGTTGAAGAAGCCGGTATATCAATCTGAATTGGCATATTTAACGATGCACATTCAACACTTTAATAATAACTTATAAATTGCGTGTTACTGATACGATCAGGCATGAGCAAATAGACTTTACCGTAATGGTAAGTTTCTTTGCTCATGCCTTTTTTCATGCCGTGATTTAGAAAGTTAAACAATTAGGAGGGTATTAATTATGTTTAAAAAGTTCTTTGGACAATTGCAACGTATTGGTAAAGCATTAATGTTACCAGTTGCGATTTTACCAGCAGCGGGTATTTTACTTGCGTTTGGTAATGCAATGCAGAACGATCAATTCGTTGAAATTGCACCTTGGTTAAAATCTGATGTTATTGTCATGATAGCTTCAGTAATGGAATCATCAGGTCAAATTATCTTTGATAATTTACCATTGCTATTCGCACTCGGGACTGCATTAGGTTTAGCTGGAGGAGATGGTGTTGCAGCATTAGCAGCATTAGTTGGTTACCTTATTATGAATACAACAATGGGTGTTGTTAAAGGTATTTCAATTGATGATATTTATAGCTACGCTGAAGGCGCTAAAACTTTAGGACAAACTGCTAAAGATCCAGCAAACGCATTAGTTCTTGGTATTCCAACACTTCAAACAGGGGTGTTTGGTGGTATTATAATGGGTGCTCTTGCAGCATGGTGTTACAACAAATATTATAATATCAACTTACCACCATTCTTAGGATTCTTTGCTGGTAAAAGATTCGTACCAATTATCACATCTGTAGTTGCAATTATTGCAGGTATTATTCTTTCATTTGCATGGCCACCAATTCAAGATGGCTTAAATAACTTATCTACATTCTTATTAGATAAGAACTTAGCTTTAACGACATTTATATTTGGTATTATTGAACGTGCTTTAATTCCATTTGGATTGCATCACATTTTCTACTCACCATTCTGGTTCGAATTTGGTAACTATGTAAATTCTGCTGGTGAATTAGTTCGTGGTGACCAAAGAATATTCATGGCACAAGTTAAAGACGGTGTACCATTTACAGCTGGTGCATTCACAACTGGTAAATATCCATTTATGATGTTTGGTTTACCAGCTGCAGCATATGCAATCTATCGTCAAGCTCGTCCAGAGCGTAAAAAAGTTGTCGGTGGTTTAATGTTATCTGCAGGTTTAACATCATTCTTAACAGGTATTACAGAACCGTTAGAATTCTCATTCTTATTCGTAGCACCAGTATTATACGGGGTTCATGTTATTTTAGCAGGTACATCATTCTTAGTGATGCATCTACTACATATCCAAATCGGTATGACATTCTCTGGTGGATTTATCGATTACGTCTTATACGGTTTATTAAACTGGGATCGTACAAATGCATTACTTGTTATTCCAGTAGGTATTATTTATGCGTTAGTTTATTACTTCTTATTCACATTTGCGATTAAGAAATTTAACTTAAAAACACCTGGTCGTGAAGATAAAGAATCTGAAACACGCAATAGTTCAGTAGCTGAACTTCCATTCGATGTATTAGATGCAATGGGTGGTAAAGAAAACATCAAACATTTAGATGCATGTATTACTCGTTTACGTGTTGAAGTATTAAATAAATCTGAAGTAAACAAAGATGAACTGAAAAGTTTAGGTGCTAGTGGTGTACTTGAAGTTGGTAACAATATTCAAGCTATTTTTGGACCTAAATCAGATCAAATTAAACACGATATGGCACGTATCATTTCAGGAGAAATTACGAAACCTGATGAAACAACTGTTACTGAAGAAGGCGATCAAGAAAGTGCAGCTATTTTAGCTGAAGGTGGCGCAACAATTTATGCACCTATTAAAGGTGAAGTTGTTAATATCTCTGAAGTACCAGATAAAGTATTCTCTGAAAAAATGATGGGTGATGGTGTTGCAATTATTCCTGAAACTGGTGAAGTAGTTGCACCATTTGATGGTAAATTGAAAATGACATTCCCTACAAAACATGCAATCGGTTTAGAATCTAATGACGGTGTTGAATTATTAATCCACTTCGGTTTAGAAACAGTTAAATTAGAAGGTAAAGGATTTGAAATTTTAGCGGAAGCTGATACAGATATCGTTAAAGGTCAACCGTTAATGAAAGTAGATTTAGACTTCATTAAAGAAAATGCTGATAGTACTGTTACACCAATTGTTGTTACAAACCTTGGTGATGCTTCATTAGAAGTACTAACAACAGGTTCAGTAGAACAAGGCGATAAAATTTTAGTCGTTAAATAAGACTTTTATAGATGAGAAGATACATCTTCATGGTGTATCTTCTTTTTATACCTAAAAATTAAACACTTATAATATTATTATGTAAACTATAATTGTAAATTTTTGTTTTTAAAGTGAAACGATTAGGGTATAATAGATTATAAATCTTTAAGAGGAGGGCTTATTTTGGAAAAAGAAAAGCATTCCAATAATTCTTTGAATAAAACAACACGTTTTATGCAGTTTTTCGGTGGACGTGATATTTATTTCATTTTAGGATTATTGATTTTGATAGGGTTAACAATATTTATTTTCCAACATGTTTCATTTATTTTTGAACCTATCGTTACGATTACGACAACTTTAATTGGCCCAATTATTGTTGCGTTTGTTGCATTCTATTTGTTTAATCCTTTAATTAATTTTATGGAAAGGTTTAACATCTCTAGATTATGGGGGATTATCATATTATTATGTGTAATTATCGCAGCATTTACACTAATTGTGACGTTATTAATACCTGTTGTGCAACATCAAGTTGAGAGTTTATCTAAAAATTTACCTACATATTTCGATGAATTTAGTGATAAATTAAAAGAGCTTTCTCAAAATTCATTTGTAGCGGATTACTATACACAAGCTCAAAATTGGTTCCAACAAAACTTTAGTGATATTCCAAAGAAAATATCCAATTCAGTAGGGGATTTCAGTAATAAGTTCCAATCATTTGTATCTACAATTACACATGTTGTTGTGATCATTATTACATTCCCATTTGTATTATTCTTCTTACTTAAAGATGGTGCAAAGTTTAGAAATTACTTTATTAGATTAATGCCACCAAAATTCAGAAAAGATACACACGATTTAATTGATAAAATGAACGTTCAAGTTGGTTCTTATATTCAAGGTCAAATGATTGTTGCTTTCTGTATTGGTGTATTACTATTTATCGGTTATTCAATCATTGGATTAGACTATGCACTAACTTTAGCGAGTATTGCTGCTGTGACAAGTGTTGTACCATATTTAGGTCCAATAATTGCTATATCACCAGCAATTATTTTAGCGGCAATTGATTCTCCATTTATGTTATTGAAACTTGCAATCGTTTGGGCTGCAGTTCAATTTTTAGAAGGACATTTTATTTCACCAAATATTATGGGGAAAACAATGCAAATTCATCCTTTAACAATCATCTTTGTATTGTTATGTGCAGGTAATTTAGCAGGTATACTTGGTGTTATTTTAGGTATTCCAGCTTATGCTATTATTAAAGTAGCTGTGACACATCTCTTCACATTATTTAAACGTCGTTATAATAAATATTATCAAGATGACTCAGGTCCATACGAGTTTAAAGATGAAGAAGTTGTATACGAAAAAGAATAAACTATAAAGATAGACTGCCTTTAACTTTTGAAGCTTAATGGCAGTCTTTTTTAAACATTTTAATTTGTATATTTATATGGTATTATTTGGGAGTATTACAAAATTAAAGAAGGTTGGAATATGAGACTATTAAATCGAAAGAAAATTTTGCCAGTATTAAAGGCTTTATTTATATGTATCGTATTATGCATCGTTGTATTTGTATTACATAATGAATTAGGGAAAATCGACTTTAAAAAGACAATCGTACTTTTTAGAGAAATGAATACTTTTTATTTTGTAGGCATCATTATATTAGGTGTACTTTCCGTTTCTGTTTTATCATTATATGACATGATGTTAAAGCAATCTTTAAAGATCAGTTTGCCGATACACAAAGTACTATCTATTAGTTATATTATCAATACATTTAACAGTATTTTAGGCTTTGGTGGCTTAATAGGTGCTGGTTTAAGAATTTTATCTTATAGAAATAACGTTGAAGATAAGAAAGATTTAGTTAAAAGTGTTTCATTATTATTGTTATCCATGTTAAGTGGTTTAAGTTTATTATGTGCACTTATTGTATTTCGTGTTTTTAATGCGGATACATTACTAGATGATATTTCATGGGCGAAAATTGTCATATATATTGGCAGCTTGTTTCTTCCATTATTTATAGTTGTTTCGTATTTGAAACCATCTATAAGTCGAGATAGATTACTTGGTTTTAAATTTACAATTGTATCTGCACTCGAATGGATTGCTGCAAGCTACTTATTATTTGTCATTTTAAAAGCATTACATATTCATGTAGACTTTTCACACTTAGTCGGGATATTTGTCGTTGCTGCCTTATCAGGATTAATTAGTATGATACCTGGGGGATTTGGTGCGTTTGATTTAGTGATCTTATTAGGTATTAAGTCACTTGGCGTACCTGAAGAAAAAGTACTATTAGCGTTGTTACTTTATAGAGTTGCTTATTACTTCTTCCCATTTATAATCGCACTTGGTTTATCTACATTTGAATTTGGTAATATCGCTAAAAAATACATCGAAGAAAGTAAATTCTATACACCAGCAGTTGATACAACATCATTTATCAAGTCTGTTCAAAGTGACTTTATGACCAAAGTACCAACATTAGCGCTAGGGCTATTATCTGGTATTACAGGATTTGTCCTTTATTTTAATCACATTTTAATTTTATATGATGCTATTTACTCACATCATTATACCTTTTATTCAATTTTATTAGCATTACATACAGCATCTACACTTATGTTATTGATTTGTGCGAAAGGCGTTATGTCTGGTACGATGCGATCTATTCTTATGAGCATTGTTTCTGTCATCGTAATGTTAGTCGTATCCATATTAACCAATAGTACGATTATTGCATTTTTATGGTTAGCGATACTTTTAGTATTATTATTTATCGGCTACAAAAACGCACTTGTTGTTAAAAAGATAGTGACACCTATGAAAATAGTTTTAAGTGGTGTATTAATTCTGACAATGTTTTTCTTCAATAGAATTGTCACTAAAAATTATTTGAATTTATATCCACATGAAGTTACTAAATTTGATAAATATGCTGTGTTTACAATGTTCTTAATTGCACTTGCGATATTATGTTTAATCGGTATGTGCATAACATATATTCTTTCTAAAAGATTCCAAAAAAGTTTATATACAAATGCAACATATGAAACGATACAGTCCATTATCGATCAAAATCAAGGTTCATATGTGAGTCACTTAGCATTTACAGGAGATAAATCATTTTATGTTAATAAAGATGAAGATGTCTTTATTATGTATCGACACACGATGAATGCTGTTATCGTGTTAGGTGATCCAGTCGGTAACTCGGATAAATATCATGAAGTATTAAAAGAATTTTATGATCAAATGCATTTTTTAGGACATGATATTATTTTCTATCAAGTACAAAGTAAATTACTTTCTTTATATCATGATTATGGAAATGTCTTTTTCAAATTAGGTGAAGAAGCGCTTATAGATCTCGAAACATTTAGTTTATCTGGAAAGAAAAAACGTGGTATGCGTGCAACACATAATAAAATGGCATCAGAAGGCTATCAATTTGAAATCATAGAAGCACCATATGCACAAGATGACATCAATATGCTGAAATCTATTAGTGACGGCTGGTTAGGTGACAAGAGAGAAATGAGTTTCTCAGTTGGATCATTTGATGAAGATTATTTAAATAAAGCACCAATCGCAGTTATAAGAAATGACAGCCAAGAAATAGTAGGTTTCTGTTCATTAATGTATACGAACTATAATGATTCCATATCTGTCGATCTAATTAGATGGAACAAAGAAGTAGAACTACCGATGATGGATGCTTTATATATCCATATGTTATTATGGGCACAAGAACTAGGCTATAATCAATTTAATATGGGAATGGCTACGTTATCCAATGTAGGACATAATCAATATGCATATTTAAGAGAAAAATTTGCAGCAAAAGTATTTGAAAATATGAATGGATTATATAGTTTTCAAGGATTACGGAATTATAAACAAAAATTTTATCCAGAATGGGAACCAAGATATTTAGTATATCGTAAATATAGTTCGCTATTATGGAATTTAATTAGAGTATCTTTAACAATTAATCATAAATAAAACCCAAAACCACTTGTGAAAAAAGTGGTTTTGGGTTTTTTGCTTGTATTTAATTAACACGTGTTTCTTTAATGCGTTTATACCATAAGTATAGTACATAAAGTACTGCTATTGCGATAATCACGATAAACACTTTTGAATACATACCTACATATACGAGAATTTGATGCCAGTGATTACCAAGCATTTTACCTAGCATAATTAGAAATATATTCCATATACCTGTACCAATAGCTGTTAAAAGTATAAATACAGGTAAGTTCATTTTAGTTATACCGGCTGGTAATGAAATGAGTGTTCTAACGATTGGGATAAAGCGTCCTAAAAAGATAGCCCAATGTCCATATTTGTCTAACCATTGAATGGTCTTATCTAAGTCTTGTGTTTTGATACCTATATATTTGCCACGTTTATGTATAAATTTATATAGACGTTCTTCTCCTATAAGAGCACCAATGCTATATAATACAAGTGCTCCGATTACAGCACCTAAAATTGTAAGTAAACATACAATTATGATATTCAACTCTGACTGTGAAGTCATAAAGCCTGCAAATGTTAATATGATTTCAGAAGGGAAGGGGTGTATAACATATTCTAAAAAGACGAGTATGAAGACACCGATATATCCATAATGCGTCATAAAATCAGTAATCCATTGTTCCATAATGTTCTCCTTTTATATCTTAAATACTGATAGATGTTATATAAAAATAACAGTATAGCATAATTGTATACGATACTGTTATGCTATACTTGTTTATTTTAAACTTTGTCTAATTGTTTGTTCTTCTTGATATCTTTCAGGATTCTTCTTATAGAAATCTTGATGATAATCTTCAGCTTTGTAAAAAGGCTTATATGGTAATAGTTTTGTAACGACTGATTTTCCTTCTGGTAATTCTTTATTGAGTTGTTCGATATACTGTTCAGCAAGTTTCTTCTGATCATCATTTGTATAGAAAATAGCTGTTTCGTATTGTGTACCTCTGTCTTGGAATTGTCCATGAGCATCAGTAGGGTCAATAATTGCAAAATATATTTCTAGCAGTCTATTATATGAGAATAAAGCTACATCATATTGGATTTCGACAACTTCATAATGTCCGGTATCACCCTTTTTTACTTCTTCGTATGTTGGATTTTCAGTTGTTCCACCCATATAACCTGAAGTCACTTTATCTATTCCTTCATATTGGTCAAAAGGCTTAACCATACACCAAAAGCATCCTCCTGCAAAATACGCTTTATTCATATTCATGATATTTTTACCATCCTTTATTCAGTCTCAAGTCTTATTTTTAAGTTAGCTTTGCAATTTTTCTTGATTTTTAGTATATAAATTGGTTAACTTAATGTATGAGTCTCATTATAATATAATTAGACTCAATTTTGAAGATAAAAGGTTGGTAACAATGACTTCGCATAATCAATCAGAAACTGAAGATAATCGTCAAACGAATATACCTACAAGAAGAAAAAAGCGTAGAATTAAAAAAAGACCTTTTATTTTCTTAGGTATCATCTTACTTTTAATTGGGCTTGGATTTTACATTAATGCTTCGTACAAATCTGGTTTGAAAGTTTCATCAGATAACGGTAAAAAGCAACAATTACATAAATTCAATAGTACAACGCGGAATGATGGTAAAGTAAATGTGCTCGTATTAGGTGAGGACCGCAAAGTAGATAATTCACAACCTAGAACAGACTCAATTATGATTGTTCAATACGATTACTTGAAAAAAGATCTCAAAATTGTATCTGTCATGAGAGATATTTATTCAGAAATCCCAGGTGGCTATCGTAATTATAAGATTAATACTGCATATTCATTAGGCGGACCTGAATTATTACGTAAGACATTGAAGAAGAACCTTGATATTGATCCGGAATACTATGCAATTATCGATTTTGATGGATTTGAAGAAATGGTCGATGAAATTGCACCTAAAGGCGTTCCAATCGATGTTGAAAAAGATATGTCTGCAAAAATTGGTGTTTCTTTAAAACAAGGGCAACATAATTTAAACGGGAAAGAATTATTAGGTTATGCGCGCTTTAGACACGATGAAGAAGGTGACTTTGGTCGTGTTAGAAGACAACAACAAGTTATGACTGCACTAAAATCAGAATTGATGAGTGTGGATTCAGTTGTTAAAGCACCGAAATTAGCTGGTATTGCTAGAGGTTACGTTAATACCAATTTAGATGATCAAACAATTTACAAAACGGGAGCTAGCTTCTTAGCTAGAGGCGATAAAGATATTAAGACGTTAACAGTCCCTGTTAAAGGCTCTTATACAAATGAGAATGATATTGAAAATGGGGCAGTATTAAAAATCGACAAAGAAAAAAATAAAGAAGCAATTAAGAAATTTCTTAACGATTAATCATTGAGGAAACTAAAAAAGCAATAAATGGTCACATTGACCATTTATTGCTTTTTATTTTGATATAGTTCTTATGAATCAGATTTACGAGTACCAGCAACACCGTAGTGTTCAGGTTTCATTTCTTCAATAATCACATGAATATTTTCTTTTGGTGCTTTTGCATTTTGATGAACGGCTTCTGTAACATCTTTTACAAGACCTTTCAATTGTTCATCAGATCTACCTTCAATTAATTTAATGTTTACGATTGGCATTATAAACGCTCCTTATTATATTGAATATTTGTTGAAGGACCACTATCTCCATTCCAGTCTGTTTGACCGTCATCTTCAATGAATTCAATGTTCACATCTTCAACATGAGATAAGTCTAACAGTTTTAATATAATCCGTTTTCTGATATCTGACAACTCTTTAAGTGTATAATTGTGATTAACTTCTAATAAACATTCTATATGAAGTGCTTCTCCTTCTTTAATAACAGCGAGTCTTTTAATATCACTAATTGCTTTATCATCTAATATGACACGTGAAGCATGTATTTCAGATTCATGATCTGCAATACCAAGAACGCCTTGAGCATTTTCAATGAAGATAATACCCACAACTACAAACATCATCACACCAATGAGGACTGAAGCAATACCTTCTAACATACCCAATCCTGTTAATCTTGCGATAATGATTGAAAGAACGGCAATAATACCACCACCAGTTGCAACAGTATCTTCCATGAATACTAATTTTGTTGCAGGTTTAGCTTTACCAATCATTAAATAACTTTTAGTAAATGGTGTCAGTAATCCTTTACTGCTTTCACCAGCTTCTTCCAAGATTTCTTTACCAGCTTTTCTTAATACAGTACCTTCTAAAATAATACCGATACCTAGAACAGTGATATTAATCCAGAAGAATAATATTGGTCCACCAGTTTCATTGGGATGGACAATATGGTGAAAACCTTCTTTAACTGTCTCATAAGATAAAATACCTACAATAATAACTGCTATTAAACAGACGAGGTTAATTAATCTTCCGTATCCAAGAGGAAACTTCTCATTTGGACTTCTTTTAGAAAATGCTGATCCTAAAAATACAAAAAGTTGGTTTGCTGCATCACCGAAAGAGTGCATCATTTCAGCAAACATCGCAATGTTTCCTGTAAATATAAAAGCGAATAACTTTAAGCAACCTAAAATAAAGTTAACGACTGCAGCAGAAAGCGAAGATTTGCTTCCTTTTTTAAGTAAATTAATGAAAGCTTTCATAAAAAACTCCTTTAAAATATTTTTGTTTTGATTATACCACTATAATACCCAAATTTATTATAATATAAGTATTTTTATGTAAATATCATAATAATATTATGTAAACTATAAATGTTATTTGAAATTTTTCAAACCATTATTTAGGGAATGTGTTATACTATTTATATGGATATATTAATTAAGTTATACTAATTCTCGACTATTTTAATGTAACTTAATAATAAAATTAACTTATTACACATTGTGCCCTTGTTGTCACTTTTTAAATGAAAGTATAAGGTTTATAATAGTAGTAATACATAGATTAATTCATACAAATTATTCATTTGTATATTTTTTATGGACATATATCTAGTCGAAATGGTTAATATTGAAAGGGGCTCTGTAGTTAATTATGAATGCTTTACATAAGAAAACAGATGTAATATTAATTGGTGGAGGCATTATGAGTGCTACTTTAGGTACAATGCTTAAAGAATTATCACCAAACTTAGAAATTAAATTATTTGAAAAATTATCAAAACCTGCTGAAGAAAGTTCTAACGAATGGAATAACGCGGGAACTGGTCATTCAGCATTATGTGAATTGAATTATACTAAAGAAGAGGCGGATGGGTCAGTTAATATTGATAAAGCAATTCAAATAAATGAACAATTTCAATTATCAAAGCAATTTTGGACATATTTAGTAAACAAAGGTAGTTTAACAGATCCACAATCATTTATTCGTCCTGTACCACATATGAGTTTTGTGTATGGAGACAAAAATGTACAATTTTTGAAAAATAGATGTGATGCATTATCAAAAAATCCATTATTCAATGGTATGACGTTTACAGATAATTTTGAAACGTTAAAGCATTGGATGCCACTTATGATGGAAGGGCGTTCTCAAGATGAAAGAATTGCCGCAACTAAAATTGAATCTGGTACGGATGTAAACTTTGGGAATTTAACGCGCTCATTATTAAGTGACTTAAAAGACCAAGGTGTTGAGTTAAATTATAATCATTCTGTTCAGAATATTCGAAGAAATGAAGACAATTCATGGCAATTAAAGATTTATAATGCCGAAACTAAAAAGGTTGAATATCACAATACTCAATTTGTGTTTATCGGTGCTGGTGGCGGTAGTTTACCACTTTTACAAAAAACAGGCATAAAAGAAGCTTCTAATATTGGAGGTTTCCCAGTTAGTGGTTTATTTATGGTATGTAATAACGAAGAAATTATTGCTAAACACGATGCTAAAGTATACGGTAAAGCAAAAGTTGGCGCGCCACCAATGTCTGTGCCACATTTAGATACTAGATATATTGAAGGTAAACGTTCATTATTATTTGGACCATTTGCTGGATTCTCACCTAAATTCTTGAAAACTGGCTCTAACTTAGATTTATTTGGCTCAGTGAAACCGAATAATATCTTTACGATGTTATCAGCTGGTTTAAAAGAAATGGGATTAACGAAATATTTAGTAGAACAAGTCTTATTGTCAGATGAAAAGCGTTTAGAAGAACTAAAAGAATTTATACCGACTGCTAAGTTAGAAGATTGGGATATCGTAATCGCTGGTCAACGTGTGCAAGTCATTAAAGATACAAAAGAAGGCGGAAAGGGTACATTACAATTTGGTACTGAACTTGTAACAAGTGAAGATGGCTCTATTTCTGCATTATTAGGTGCCTCTCCAGGTGCTTCTACTGCTGTACATGTTATGTTGCAGTTACTTGAAAAATGTTTCCCTAATGAATTTGAAAACTGGGAAGATAAAATTAAACAAATGATTCCTTCATTTAGAACAAATTTATCTGATAATCCAGATTTATTTAATGAAATTAATACATCAACTTCGAAAGCTTTAGGTTTATATAAATAAGTTTATGTTGAAAATTGACGTTTGTTAAAAAAATTATCAATTATAATTAAAAAATCCTCTTTAATCACTTTAAATTTTAGTTTAATCGAGTTAAACTATCTTTAATGAAGATTAAGGGGGATTTGTATTATGTTTGAAAAGTTACTTACCTCTATAGGTGTCGGTAATCTAACAATCGATACGCGTTTAGAAAAGATGACTTTTAATGAAGAAGAGCCCATTAAAGGTAAAGTAATATTTAAAGGTGGTTCATGTGATTTAGAAGTTAAATATATTGAATTGTCTCTTATTGAACGTGTCAATAATCAAAATGAGGATAGTGATTTTTCGGAATTTGATTATGAATTGCATAAGCATAAAGTTAATCAATCCTTCTTGATTAAGAAGAAAGACCATCAAGAATACGAATTTGAATTTAAATTAGAACAAATAGAATTCAAAGGCGAGCCAGAAGAAATATTTTTAAAGACACATGTTCATATCGATCAGTCAATTGGCGCTGACGACGAAGAAAAATTATGTATAGTACGATAACTTATAATGAAGTCTTACAAAGTTGACCTATAAGAGGTTAATGCTTTGTAGGACTTTTTTATTTAGATAAATAAACCACTTGAAATAGAACGTGTGTTCGTATATAATGATAATACAAACAAATGTTCTGGGAGGTGATGTGATGTACAATTACAGTGATTTCCAAGAGAGATATATTTTATGTTTAAGTCATCATAATTTTTTTGCAAATGTGTCATGTGTTTCTAAAGGTATTAACCCAAATGAATATAAATTAGCTGTTATTTCTGATACGAAAAGGCAAGGCGCTATCGTTATTTCTGCTACAGAGCCGTTACAAGAATTAGGAATCAAGACAGGTTCAAGATTATTTGAAATACCACTTAGAAATGATATCTTTATTATCAATCCAAATATGAAACAATATATAAACTATGCAAATGCTATTTATAAAGTATTACTTAAATATGTACATGCAGATGATATCCTACAACATCGTGTAGATGAAATTTTTATCGATGTGACAGATAATTATAAACAATATTGTGATAATCCAATTGAATTTGCTGCAAGGATCCGAACTGAAATAGAACAGGAAACGCAATTGAATTGTCATATAGGTTTTGGACCAAACATGTTGTTAAGCAAGTTGGCTTTAGATAATGAGTCTTACCAACATAATCAATTAATTGGAGTATTAAATTATAGCGATATAAGAGATAAAGTGTGGCCGATACATCCATTGCATAAAGTGTGGGGGATAAATGATCGGTTAGAAAAGGAATTAAATGAGCTTGGTTTATATACTGTTGGAGACTTAGCACGCTATCCAGTTAATAAATTAACACAATTATATGGCACGATGGGTAAGGAATTGAATTTAATCAGTAATGGTATAGATACTAATATCGTACGTGAAACACATAGTATTTATAATCCGGACATTAAATGTGAAGTCGCGCTTGAAAAACAATACCAATATTATGAAATGAAAGAAATCATTCTTCAACAAGTGGAACGTTTAACGAAACAATTAAGATCTAGAAATTTATTAGTTAAGACAATTGCTTTTTCACTGAAAAGTAATGCCAATACAATCTCTAAATCTTACACTTTAAAAGACGGCACGAATATTACGATGGATATATTTAGAGTAATCTGGAGTTTTACAGAACAGTTATGTGATAAGCATGAGAAGTATTCAGCATTAAGTATTTCACTTACACAACTCGTGCCAGAACGAGCTCGTGAACTGAATTTATTTATAGATACATTTGAGCGAGAACGTGATGAAGCATTAGCATTGCTTACTAATGAAATGAGTGTCAATAACACATATAGTAGACAAGAAGAAAGTAATCATCATCTAGTTAATCATAGATGAAATACAGAAAATAATCACCATGTGTTAAAATGTAAACTTTATTAACATTTGACAAACTCTTTGCACATTTATATACTTATTTTGATTAACAATCAAATATGGGGAGTGGTGCATGGTGATTAAACAAGTTACACCTTATCTTTACTTTAACGGAACTTGCGAAGAAGCGTTAGCGTTTTATAGTGAAGCATTAGATGGAAGCGTAAGAGAATCACAAACTTATGGTGACGCAGGTGTAGATGCCTCCGAAGATCCTAATAGAATTATACATGCACAATTAGAAGTTAATGGTCATTTATTTATGTTTTCTGATATTCCAAATGACGATGATTCACTTCATAAGAATCACAATATATATATTGTTTTAGAATTTGAAACAGAAGAACAAATTAATGAAGTCTATAATATCTTTAAAGAAGATGGACAAGTTCAAATGGAACTTGGACAAACATTCTGGGGTCAGACATATGCAAAAGTAATAGATAAATTTGGTATAGGTTGGGATTTAACGTATACTCATCAATAAAATAAAGTATAAAGAAAAACCATAAACAATTTTTGAGTAAAGTTTATGGTTTTTTAATCTAGTCATTTAATGAATTAACAATTTCTCCCCACGATCTTTTTCTGTGAGATTGCATAGCTAATCGTGCTGCATACTTATCCTTAGCTTCTATGCATGCAATAATCGCTTTATGTTCAACGATAGATTGATATGGAACAGGACGATCATTTATTGTAAATAATCTAGCTCTAAATAATTGGTCTGCATGAATATTAATAACGCTACTTAAGCGTGTATTATTTGCAAAACTAATTAAATCTGCATGGAATTGATCATCTAATATAGACCATTCGTATAAATTATTTTGTTCAAGTTGTTCTTGTTGTAATTCTATTAAATGCTTTAAATGTGCTATATTTTCTTCTGACACTTTTGTTGTCGCTAATTCTACTGCCAAACCATCTAATGTTTCAGTGATTTCATAGATTTCCTTCAAATCATGCTTTTTTATCGGATTGATATTAAAGCCACGCCTCGGTATTAAAGTCAGTAATCCTTCAGTTTGTAATCTTACTAACGCTTCTCTAACAGGTGTACGACTCATTTCTAAAGCTTCAGCAATTTCTCTTTCTAAAATTGTTTGACCAGGCTCGAGAATTAAATTTTTAATCGCAATACGTAATATATGATAAGCACGAATAGGTAATCGCTGTTCATCTAACTGTTTAGCGATGTCTAGAAGTTTTCCTTTTAATGAATCATACTCAATTTGATGTTCTTCTGACATGTAGTATCCTCCTCATTCAAATAATAAAAAATACACGTCTTTCTTAAAATGAGTTTCTCTCATTATAACAGAAAGACGTGCGGTTATATAAAATGATTAAGAATAAAATTATTGCTTCACATTTGAATGTAAGTTCTCAATAATTGAATCTGCCATTTCTTTAGTTGTTGTATTGCCACCAATGTCTATTGTAAGTGCGCCAGAACCTGTCGCTTTCTTAATAGCTTCATTGACTTGATTTGCTTCTTCTTTTAATCCTAAATGATCTAACATTAATGCTGCACTACCAATAGCTCCAATAGGGTTTGCGATACCTTTACCTGCAATATCCGGTGCAGAACCATGAACTGATTCAAACATGCTTGGATAACGACGATCTGGATTTAAGTTTGCACTTGCTGCAATACCTAAACTACCTGCTAATGCACTACCTAAGTCAGATAAAATATCTGCTAATAAGTTAGATGCAACTACGACTTCTAAATCTTCTGGATGTAACACAAAGTGTGCCGCCATTGCATCAACTAACCATTGATCTGTTTCAACATCAGGATATTCTTTGCTCACACGTTTAAATACATCATCCCATAATACCATTCCATATTGTTGCGCATTACTTTTAGTAACACTTGTTACTTTTTTACGTTTACGTTTTCTTGCAGTTTCAAAAGCATATCTAATAACACGTTCACAGCCTTTTTCTGTAAATAGAGATGATTGAACGGCTACTTCATTTCCTTCACCTCTACCAGTAAAGTTACGACCACCTATGCCTGAATATTCACCTTCAGAATTTTCTCGGATGAGTACCCAATTTAAAGATTCAACATCAGGATGATTTAATTTACTTTCAACACCTGGTAAAAATTCAACTGGACGAATATTTGCCCATTGGTCAAAGCCTTGACATATAGCGATTCTCAAGCCCCATAAGCTAATGTGGTCGGGAACATTTGGGAACCCTACAGCACCAAAGTATATAGCATCATAGTCTTTTAATGTTTCTAATCCATCTTCAGCCATCATACGACCATTTTCTAAATAATATTCACAACCCCAAGGAAAGTAATCAAAAACAAATGAAAATTGATTATTGGATTGCTCTGCTAAATGATCTAATACACGAACCCCTTCGTTAATAACTTCTTTACCAATACCATCACCTGGAATGACAGCAATTTTAAATGTTTTTTGTTGTGACATGATAAATAACCTCCTGTTTCTTTGTGATACATCCATTATTAAATAATGTATACGTTAATGTCAACATATAACTTGAGAAGAAAAATATTTCACTAATTTATTAACTTAATGTATACGTTAATGTACGATGATTGAAATGAAAACGCTATCAAATTTTGGAATAAGGGGTGTTTAGAATGGATGGTTCAATAATTACTTTAATATTTTTAGTATTTGCAATTGTTATGTTTGCTTGGGAGAAGATACCGTTAGCAGTAACTGCGATGATCGTCGCAATAGGATTAGTCATTACAGGCGTTCTTAAACCTGAAGAAGCTTTTGCAGGATTCGTCGATAGTAACGTACTATTATTTATGGCTATGTTTATTGTTGGTGGCGCATTTTTCGAAACAGGAATGGCTCAAAAAATAGGGGGAATCGTCACAAAGTTTGCTAAAACTGAAAGGCAATTAATTATATCTGTTATGCTGATAACTGGTTTAATGTCAGGGGTACTTTCTAATACGGGTACTGCAGCAGTTTTAATACCAGTTGTAATTGGTATCGCAGCAAAATCCGGTTTTTCAAGATCTACTTTACTATTACCATTAGTTTTTGCAGCTGCAATGGGTGGTAACTTAAGTTTAATTGGGGCACCTGGTAATATGATTGCACAATCAGCACTTAAACAAATAGGTGATGGTTTTGGATTTTTTGAATATGCCAAAGTAGGGTTACCAATTCTGATTGTCGGTATATTATATTTCACTTTAATTGGACATAAATTATTACCAAAAAGAGAAGATGTCGATCTTGAGGAAGATTCCATATATGCCCAAGAAGTTGATTATTCAAAGGTTCCAAAATGGAAACAAGTTATGTCTTTAGGCGTATTGATTTTAACCGTTATTGCAATGATTTTCGAACAGCAAATAGGTATTGCGTTGCATGTTTCTGCATGGATTGGCGCTTTAGTATTAATAGCGACGAGAGTTATTCCAGAGAAAAAGGCAATGAGATCAATTGATATGAATACGATACTATTATTTGTAGGTTCACTTGCTTTAGCAAATGCTATTCAAGTATCAGGTGCAGGTAAATTAATTGCCAGTTCATTAATGAGTACATTAGGTAAAGATCCGTCTCCGTATGTATTATTATTTGTTATACTCGTGTTATCTGCTACTATGACGAATTTTATGTCTAATACGGCAACAACAGCATTATTAGTTCCAATTAGTATTTCTATAGCAAATGGTATGGGGGCAGATCCTAGCGCTGTATTAATGGCGACTGTAATCGGTGGTTCACTAGCATTTGCTACACCAATTGGTATGCCTGCTAATACAATGGTTTATGGTCTTGGAGGATTTAAGTTTAAAGACTATGCAATCGCGGGTATCCCACTTATTATTTTATCTATCATTGTTTCAATGATTCTGTTACCAATATTCTTCCCATTTTATTAATTAAATCTGTTAATTTTATAATTTTTCTGTAACATATAAATAGAACGAAATCTTAAGAAGGTGGCGTTATTCATGAAAGTATTAATTGCACCAGATTCCTTTAAAGGTAGTATAGATGCACTCAGTACTGCACAAGCGATAGAACGTGGCATTTTAACAGTAGATCCTGAAACTAAAACGTTTCTACTTCCAATGGCAGATGGTGGAGAAGGTACGATGATTAATTTAGTGCAAGCAACTAAAGGAACAGTAGTAGAAGTTAATAGTATAGATCCGTTATCAAGACCTTTACAATCAAGTTATGGTATAACTGGCGATGGAAAGACAGCTATTATCGAACTAGCAACAAGTTCAGGGATTGATTTACTTAAACAAGAGGAACTTAATCCATTACATACGACCACTTATGGTACGGGATTACTTATTAAAGATGCCATTGAAAAAGGTATTAAACATTTTATTGTATGCTTAGGTGGAAGTGCTACAAATGATGCGGGTATTGGATTGTTACAAGCATTAGGTTATCAATTTCTAGATAAAAATGGAGTAGATATACCTTTAGGTACAGAACATATTCATAAAATTGAATCGATAGACGAATCAAACGTGATGCCACAAATACATGATGTGAAATTTGAAATTGCTTGCGATGTGACGAATCCATTCGTTGGTAAACAAGGTGCAAGTTATATATTTGGTCCTCAAAAAGGTGCAACTCCAGAAATTGTTGAGAGGCTAGACCAATCATTTATTCATTTTGCAGATGTTATTAAGTCATTTAACGGCAAAGAAATATGCAATATAGAAGGTGCTGGCGCTGCAGGTGGAACAGCAGGTGGTATGTTAGCATTCTTAAACGCAGAATTAAAAAGAGGTATCGAACTTGTAGTAGATTTTGTAAATTTTAAAGATATTATTGAAGAAAATGAAATAGACTTGATTATCACTGGTGAAGGGAAAATTGACGGTCAAACTTCTGGTGGTAAAGTTATATCAGGAATTGCACAAATTGCAAAATCTTATCAAATACCTGTTATCGCTATTGGCGGTACGGTTGAGATGCCATTGTCAGCACTTCATGAACAAGGTTTAACTGCGGCATTTAGTATTGCTAATGGTCCTATAACTTTAGAAGAAGCGATGAATAATGGTGATAAACTCATTGAACAACAAACTGAACAAATTTTTAGAGCGATTAAATGGAAATAATAAAAAGAGGTGGGATTTTTCCCGCCTCTTTTTAATGATTATACCGATATTTCTGAACTTGATTAATAATAAAGACGCCACAAATCATGAATAAGATAGCTAAAATAAGTGTGAATTTAAAATCAATCATACTTGTAATAAGTAACGCAATCGTTGTTACAACGCCATTAAATATAGCAATCGGTACTTGTGTCTTATTGTGATCTTTATGGTCAGCACCAGCACCTGTTGATGATAATATGGTTGTATCTGATATTGGAGAACTGTGATCGCCAAAGATACCTCCAGAAATAACAGCTCCAATACAAACTGCTAACGAAATGTCTAAATGATATCCTAATGGAATTGCGAGTGGTAACATAATTGCAAATGTACCCCAAGAAGTTCCGTTTGCGAAAGACATACAAGCACCAACTATGAATATTAATGCAGGTACTATTGCTGGTGGTATTATGCCATCGATGACTTGAACGATATAGTTAGCAGTTCCTAATTTGTCTAATACACCGCCTAATGACCAAGCTAATACTAAAATAACTAAAATATCTGTCATGTTTTTCATACCAGAAGTATAAATATTTAATGATTGGCTAATTGTTTTAACTTTATAAAATAACATTAATAAGATAATAGAAATTGCTGCAAAGAAATAGGATAAACTTAAAGCAATTCTGAAATCTTTTCCTTCCACACTTTGGAACGGAAAGCCTTTAGGTGCTAATAAAGTAAATAATGAAACAAATAAGATGACGATAGGTAACCAAATTAAAATAGGTTTACTTTTATTCTCAACATCTTTATCGACTTCCACACTTTCTCTTAATGGTTTTGCATTGTCCCAATAAATTTGACCAGTATTCATTATTCGATCCTCAGCTGATTTCATAGGTCCGAAATCTAATTTTAATAAAATAATAAGAGGGACGATTAATACCGCAAGGACTGGATAAATAAAATAGGGTAATGAAACCATAAAGGCATCCCAAGAGGACATATCTATACTTAATCGTTTAAATTCAGTATCAATTAACCCCATAATATAAACGCCCCAACCAATAAATGGTACCATTACAGAAACAGGCGATGCAGTTGAATCAATAATCCAAGCTAATTTTTCTCGAGATATCTTCGCTTTATCAAATAAACTTTCATAAATTGGTCCAACAATTAAAGGTGTGCCCATTTCAGAAAAGAATATTATAATACCACTGAACCAAGCAGCGAGTTGGATTTTGATACGACTTTTCGCACCGGATATAAATTTATTCGCAAAAGCCTTAGCACCACCTGAATTCTCAAGCAATGCAACAAAGCCACCGATAAACACTAATAAAATAAGTATTCCAGCATTATATTCATCCGCAACTGTGCTGTACAAATAATCTCCAAGTAATTTTTTTAAAGAAGAAATTGGATGAAAACTCGTTAACAAGAGTATACCTGAAAATAATCCTAAAAATAATGAAACTATAACACTTCTTGTAAGTAATACCATAATGATGGCTATAATTGGAGGAATAATCGACCAAAAGCCAAAATGATCCATAAAAACACCCCCTTCAAAATATTCTGAAATATGTAATTATTTAATCTTCACATATAATTATAAATAAGTAAATATGAATTTAATAAATTAACAATGATATGTATTCTTATACAAAACAGTTGTGACAATTATATATATCAAAATGACAAGTATAGTTGTCATTTTGACTATAATCATGTATATTATAAATGTAGGAGGTGGTCAAATGAGAAATAGGGTAAAAGAGTTAAGAGCTCGGGAAGGATTTAACCAAACTGAATTGGCTAAAAGAGCAGGGATTTCAAGACAAACAGTTTCTTTGATAGAACGGAATAACTTTATGCCATCTGTATTGACTGCTGTTAGAATAGCAAGAATACTCAAAGAAAATGTTGAAGATGTTTTTATATTCGAGGAGGATGAATTATGAAAAAGAATAAAATTATGTTAATTGGTAACTTAATCCTATATATGTTGATTGGTGGTCTAGTAGGTGGCTTACTCACAAGTCTATTTATGAAAGGACATGACTTTTTAGAAATTGAACTTACAACAGTGCAAACTGATATTACTGTCATCATTTTAACTATTGTATATATTATTTTAATAATCATCTTAATTAATGTTTATAAAAAAGCTGAAAAATATAGAAAATTTGAAACAAATCCAGAAAATGAAGATGAAATAGAAATACAGTTAGAAAAAACATTAATTTATCCACCCATATTACTAGGTTTAATTATGACAATAGCCTTAACAATTCTAAATATCGTCGTAAACTTAACAGAAAAACCAAGTATGATGTCATTATTAATTGTAATATTTGCAGCAATATTAACAGCGCCATTATCATATATGCATTTATCTAAATTGAGAAAATTATACCCAGAGCGAAACTATCCTAGAGCTGGAGATAAAAAATTAAATGAAAAAATAATTGATATGATGGATAGCGGAGAACAATATATTACATTAATTGCACTACAAAAAACTTATACACTGAACCAACAATTAATAATCGGATGTATAGCATTATCTTCAATATTCTCAATATCTTCAAACAATAATCAATTCTTTAGTGTGTCATTATTAATTATTTTATATTTAGTCAACACAATGTATTACTCTAAAAAAGTATCAGAATCAATATAAAAAAACTGCCTATTATGGGCAGTTTTTTGTTTGAGTATAGGAGGATGTGAGTTAAAGAGGTAATAAACTCACGTGATTGAAAAAGATGTGAGTTAAACGCAAAACAAAGCCAAGAGACCTTAAATCTCTTGGCTTTTTTCCTAATCTCGATATTCGATATTACAATGTATACGTATCAAATGATTGTAAGGCTTCTATTGCGCGATCTCTGTCTGTGCTTGATTTGAAACTTAGTCTCAATGCACCCATAATATCTTCTCTAACTTCTAATATTCGGATATTTGTTATAGATATGTAATTTTGACCAAGTATTCTTGTTACTTCACTAATCATACCTGGTTTATCTGGGATATCAACATATAAATCGAATGTTGAAGTTAGGGCACCTTGTTCTTTAATAGGGAGTTGGTCTCTATATGTTTTGGCTGATTGATAAAAATCATGAATTAATGCTGGATTTCCTTCTTCAATCATTTCTTTCGTATGTGTCATTTGTTCAATCCAATTTTCCATGAGTGTGACAAGATGTTCTTTATTTTCTAATGTGATGTCACGCCACATATCTGCATTACTGCTCGCGATTCGTGTTATGTCACGGAAACCGCCTGCTGCTAGTGTTCTGACATATTCGGATATTTGTGTGTTTTCTTCATTCATATGAATTAAACTTGATGCGATGACATGTGGAAAATGACTGACGACGCCTGTTACATAGTCATGTTCTTTGGCTGACATTTTGATGAATTTTGCTTTAGTCGGTTCTAGCAAATGTTTGACTTCACTATAAGCCGCTTCATTTTCTTCTTGATCATATATCAATACATAATAAGCATTCTCGAATAAGTGTTTTTTAGAATTTGTAACACCTGACTTATGGCTACCTGCCATTGGATGTCCACCGATTAAATGGATATCTTGTTCTAATAATTGTGATTCAAGTGAACTTAATCCTAATTTAGTACTACCTGTATCGGTAACGATTAATCCTGGTTTAGTATCAATTTCTAATAAACGCTTACCGTATTCGATAGATTGTTGTACGGGTGTGGCTAATATAATTAAATCTGCTTGACGAGCACTAGAATCAAAGTCTGTTGCGATTTCATCTATAATTTTCATAGATAATGCGATTTCTGAATGTTTTTCAAAATAATCGTAACCTGTTATATGTAAATTGGGATGATAAAATTTAATATTTTGTATTAAACTCCCACCAATTAATCCTAGTCCAACTATAAATACGCGTTGCATAAAATCCCTCCAATACTTTAATAGTTTAAAGTAAGTTAGTGTGTGAAAGCAAGTGTTATTGATTTATTTTTTTAAAAGTATAGAATGATAATAAATGTATAAGGAGTGGTTAGATGACAATTAACGTAAAAGAAACGATCGATACAATTAAAGAACTTGTATACATTAATAGTCCATCAGGATTTGCTGATCCAGCAGTTGAATATTGTAGAAAAGTTGCTGAGTCATTAAATTATGATACGAGTGTAACACACAAAGGCGGATTATTTATCAACGTACCAGGAAAAAATGATGATGCACAACGACTGATTACAGCACACGTAGATACATTAGGTGCAATTGTTAAAGATATTAAAGAAGATGGTAGATTGCAACTAGATTTAATAGGGGGATTTAGTTGGAATGCGATTGAAGGGGAATATTGTACCATCACTACGCAAAGTGGAAAAGAAATAACAGGTACCATTTGTTTACATGAAACAAGTATCCATGTTTATAAAAATAATACTGAAATTCCACGAAATGCCGAACATATGGAAGTCAGATTAGATGAAAAAACATTTAATCCAGAAGATACAAGAGCATTAGGCATTGAAATTGGAGATGCTGTGAGCTTCGATCCAAGATTTGTACATACAGAATCAGGATTTGTTAAATCTCGTCACCTTGATGATAAAGCAAGTGTTGCGATGATTTTACAATTTTTAAAATATCTAAAAGAAGAAAATGTTGAACTTCCACATACGACACAATTTTATATTTCGAACAATGAAGAAATTGGATATGGTGCAAATTCAAGTATTTCAGATAAAGTTGTAGAATTTATCGCATTTGATATGGGTGCATTAGGAGATGGGCAAGCTTCTGATGAATACACAGTATCTATTTGTGTGAAAGATGCTTCAGGACCATATCATGTAGGTTTGAGAAATCATTTAGTCAATTTATGTAAAGAAAATGATATTCAATATAAATTAGATATATATCCTTATTATGGTTCTGATGCTTCTGCTGCTTTACATGCAGGTGCTGATATTAGACATGGATTATTCGGTGCAGGCATTGAATCTTCGCACGCTTTAGAACGCACACATGAAGATTCTATTCTTGAAAGTGAAAAGTTATTAAGAGCTTATTGTTTATCAGAAATCAAAAACTAATCAGAATTTAAGGGTTGACATTTAAAATTTATTCTCGTATAGTGATATTTAATTAATCCGAAGAAATCATTCGGAATTTGAAAGATGAGTATCTCGTGTTGATAGTAGCAAATAGAAAGCTAATGGTTGATGTAAATTAGCACTACACACAAAGAGAGAATTGGGCTTTCAAATTATCAATTAAATGAAATTTAGAGTGAACATGAAATTCAATGTTAACTAAGGTGGCACCACGGTAACGCGTCCTTACAGATAGCGTATACTGTAGTGTCTTTTTGTATACCTAAATCAGTGGTCATAAGTATAAATTAAAGCCTGTAGCAATCAGAAAGTTAGTGGTTGATGTAAACTAACACAGTTTAATTTAGAAATGGGGACTATGTCGACATAATTAAATATTTAATGAGCGAATAAGTTATATACTTATTAATGAAGGTGGTACCGCGCATAAGCGTCCTGTTTGATTAGGATGTTTATGCGCGGTTTTTTTATTAAGGAGGATTAAGATGATTATTAAATTTAAAAAGTTAAATGCTGATATTACCCCAGAAACTTTAGGACAAATAAATCGAAAGAAAATGATTTTAGAAAGTGCCAGTACAGATCAAATGAAAGGTAGATTTTCGATTGTAGCTTTCGATGCAGTTGGAAAAGTGAACTTATACGATGATTATTTACAAATATTCATAAATAAAGATGAACACCATGTACATGAACGTCCATATGAATCACTAGAAGATTTCATCAATGATATGAAAGTTGATGAAGTTCCAGAAGCCTTAACACATTTACCATTTATATCTGGCATGATCGGGTATTGTAGCTTCGATTTAATTAGATATCAAAATAAATTACTTAAGCAAATTGAATTGCAATCAGATATTCCTGACGCTTCATTTAATCTCGTTGAATCTGTATACGTATTTGATCATTTTAAAGAAGAATTGTTTGTTATCGCATCTAATCTTTTTAGTCAGATTACGGAAGCAGAAGTTGAGCAAGAACTTAATAATATGATTGAAACATTAAAAGATATTTCACTATTTCAAAATAAAATTGATCATACATTAAGAGGTGAACTTGAAACAAATATAAGTGAAGAAGATTTCATGCAAGAAGTCGAATATTATAAATCACTGATTAGTAAAGGTGATATGTTCCAAGTCGTACCTTCAAGAATTTATAAATATAAACATTACTTTAACGAACAATATAAAGATACATTGAAGCTTCAAATTTATAAAAATTTAAAAAGACAAAACCCAAGTCCATATATGTATTATATTGACGATGAAGAAAGAACTATTATCGGATCTTCACCAGAAAGTTTCATTAAGAAACAAGGTGACATCATTACAACGAACCCAATAGCAGGTACTAACAAAAGAGGTCAAACAGAAGAAGAAGATAAGCAAAATGAGATTGCACTGATTACAGACGAAAAAGAATTAGCTGAACATCGAATGCTTGTCGATCTTGGAAGAAATGATTTAAATATGATTGCTCAAACAGGTTCAGTATATATGCCTAAGTTAATGACTGTTGAAAAATTTGAACATGTTATGCATATCGTCTCAATCGTCGAAGGTAAAATTAGACCAGACATTACACCACTTCAAATGATTACAGCACTATTACCAGCAGGAACAGTATCAGGTGCACCTAAGACGAGAGCAATTACAAGAATTTATGAAAGTAGAAAGAGAAAACGTGGTATTTACGCTGGCGGTGTTGGCTATATTAATTGCAACCAGGATTTAGATTTTGCTTTAACTATTAGAACGATGGTTGTAGATAATGAATATGTAAATGTAGAAGCTGGCTGCGGTGTTGTATATGATTCAAACCCACAAAAAGAATTAAAAGAAACGATGATCAAAGCAAAAAGTTTATTGGAGGTTACACCATGATATTAGTAATTGATAATTATGATTCATTCACATATAACTTAGTAGATTTAATTAAGCAACATGACGATGTCGTGATCTATCATCCGGATGAGGCTCCATTCAATTTAAATATCGATGGATTGGTAATATCTCCAGGACCTGGTCATCCTAATGATACAGAAGACTTAAAAAATTTAATAGAAGCATATAGAGATAAACCGATATTAGGTATTTGTTTAGGTGCTCAAGCATTAACGACATATTACGGTGGAGAAGTTGTCGTTGGTAAAGAAGTTAAGCACGGTAAAGTAGATCAAATTGATATTATCGAAACGTCGAAATTATATCAAGAATGTGAGCAGCATTTTAATATTATGAGATATCACTCATTAATTAGTGATGAAAAAACATTTCCTAACACTTTAAAAATTACAGGAAGAACGAAAGATTCTATTCAATCATTTGAACATAAAATAAAACCACATTTCGGAATACAATTTCATCCTGAATCATTTGCTTCAGATCATGGAAATGAAATTATAAAAGCTTTTATCGACATAACAAAGGAAGGTGCAAATTATGAACACATTAAAACAACTCATTCAGTATCATGATTTATCGCAACAAGAAATGAAATCATTTGTAGATTTAATGATGGATGAACAAGCAGATGTATCATTGAAGGTTGCACATTTAGTGGCATTAAGTATGAAAGGTGAAACATCAGATGAATTATCGAACTTAAGTCAAAGTTTAATCAAAACAACATATAAAGAAAGACCTTATTTAGAAGATAGTATTTGTGTTTGTGGCACGGGTGGTGACCATTCTGGCAGCTTTAATATTTCAACAACCGCTTCATTTGTTGTTGCGGCAGCTGGCTTAAAAGTTTTGAAACATGGTAATAAAAGTATTACATCTAAAACAGGTAGCATTGATATCTTATCTGCTTTAAATATACAAACAACACCTATTAATCAAGCTACAGAAAAAGTAAACGAAACAAATTTAGCATTTTTAAGTGCAACTGAAACGTATCCGATTATGAAAACTGTACAACCTGTTCGTAAATCAATACCAACACCAACAACATTTAATATACTTGGACCAATGATTCATCCATATCATTTAGATTATCAAGTGATGGGTGTTTATGATGAAACGAAACTTAAAATTATTGCTGAAGCAATTTATAAATTAGGAAGAAAACGTGCTATTATCGTGCACGGTGCAGGTGGCATGGATGAAGCTACTTTATCTGGTGACAACATTATATATGAAGTATCTCAAGATGAAGGCATTAAACATTATACTGTAAATGCTGAAGACTACGGATTACAATCAGCGCCTAACGAATCATTAAAAGGTGGAACACCTGAAGAAAACAAAGTCATTACTTTAGATATTTTAACAGGACAAGATCATGGTCCTAAAAGAGATGTCGTTGTATTAAATGCTGCTTTAGCGTTATATGCAGGTCAAAAAGTAGACTCTATCAAAGAGGGTATTACGTTAGCAGAGTCTTTAATAGATGATAAACATGCATTAAATATATTAGAAGCTGTAGGAGGCAGAGTTTATGACAATATTGGATGAAATCGTAGAATATAAAAAAACATTACTAAATAATCAATATTATGAACAAAAATTAAATACATTGGAAAAAGTGGATGTACAACATAAAACATCTTTCTTAAGTCGTACACAGCACGATAATCAATTAAATATTATTGCTGAATTAAAAGCAAAAAGTCCTACAGTATCAGATATTCCGAAACGAGATATGGCTACTCAAATAAAATTATATGAACAATACGGTGCATCTGCTATATCTATATTAACGGATGAAAAATATTTCGACGGTAGTTACGAAAGGTTACAAATTTTAACAACTAAGACGACATTACCTGTATTATGTAAAGATTTTATTATTGATAAAAGACAAATTGACTTAGCACATCATGTTGGTGCCTCTATCGTATTATTAATCGTGAATATTTTATCAAAAGAAGAACTCGAAATTTTATACGCATATGCGACAGAAAAAGGTTTAGAAGTACTTGTCGAAGTACATGATAAAGAAGAACTCGATGTTGCACATGAAATTGGTGCACAATTAATTGGCGTTAATAATCGTGACTTAAAAAGATTTGTCACAGACGTTAAACATACAAATGAGATCTTAACACAAATTAAACCAAGTGTAACATACATTTCTGAAAGTGGTATTCGTACTTTAGATGATGTGAAAAGTATTATCGGTAGTGGTATTGATGGCGCATTAATTGGGGAATCATTAATGAAACATCCAAACTTAGATGAATTTTTACCAAGTTTACGACTAGAAAAACAAGGTGAGCAACATGTTTATTAAATGTTGTGGCTTTCAAGATAAAGAAGCTATCGAAACAGCTGTCTTAAATCATGTCGATGCAATTGGATTTATCACGTATCCAAAAAGTAAACGATATGTATCTGTTGAAGAAATAAAGTCATTAAGTAAAGATATTCCCCAAACGATTGATATCGTAGCTGTCGTTGTGAATTTAACGATGGTAGAAATTGATGAACTTATTCGAGAAACTTCTATTAATACACTTCAATTTCATGGTGATGAATCTGTATCATTTATACAAGAGGTTAAAGAAAAGTATCCGCATATTAAGATTTATAAAGCTTTACCCGCTAATGATCAATTACTAACTAATATAGAAGCTTTTAAAAATGATATAGATTTATTTTTAATTGATACGCCTTCAAAAGATTATGGTGGTACAGGGGTATCTTATGACTGGTCCATATTAAATGCATTAAACAATATTCCGTATTTAATTGCTGGTGGTATTAATATAGATAAAATTAAACAAATCGAATCATTAAACTTTAATCATAATGGTTATGACATATCAAGTGGAATTGAAACGAACGGACACAAAGATAAAGAGAAAATTAAAGCATTACTAACATATGTAAAGGAATGATTGAATTGAATAAAAATATACAATTAGAAGCAGATGAATTAGGATTTTTCGGTGAATTTGGTGGACATTATGTACCAGAAACGTTAATGCCAGCAATACAAGAATTAAATGATACGTATCAACAATTAAAAAATGATCCGGAATTTCATAAAACATTAAATGCTTATTTAAAAGATTATGTAGGTAGAGAAACACCTTTAACATATGCTGAGCGTTATACAGAAGCACTTGGCGGCGCAAAAATATACTTAAAAAGAGAAGATTTAAATCATACTGGTGCTCACAAAATTAATAACGCATTAGGACAAGCACTTATTGCAAAGAAAATGGGTAAAAGAAAGCTCGTTGCTGAAACTGGAGCTGGTCAACATGGTGTAGCAAGTGCAACAATTGCAGCACTGTTTGATATGGATCTTATCGTATTTATGGGTGAAGAAGATATTGAAAGACAAGCATTGAATGTGTTCAGAATGGAATTGTTAGGCGCTAAAGTTGTACCTGTAACAGACGGACAAGGTACATTATCAGATGCAGTAAACAAAGCTTTACAGTATTGGGTTTCACATGTTGAAGATACACATTATTTACTTGGATCGGCGTTAGGTCCTCATCCATTCCCAACTATCGTAAGAGATTTACAAAGTGTGATTGGTAAAGAAATTAAGAAACAAATATTAGAGAAAGAATCTCGATTACCAGATGCTGTTGTTGCATGTATAGGTGGCGGTTCAAATGCAATTGGTACATTTTATCCTTTTGTAAATGATGAATCTGTTAAATTATACGGCGTTGAAGCTGCTGGTGAAGGTGTGGATACTACTAAACACGCTTTAGCTATTGAAAAAGGGAAACCAGGCGTGTTACATGGTTCTAGAATGTATTTAATTCAAGATGAAAATGGACAAGTCGAACTTGCACACTCTATTTCAGCAGGATTAGATTATCCAGGTGTAGGTCCAGAACATAGTTATTATAACAATATTGGTCGTGTTCAATATCCGAATGCAAGTGATACTGAAGCAATGGATGCGCTAATTAAATTTACACAATTAGAAGGTATTATTCCAGCTATTGAAAGTGCGCATGCATTGAGTTACGTAGAGAAATTAGCACCAACAATGGATAAAGATGAAATTATTGTTGTGACGGTTTCTGGTAGAGGAGATAAAGACATGGAAACAATTAGAAAATACATGCAAGAGAAGGGGGATCATCATGCGTAAATTATTTATACCATATGTCATGGGAAACAAAGATTTTATAGATTCAGTCAAACTTATGGACGAAAATGGCACAGATTATATTGAAATTGGTTTACCTTTCTCAGATCCTGTAGCTGATGGTCAAACGATTATGGCAGCTGGACAAGAAGCGATTAAACAAGGTATGTCTGTTAATAAAATTATTGATCAACTGATTGAACATAAAGATGAAATCAATACACCATACTTATTTATGACTTATTATAATTTAATTGATGCTTACGGTGTCGACGCTTTTATAGAACGAATTGCTGAAGCAAATGTTTACGGTTTAATCATTCCAGATTTACCATTTGAACTTGGGCAAACATTCAAAAAGCATTTACAGCCTAAAAACATTAAATTAATTTCTTTAATTGCGATGACTTCTAGTGATGAACGAATTAAGCAAATAGCTGAGCATGCAGAAGGATTTATTTACACAGTGACAATGAATGCAACGACTGGTGATGGCCGAGGTTTCCATGAATCTTTAAAAGATAAAATTAAATTTATACAACAACATGCTAATGTACCTGTTGTTTGTGGATTTGGTATTAGAACTGAAGAACATGCTAAAGAAATAAAGTCATTTAGTGACGGCATTGTAATTGGTAGCGAAATTGTTAAAAGGTTAAAAAATGATTCAATAGAGCAAACTCAAGCATATTTACAAAGTATTAGAAAAGCTTTAGATGAAGATTAAAAAAGCATAACCCTTAATAGAAGAAAAAGAAACACACTTCATGTATAATCGACATTAACAAATGAAAAGGAGTGTTTCTAATGAGCAAAAAAGTTCTCATAGTTGTTACAAATGCATCTCAATTTAAAGATGGAAAACCAACTGGGTTATGGCTAGAAGAAGCAGCAATTCCTTATAAAGTATTTATTAAAAATGGATTAGAAGTGGATATTGCATCTGTAAAAGGTGGCAATGTTCCGATAGATCCAAATTCAACTCAAAATGACGAAGCGAAAGAATATCATGACGTATTAGAAAAGCTACAACAAACATATAGTATTAGAGACATCGTGTTTGAGAGTTATGATGGCATATTCTTACCTGGTGGTCACGGAACAGTATTTGACTTCCCAAATAATGAAGACTTGGAAGATATGCTAGCATATTATAGAAATAACGATAAGGTAATTGGTGCAGTTTGCCACGGTCCAAGTGCATTTATTGGCGCTAAGCTTCCAAATGGGAACTATTTAGTAGATGGTGTTAAATTAACTGCTTTTACTGATAGCGAAGAAAAAGCAATGAATTTAGAAAATGATGTACCATTCTTGCTACAAACACAACTTGAAAAGCAAGGTGCTCGATTCGTTAAAGGTGCTGACTTTGAATCGCATACAGTTGCAGACGGTAAATTTGTCACAGGACAAAATCCGAATTCTAGTGAAGAGGTTGCCGAAAAATTTGTAAATGTATTAAAATAGTTAAGCAATATAAATAAAAACCTGCCATTTGGTAGGTTTTTATTTATGAAATAATGGTATAGTAATCAGTATTATTTTAGAATAAAGACAAAATATTGTATAATTGTAACAAATACATAAAAATGAGATTGGGAGTATTGTATAAATGAAATTTACAAATTTAACAACTGGTGAATTTGAAGCTTTTACAAATAAAATGCCGTACGCGCATTTTACACAAGCAGTAGGTAATTATGAATTAAAAACATCTGAAGGCACTTCAACACATTTAGTAGGGGTCAAAGATAATCAAGGTGAAGTATTAGCTGCATGCCTGTTAACAAGTGTACCAGTTATGAAGAAGTTTAATTACTTTTACTCAAATAGAGGACCAGTAATGGATTATGACAACAAAGAACTTGTTGACTTTTTCTTTAAAGAAATCGTGGGCTATTTAAAAAGTTATAAAGGATTATTCTTTAGAATCGATCCTTACTTGCCATATCAACTAAGAGATCATGATGGCAATATTAAAAAATCATTCAACCGTGATGGTTTAATTAAACAATTTGAATCATTAGGTTATGAACACCAAGGCTTCACAACTGGTTTCCACCCAATACATCAAATTAGATGGCATTCTGTACTTGATTTAGAAGGTATGGACGAAAAGACACTCATCAAGAATATGGACAGTTTGAGAAAAAGAAATACTAAAAAAGTTCAAAAAAATGGTGTTAAAGTACGTTACTTATCTAAAGATGAAATGCCGATATTCCGTCAATTTATGGAAGATACAACTGAGAAGAAAGATTTCAACGATCGTGGCGATGACTTCTATTACAACAGATTAAAATACTTTGAAAATGTAAAGATTCCTTTAGCTTATATAGACTTTGAAACTTATATTCCACAATTAGAAAAAGACCATGAACAATACAACAAAGATATTACGAAAGCTGAAAAAGATTTAGAAAAGAAACCAGATAATCAAAAAACGATTAATAAAATAGACAACTTAAAACAACAAAGAGAAGCAAATGAAGCTAAATTAGAAGAAGCACGTCAATTACAACAAGAACATGGTGATACATTACCAATTGCAGCAGGTTTCTTCATTATTAATCCATTTGAAGTTGTATATTATGCAGGTGGTTCTTCTAATGAATATCGTCACTTTGCAGGTAGTTATGCAATTCAGTGGGAAATGATTAAATACGCATTAGATCACAATATTGATCGTTATAACTTCTATGGAATCAGCGGAGACTTCTCAGAAGATGCACCTGATGTTGGCGTTATTAAATTTAAAAAAGGTTACAATGCAGATGTTTATGAATATATTGGTGATTTCGTTAAACCAATTAATAAACCAGCGTACAAAGCGTATACAACACTAAAAAAAGTATTAAAAAAATAAATGATTTTCAGTAAGAGAGGAATTTAGATAATATGAAATTTACAGAATTAACGGTTACTGAATATGATGAGTTCGTATCTGATAGTCGATACGAAAGTCACTACTTTCAAGTAAAAGAAAACATCAAGACAAGAGAAAATGATGGTTTTCAAGTTGTATTATTAGGTGTTAAAGATGAGAATAATCAAGTCGTTGCAGCAAGTTTATTCTCTAAAATACCAACATTAGGTAGTTATGTGTATTATTCAAATCGTGGTCCGGTAATGGATTATAGCAATCTAGATTTAGTGACATATTACTTCAAAGCACTTGAAAAGTACTTAAAACAGCATCAATGTCTATATGTTAAAGTCGATCCATACTGGATTTACAATATATACGATAAAGATATTAAACAAATTAAAGAAGATGGCGCTAATGACCAAATCGTTGATCTCATTAAATCACTAGGCTATGACCATCACGGCTTTACGACTAAATATGATCCATCAAGCCAAGTAAGATGGATGGGTGTCTTGAACTTAAAAGATAAAACATTAGCAGAAGTTAAAAAAGGATTCGACAGCCAAAGAAAACGTAACGTCAATAAAGCGCATAATTACGGTGTTAAAGTACGTTTCTTAGAACGCGATGAATTAGATATATTCTTTAAATTATATAGAGAAACAGAAGAAAGAGCTGGCTTTATTTCTAAGACAGATGAATATTTCTTAAACTTTATCGATACATATGGTTCTAAAGCATTAGTACCATTAGCATATATCGATTTAAACGAATATATTCAATCAACACAAGAGAATTTAAATGAATTAGAAATAAAACGTGATCAAATGATGGCTAAAGAAAACAAATCTGAAAAACAATTAAAGAAAATTGCTGAAACAGATCGTTTAATCGACCATGCACAGAAAGAATTATTAGAAACTAGCGAACTTATTAAAACAGATGGCGAAATCTTAAACTTAGCTTCAGGTGTATTCTTCGAAAATGCATATGAAATCAATTATTTCTCAGGTGGCTCAAGTGAAAAATACAATCACTTTATGGGACCATATATGATGCACTGGCATATGATTAATTATTGTTTCGAAAATGGATTCGATAGATACAATTTCTACGGATTATCAGGAGATTTCACTGAAGATAGCGAAGATTACGGTGTATATCGATTTAAACGAGGATTTAATGTTCAAATCGAAGAATTAATCGGAGATTTCTATAAACCAATCAATAAGAAAAAATATTTCTTACACAATGTAATCCAAAAAGTACGATCTAAAATTAAAAAGTAATCAAAAAAAGCTGAAATTCATATTTCAGCTTTTTTTACGTTAAATATACGGTTAGCAGCACATATCTTATTTAATCTATTAATTAGTTTACATAATATATATTATAGGAAGTTAAGTATAATGTCTTAGGGGACGCCTATTCTACATATATATCTAGCTATTTTATATTGTTACATGTTTAACTTGTAACACTTCATCAATTGCATATAGATCTGGATTCTTTAAAGCTTTCCATTCTTTAAAGCCAAATTGTTTGTCGAAATGATTTAGTAATAATGACATGATGTTTCCATGTGTCACGATTAATGCATGTTCATTTACTGGTATCGACTTAAATACTTCTAAAATTCGCTGTTGAGCTTCTAGACTTGTTTCGCCATTATTTATACGATAATTAAAGTCACTGAAAGTCATTTTAAGCTCAGTTAGCCAATTATCTATTGGTAAGTCACTTAAAATGCGCTCATTTAAACGGCTATCATAAGTTAACGGTGTTTGGTAATTTGTTAAATATGGTTTAATTGATTCATAAGTACGATTCATTTCACTGACATATATATGGTCAATATTGAGTTTAGCTAATACAGGTACTAATTGTTGTGCTGACTTAATGCCATCTGTAGTTAAAGCTGCATCAAAGTCTTGTCCAGTAGCTTTGCAATGTCTTAATACATAAATCATTCAATCACTCCAAATTGATTTTAAGAAAGCATATCATACATCATGATAAATAAAAACTACTATAAATCGAAATAAATACGATTTATAGTAGTTTATGTTATTGATTCATTTTGACATAACTTGCAATGGCTTTACTCGCAAATTGTGCGGTACCGTCACCAAATTTATTAATATTTTTAGTAAATCTTTCATCACTTACATACATGTCACCGATACTACCAAATGCTTCTAAACTATACTCACAATCAATATTAGAATTTAAATATGTGTACCATCTTTGTACAATTGATTGAGCAATTTCTGAGTCTGGAGATTCATTTCTGTTTGCTGCAAATGCTCTAAAGATATCATTCATTTCTTCTTCTTTTGAAGCTTTTTCTTCTTTAGACCAACTATTTATGCGATTGTTCGCTTTATCTACAGTTTTATTCCCCCACTTTTCACGAGCTTCAGCTTCATATTCATTCTGATTAAACTCAAAACCTATAAATTTATCTTCATTCGTCATGTTAATTTCTCCTTTCATATGTTTCGTCGTTTGATCTATCGTTTGAATCATTTGATCAATTCTTGTTCTTTTATTGATGAGCATCTTTTTATGCATATTTAATGCTTCTTCTTTATCAAACGAAGGATCATCAAGAATTTCTTTTATCTTTTTTAGAGGAAAATCAAGTTCTTTAAAAAATAAAATTTGCTGTAATCTGTCTACATTCTCGTCTGAATACAATCGATAACCAGATGATGATACATTAGACGGATTCAGTAAATTAATTTCATCATAATGGTGAAGCGTGCGCACACTTATACCGACTAATTGAGCAATTTCTTTAACAGTCATTTCCATTTACTTAACCTCCTCATAACCCTACTATAAAGTCTTACGTTACGTTAGAGTCAACAATATAATCCAAAAAAATAAATAATGTTAATTTCGTACATGTTATAATACATATAGAATATCACGTAAGTCAGGAGTTTTATAATGAATAAAGAGATACAACTTGAATTAAAATTAGAAACATCTCGTTTAATACTACTAGCTGGAGAACAAGTTTTTTCATACAAAGAGACAATAAAGGACGAAATGCTTAACTCAGTAAATACATTAAAAGATTGGGTAGCATTCTTCAATTATCAATTCGATGAATATAAAGTGACTGATTTTCTTAATAAATCAACTGACCCACAGTATAACAAAGAATATTTTAGATACTTTATCTTTGAAAAAGATACGATGCAATTTGTAGGATCAGTTGTCCTTCAAGATATCGATTTAAGATTACCATCATGTGAAATTGGTTATTGGGCAGTCAATTCAGGTCTAGGTAAAGGTTATATAACAGAAGCCATTCAATATATTACACAACATGTTATAGAAAACCATGGTTTTGTAAGAATAGAAGCATACATAGATGTTAAAAATACAAGAAGTATTAACACCATTGAAAGATGTGGGTATGAACGAGAAGGAACATTAAAGAACTCAGATTTAAGCGCAGACCAACAAAGTATTATAAACGAAGCACTCTATGCAATCACGACACCTGTTTATTTTAAATAAAGAAAGATCGAGCGACTGGGATATATAGAAATATCTCAGTCGTTATTAGCAAGTTTGGTGAGAAATGCAAATACTGGTGTTGTTATTAGCAGTTTTGGTTGAAAGTGCAAATAACGAGTGTGTTAGTAACATTTCAACTGAGTTTTGTAAATAAGGCCGTCCATAGTAACACTTTGGCTGAGTTTTGTAACTATGGCTATCCTTAGTAACAGTTCAGCCGAGTTTTGTAACTAACTCCCTCGTTATGAACAAGTTTGTTCAGAAGTGTTCACAAGAACCCCGTTACGAACAAGTTTGGCGAGAAGTGTTCATAAGACCGCCGTTATAAACAAGTTTAGGCAAAAGTGTTCATAACCTCCCGACTATTCAATCAAAAAACGACTAAGATAGTTCTATATCTTAGCCGTTTCCCTATTTATTACGTCTTTTTAATTCATTAAATTGACGTCCATCTTCTATTGTTTCATCTTGACTATGTTTTTCAGCTAATCTTTTTTGATTCTTTCTCATTAAGTACCATGTTAATAAGCATACAAATAAACTTACGATTGCCATAAATGCGGCATAGCCTAATAATGGTTCGTATGTAATATCATAAAAATTAGGTAATATAAATGCGATCATACCTAATACGACAAATGTCAAAATTGCACTGATGACGTGTTTTTTAAGTATTAATGATGATAATACAGAAAAAACAATAACGACGACAAATGAAATCCATAAGTAGTTTGGGAAATCAAAAATATTCAAGATGCACGCCTCCTTTATCTAGTTGTACTGGTCTATACCCCTTTTATTTATGTTTAATTACGATATAGATAGAAATTTGATTTATTTATATAAATTTAATTGTACATTTGCAATTTTGTTAAAATTTTATGGACATTAGCGCACAAATGTAACCAGAATGATCAATATAAATTGTTCGAATAGTGCGTTGTATCATATGACGTAGAAGATGTTTATATGTATAATATGTACATAAGTACATAAATAAGTAAATTTTTAAAAAAGGGTGATTTGATGGGACAAATATTAAGAAGCGAAGTTCCTGTGCAAGAAACATGGGATCTTTCAAGTTTGTATCAAGACAATGATGCATTTTATAGTGCATTAAAAGAATTAGTTGAAAATGTTACAGCATTTAATGAAAAATATGTGAATCAGTTAAATGAAATATCAACGATTGAATCTGCTTTACGTGTACAAGCTGATCTTATTGTAAGTATTATTCACTTAAGTACATATGCAGAATTACTTTATTCGACTGATACGACAGATGAACAAAGTCAAAAAGTAGCTGCACAATTTTCGACTACATATGGAAAAGTTGCTGGTTTATTATCATTCGTAGAGTCAGAAATTTTGCAATTAGATGATGAAGCATTCAATGCTTTAATTAAACAATCTGAGTATCCTAAATATTTAAAGTTGTTAAAACGTCAAAAAGAACACACACTACATCCTGAAGTAGAAAAAGCGCTAGCAACCTTCTCACCTACTTTTGGTGCGCCATATGAATTATATGGTATTACGAAAATGTTAGATATTGAGTTTGGTACTTTTGAAGTGAATGGAGAAGAAATACCTTTAGATTATGTATCATTTGAAGGTGATTACGAAGTTGACTCTAATACAGAAGTTAGACGTAATGCATTCAAGAAATTTAGTGATGCGTTACGCCGTTATGAAAATACAACTGCAGCAACATACAACGCTCACGTTCAAAAAGAAAAAATTGAATCTGAATTACGTGGTTACGACTCAGTTATTGATTTCTTATTAGAATCACAAGATGTAACAAGAGAAATGTATGATCGTCAAATTGATGTTATTTCAGAAGAATTAGCACCACATATGAGAAGATATGCGCAATTACTTAAACGTACAAATAATCTAGATAAATTGAAATTTGAAGATTTACGTATATCATTAGACCCTACTTATGAACCGGATGTATCAATTGAAGGCTCTAAAGAATATATTAAAGAAGCATTAAGTGTACTTGGTGAAGATTATATGCAAATGGTCAATGATAGTTATGATAAACGTTGGATTGACTTCCCTCAAAACAAAGGGAAACAAACAGGTGCTTATTGTGCAAGCCCATATGGTGTTAACCCATTCATATTTATTTCATGGACTAGTAAGATGACTGAAGTATTTGTATTAGCACATGAACTTGGTCATGCAGGACACTTTAATTTAGCAAATGCACATCAAAATGTATATCAAGCTGATTGTTCAATGTACTTTGTAGAAGCACCATCAACAATGAATGAAATGTTAATGGCTAATAGTTTATTGAAGAAATCAGATGATCCGAAATTTAAACGTTGGGTTATTAGCTCAATTATTTCAAGAACGTACTATCATAATATGGTGACACATTTATTAGAAGCTAAATATCAAAGAGAAGTTTATAGACACGTTGATAAAGGTGAAGCACTCACTGCCCCACTTTTAAATAGTATTAAGAAACAAGTTATTTCTGATTTCTGGGGAGACGAAGTTGAAATAACTGAAGGTGCAGAATTAACTTGGATGCGCCAACCACATTATTATATGGGCTTATACCCTTATACGTATTCAGCAGGTTTAACAATCGGAACTACTATGAGTCAAAGAATTGAAAAGGAAGGACAACCTGCTGTTGAAGATTGGTTAAATGTCTTAAAAGCTGGTGGTTCTAAATCTCCTGTTGAACTTGCTCAAATGGCAGGTATTGATATTACGACAGATAAACCACTTAAAGAAACAATCGCGTATATCGGTCATTTAATCGACGAGCTAGAATCACTCACAAACGAAATTGAATAATATCTTTTCTATTATTAATGTAGAGACTGTTACACTTTATTGTTTCAGTCTCTACATTTTCTTATTCAATATAAACATCCTTATTAAATAACCGTATTATATATTATTCTAATTTTAATATTATTTGTGTTACAATATAATCAAACAAATTCGAACTTATTAAAAAGTTAATATATAGGAGGATCACAAGTGAAATTAAAAGTTGATAGGCACCGTTTTATAATGGATGAACTTAAAAATAATATGTCTGTGAAAGTATCATCCCTTTCAGAGAAGATGAACGTTGCTGAAATGACAATTAGAAGAGATTTACAAGAACTAGAAAACAATGGTTTATTAAATAGAATTCATGGTGGCGCTAAATTAATTGAAGATAACTTATATAATGAAAAGTCACATAAAGAAAAGCAAACCATCAATGTTTCTAATAAAATGAAAATCGCTCAAAAGTGTGGCGAACTCATTCATAATGAAGATATTATATTTATCGGTTCAGGTTCTACAAATGAACTCATATTTGATTTTATAAAAGACAAGAACTTAAGCATATTTACGAATTCGCTTGATATATTCTTACAATATAAAGGTTTATCGAACATTGATGTATTACTCGTGGGTGGTCGTTTCAGATCCAAAACGGGTACATTTATCGGACACTTTGCGAACAAAATGATGGAAGAATTTCATGTAGCAAAAGCTTTTGTCGGAGTTAACGGTATATATGGTCAGAAATTAACAACTGCTAATGAAGAAGAAGGCAAAGGTATTCATATTATCTTGGAAAATGCAAAGCTTAAATATATCACAGCAGACAGCACTAAATTCGGTGTTCAAGCATTATATAACTTCTATAATATTAACGATGTAGATGCTGTTATATCAGATGATGATGTAAGTGAAGAAATATTAAACACATATCCAAACAAGATTAAATAGTTATAAAAATGAATATTAAAAGAAACGCAATATAGAATAGCATATCGCTATTTTATATTGCGTTTTTTATTGACAGAAAATATGTTTGATTTTATATTATAATTAACAAAAACGAACAATTACAAACATAGGAGGAAGTATATGAAAGTTTTTATTAATTGTATTCGTAAATCCAGCCCTTTAAAAGACAAGATTATTCAGGAACTATCTCATTCTAACATTGAATGGATCGATTTGTATGATGAAACACTTGAAGACGATGTGTTTGCTGTAACTGTAAATACTATAGAAGCAGTTAAAAATAATGAAGATGCTAAGGCATTAATTATTGATGATTATGGTATTGCACCATTCATTATTGCGAACAAACATAAAAATATAATTGCTGCTTCATTTTCAGATGACCGTTCTGCTTATATGACAGCACGTCACAACAATACAAAAATTATAATTCTTGCATCTGAAGATGAGATAAGAAATCACCTTTCTTTTTTGAAAATACAATCCCTTTCCCCATAGCGATAACTTCTTCACCATTTTCAGTGATGACAATAGCAACATTATTGTTAAGGACTTGTTTGATTATCATAGGCAGCAATACCTCCAATCATTTGAAATAAAAAATACCACAAGACTTAGAGGTGATTCATGCACCTCAAGAATTGTGGTTTTCGCCTAATTGAATAGTCACGATCCAAATATTTAATTGTTTATTAATGTTCGATATTGTAATTAAATGGAATATAAAGGCATTAAAAAACCAAACCTACTTCATTTTGAAGTGTCGGTTTGGTTTTTTAATTAGTCTTCTTTTTTAACTTGTGCCCAACCTTTTTTAGTGATGGTAATTTTACCAGTCTCGATTGTGATCAGTTTTTGTTTATATAATCTACCGATAGCACGTTTGAAACTTGCTTTACTCATATTAAAGACTTCTTTAATTGCTTCTGGGTTTGATTTATCCCAGAATGGTAATTCACCGTCATATTCTACAAGTAAATCAAATATCACTTGGCCATCTTCATCTAGTCTTTCATGTGCCAATGGTAAGAATGAACCATTTAATTCACCGTTTTCTTTTACGCCGATGATTCTAACGTCCATTTCTTCACCTAGTCTTGGTTCATGTTTACGTTCTGATTCGTGTACAAATATTTTATAACCTTTTTCAGATAATAGGAAAGTACCTACTCTTAATAAGCGATATGGTCTTGCTGTTACATGTTGATGTAATATAGATTCTTCAGCCGTTTTGTACATCGTGTCGACAATTGTTTCTGTTGCTAGTCTCGCAAACATTTGACTATTACTATCTATTCTAAGTGTACAGAATATCATGTCACCGTTTTGTGGCCATAGTTCTTTAACTTTAGGTAGATCTTCCCATGGAATGAGTACTTCTCTAGGTAATCCTACATCTACTGCAGCACCATCACGGTCTACTCTCAATACTTTTACCCAATCATAACGGTCTTTTGTAATAGTTGGCATGTTTTGTGTTGCAAATAATTCTCCAGATCGGCTTGGATATACAAAGAAACTATAATCTTCACCAATTTCTAATTGATCGTCATCTTCGACTTCTGAAGCATTCATTTTAATAGGTTCGCTATTTGGTCCAAGTAAATGATAAGTTGAACCTTCCAATCTATCCACTTTTAAAAAGTCTATGCGCCCTACAAGCGTATCTTTTTCGTGTGCCATGTCATTCTCCATTCATATGTTTTTCGTTTATTCATTATAACATGCATTTTGCTTCGTGTAACGACTGTTCAAACTCTTGCCCATTTTTGTTTCATTTATGATATAATTCATCGGTAGAAGTATTAATGAAAAGGAGTCATTTAATGTTACAAGTTACGAATGTAAGTTTACGTTTCGGTGATCGTAAGCTTTTTGAAGATGTAAATATTAAGTTCACACCAGGTAACTGTTACGGACTTATCGGTGCTAATGGAGCTGGGAAATCAACGTTCTTAAAAGTATTATCAGGCGAATTAGATTCTCAATCAGGTCACGTTTCACTTGGTAAAGATGAACGTTTAGCAGTATTAAAACAGGATCACTTTGCGCACGAAGATGAAAAAGTGATTGATGTTGTATTAAAAGGTCATGAAAAATTATGGCAAGTTATGACTGAGAAAAACGAAATTTATATGAAACCAGATTTCTCAGATGAAGATGGTATGCGTGCAGCAGAACTTGAAGGTGAATTTGCTGAAATGAATGGATGGAATGCAGAAGCGGATGCATCTGTATTACTTTCAGGTTTAGGTATTAAAGACGAATTACATGACAAAATGATGTCTGAATTAGAAAACAACCAAAAAGTAAAAGTACTTCTTGCTCAAAGTTTATTTGGTGAGCCAGATGTTCTATTACTCGATGAGCCTACAAACGGTTTAGATATTAAAGCGATTGCTTGGTTAGAAGATTTCTTAATTAACTTTGAGAATACAGTTATCGTCGTATCACATGATAGACATTTCTTAAACAATGTCTGTACACATATAGCTGACTTAGATTACGGCAAAATTAAACTATTTGTCGGAAACTATGACTTCTGGTATCAATCAAGTCAACTTGCTACTCAAATGGCTCAAGACCAAAACAAGAAAAAAGAAGAACGCATTAAAGAATTACAAGACTTTATCGCAAGATTTAGTGCGAACGCTTCTAAATCAAAGCAAGCAACAAGCCGTAAGAAAATGCTTGAAAAAATTGAACTCGATGACATTCAACCATCATCAAGACGTTATCCATTCGTTAATTTCACAATTGAACGAGAAATCGGTAACGACTTATTACAAGTTCAAGGTGTTTCAAAAACAATTGACGGTCAAAAAGTATTAAATAACGTTTCATTTACAATGAATCCAAATGATAAAGCTGTATTAATTGGAGAAAGTGAGATTGCTAAAACTACCCTACTTCGTATTTTAGCTGGTGAAATTGAACCAGATGAAGGAACAGTTAAATGGGGCGTTACAACAACACAATCATACTTACCAAAAGATAACTCAGATTATTTCGAAGGTATAGAAATGAACTTAGTTGACTGGTTAAGACAGTATGCACCACCAGAAGAACAAACAGAAACATTCTTAAGAGGATTCCTTGGACGTATGTTATTTAGTGGTGAAGAAGTTAAGAAAAAAGCAAGTGTCCTTTCAGGTGGAGAAAAAGTAAGATGTATGTTAAGTAAAATGATGTTATCAAACTCTAACGTATTATTACTCGATGAACCAACAAACCACTTAGACTTAGAAAGTATCACTGCAGTCAATGATGGCTTGAAGAACTTCAAAGGATCATTAATCTTTACTTCATATGACTTTGAATTTATCAATACAATCGCTAACCGCGTAATTGAAATCAAAGAAGACGGCGCAATTTCTAAAGAAATCAGTTATGAAGAATACTTGAGAGATCAAGGTGTTTATAACTAATTAGCATATATGGAACTGAGACATGAGGACATGTCTCAGTTTTTTTATTTTGGGGAAAATGAGGGGGTGATGAGTTGTTTTTTGTGTTCAATGTTGCAAGTGAGGGGCGACTAGCAATGTTCGAGGGATCAATGTTACTAGTGAGAGCAGACTAGCAATGTTCAGGCGTTCAATGTTGCAAGATAAGGAAAACAAGCAACATACAACGACTCTATTTATCAAGACTGACTAAATAAGATAAATACAGCCTTTCTATTTATCAAGACTAACCAAACAAGATAAATACAGCCCCTCTATATATCAAGACTAACCTGGACCGTTTACACTTAATTGGACAACTTCTTTAAAGAGAAGTATTGTTAAAATTAAGAAAGTAGGTGGTCTTTTTATGAGA
>OMJG01000038.1_pt1 | contig 89899 bp, 85 predicted proteins | sample 1646431 | NCBI WGS metagenome assembly OMJG01 (sample SAMN03771674, study PRJEB25209) | food metagenome | isolation source: Cotija cheese | place: Mexico:Jalisco,Michoacan | collected 2011-12-12 | reverse complement strand
GACGCTGCGGCGTCGGGGCGGGAGCGGGGGGTGCGGCCGGGGAGGGCTGGGGAGCCGGGGAAGGGCTGGACTGCGAGGCCTGGCCCGACGGTGAGACGGCGCTCTGCCTCAGCACGGTCTCGGCGGCCGAGGAGGGGATCGAGCCCGCCGACGGGCCCGCGGAGGCGAAGGATGTGGGCTGCCAGGCCTGGGCGCTGAGCGGAAGCGGGATCGCCCGGGGAGGGGTGGACAGACGCGGCAGCGGGCCGACGCCGACCAGCCCCGGGACCATCTGCTCCAGTGACAGGGCGATCTGGTGGGCGCTCTCGGGGCGCTGGGCCGGGTCCTTGGACAGGAGCCATGCGACGATCTGCCACAGCTGTTCGGGGAACCCGTCGGGCCGCCCGGGGGTCAGCTCGCAGTGGCCGCGCAGCACCGTCATCGTCGAGCCGGTGGCGAAGGGGGTGATCCCGCAGACCAGTTCGTAGAGCATGATGCCCAGCGAGTACAGGTCCGAGGCGGGGACCGGGCGCTTGCCCAGGACGATCTCCGGAGCGACGTAGTTCGGCGTGCCCACCACAGCCGTGATGTGGGACAGGTGGGAGGCGTCCTGGAGGAAGGAGACGCCGAAGTCGGTGAGCCGGGCGCTCTCGGGCGGGCCCGGGGTGAGAAGCACGTTCGCGGGCTTGACGTCGCGGTGGACGATCCCCTTGGCGTGCACGGCTGCCAGACCACCGGCGATCTGGGCGCCGAGATAGGCGACCTCCGCGGGTGCCAGGGGGCCGTTGGCGGCCAGCCGGGTCTTCATATCGGTGCCGTTGACCAGATCCATCACGATGGCCAGGGTCTGGCCCTCGACGACCATGTCGCGCACCCGCACGACATGGGGGTCGTTGATCTGCAGGGTGATGGAGCGCTCGGTGACGAACCGGCGCACGACGTCGGGATCGTTGGCCAGCACGGGGAGGAGCATCTTCACGGCGTAGGGGCGTCCCGCCCGATCCGTGGCGCGCCACACCTGACCCATGGCCCCGGTTCCGATGAGGCTGTGCAGCAGATAGTTGCTGCCGAGCGCCTTGGGGCCGTCCTGCGGCTGGTTGTCACTGGCTGGCACGATGCGACAGTCTATCGAGCCAATCTATGAGTGCCTCCTCCGGGCGCATCACCCGGTCATCGCGATGATCGTGAGCACCTTGTCCAGAGCCTCGTCGGAGCTGATCTGCTCGTGATGCGCCAGCTGGGCCGAGCTGAGCAGCAGGGTGCTCGAGAGGTTGATGTAGACGATCGCCAGCCGACGGGCCTCCCCGGGCTCGATCCCCTGGGTCTCCATGCGGCGCGCCAGAGCGTCCGTGCCGGCGTCCCGCAGGTCGTGGAAGACGGTCAGCAGCCCGCGCATCAGCTCCGGGTAGCGGAACAGCACGGCCCGACGGAGCTCGTGTCTCTCCGGATCGCGGTTGAGGCTCTCGCGGACCGACTCCACGACCGACTCCCAGGCGTGCTCGTCGACGGGCCTGGCCAGGAAGGCGTCGGCGTACCGCTCGACGGAGTCCGGGCCGATCCCGAGGATCGCCGCCTCCTTGGTGGGGAAGTAGTTGAAGAAGGTGCGCGGGGAGATCCCGGCGCGCTCGGCGATCCGCTCGACGGTCACATTCTCCAGGCCGTCGTCGAGGACCATCTCAAGGGCGGCGACGTGGATCTCGTTGCGGGTCCGGCGCTTCTTGCGCTCCCTGAGCCCCTCGCGTGGCGGGGCCGACCGGCCGGCGGATCGCGCCTCGGTCACGGGACTGTCGGTCATCTGTGAGCACCCTCCCAAAGTTCAGAGGCTGTAATCTTGCATGGACTGCAAGTTTGAGTATAGTCGTCTTCGTCGCCGCGGACGAATGTCTGCGGCTGTGTACGTTCTGGAGGAAACACACGTGAGTAGTAGTGCAGTCGATGCGCGCAGTGCGCGCAGTGATGCTGCCGGGCCAGGTGACGGCGTCGGCGAGTTCAAGATGAGCTCAGCCCAGCGCAACGTCTTCCTGGGTCTGATCCTGGGCATGCTGGTGAGCTCGATCAGCCAGACCATCGTCGGTCCCGCGATGCCCCGCATCGTCGCCCAGCTCGGCGGCATGGAGCATTACTCCTGGATCGCGACCGCGGCCATGCTGGCCTCGGCCATCGTCGTGCCGATCGTTGGCAAGCTGTCCGACATGTACGGCCGTCGTGGCTTCTACATCGCCGGCCTGGTGATCTTCATGGTGGGCTCGGCCCTGTCGGGATTCGCTGACAACTTCTGGTTCCTGGTCGGCGCCCGCGCGGTCCAGGGCATCGGCATGGGCTGCCTGCAGCCCCTGTCTCAGACCATCATCGGCGACATCATCCCGGCGCGCAGCCGCGGCAAGTACCAGGGCATCATGGGTGCCGTCTTCGGCGTCACCTCGGTGCTCGGCCCGCTGGCCGGCGGCTGGATCACCGACAACATGAACTGGCGCTGGCTGTTCTTCCTGCCGATCCCGGTCGGCCTGGTGGCTCTCTACTTCATCATCCGATTCCTCCACCTGCCGCACACCGCATCGAGCAACTCCTTCGACCTGTGGGGCTCGCTGTCCCTGGTCCCGGCTCTGGTGCTGGTCCTGCTGGCCACCACCTGGGGCGGCAACCAGTACGCCTGGGGTTCGGCCACGATCATCGGCATGTACGCCGCCGGCGCGGTCTTCCTGGGCCTGTTCGTGTGGGCGGAGTTCAAGGCGGTCAACCCGCTGCTGCCGCTGCGCCTGTTCAGCCAGAACATCTTCACCATGTCGGTGCTGGCCTCCTTCCTGCTGTCGGTGGCCATGTTCGGTGCGATCATCTACATCCCGGTCTTCGCCCAGGTGGTGCTGAGCGCCTCGGCCACGAACTCCGGCGTCATCCTCATGCCGCTGTCGGTCGCGATGATCATCGTCTCCATCGTCGTCGGCATGCTCATCACCAGGACCGGTCGGTACAAGGGCTTCATGATCGGCGGCCTGGTCGTGATGCTGGTGGGCTACCTCGGCCTGACCACGCTGAGCGCCGACTCCTCCAAGCTGGCCCTGTCCGGCCTGCTGGTGGTCATCGGCATCGGGCTGGGCCTGTCCATGCAGGTCTTCACCCTCGTCGTCCAGAACAACGCCAAGCGCGCGGAGATGGGCATCGCCACCTCGGCGGTCCAGTTCTTCCGCAACCTGGGCTCCACTGTCGGCACCGCCGTGCTGGGCACCGTGATGAGCTCCTCCCTGCAGGAGAACATCATGAGCCACGTGCCGGCCGCCGCCAGGGCGAAGCTGGCCGCCTCCGGCGCCTCCATCGACGCCGGCTCGGCGCTGGACACCTCCAAGATCGGCAATCTCCCCCCGATGATGCTGACGGCGGTGCGCGGTGGCATGGCCGACTCGATGCACTCGGTCTTCCTGACCGCCCTCCCCTTCATCGCGATCGCCATCGTGCTGACTCTGTTCATCAAGAACAAGCCGCTGCGCACCACGGTCTACGACACCGAGGAGGAGCGGATCGCCGCAACCGCCGCCAAGGTGGACGCCACTCGCCGTGCCAAGGAGATCTCCGCCGCGGAGTCCGAGGCGGCTGAGCTGGCCGGCGAGACCGCGTCCGACGGGCGGGAGGTCGACCGCGACGACGTCGCGCAGGCTGTGACGAGCGAGGACGCGTCGTCCAGACAGTGATCCCAGTCCTCCAGGGATCACCGGTCTGACAGGGCGGGGCGGGCACCTCCGGGTGCCCGCCCCGCCGCGTCATGTCCGCAAGCGGTGCGGCCTCGACTCAGGCGTCCTCGGGCAGGATCAGATGTGCCAGCAGCGGGAACAGCAGCACCGTCAGAGCGCCGCCTGTCACCATGAGTGAGGCGGTGTCCGCGGTGATGAGCTGCGCGGAGGCGGCCACCTGCGTCACCGCCACGATGATGGGAAGGCCCGTCGCGGCGTAGAGACCGAGTGCCATCTGCTCGCGGGGCTCGTGCAGCCCCGATGCAGTGGCGCTGAAGCGTTCGCGCAGGACCACGACGAGTCCCCTGGCCAGCGCGATCATGGCCACGAATCCCAGCAGCAGCGGCCAGCGGCGCAGCACCGACGCGAGATCGATGGACATTCCGCTGGTGACGAAGAAGACCGGGATGAGGAAGCTGAACCCGACGATCTCAACCTTGTGGGACACCTCCCGGGCGTGATCGGGATCCAGGGCGGTGAACAGTGCATTGAGCAGCAGCCCGGCGGTGAAGGCCCCCAGCGCGACGTCGAGATCGAGGAAGGCGGTGAGCAGCATCAGTGAGACGAGGATGAGGACCGTCAGACGCAGCGTGGGCTGCATCGTGGTGTTGGAGGCGTTGATCACCGCCCGTCTCAGCAGCGGGATCCGCCGCAGGAACCTGGCCGGGACGGCCACCGTGAGCACGGCGGCCACGAAGAACGCCAGCAGGATGAGAGCGGCAGCCCCGGTGCCGTGGGTCGACAGCAGCAGGGACATCGCCAGAACGGGCAGCAGCTCCCCGAAGGCCCCGTGAGTCATGGTGGCCCTGCCCAGCGGGGTGCCCATCAGCCCGGAGTCCTTGAGGATGGGCAGCAGCGTGCCCAGGGCCGTGGAGGTGGAGGCCAGTGCCAGGACGACGGCCACCCGCACCTCCCCTCGACTGAGCAGCAGGCCGGCCGAGAATCCCAGGACGGCGCAGATGAGCCAGGTCAGCGCGGCGTGGCGGCCCTGACGGTCACGCATGTCCTTGACGCTGACCTCGAATCCCGCGAGAAGGAACAGGAATCCCATCCCCAGCTCGCGGATGAGGTCGACCGCCTCGGTGCGCCGCGCCAGGTCCAGACCGTGAGGGCCGACCAGAACCCCGAGCCCCAGCAGCCACACGACGTCGGGTATGCGCCTGCGGGCCACCAGAGCCAGGACGGGGGAGAGGGCCGCCGCGAGCATGACCCACCACACGGACAACAGGTTGTCGACGAGCAGATGACTGTCGGTCATGGGATCGGCTCCCCGTGGCGGACGGACAGGACTGTCTGAACACTACGGGAACCACGGCGTCTCGCGGGCGGGACGCGTATCCGGCGGCCAGGTGCCGGGCGCCTAGGGTCGGGGCATGAGCGATGGACAGACGGTGGTGCTGCGTCCGCTGGCGGAGGCCGACGAGGCCCAGGCGACGGCCGCCGAACAGGAACTGGCGGAGGACGGCTTCGAGTTCCTGCCGGAACGCGGCGACGACGAAGCCTGGCCGGCCTTCGTGGCGCGGATCCGCTCCCAGGAGCGGGGCGAGGGTCTGCCGCCGGGATACGTGCCGGCGACCTTCCGCGTCGCCGAGGTGGACGGGAGGATCATCGGAAGGGTCAGTATCCGCCACGAGCTCAACGACCACCTGCGCCGTTTCGGCGGGCACATCGGCTACGGGGTGCGGCCCGCCTGGCGGCGTCACGGATATGCGAGCGAGATGCTGCGCAGAGCGCTGGCGTTCTGCGCCGAGCTGGGGATCGAGCCGGCGCTGGTGACCTGCGACGACGCCAACACGGCGTCGATCGGGGTCATCGAGAACTGCGGCGGTGTGCTCCACGACCGGGGAGTCGGCCCGGACGGTGACATCACGCGCCGCTACTGGGTGCCCACCACCATCTGGCCGGCCTGACAGGACGTCCGGCGGGTGGGTGGGGCGTGTGGGGCTCGAACCCACGACCCAGGGATTATGAGTCCCCTGCTCTGACCGGCTGAGCTAACGCCCCCAACGGCACCGACACTGTCGCGGGAAGCACTCTAGCGGGAAGTCAGTGGGCTCCGCTCAGAGACGGGTCCTGCGGGCGGGGACGACCGTCGGCGGCGAGCAGCGTCTGGATGGTGCGTCCGACCGCGCTGTCGTCGTGATGGCCGACCACCGTGTAGCCGCGGGCCAGCAGGTCGGGGTGGGCGTTGGAGACCACGAAGGGATGGCCTACCAGATCGAGCATCGACATGTCATTGGGCATATCCCCGAAGGCCGCCGCCCGAGCCGGATCGACGCCCAGATCGGCACACACCTGGGCCAGCGCCGCCCCCTTGGTGACCCCCGGCGCCGAGATCTCCAGGATCCCGTCCGGTCCCTGGAAGGAGTAGGTCGTCACCGCGCGGTCGCCGATCACCTCGGAGACGGTCATGTACAGCTCGTCGGAGGGCACCCCGTAGGCCTTCACGAGGAACTTCACCACCTTCGGACGGCGAGCCAGCAGCTCCTCGATGGGCGCCTCGACGTCGGGCACACCCTTCTCGAAGGAGCGGTCGAAACCGGGCTCGACCCCCCAGGTGCGCGCCTCCTCGGTGCAGAAGAGCGCCCCGGGAACGACGGCCCGTACATCGGCGACGATCGAGGACAGCACCTCCAGATCGAATCCGCTCTGGTGCAGCACCTCACCGGTGGCCACATCGACGCTCACCGCACCGTTGGCGGAGATGACCGTGGGGTGAACAGGGGCCAGGATCCCCAGTACATCCAGCCAGCGGTACGGCCTGCCGGTGGCGAAGACCACCTTGACGCCGGCCTCGGTGGCGTCGAGGACAGCCCGCAGGTTCTCGGCCGAGGGCAACTTGTCGGCGCCCAGGAAGGTGCGGTCGAGATCGGAGGCGATGAGGTCTACAGCAGGCATGTCAGAGCTTCTTGTTGCGGGTGGGCGTGGGGGAGGCCGAGCCGGAGCTTCCGGAACCGCCCGGAGAGTTCATCGTCGGAGGGGTGGACGGCGTGTTCTGGTTCGGGCTTCCCGACGACGGGGATCCGGATGAACCCGACGGGGAAGGCGAACCCGAGCTCGGCGAACCGGAGCTGGGAGATCCCGACGAGGGGGACCCCGAACTGGGCGAACCGGAGCTGGGCGATCCCGATCCTCCCGAACCGGACGCCGAGGTCGGTACCGGCGGCGGGGGAGGGCTCGGCGGGATGTTCTGGAAGAGCAGCACGGCGATGAGCAGGCCGAGAGCCGCGATCGTGACGATGATGAGCCAGGAGATGCCGACGGTCGACCATCCGGCGCGGTCCTGACGGCCCGGCCAGGGCAGCGGCCAGGTCCTCGACGTCCCCGGGCGGTCCCGGTCTATCCAGTGGAGCCGGTAGTCGGGCCCGCTGGGATCGCCGAGCTGACCCGTCATCGTGAGATCCACGGCCCTCAGGATGCGCAGCGCCTCGGCCGAGGCTCCGGGCGTGCCGTCGTTGATGAGTGCCACCCAGGGGGCCAACGGAGCCTGACCGGCCACCGTCGGATCGTCCTCCTCGTCCCGGAACAGGTGTCCCAGGCGGCCCTCGTCCTGACCCTGGCCGCCGCGGGCCACCACGGTCTCGGCATGCAGGTGATTCACCTCGCCGCTCAACCGCGACCGGGCGGCCGCGTCCGCGGCAGCCCCCTCGGACAGCAGGATCAGCAGGACCGGGGTGTCGGAGTCGTCATGACCGATGAAGGCCACTCCCGCCGGGGTGGCGAGGAGCCGGGCGTCCAGCCAGAAGTCGCCGACCCGCGGCGGATCGGAGACCAGCAGGGGAGAGGGCGCGGGGGTACCCCCGGAATCGCTTCCCGGTGGATATCCGGGCCCAGAAGTAGTCGACATCAGACCCCATCACACCACACCGCCGTACCCGGGCGTCGATGCGGCGTCGCGGAGCTGCCCGGCCGGGAGTCTCGCACCGGGCGCGGTATCGTGGCGAAGACCGTACCCGTACGGCGGTGCATGGCGCCGCCGAGGCAGGAGCAACGCGAGTGAGCACACCAGGCGCGCAGCCGGGAGGTCCCCAGCAGGCACAACCCGGACCCGGGGCATGGCCGCCGCCCGCTCCCCAGCAGTCGGCAGCCCAGCAGCCTGTACCGCAGCAGCCCTCGCCGCAGCAGGCGGAGGCGCCGCGGCCGGGCCCCCAGCACTCCCCCCAGCCGCAGGCCGTGGTGCCCGAGCGCTCCCGCCCGCCGCTGTCCTCGGGCCAGAACATCGGGACCGGGAATGCGAAGGCCGCCATGACCAATGAGGAGGCCGCCACCCTCATCGGCAGGGCGATCGGGGAGGTGCAGCAGGTCATCGTCGGCCAGGAGCACATGGTCGAGCAGCTCATGGTCGGGGTGCTGGCCCGCGGCCACATCCTGCTGGAGGGCGTGCCCGGCGTCGCGAAGACCCTGGCCGTGCGCTCCTTCGCCACCGTTCTGGGCGGGGATTTCGCCCGCGTCCAGTTCACTCCGGACCTGGTGCCCTCCGACATCGTCGGCACCCGCATCTACTCGGCCTCCAAGGAGACCTTCGACATCGAGCTCGGCCCGGTCTTCGTCAACTTCGTGCTCGCCGACGAGATCAACCGGGCGCCCGCCAAGGTGCAGTCGGCGATGCTGGAGCTGATGGCCGAGCAGCAGGTCTCCATCGCCGGCCAGACCTTCCCCGCCCACAAGCCCTTCAGCGTCATCGCCACCCAGAACCCGGTGGAGTCCGAGGGCGTCTACCCGCTTCCCGAGGCCCAGCGCGACCGCTTCCTGCTCAAGATCGACGTGCCCTACCCGCGCGGCAACGAGGAGTTCGAGATCCTGCGCCGGATGAGTGTGCGCGCCCCGAAGCCCCGCCCGGTGCTCACCCCCGAGAAGGTCATCGAGCTGCAGGACATGGCCTCCGACGTCTTCGTGCACAATCTGGTGGCCGAGTACATCGTCCGCCTGGTGCTGGCCACCCGCACCCCCGCCGAGTTCAGGATGCCGGATCTGGAGTCCGTGATCCAGATCGGCTGCTCCCCGCGCGCCACCCTCGGCCTGGTCTCGGCGGCCCGTGCACTGGCCCTGGTGCACGGGCGCGACTACGTGCTCCCCACCGATGTGCAGGCCGTCGCCAAGGACGTCATGCCGCACCGGCTGGTACTCGGCTTCGATGCCGTCGCCGACAACATCGAGCCCGTCCAGGTGATCGAGCGGATCCTGGCCATGGTGCCCCCGCCCACCCCGGTGTGGAACGCCGAGCAGCGCAAAGAGGCCAGAACCCAGCACCGTTACCAGCCCGAGTACCGCAGCTGAGGCCGGCCATGCCACCGCTACCCGTCTTCCATGAGCCGGAGTCGGGCCGCCCCGACGCGGGGGTGGCCCGGACCGTCCTGAAGCCGCCCACCGGCGCCACGGTGCCGCTCAGCCAGTTGGCCCCCGAGGCCGCTCTGCGGCGTCTCGAACTGACCATCGTGCGGCGTCTGGAGGGCTTCCTGCACGGCGACCACGCCGGGCTGCTGCCGGGCCCCGGTTCCGACGTCAACGACACCAGGCCCTATCAGCCCGGCCAGGACGACGTCCGCCGGATGGACTGGGCGGTCACCGCACGCACCACCGAACCCCACGTCCGCGACACGATCGCCGACCGGGAGCTGGAGGTGTGGGGGCTGCTCGACGTCACCGCGTCGATGAACTGGGGCACCCAGGGCATGACCAAACGCGATCTCGGCATCGCCGGCATCGCGACCCTGGGCTTCCTCTCCCAGAGGATGGGCGACCGCTTCGGCGGGGTCATCATGCGCGCCGATGGGGTGCGCAGGATGCCGGCCCGCAGCGGCAGAACGGCCCTTTACGGGCTGCTGCGCGCCATGCTCAACGAGCCCATCGTGCCCGACAACGCCCCCGGCGACATGACCCTCGCCAAGGGCATCGAGCAGCTCAACCGGACCGAACGGCGTCGCGGCATGAGGGTGGTCGCCTCCGACTTCCTCACTCCCGGCGACCATGAGCTCGACCCCTCGGTGCCCCCCGACTGGGAGCGGGCGCTGCGCCGCCTGGCGGTGCGCAACCAGGTGCTGTGCATCGAGGTGGTCGACGCCGCCGAGCTCGATTTCCCCGATGTCGGGGAGATCCTCATCCGTGATCCCGAGTCCGACTTCGCCCGTTACATCAACACCGCCGACCCGGCCGCCAAGCAGCGGATGGACGCCGCCACCGCGGCCCAGCGGGAACGGGTGGCGGCCGCGATCCGGCGGGCCGGGGCCGGCCACATCCAGTTGCGGACCGACTCGGACTGGGTCACCGACATCGCCCGCTTCGTGCTGGGCTACCGGAAGATGGCACCCATGCTGCACCAGCCGCCGCAGGGGGTGACGAAATGACTGCCCTGGAACTGATGGTGCTGGGCCTGCCCCAGGTGCGCCAGCCCGGTCGACTGTGGGCCCTGCTGGCGATCCCGGTGCTGCTGGCGCTCTATCTGATCGTGCTGCGGCGCCGCAATCGCACCGGCATGAGGTTCCCCAACACCGGAGTGCTGGCCGCCGTGGTGCGTCCCCAGCCGCAGTGGAAGCGGCATGTCGCGGTCGTCATGACGCTGTGCTCGCTGGCCTCGGTGACCTTCGCCTGGGCGCGCCCGATGGGCACCGAGAAGGTGCCCCGCGAGAGGGCGACCATCGTGGTGGGCATCGACAACTCGGTCTCCATGACCGCCACCGACGTCGACCCCAGCAGGCTGGCGGCAGCCAAGACCCAGGCCACCACGTTCATCAACTCGCTGCCCGCCGGGTTCAACGTCGCCGTGGTCACCGTCTCCGGTCATCCGCGGGTGGTGATGCCGCCCAGCACCGATAGGGCGACCACCGCACGGGCCATCTCGGCCCTGGGCACCGAGGACGGCACCGCCATCGGCGACGCCCTCAAGGAGTCCCTGGCCGCCATCAAGCAGGCCCCCGGGGCCAAGGAGTCCGACCCCGTTCCGGCCGCGGTGGTGCTGCTGTCCGACGGCGGCAACACCGACGGCACCGATCCCATGACCCAGGCCAACGCCGCGGCGTCCGCCAAGGTGCCCGTCTACACCATCGCCTTCGGCACCTCCACCGGATACGTCGACGTCGACGGCCAGCGCGAGCGCGTGGCGCCCGACACCGGCCTGCTGTCGAGGATCGCGCAGCGGACGAAGGCCCGCACCTGGACCGCCGAGTCCGCCGGAGACCTCAAGCAGGTCTACCAGGACGTGCACAGCTCGGTGGGCTACGAGGAGGTCAAGAAGGAGATCACCGCCAGGTGGGCCTTCTACGCCCTCGGGTTCGCGATCATCGCGGCCCTGGGAGTGGTCTCGATGGCGACGAGGTGGCCGTGATGAACGCACTGATGGTGATCCAGCTCATCCACTTCATGAGGCCGGGGCGGCTGTGGTGGCTGCTCGTTCCCGCCGCCGTGGTGATCGGCTACCTGGCCCTGTCGGTGCGGACCACCCCCCGGGGACCCGTCACCCGGGTCAACCTGCGCGCCGTGCTGCCCAAGGACAAGGCGTGGAAGAGGCACCTGGCGGTCCTCTGCTCGGTGGCCTCGCTCGCCTCCCTGGTGGTGGCCTTCGCCCAGCCCCAGGACTATCGGGAGGTGCCGCGCGACCGCGCCACGATCGTGCTCACCATCGACGTGTCGCGGTCCATGATCGCCACAGACGTTGAGCCCTCGCGGCTGGCGGCAGCCCAGTCGGCCGCGAAATCCTTCCTCGGCGACCTCCCCGACCGGTTCAACGTGGCCCTGGTGCAGTTCGCCGCCAGCCCACAGCTGGTGGTCCCTCCCACCACCGACCGGGCCGCGGTGAGCACCGCCATCGACAACCTCGAGGTGAAACCCTCCACCGCCATCGGGGAGGGCATCTACTCCTCCCTGGACGCCCTCAAACTGGCCCCCGATGACCCGAAGCAGCCGGGCAAGAAGCCCCCGGCCGCCATCGTGCTGCTCTCGGACGGCGCCACCAATGTCGGCCGGCCGTCCCTGGGCGCCGCCCAGCAGTCCGGCAAGCAGGGGGTGCCGATCTACATCATCGCCTACGGCACGCCCGGCGGGTATGTGATGGAGGACGGCCAGCGCCAGCCGGTGCCCGTCAACCACCACGAGCTGGCGGCGGTCGCCAAGGCCTCGGGCGGGGAGAAGTTCTCCGCGGAGTCATTGGGCCAGCTGAGGGACGTCTACAAGTCCATCGCCAGATCGGTCGGCTACGAGAAGGTCTACGCCGAGGTCACCGACCGCTTCGTCGGATACGCCCTGCTGCTGGCCGTGCTGGCCGGACTGGGAGTGATCTCGCTGGCGGCCCGCTGGCCGTAAGTGGTTAGGTCAGTGATATGACCATCGCTGACAACATCTCCACCATCCGCGCCCGGATCGCAGCCGCCGCTCGGGCGGCCGGTCGTGATCCAGCCGGCATCAGGCTTCTGCCGGTCAGCAAGACGCGGCCCGCCTCCGCCGTCCTGGAGGCGGCCTCGGCGGGCTGCACCCGATTCGGTGAGAACCGGGTCCAGGAGGCCACGGGCAAGTGGGAGGAGCTCGCCGAGGACCATCCGGAGATCTCCTGGGCGATCATCGGACATCTGCAGACCAACAAGGCCCGTCAGGTGGCCCGCTTCGCATCGGAGTTCCAGGCCCTGGACTCGCTCAGGCTGGCCCGGGAGCTCGACCGTCGGCTCCAGAACGAGGGTCGTGGGATCGACGTCCTTGTTGAGATCAACAGCTCCGGGGAGCCGCAGAAATCGGGGGTGGCTCTCGATGACGCCGTCGCCCTCTGCCGTCAGCTGGGGGCCTTCGATTCCCTGCGGGTGCGCGGCCTCATGACGGTGGCGCTCAACTCCGCCGATCCGTCACCGGTGGGCGCCTGTTTCCAGCGGGTCGTCGATCTTCAGGAGCGGCTGCGCGACGAGGCGGGCGGCGTCAGCGACTGGGGGGAACTGTCGATGGGCATGTCCGGGGACTTCGAACTGGCCATCGCCCACGGGGCGACGACGGTGCGGGTGGGGCAGGCCATCTTCGGGCCCAGGAGCTACCCCGCGAGCGCCTGAGTTATTGCGTCGGGTCAAGGCCGACACGCCGCGGGGGTTGTCGGGCCCCGTCGATCCGGGGCAGACTGGGCCTCGTTCCGGACGTCCAGGCGGCACCACTGCAGGGGAAGGCACGTTGGTACCGAGGGAGGACGGAACATGAAGCAGTACGCACATCAGGTGAGTGGCATGCTCTACATCCACTCCGCGCCGACGGCGTTGCGAGCTCACATCGAGTGGGCCGCCGACGCCGCTGTGACTCTGCCCATGGGGCTGGGGTGGCAGCGGCAACCCGTCGACGGCTCGTGGCGTGTCGAGACGCACTGGCAGGGGGACGCCGAAGGGGCCGCGGGACTGGTCTCCACGCTGGCGACCTGGGGGCGTCTGCGCCTGGAGGTCACCGTCGACCCGTCGCCCTGCGGGACCGGCCACCGATGGAGCGTCACCCCTGAGCTGGGGATCTTCTCCGCCGATACCAACGAGATCGGCGACGTCGTCGTCGATGAGAACCGGCTGCGTCAGGCGATGGTCCGCGCCCGCTCTCAGGGCGAGCCGCTGGAGACCGAGATCGCCGACCTGCTGGGGGAGCCCTGGGATGTGGAGCTGGAGCCCTTCCGGGCCTGCGACCCCGATCTGGACGTGTCCTGGCTGGGCAGCCAGGTCGGCTGAGTCCTGCGCCCGCGAAGCTGAAAGCGGCGCCCCGTCCATCCGGACGGGGCGCCGATTGTGTCGTTCAGCAGGTGGTCAGCGCGTGGCGTTGGCGTTGGTGAACGCCAGGGTCACGTTGTGGCCGCCGAACCCGAAGGAGTTGTTGAGGGCCGCCAGGTCACCTTCCGGCAGCTCCGTCGTCTTCTGGGCGATGTTGACCGGCAGGTCCGGCTCGAGGTTCTCGATGTTGATGGTGCCGGGCACCTTGCGCTCCAGCAGCGCCATCACCGAGGCGTAGGACTCCAGGGCCCCGGCGCCGCCGAGCAGGTGGCCGGTCATCGACTTGGTGCCGGTCACCAGGGCGTCGTCGGCCGCGTCGCCCAGGGTGGAGCGGATCGAGTGGGCCTCGGCCTCGTCGCCCTGCGGGGTCGAGGTGGCGTGGGCGTTGACGTGGACGATGTCGCGGGGGGCCAGATCGGCCGAGGCCAGCGCCTTGCGCATCGCCGAGGCCTGGCCGGCACCGGTCGGGTCAGGCTGGACGATGTCATGGGAGTCGGCGGAGATGCCGGCACCGGCGAGGGTCCCGTAGATCTTCGCTCCGCGGGCCTTCGCGTGCTCGATGGTCTCGATGATCATCACCGCCGCGCCCTCGCCCAGCACGAAGCCGTCGCGCCCGGTGTCCCAGGGACGCGAGGCGTGCTCGGGATCGTCGTTGCGCTTGGAGAGGGCCTGCATCTGGGCGAAGGCCGCCAGCGGCAGCGGGTGGATGACCGCCTCGGTGCCGCCCACCACCGCGATATCGGCGCGGCCCAGACGGATCTGGTCCAGCCCCAGGGAGATGGCCTCCGAGGAGGAGGCGCACGCCGACACAGGGGTGTGCACCCCTGCCTTGGCGTTGACCATGAGGCCGATGTTGGCGGCCGGGGCGTTGGCCATCAGCATCGGGATGGTGAAGGGGCTCACGCGGCGGAAGCCGCGGTCCTTCTGGATGTCCCACTGACCCAGCAGGGAGTGAAGGCCGCCGATGCCGGTGGCGCAGCACACCACCAGTCGTTCGGGGTCGATGCCGTTGTCGACCGGCTCGCCGTCCTCGTCGCGGGGCAGCGCCAGGCCGGCGTCGCCCCATGCCTCGCGGGCCGCGACGATGGCCAGCTGCGAGCTGCGGTCCATCCTGCGGGCCTGGGGCCGGGCGATGTGGTTGGTGGGCTCGTCGACCACGGAGGCCGCGAAGTGCACCGGCACATCGGCCGCCCAGTCGGCCGTCAGGGTGTGGACGCCGTTGCGCCCGGCCACCAGGCCCTCCCAGGTGCTCGGGGCGTCGGCCCCCAGCGGGGTGGTCGCGCCGAAACCGGTGATGACGACGTCACTCATGTGGACTCCTGACTCGGATGCGGTGGGGGAGGGCTCAGGCCTGGTTGGCGGAGACGAAGTCGATGGCGTCCTGGACGGTCTTGAGGTCCTTGGACTTCTCATCGGGGATCTCCACGCCGAACTTCTCCTCGCAGGCGTAGACGATCTCAACCATCGACAGGGAGTCGACGTCCAGGTCGTCGGTGAAGGACTTCTCGGCGGTCACCTCGGCCTGGTCGACGCCGGTGATGTCGTTGACGATGTCGGCGATGTCGGAGAGGATCTGCGCGTTGTCAGCCATGGTTGTTTCCTTAGGTTGTCGAACTTTGATGATGAACTTGCTGTTCGTCCGGTTGTGCGATCAGGGGAGGACGACGACCTGGCCGGCGAAGACCAGCCCGGCGCCGAATCCGATGATCAGTGCCAGATCGCCACTGTGGACCTGACCCCTCTCCAGCATCCGGTCGATCGCGATCGGGATGGATGCCGCCGAGGTGTTGCCCATATCGGCGATGTCGTGGCAGACCTCCACCGACTCGGGCAGTTTGAGGTGACGCAGCATGGCGTCGGTGATGCGGTCGTTGGCCTGGTGGGGGATGAAGGCGTCCAGATCGCCGGGGGTGATGCCGGCCTTCTCGATGGCCTCGCCCGCCTTGCGCACCACCGAGGTCATCGCCCACTTGAAGACGTTGCGGCCGTCCATCGCGATGAGCGGATGACCCACCTCCGGGTGGTCGGCGACCTGCGTCCAGTCCTCGATCTCGATGGTCTCGACCTTGTCGGAGGCCGATCCCCAGACGACCGGTCCGACCGCCGGGGTGTCGGAGGGCCCGAAGAGCACCGCGCCGGCCCCGTCGGAGAACAGGAAGGCGGTGCCGCGGTCGGCGATGTTGGTCATCTCCGAGAGCTTCTCCACCCCGATCACCAGGACGTGGGCGGCCGATCCGGAACGGATCATCGAGTCGGCCAGGGAGGTGCTGTACCCGAACCCGGCGCAGGCGGCGTTGACGTCGAAGGCCACCGCCGTGGTCGCGCCCAGGTCGTGGGCGACGTAGGTGGCCAGGGAGGGGGAGGGGCGGTGGTGGGAGACGGTCGCGATGACGACCGCGTCGACGTCGGCGGCCTCCAGACCGGCCTTGGCCAGTGCCTTGCGGGCGGCCTCGACCGCCATTGAACGCGGCGTCTCCTCGGGGGTGGCCCAGCGCCTCTCGGTGATGCCGGTGCGCTGCTGGATCCACTCCGGGGTGGAGTCGATCATGGTGCACATCTCCTCGTTGGAGACGACACGCGAGCCGCGCACCGATCCGGTGGCCAGCATCCTTGAGGACGGGGCCCCCTGCGCCTGGGCGAGGGTGGGGCGGGTTGACTCGGGCATCAGGCCTCCGCGGTGGTGTGGGAGTGCGTCTCGACGAAGGCGCGGGCCTCGTCGAGCTGGTCGGGCGTGTCGAGGTTGAACAGCTCGACGCCCTTGAGATTGCGCTTGGCGATCCCGGTCAACGTACCAGCCGGAGCCAGTTCCATGATGCCGGTGACGCCGCGGGCGGCCATCGTGTCCATGCACAGGTCCCAGCGCACCGGGTGGGCCACCTGGGCCACCAGGCGGTCGGCGAAGGCCCGGCCGTCGGCGACGACGGCGCCGTCGCGGTTGGACAGCAGGGTGACCGAGGGGGTCGAGGTGGGCATGGCCGCGGCGACCTCGCGCAGGTGGTCGACGGCCGGCTCCATGTGCACGGTGTGGAAGGCTCCGGCGACGGTGAGCGGGAAGAGCCGGGTGCGGGCCGGCGGGTTCTCGGCGAAGGCGGCCAGTTGGGCGACGGTGCCGGCGGCCACGATCTGGCCCTTGCCGTTGTAGTTGGCGGGGGTGAGGCCGGCGGCCTCGATGGCGGCGACGACCTCCTCGGGCTTTCCGCCGATCACCGCGGTCATGGAGGTCTCGGTGACCGCCGCGGCCTGCGCCATGGCTCGGCCGCGCTCACGCACCAGAACCATGGCGGCCTCCGGGGAGAAGGCGCCGGCGCCCGCCCCCGCGGCGATCTCGCCGACCGAGTGGCCGGCCAACACATCGGCGCGGGAGAAGAGGTCGGGCGCCACCGCCCATCCGGTGGCCAGGGCCGAGGCGACCAGCAGGGGCTGGGCGACGGCGGTGTCCTTGATGGTGGCCTCGTCGGAGACGGTGCCGTGGGCGACCAGATCGATGTCGGCGACGGCGGAGAGCCACTGCAGGTGTGCGGCGAAGGTCGAGTCCTCCATCCATGCGGAGAGGAATCCGGGCTTCTGGGCGCCCTGTCCGGGCGCAACGATGGCTAGCACAGGCTCCACTCTGGCCTATGAACGTCGCCGATGCGACGGTTTCGGCCACGAAAACGGTGACGGGCCGGTTGTGAGAACCCCACAACGCGGCGTCGGGTATCAGGCGCGGCGGTGACGCTCCTCGGCCAGTCCGAGCACCTCGGCGATGACGTCGTTGACCGGGGTGTCGACGCCCACCTCGTCTCCCAGGGCGGGAATCGCACCCACCTGGGCGGCGAACTCGGAGGGGAGCCCTGCGGTGATGTCGCGCTGGAAGGAGGTGGTCGACGTCGGGTCCTGGCCGGCGACGAAGCCCAGGGTGGTCTCCACGACGTCGTCGGGCAGGTGGGCGCCGTGGGCGCGGGCGACGTCGGCGGTCTCGGTCATGGCGCGCCGGTAGAGCGGCAGGTGGCGCTCGAGCAGTTGCCCCAGAGGGGCGTCCAGGAGCGCCCCGACGGCTCCCTGGGGGACGACGTGGATCACCTTGGTCCACAGTTCGGTCCAGATGTCGGTGGTGTCGGTGGTGGCGATGCCGGCCTCGTGCAGGGCCGTCCGGAAGGCGGACAGGACGGGTGTGACGGCGTCGTCCCAGGTGCCTGCGACCAGGCTCTTGGGGCCTCCCATGAGGTCGATGACGCCGGGCTCGGCGATCTTGGACCACACCCGGCACACGCCGGGGGCCACATGCTCGCGGCCGATGATCTTCTCGAGGACGAAGGGGGCCTGGACGCCGTTCTGGGTGGTGACCACCAGCGTGTCGGGCCCCATGAGGGCCGGCAGATAGGTGTGCGCGGCGTCGGCGACTTGGAAGGTCTTGGTGCAGATCAGGACGACGTCGACCGGGCCGATCGTCGCGGCATCGTCGGTGGCCAGCACCTCGAGGGTCAGGGTCTGCTCCCCGATGATGCGCAAGCCATGAGTGCGCAGGGCCTCGAGGGTGGTGCCCCGGGCGATGAAGGAGACGTCATGGCCGGCCGCGGACAGCGCGGCGCCGTAGAAGCCGCCGATGGCCCCGGCGCCGATGACCGCGATGCGCATCAGTGCTCTCCCGCCGCGGCGACGGCGGCCTCCACGGAGGCCCGCGCGTCGGGGTGGGTGGCGAGCAGCATGGGCAGGCCCATGGAGTTCAGGGTGCGCTGCATTCCGGGGCCGACGTGGGTGGCGACGACCGCGGCGACCTCGTGGTCGCGTAGGAAGGTGACGATGCGGGCGTGGTGGGAGCCCTCGGTGCCGGCATCGTGGAGGGCGTCCCAGTTCACCTGGTAGGTCTGCCAGGAGGTGATCGTGCCGGCCTCGTCGACGCCGGCGACTGCGACCATCGGCGCCTTCCCGAAGCGTGGTTCCACCGAGCCGTCCGGGCGCACCGGGATCATGAGGTTCATGGCGCCACTGTAGCTACGGCGTGCGGCCCGGTTCTCAGCCCCGCAGCCTGCCCAGGGTCACGGCCAGCCTCAGCAGGTAGGCCTCCCGCGGGTCGGAGGGGGAGTAGCCGGTGACGTCCTGGATCTTCTTGAGGCGGTATCGCACGGTGTTCGGGTGGATGTACATGGCCCGCCCGGTGCCCTCCACCGAGCCGCCGTGGTCCAGGAAGGACACGGCGGTGTCCATGAGATCACCGGTGGCCTCATTGAGCGGTGTGAAGACCTCGGTGACGAGCCAGTCGATGGCCTGCCGGTCGCCGGCCAGGACCCGCTCGGGAATGACGTCGGCCGAGGCGATGAGCCGCGGCCCCTCGGGCCAGGCCACCGCCGCCCGCGCCGCCGACAGGGCGGCCCGCGCGGAATCGGGGGCGCCGGTGAGATCGGCCACCACCGGACCCACCACCACCGGGCCGTCCCCGAAGTGCTCGGCCAGGGGTTCCACGGCGCTCATGGCTGAGGCGTCATCGGCCAGGGCGCCGGAGACCACCGCCACCATGCGGTCGCTCTGCACCGCCGCGAGCACCGACAGGTGGGCGTGCTCCCCGGCCCGCCGCAGTCCGTGAGGGGCCCGCGGCCCGCCCTCGCTGCCCACCACCACGCACAGGCTGGAACCGGGCTTCCAGCCCAGGGTCGAGGCCCGGGAGGCGAGCTGCTCGTCGTCGACGTCGTCGCGCACGATGGCGTCAACCACCAGGGACTCGAGCCGCTCGTCCCAGGTGCCGCGCTGCTCGGCCGCCCGGGCGTACACCTCGGCGGCGGCGAAGGCCACCTCCCGGGAGTAGTGGACGATCGCGTTCGACAGCACCGAGCGGTCCCCGCGCGGCATCTTCTCGGTGATCTGCTCCTCGACCACCTCGATGGTGGTGCGCACCAGATCCACCGTCTGGTGCAGTGAGATCTTGCGGGTCATCGACCGCGGCGCCACGTCGAAGACGTCGGTGGGGGAGTAGGGCTCCGCCTCGTCATCGGCGAACCACCGGACGAACCCGTCGATACCGTTGCGCGCCACGATCGAGATCCACGACCGGTCGTCGGCCGACAGCTCCCGGAACCACGAGTGGCGCTCGGCCATCTGCGCCAGGGTGGCCGTCGTCATCGCCGAGGTGCGGGCAGCCAGCCGCTTGGCCATCGCCTTGCGGGTGCGATCCGAGGGGACGACGGTGCGCCCCGTGCTGGACATGCCGGCGCGGCGCGCCGGGTCCGAGGAACTCCTTGATGCCACGGCCTCTCCTGTCTGTCGGTCTCTTCGAGCCTAGCGAGAACATGGACGCCACAGCTTGTGATTTTTCTTGCATTCGGGTCCACAATGGGGGCACATGCCGACCGGTGATCCGGCCCAGCGTCACCGTCGATGAGAAAGGACCCGGCGTGATCCCACGCGAAGAACCCGGCCCCGTCCTGAACGGACTCCCGACCACCCTTCCCGACACCGATCCTGAGGAGACCCAGGAGTGGCTCGAATCCCTCGACAAGATGGTCGAGGCGGACGGGGAGAACCGGGCCCGTGTGGTGCTGCTGAAGCTGCTCGAGCACGCCCGCAGTCACGGCAAGCTCGACGTCGCCGCCCTCACCTCCACCGACTACATCAACACGATCTCGGCCGCCGATGAGGCGCCCTACCCCGGTGACGAGGCGATGGAGCGCGGGATCCGCCGGATGCTGCGGTGGAACGCCGCGATGACCGTGCAGCGCGCCCAGCGACCCGGCATCGGCGTCGGCGGTCATATCTCCACCTACGCCTCGGCCGTGACCCTCTACGAGGTGGGCATGAACCACTTCTGGCGCGGCCCCGACGCCCCCGGAGGCGGGGACCAGATCTTCTACCAGGGCCACGCCTCCCCGGGCATGTACGCCCGCGCCTTCCTGGAGGGACGCCTCTCGGCCACCGAGCTCGACGGCTTCCGTCAGGAGAAGTCGGCCGCCCCCAACGGCCTGCCCTCCTACCCGCACCCCCGGATGCTGCCGAACTTCTGGCAGTTCCCGACGGTGTCGATGGGCATCGGGCCGATGAACGCCGTCTACCAGGCGGCCTTCAACAAGTACCTCACCAACCGCGGCGTCAAGGACTGCTCCGACCAGCACGTCTGGGCCTTCCTCGGCGACGGCGAGATGGACGAGCCCGAGTCGCGCGGCTTCCTCCAGGAGGCCGCGAACGAGGAGCTCGACAACCTCACCTTCGTCATCAACTGCAACCTGCAGCGCCTCGACGGCCCGGTGCGGGGCAACGGCAAGATCGTCCAGGAGCTGGAGTCCACCTTCCGCGGCGCCGGCTGGAACGTCATCAAGGTGGTCTGGGGCTCCGGCTGGGACCCTCTGCTGGCCGCCGACAAGGACGGCGCCCTCGTCGACCTCATGAACAACACCCGTGACGGCGACTACCAGACCTTCAAGGCCAACGACGGCGGCTACGTGCGTCGCGAGTTCTTCGGACGCGACCCGCGCACCCTGGCGATGGTCGAGGACTGGACCGACGACCAGATCTGGGCGCTGCGCCGCGGCGGCCACGACTACCGCAAGATGTACACCGCCTACAAGGCCGCCACCGAGACCAAGGGCGCACCCACAGTCGTCCTGGCCTGCACCATCAAGGGCTACGACCTGGGCTCGCACTTCGCCGGGCGCAACGCCACCCACCAGATGAAGAAGATGACGGTCGACGACCTCAAGGCCTTCCGCGACCGGCTCGACATCCCGGTCACCGACGCCGAGCTGGAGGCCAACCCCTACCAGGCCCCCTACTACAACCCGGGCCCCGACGACGAGCGGATCCAGTACCTGCTGGAGCGCCGCCGGGCCCTGGGCGGCTTCACCCCCGAGCGCCGCAGGGCCCACAAGCCCCTGCCGAAGCCCTCGGCCAAGGCCTTCGACGGCGTCAAGCGCGGATCGGGCAAGCAGGAGGTGGCCACCACGATGGCCTTCGTCCGGCTGCTCAAGGACCTCATGCGCGACAAGGACTTCGCCCCCCACGTCGTGCCGATCATCCCCGACGAGGCCCGGACCTTCGGGATGGACTCCTTCTTCCCGACCATCAAGATCTACAACCCGCACGGCCAGAACTACACCCCGGTCGATCACGAGCTGATGCTCAGCTACCGCGAGGCGAAGAACGGGCAGATCCTGCACACCGGCATCAACGAGGCCGGATCGGTGGCGGCCTTCACCGCCGCCGGGACCGCCTACGCCACCCACGGCGTGCCGATGGTGCCGATCTACATCTTCTACTCGATGTTCGGATTCCAGCGCACCGGTGACGGCTTCTGGGCCGCCGGCGACCAGATGGCCAAGGGATTCGTCCTCGGCGGCACCGCCGGGCGCACCACCCTGACCGGTGAGGGCACCCAGCACATGGACGGCCACTCGCCGGTGCTCGCGGCCACCAACCCGGCGGTGGTGAGCTACGACCCGGCCTACTCCTACGAGATCTCGCACATCGTCGAGGCCGGACTGGACCGCATGTACGGGCCCGCCGATGAGGACGTGATGTTCTACCTCACCGTCTACAACGAGCCGATCGTCCAGCCCAAGGAGCCCGAGGGGGTTGACGCCGAGGGCATCGTCAAGGGCATGTACCTGCTGGCTCCCGGCTCCTTCGACGGCGTCAACCAGGACGCCCGCCGCGCCCAGATCCTCGCCTCCGGGGTCGCGGTGCCGTGGGCCCTGGAGGCCCAGGAACTTCTCAAGCGGGACTTCGGCGTGGTGGCGGACGTGTGGAGCGTCACCTCCTGGAACGAGCTGCGCCGCGACGCCATGGACGCCGACGAGCAGGCCTTCCTGCACCCCGAGCAGGGCCATCGCACGCCGTATGTGACGGCGCGGCTGGCCGACGCCCCCGGCCCGGTCGTCGCAGTGAGCGACTACATGCGCCAGGTGCCCGACCAGATCGCCCAGTGGGTGCCCGGGGACTACGCGTCCCTGGGGGCCGACGGGTTCGGCTTCTCCGACACCCGCCCGGCCGCCCGCCGCTTCTTCCACATCGACGGCCCGTCGATCGCAGTGCGCACCCTCCAGCAGCTCGCCGAGAACGGCGAGGTGCCCGAGGACTGGCCGCTGCGCGCCGCCCAGCAGTACGACCTGCTCAACGTCAACGCCGGGTCCTCCGGCAACGCCGGCGGGGAGTCCTGAGGTTCCTCGGTGCACGCCGGGCCCGGGGACTCCCGGGCCCGGCGTACTGGCCGGGCGCCTCAGGATCTGGCAGGCTTGGTCCCAGTCGTCAGGTGCGACCGATGCCGGGTGACAAGGACATGACAAGGAGCAGGGGATTCGTGGACAGCGCGACTGATTTCGACAAGCTCGGACTGAGATCCGGGCAGGTCGTCCAGGAGCTCGGATGGGACGACGACGTCGACGAGGACCTGCGCCAGCAGGTGATGGACGCCATCGAGGGAGATCTCATCGAGGACGCCCTCGGCGGCGTCGACGTCGTCTGGTTGTGGTGGCGCTCCGATGACGGGGACGTCGCCGACGGCCTGGTCGACGCGATGCGCGACCTGGACAAGGACGGCATCATCTACCTGGTGACCCCGAAGGTCGGGCGCCCCGACACCGTCGACACCTCCGACCTGTCGGAGGGAGTCGAGACCGCCGGGATGGTGCTCACCTCGACCTTCAACGTCTCCGGGGACTGGCAGGCCCACAAGGTGGTCCGGCCCAAGGGGAGCCCGCGCTGACGATAGGCTCGGCCCATGGCTGTCAGCACCTATCTCGCCGCCTCGGACCGCTACGACACGATGAACTACCGGCGCTGCGGGCGCTCGGGGCTCATGCTGCCCGAGGTGTCACTGGGGCTGTGGCAGAACTTCGGCGACCTGCACCCGGGCGGGACCCAGCGCGCGGTGCTGAGGCGGGCCTTCGACCGCGGCGTCACCCACTTCGACCTCGCCAACAACTACGGCCCGCCTTACGGCCAGGCCGAACTCAACTTCGGACGGATCTTCGCCGCCGACTTCCGCCCCTACCGCGATGAGCTCATCATCTCCTCGAAGGCCGGCTATGACATGTGGCCCGGCCCCTACGGCCAGGGCGGCGGATCGAGGAAGTACCTCATCGCCTCCTGCGACCAGTCGCTGAAGCGGATGGGCCTGGACTACGTCGACATCTTCTACTCCCACCGCTTCGACCCCGACACTCCGCTCGAGGAGACGATGGGGGCCCTGGACCGCATCGTGCGGTCCGGGCGTGCGCTCTACGCCGGGATCTCCTCCTACGACCCCGAGCAGACCGCGAAGGCCACCGCGATCGCCCGGGATCTCGGCACCCCGCTGCTCATCCACCAGCCCCGCTACAACATGTTCGACCGCTGGATCGAGGACGGCCTGGTCGACACCTGCGAACAGGAGGGGCTCGGCATCATCTGCTTCTCCCCGCTCGCCCAGGGCCTGCTCACCAGCAAGTACCTCCACGGCATCCCCGAGAGCTCCCGGGCCGGGATGGGATCGCGCTCCCTCAAGCCCGACCAGATCGACCCCTCGACCCTGGCCACCGTCACCGTCCTCACCGAGATCGCCAAGGAGCGCGACCAGACCCTGGCGCAGATGGCGCTGTCGTGGAACCTGCGCGACGAGAGGGTCACCAGCGTGCTGGTCGGCGCCTCCTCGGTCTCCCAGATCGACTCCGACATCGACGCCCTGGGTGCCTCCCCGTTCACCGAGGAGGAGCTCGTGCGCATCGAGACTGTTCTGGCCGAGCGCCGCTGACGCGGCGGGGCTGGCCGGTCGCCACTGAATCCCCATCCACTATTTCCAGGAGGTATCCCGTCATGGGAGCCGTCAAGACACAACTGAGATCCGACCTCGTCGCCGCCATGAAGGCCCACGACGAGGTGGCGAAATCCACCATCCGGATGGCCCTGTCGGCCATCCAGTCCGCCGAGGTCGCTGGCGACGAGGCCCGCGAGCTGACCGACGCCGAGGAGACCGACGTCCTGGCCAAGCAGGTGAGCTCCCGCCGCGACTCCGCAGCCGCCTACCGCGACGGCGGCCGTGAGGAGCTGGCCGCCGACGAGGAGGCCGAGATCGTCGTCCTCGAGAAGTACCTGCCCGCCCAGCTGAGCGTCGAGGAGGTCAAGGCCATCGTCGACGAGGAGGTCGCCGCGGCCGCCGGCGACCAGAAGCCGTCCATGAAGCTCATGGGCCCGGTGATGAAGGCCGTCCAGGCCCGCACCAAGGGCCGCTTCGACGGCAAGGAAGCCTCGCAGATCGTGCGGGCCGCACTGAGTTGATCTCATCCCGGGGGCCTCTCATCCCCGGGTTGACAAGGGTATTCGCACGCCGCGGCCCGGTGTCGTCTCATCGCTGAGCACCCGGGGCAGCGGCGTGCTAGGTTTACGCCAACGTCCTTTAAGGTCGATCCCGTGAGGTCGGCAAGGTCGTCCAGCAGGCGGTGAGCTGTACCCGATCACCCCGCCTCCGGGCTTACGCCTTCCACCCGCGGTGGAAGGCCTTTTTCATGTCCGGAGGAGGCGACTGTGCCCACTGCGACCGATCCCGCCGACACCGCGGACGACGGCGTCCTGGTGATGGACGCCGACGCCATGCGCCGGGCGCTCGCCCGGATCTGCTACGAGATCATCGAACGCAACCACGGCGCCCGGTATCTTCTGCTGGCCGGGGTGCGCACCCGCGGAGCCCACCTGGCCCGCCGGATCGCCGATCGGCTCGCCGAGATCGAGGACAGCCCGGTGCCCGTCGTCGACCTGGACGTGCGGGCCTACCGCGACGACCGCGACGCCCCCGGCTACCGCGCCGGATTCCCCGGCCCCAACCCCGGACTGCCCGCCGACCTGGCCGGGACCACCGTCGTGCTGGTCGACGACGTGCTCTACACCGGTCGCACCACCCGCGCCGCGATCGACGCCATCCTGGCGGTCGGCCGGCCCTCCGCCGTGCAGCTGGCGGTGCTGGTGGACCGCGGGCATCGGGAACTGCCCATCCGGGCGGACTTCGTCGGCAAGAACCTGCCCACCTCGACCGAAGAGGTGGTCGCCGTCCGCGTCCAGGAGGCCGACGGCGGCGACCGGGTGACCATCAGGAAGGTGCTGCGATGAGCGGATCACAGATGACCAGAACACTGCTGACGAATCTCACCATGCTCGAGGGCGGGGTACCGGTGCCCTCCCAGGTGCTCATCGACGGCGGCCGGGTCGAGGCCGTCTCACGCGGACGCACCGGGGCGCTGGACGGCGTCGAGGCGGCGCGCCTGGATCTGGGCGGGGCGCTGCTCACCCCCGGCCTGGTCGATCTTCACGACCACCTGCGCGAACCCGGCCAGGAGGACAAGGAGACCATCGCCACCGGCACCGCCGCGGCGGCGCGAGGAGGCTGGACCACCGTCTGCGCGATGCCCAACACCGTCCCCGACCCCTACAGTCCCGGCCTCATGGGCGAGCTCAAAGCCCTCATCGAGGCCTCCGCGGTGGTCAAGGTGCTGCCCTACGCCCCCATCACCGTCGGGCTGGTCAGCGAGGAACTGGTCGACGCCGACGCCCTCGTCGCCGCCGGGGCGGTGGCCTTCTCCAACGACGGCAAGGGGGTGCAGCGGGCCGGGGTGATGTACGACGCCATGCGCGCCGCAGCCCGCCACGGCCGCCCGATCGCCACCCACGCCGAGGACGAGTCCCTGATGCGCGGGGGAGTGATCAACGACGGGCGCCGCGCCGGCGAACTCGACCTCCCCGGCATCACCCGACTCGCCGAGACGGTCCAGGTCGCCCGCGACCTGGCTATCGCCGAGCAGACAGGCGCCCACTATCACCTGTGCCACGCCTCGACCCGCGAATCGGTCCGGGCGCTGCGCCGGGCCCGCGCCGACGGCGTCCACGCCACCGCCGAGGCCGCCCCCCACCACCTGCTGCTGGCCGACGACGACATCCCCGGCGACGACGGCTTCTACAAGATGAACCCGCCGCTGCGCACCCGCGACGACGTCGAGGCGATCATCGAGGGACTGTGCAACGGCACCATCGACGCCATCGCCACCGACAACGCCCCCCACACCGCCGCCGAGAAGGACTGCTCCTTCCGCGACGCCGCCTTCGGCGTCATCACCAACGAGCACACCTTCGCCCTGCTCTACACGGCCTTCGTGCTGACCGGCCGATTCCGCCTCGACCAGCTCGTCGACTGGCTCACCGCCGCCCCGGCCCGGGCCTACGGCCTGGACGCCGGTCGGATCAGACCCGGCGGGCCGGCCGACTTGGCCGCCTTCGACCTGAGGCGTGAGACCGTCGTCGACCCCTCGCGGTTCGCCGGGAAGGGCCGCAACAGTCCCTTCGCCGGACGCCGCGTCCTCGGCGACTGCGTGCTGACCGTCGTCGACGGCCGCACCGTCCACAACTCACTCGACACCACCACCGACCGGAAGGACCAGGCATGACGACCCGCACACTGCTGCTCGCCGACGGGACCAGCTACACCGGGGAGGCCTTCGGGGCCGACCGCCAGGTCCGCGCCGAGGTGGTCTTCACCACCGGGATGACCGGCTACCAGGAGACCCTGACCGACCAGTCCTACAACGGGCAGATCGTCACCTTCTCCTACCCGCTGATCGGCAACACCGGGATCAACCGCGACGACATGGAGTCCCTCTTCCCGACCACCGCCGGGGTGATCTGCCGCGAGTACCCCAGGCTGGCCTCCAACTGGCGCAACAGGGTGAGCCTGGACGAGTTCCTCAAGGTCCACGACATCCCCGGGCTGGCCGGCATCGACACCCGCTCCCTGGTGCGCCGGCTGCGCACCGAGGGGGTCATGAAGGGCGTCTTCCTGGGCCCCGACGCCGACCTGGAGACCGAACTGGAGTCCCTGCGGGCAGCCGACCTGCCCACCGACCAGGTGGCCCAGGTCTCCACCCGCACCGCCTACCCCAGCCCGCTGGGCGGCCACTCGGTGGTGCTCTTCGACTTCGGGCTCAAGCACTCGATCCTGCGCGAGCTCGCCAAGCGCGGCTGCGCCGTCACCGTGGTGCCCCACGACATCAGCGCCGACCGGGTGCGAGCCCTGGCCCCCGACGGCATTATGCTGTCCAACGGCCCCGGGGATCCCAAGAGCCTGGGCGGCGTCAAGCAGGTGATCCGAGACCTCCAGGAGGACTACCCGATCTTCGGGATTTGCCTGGGCCACCAGCTGCTCTGCCTGGCCAACGGGGCCGACACCTTCAAGCTGCCCTTCGGCCACCGCGGCTTCAACCATCCCGTGAAGGACCTGCGCACCGGACGGATCGACTTCACCAGCCAGAACCACGGATTCGCCGTCGACCCCGAGTCGATCCCCGGCACCGAGCTGGAGGTCACCCAGATCGAGCTCAACGACGGCACCGTCGAGGGGATCCGTCACACCCGGCTGCCCGCCATCTCGGTGCAGTACCACCCCGACGCGGCCGCCGGCCCCCACGACGCCGAGCACATCTTCGATGACTTCATCGGCCTCATGGACGCCCACCGCGCCGCCAATCCGGTGCCCCGGGACATGTCGGTGCCCGTCCTGCAACGTGGAGCCGTGCTCCGTTCACTCATGCCCGCCACCGAAGGGAAAAACTGATGCCTCGCCGCACGGACCTCCACCGGATCCTCGTCATCGGATCCGGCCCCATCGTCATCGGCCAGGCCGCCGAGTTCGACTACGCCGGCACCCAGGCCTGCCTGGCGCTGAAGGAGGAGGGCTACGAGGTCATCCTCGTCAACTCCAACCCGGCCACCATCATGACCGACCGCGAGATCGCCGACCGGGTCTACATCGAGCCCATCACCCTGGAATTCGTCTCCCAGATCCTGCGCCGGGAGCGCCCCGACGCCATCGTGCCCACCCTCGGCGGCCAGACCGGCCTCAACATGGCCACCGAACTGGCCGGCTCCGGGATCCTCGACGAGCTGGGCATCGAACTGCTCGGCACCGACCTGGACGCCATCTCCAAGGCCGAGGACCGCGACCTGTTCAAGCAGCTGATGGACGAGCTCGGCCAGCCCGTGCCGGCCTCCGAGATCTGCCACACCGTCGTCGAGGCCGTGGAGGTGGGAGCGCGGATCGGCTACCCGCTCATCGTGCGGCCCGCCTACACCCTGGGCGGCACCGGCGGCGGCATCTGCAATGACGAGGCGGAACTCGTGCGCATCGTCGGCAAGGGGCTGGAGCTCTCACCGGTCACCGAGTGCCTCGTCGAGCAGTCGATCGCCGGGTTCAAGGAGATCGAGTACGAGATGATGCGCGACTCCGCGGACAACACCATGGTGGTGTGCAACATGGAGAACTTCGACCCGGTGGGCGTGCACACCGGCGACTCCATTGTCTTCGCCCCCACCCAGACCCTCACCGACCGCGAGCACGAGATGCTGCGCGACGCCTCGATCGAGATCGTGCGGGCCCTGGGCATCGAGGGGGGCTGCAACGTCCAGCTCGCCCTGGATCCCGATTCCTTCCAGTACTACGTCATCGAGGTCAACCCCCGGGTCTCCCGCTCCTCCGCACTGGCCTCCAAGGCCACCGGCTACCCGATCGCCAAGATCGCGGCGAAGATCGCCGTCGGTCTGACCCTCGACGAGATCCGCAACCCCGTCACCGGCACCACCTGGTCGATGTTCGAGCCGATGCTCGACTACGTCGTCGCGAAGATCCCGCGCTGGCCCTTCGACAAGTTCGCCCGGGCCGATCGGCGGCTGGGGACCCAGATGAAGGCCACCGGCGAGGTGATGTCCATCGGGCGGACCATCGAGGAGTCCCTGCTCAAGGCCGTCCGCTCCCTGGAGATCGGGCTGGACCACATCAACGACCCGGCCGTCACCAACCTGCCCGACGACGTCCTGGAGGAGCACCTGCTCCACGCCCGCGACGACCGGCTGTTCTGCCTGGCCGAGGCGATCCGGCGCGGACGCACCATCGGGGAGCTGCACGAGCAGACCCGCATCGACCTGTTCTTCCTCGACAAGCTGGCCCACATCCTGGAGATCGAGGACCGGCTGAGGGTGACCCCCGGCGACACCGAGTCGCTGTGGATCGCCAAGCGCAACGGATTCTCCGACCCGGCGATCGCCCGCATCTGGGGCATGACCGCCGATCAGGTGCGCGACGCCCGCCTGGCGGCCGGATTCCGGCCGGTCTACAAGATGGTCGACACCTGCGCCGGCGAGTTCGCCTCCGAGACCCCGTACTTCTACTCGACCTACGAGGTGGAGAACGAGTCGGTGCGCTCCGAGCGGCCCTCCATCCTGGTGCTGGGATCCGGGCCCATCCGGATCGGCCAGGGCATCGAGTTCGACTACGCCACCGTGCACTCGGTCAAGGCCATCCAGGCCGCCGGGTACGAGGCCATCATCATGAACTCCAACCCGGAGACGGTCTCCACCGACTTCTCGGTCTCCGACAAGCTGTACTTCCAGCCCCTGACCGTCGAGGACGTCCTGGACGTCATCGAGTTGGAACAGCCCGAAGGGGTCATCGTCCAGTTCGGCGGCCAGACGGCCATCAACCTGGCCGGCCCGCTCGCCGCCCACGGGGTGAGGATCCTCGGAACCCAGCTGGAGGATCTGGACCGCGCCGAGGATCGGGAGGGATTCGAGAAGCTGCTGCACGAGCTGGACATCCCCCAGGCCCCCGGCGGCATGGCCCACAACCCCGCCGAAGCCCTCGACGTCGCCGAAGGCCTCGGCTACCCGGTGCTGGTGCGCCCCTCCTACGTCATCGGCGGACGGGCGATGGCCATCGTCAACAGCGCCCACGAGCTCGAGCGGTACATGCACGAGGCAGTCCACGTCTCTCCCGACCGCCCGATCCTCATCGACCGCTACCTTCAGGGAGCCGAGTGCGAGGTCGACGCGATCTGCGACGGCACCGACGTCGTCATCCCCGGCATCATGGAGCACATCGAGCGGGCCGGGGTGCACTCGGGCGACTCGATGGCGGTCTGCCCGCCGCAGCGGATGAGCCGCCAGGTCAAGGACCGCATCACCGAGGTGACCAGCCGGCTGGCGCTGGGGCTCAACACCCGCGGCATCCTCAACATCCAGTTCGTCGTGATGGACGGCGTGGTCTACGTCATCGAGGCCAATCCGCGGGCCTCGCGCACCGTGCCCTTCCTGTCGAAGGTCACCGGTACCTCGATGGCTCAGGTCGCCACCCGGGTGATTCTGGGGCAGAGCCTGGCCGAGCAGGGCCTGAAGCCCGGCCTGATGCCCGAGTCCCACCGGATCCACGTGAAGTCGCCGGTGTTCAGTTTTTCCAAGCTCGACCTGGTGGATTCCCACCTGGGGCCCGAGATGAAGTCCACCGGCGAGGTGATGGGCTCCGACGACACCGTGGAGAAGGCCCTCTACAAGGTCTTCGAGGGCGCCGGGCTGCACGTCCCCGAGTTCGGCAAGGTGCTCATCACGGTCGCCGACAACGCCAAGCCCGAAGCTCTGGAACTGGCCCGTCGCTTCGACCGGATCGGCTTCCAGCTGGTGGGCACCAAGGGCACCGCCGCGTACTTCCGCGAGGCTGGGCTCAATATCGACGTCGCCCACAAGATCGGCTCCACGGAGGCCGGCAGCACCGAGTCGGTGCTGGACCTCATCGCCCGGGCCGGCTGCGACGCCGTCATCAATGTGATGAGCAACGGCCAGGACACCATCATCGACGGCAAGCAGATCCGCCGGGCGGCGATCGCCCGCGGCATCCCGCTGTTCACCTCCCTGGACACCGCCTCGGCGATCTGCCGGGTGATGGAGTCGCGGGCCTTCTCCACCGAGGTGATCTGAGGACGATGAGGACCAGATCGACGCCCCTGCCCGGCACGCAGTTGCTGGAGGTCGTGGCCAACGACGAGATCGCCCGCGGCGTACACGCCCTGGTGCTGCGGCGGCCCGACGCCGCCGGGTCAGCCCCGGATCCGGGCACCTTCCTCGACCTGCTGCCGGTGCTGCCGGCGGCCCGGGGCGGGGCGCCGGTGCTGCGCCGGCCCATCTCCATCGCCGACAGCTCGGCCGACGGCCGCGATCTCACCGTCATCCTCCGGATCGTCGGGGAGGGCACCAGGGCGCTGTGCGAGCTGCCTGTCGGAACGACGGTCGACAGCCTCGGGCTGCTCGGTCACGGGTTCGACCCGGACGCCGTTGCGCCCGGGGGCCGGGCCCTGCTGATCGGCGGGGGAGTGGGCGTCCCGCCGCTCCACCTGCTGGCCCGCCGGCTCGTCGAGCGCGACGTCACCGTGCAGCTTCGGCTGGGATTCCGCGACGCCGACGACGTCTTCTGGGCCGATCGGTTCGCCGAGCTCGGCCAGGTGCTCATCTCCACCGACGACGGCTCGGCCGGGTCCCGGGGCACGGTCGCCGACCTCGAATCGGTGCCCGGGGCGGCGGAGTTCAGCCCCGACGCCGTCTACGCCTGCGGCCCGCTGCCGATGCTGCGATACGTGCAGCGGGCCTTCGGCCCGCAGATGCCCACCCAGCTGTCCCTGGAGGAGAGGATGGCCTGCGGGGTCGGCGCCTGCTACGCCTGCGTCGTCACCGACGCCGCCGATCCGGGCCACCAGCACCGCATCTGCTACGACGGGCCCGTTTTCGACGCCCAGGAGGTCGTGCTGTGAATCGTCTGGCCGTGTCCCTGCCCGGACTGGAGTTGCGCAATCCGATCATGCCCGCCTCGGGCTGCTTCGGATTCGGCGCCGAGTACGCCGACTACTACGATCTGAGCCGGCTCGGCTCCATCATGATCAAGGCCACCACCCTGGAGCCGCGACGCGGCAACCCGGTGCCACGGGTCGCCGAGACCCCCTCGGGGATGCTCAACGCCATCGGCCTGCAGAATCCCGGCCTGGACGCCGTGATGGCCGAGAAACTGCCGTGGCTGGCGGAGCACTTCCCTGACCTGCCCATCATCGCCAACGTCGCCGGCACCACCACCGAGGACTACGTCGAGGTCTCGCGGGCCATCTCGACCGCACCCAACGTCGCCGCCCTGGAGATCAACATCTCCTGCCCCAACGTGCGCCACGGCGGCATCACCTTCGGCACTGATCCGAGGGTGGCCGCCGACCTCACCGAGCAGATCGTCGCCGTCTCCCAGGTGCCGGTGTACATGAAGCTGTCTCCCAACGTCACCGACGTCACCGAGATCGCCCGGGCGATCGCCGGCGCCGGGGCCCACGGCCTGACCCTCATCAACACCCTCACCGGGATGCGGCTGGACCTGCGATGCCGTCGCCCCGTCATCGCCAATCGCACCGGTGGACTGTCGGGCCCGGCCGTCCTGCCGATCGCGGTGCGGATGATCGACGCCGTCACCCGGGCCGTCGACATCCCCGTCATCGGCATGGGCGGGGTCACCACGGCAGCCGACGCCCTCGAGATGATGCTCGCCGGCGCCTCGGCGGTGGGGGTGGGCACCGCCAACTTCACCGACCCGCTGGCCTGCCCGAGGATCATCGACGGCCTGGAGCCGCTGATGGACGAACTGGGCATCGGCACCCTCGACGAACTGCGGTCCGACGTGCGGTCCGAGCACCGCCCCACCACAGACCCGAATCACCACTGAGGAGAACCCATGGACACCTCCCGCCCGATCATCGCCCTCGACGTGCCCAGCGCCGACGAGGCCCTGGCACTGGTCGCCCGCTTCGGCGACGAGCCGCTCTTCCTCAAGGTCGGGATGGAGCTGTTCTACGCCTCCGGACCGAGCACCGTCACCCGGCTCAAGGAGGCCGGCCACGACGTCTTCTGCGACCTCAAACTCCACGACATCCCCAACACCGTCAAGCGGGCCGCCGCCAGCCTCGCCGGGCTCGGCGCCGACCTTCTCACCGTCCACGCCGCCGGAGGGCGGGCCATGATGGAGGCCGCGCTGGAGGGCCTGTCAGGCGCCGCCAACGATCCCGCCGTGGTGGCCATCACCCAGCTCACCTCCACCTCCGAGCAGGCCATGCACACCGAGCAGCTCATCGACGTCCCGCTGGCCGAGTCCGTCGTCCACTACGCCGAACTGGCCCAGCAGGCCGGGCTGGCCGGGGTGGTCTGCTCCGCCCAGGAGGCCGGCCGGATCGCGGAGGCCACCGGAGACGGATTCCTGCGCGTCACCCCCGGCATCCGCCCCGCCGGATCGGCTGTCGGCGACCAGTCGCGGGTCGCCACCCCGGAGAACGCCGCCGGACTGGGATCCAGCGCCATCGTCGTCGGCCGCCCCATCACCCGTGCCGAGGACCCCGTCGCCGCGTACCACGCCATCAAGGCGGCCTGGAACACCGGCCGCAGCAACTGAGGAGAAGTATGACCATCTCGAACCCCACCCTGGCCCGACAGGTCGCCGAAGGACTGCTGAACGTCGGCGCAGTCTCCCTGAAGCCCGACGACCCGTTCACCTGGGCGTCGGGCCTCCACTCGCCAATCTACTGCGACAACCGCGTCACCCTGTCGGACCCGGACACCCGGTCTCTCATCGCGTCGGGGCTGGCCACCCTGGTGGATGAGAACTTTCCCGACGTCCAGGTGGTCGCGGGCACCGCGACGGCCGGCATCGCCCACGCCGCCCTGGCCGCCGACCGGCTGTCGAAGCCCATGGTCTACGTGCGTTCCAAGCCCAAGGATCACGGCAAGGGCAACCAGATCGAGGGACGCCTGGCCGAGGGGGCCTCGGTGGTGATGGTCGAGGATCTCATCTCCACCGGCGGGTCCGTGCTCGACGCCGCGGCGGCCGTGCAGCGGGAGGGCGGCCGGGTGCTCGGCGTCCTGGCGATCTTCTCCTACGAGCTGGAGAAGGGCCGCCGGGCCTTCGAGGAGGCCGGGCTGCCGCTGTACACCCTGTCGAACTACCCGACGCTCATCGAGGTGGCCGCCGTGTCGGGGCGTATCAGTGCGGACCAGCGGGCCGCACTGGCCACCTGGTCGGCCGACCCGCAGGCCTGGTCCGACGCCCATTGACGCGTCGGTGACATGCTGGGGGTATGCCCGACTTCGATCTTGACATGATCGCCACGGCGATGGACGACTCCCAGATGGAGGCGTATCTGAATCCGGCATCCGGCGGGGTGTACTTCGGTGCGTACGGGGAGGTCCTCGGAGACGACGGCGAGGTGCTCGAGGAGATACCTGACGACTGGCTGGAGATCCCCGGCACCCCGAGCAGGGTCGCCTACCTCGAGATGGAGGACTTCGCCGAGCTGGTCTCCGTGGATCGGTTGCGCGAGAAGCTCCTGCGCGCACTGGAGGGACGCGGGCCGTTCCGGCGGTTCAGAGACGTCGTCCACAACGATCCCACCGAGATCGGGAGGATCTGGAGCCGGTACCGGGACGCACGAGCGCAGCTGCGCTCCGCCGAATGGCTGGGCGAGGAGTCCCTGCTCACCGGCGCCGACCTCGAGCGCACCACCTCCGGCATCCGGGCCACCATCAACGCACTGTCGGCCCTCGTGCAGTCGTGGCCGCCCGCGGACGAGTGAGGGCCGGGCGCGTGGCGGGAAACTGTTTCCGGGGAAACCTGATAGGTGGATTCTACGTCGGCTGACACGTCGGACGGGTGTACTGACCCGCATGAGTGATGAGCACGAGGGACTCGAGGTCGTCGAGTTCAGCGACGTCGAGGAGCTGCGGAACTGGTTGACGACCGCCGGAACAGCCCATCCCGGCGTGTGGGTGAGGCTGCGCAGGGCGTCGTCGTCAGTGCCCGCGATCACCTTCCGCGACCTGCTCGTCGAGGGGATCGCCCACGGATGGAGCGAGAGCACGAGACATGGATGTGACGACGACTCCTACCTCCAGAAGTTCACGCCCAGGCGCTCCCGGGGCACTGCCTCGCAGCGCAACCTGGGGATCGCCCGGGAGCTGGATTCCCAGGGCCGGCTCACCGAAGAGGGACGTCGTGCCCTGGATCTGTGAACGACGCGATCCCGGTGAGCTCAGCACGCAGCCTCTGCGCAGCCGCGTCCATTTGTCCGGGGTCCGGTGTAGTCATCGCCAGCGAGTCATCGAAGTCCGCGGGGCTCCTGGTGGGGAACACATGCACATGCGCGTGGGGCACGCCGTATCCCTGAATGACGACGCCGACTCGTGCACAGTCGAAGACGTCCCGCTGAGCCTTGCCGACGCTGCTCACGACCCGGAAGAGATGCGCTGACAGGTCGGTGGGCATGTCGGTCCATTCGTCGATCTCCTCGCGCGGAACCACCAAGGTGTGCCCGTAGGCCTGCGGGTGGGCGTCCAGAAATGCGACGGTGACATCGTCCTCCCATATGATCCGCGCTGGAATCTCATGCCGGATGATCTTCGTGAACACGCTCGCCATGGCGGCAGGCTATCCGGAACAAGATGGGCTTCGCCGCCCTGGTCATCGCCATGGCTGCCGACCACCCGCCGGTTGGTCGGTCCGGCTGATGCCGGTGACGGTTCACTACCGGTCACAGGACACGACGGACGGTGTACTCGGCTGATCCTCCCGCTGGTACTGGGGCGGTTCCCACATGCTCAGTGAGCCGGTGCGCCCTGCCCAAGCGAGGTGAAAGGTGCCCTCCTGCACCGGGTCGATACCCGGGCCGGAGTCGAAGTCATAGGACAGGCCGGTCGGTTGAAGGAGCGGCCGACTGCTCCGGAGTATCCAGATCCTGTTGTAGTCGCCGACCATGGCCACATTGTCATGCGCGGAGACGATCCGGCAGCCACCCGGCCCGGCCGGAGACAGCACGTGATAGGTGTCGGAGAACAGCCACACAGCCGGGACGCAGATGCCGACGGTCAGCGTGCAGATCACCGAGACGACAGTGCGGGGGACGGCGATGAGCAGCCCGCGACGGCTTCGGCGCAGACGACCGTGACGGGCCAGCAGCACGAGACAGGCGGTCCAGCACCCGATCCCCGCCACCATGACAAGGCACCACGCCTGCGCCTGCCCGAGGACGATCGTGCCGAGATGCAGCGGAGCATGGGCGGTGCCCGTCGGTGCCTCGAGCATCGACCAGCCCACAAGGATCGGTCCCACGATGATCACCAGCCCGGTCCACCACAGGGCTCGCCGCAACCAGCGCCGGTCGCCGGGACCGTGCAACGGGGACATCGGATCAGGCCCAACGCCTGGCGATGGCGATGGTCTCGGGGACGTAGCTTCGCCCGAAGAGCTGGCAGTGGACCATGAGCATGTGGAGCTGATGCAGCTCGATGCGGTCGCGCCAGCCGTCGGCCAGCGGGGACTCCTCGTCATAGGCCGCCCAGATGCGCTCGATGTGCGGGGCGCCGAAGACCGCCAGGGCCGCCAGATCCTCCTCGGCGTGCCCGCCCTGGGCCGCCGGGTCGATGAGCACCGCGCCGTCCGGGGTCCAGAAGACGTTGCCGCTCCACATGTCCCCGTGGGTGCGCGCCGCCGGGTGTCCGGACTCGCGGACCAGCCGGGGCTGGGCGTGGTCGTAGACGCCCGACGAGAGCTTCTTGCTCAGTCGTCCCAGTATCGCGCGGTCGGACGCGTCGAAGGCCGGGGCATCCAGATACGGCGCCAGCCGGAACCGGGCGTAGAAGTCGCCCCACGACGTCGTCGACCGCTCGGGGACCTCCGGCAGCGGGAGTCTCGCCATCCCCATCCAGCCCTGTCCGAAGTCACCGGGCGGTGGAGCGCCCAGATGGCTCGCCCCGGCGGCATGGGTGTGCGCCAGCCTGCGTCCGAACTCCTCGGCCGCCGCGGCGCTCGCCCGGCCCTGGGGGAGCCGGGGCTCCTCGAGCCAGTCCTTGCCGTGCGCGGCGACCTCGACGACCGGCGCCGCATCGTCGGGCACATCGGCCAGCCAGGCCAGTCCCGCGACCTCGTAGGCGATGCGACCGGGCCGGTGGTCCGACTTCCTGAAAACATCAACCATGGCCCCACCGTAGACTTGCCCGGTCGCCGACCGACAGGAGATCCATGACCGACCACCTCATGACCGTGCACCTGGTGTCGATGGGCTGTGCCCGCAACGACGTCGACGCCGAGGAACTGGCCGCCCGGCTGGAGGCCGGCGGATTCCGACTGGTCGACGACCCGGAGCACGCTGAGACGGTGATGGTGAACACCTGCGGATTCATCGAGCAGGCCAAGAAGGACTCGGTCGACACCCTCCTGGAGGCCGCCGACCTGAAGGCCGGCGGCACCACGAAGTCGGTGGTGGCGGTGGGCTGCATGGCCGAGCGCTACGGTGCGGAGCTCGCCGAGGCCCTCCCGGAGGCCGACGCCGTGCTCGGCTTCGACGACTACCAGGACATCTCCGGGCGCCTTCAGACGATTCTTGCCGGAGGATCGGTGGAGGCCCACGTCCCCCACGACCGGCGCAGGCTGCTGCCCCTCTCACCGGCCGCCCGGGCCGACGCCGCGGCCGGGGTCTCGGTGCCCGGTATCCACACCGCACCCGACCTGCCCGCCTCCGTGACGCCGAGCTCCGGGCCCCGCGCCGCCACCCGGAGACGCCTGGGGACCGGGCCCAGCGCACCGCTGAAGATCGCTTCGGGCTGCGACCGACGGTGCGCCTTCTGCGCGATCCCGAGCTTCCGCGGCTCCTACCTGTCCCGGCCCGTCGCCGAGATCGTCGAGGAGGCCCGCTGGCTGGTCGATCACGGCGTGAGGGAGGCCTTCCTCGTCTCGGAGAACTCCAGCTCGTACGGCAAGGACCTGGGGGATCTGCGACACATGGAGAAGCTGGTGCGCGAGCTCGACCGCGTCGACGGTCTGGAATGGATCAGGATCTCCTATCTCCAGCCCGCGGAGCTGAGGCCCTCACTGATCGACGCCATGCTGGGTACCGAGAAGGTCGTGCCCTACTTCGACCTGTCCTTCCAGCACGCGTCGGGCCCGCTGCTGCGTCGGATGCGCCGCTTCGGCGACGCCGAGTCCTTCCTGGGAATCATCGAGGGCATCCGTGCCCGGTGCCCCGAGGCGGGATTCCGCTCCAACTTCATCACCGGCTTCCCCGGGGAGACCGAGGCCGACGTCGACGTCCTGGTCGACTTCCTCTCGTCGGCCCGCCTGGATGTGGCCGGGATCTTCGCCTACTCCGACGAGGAGGGCACCGAGGGAGCCCGGCTCGACGAGCACCTGGACGACGACGTCATCGCCGAGCGCCGCGACCGTCTGGCCGACATCGTCGACGAGACGGTGGCCCAGCGGGCCGAGGACCGGCTCGGCGAGTGCGCACCCGTGCTCATCGAGGAGGTCGGTGACGACGGGGCGATCGGACGCGCACCTCATCAGGGGCCCGAGGTGGACGGCACCGTCACACTGCCCGAACCGGCCGGGGCACAGGTGGGCGACATGGTCCGCGCCAGGTTCATCGGATCCGACGGGGCCGACCTCATCGGGGAGTCCGTGTGACGGATCGGTTGCCTGGCGGGATACTGGACAGACCATCGCCGTAGATCAGCAATCGTCAGGGGAGCCGCAGGATGAGTGAGCGTCCGAGCAATTTCAATGTGCCGAATGCGCTCACAGTGCTACGGCTGGTCGCGGTGCCGGTCTTCGGGTGGATGCTGCTGGCCCACGCCCACGACGGCACCTGGCGCACCTGGACCACCGTGGTGTTCGTGGTGGCCATCCTCACCGACTTCGTCGACGGCAAGATCGCCCGCAAGTACGACCTCGTCACCGATTTCGGCAAGATCTGGGACTCGGTGGCCGACAAGGCGATCACCGGGATGGCCTTCATCGGGCTGTCGATCGTCGGCGAGCTGCCCTGGTGGATGACCATCCTCATCCTGGCCCGGGAATGGGGCATCACCGTGATGCGGGTCTTCATGCTCAAGTACGAGGTGATGGCCGCCAACAAGGGCGGCAAGCTCAAGACCGCCACCCAGTCGCTGGCCATCACCCTGTTCTGCATCGGCCTGTGGCGCACCCCCGTGGTGGTCGACGTCATCTCCTGGGCGGTGATGATCGTCGCCTTCGGGCTCACCGTGGTCACCGGCGTCATGTACATCGTCGACGCCGTCCGGATCCGCCGTGATGCCCTGTCGAAGGCGTCGGAGGAGCCCTCCGATGAGTCCTGACCCGGTCGCCGCGCGGCTGGTGGGCGCACTGGTCGGTCGCCGGGTCACGGTGGCCACCTGCGAGTCGTTGACCGGGGGACTGGTCGGTGCCACCATCACCGGGGTGCCCGGGGCGTCGGCGGTCTATCGCGGCGGGCTCATCACCTACGCCTCGGATCTTAAGACCTCCCTGGCGGGGGTGGACGCCGCCTGGATCGCCGAGCACGGCGTCATCAACGCCGAGACCGCCCTGGCGATGGCCCGCGGCTGTGCGAGGGCCTGTGGCGCGCAGCTGGGGCTGTCCTGCACGGGGGTGGCCGGGCCCGACCCCCAGGACGGCGCGGCGGTCGGAACCGTCTTCGTCTGCGCCTGGACGCAGCAGCGCCTCGTGCCGGTCGAACTCCACCTGGAGGGGGACCGCCAGGCCGTCCGGGAGCAGACTGTCGCGGCCCTGCTGGCCGCCGGTGTGAGCTGCGTCACAGATCTCTGAACAGAATGTGACGTTTTTCGCGTTCAGCGGGAATGAACCTCGGCGAGCCGGTGTTGTCACCACCGAACGACAACGAGGAGACATCATGAAGGCTGCCCTGCTTCGGGAAATGCTCGGGGAATCACTTCGCGAGCAGCGATTCGCCCAAGGACGCACCCTGCGGGAGGTGTCATCGGGCGCCCGGGTCTCGCTCGGCTACCTGTCCGAGGTGGAGAGGGGCCAGAAGGAGGCCTCGAGCGAGCTGATCCTGGCGATCTGCACCGCCCTCCAGCTTCCGCAGTCCGAGCTGATGCGGATGGTGAGCGACAAACTGCTCAAGGCCGAGACCCGCGCCCAGAGTCAGGTGACTGTGGCCGCCTGAGGCCGCGGGGACACAGCCTCAGACCCGTAGCAGGCTCCCCGGGATCACTCCTGGGGAGCCTGAACCAACTTCACCTGAACGCCGCGGGCGCGGATCCCCTCGATCTGCTCCGGATCGGCCGTGTCGTCGGTGACGAGCAGATCGATATCGGTGACGTCGGCGAGCCGGGCCAGGGTGACCCGCCCGATCTTCGAGCCGTCGGCCACCGCGATGATCCGTGGTGCGCGTTCGATCATCGTGTGATTGGTCGCGGCCTCGACGTCGTCATGAGTCGTGAGACCGCCGTCGACCGACAGGCCGTCGCAACCGACGATCGCGGTACCCACGTTGATCTGCTTGAAGGTGGACTCGGCCAGCGATCCCACGAGTTCCAGCGAACTCGGGCGAAGGATGCCGCCGGCGATGAGTACCCGCTGCTGGCCCTGATTGGCGGCCTCCAGGGCGATTCCCACCGAGTTCGTGACGATCGTCAGATCGCGCCGGTGGTGCAGCGCCCGCAGCACCTCGGCCGTCGTGGTGCCCCCGGTCAGCGCGATCGCGTGCTTGCCGACGGGCAGTTCGCTCACCGCCGCGCGGGCGATCGCCTCCTTGGCGCGGCGATGGCGCCCGTCGCGAAGATTGACCGGGAGCTCGGCCCCCACGCCCGCGCTGCGCGCCCCACCGTGGGTCCGGATGAGAAGTCCCTGATCGGCGAGAGCGGCGACGTCGCGCCGGATCGTGGCGGCGCTGGCGCCGAGCAGGTCGGCCAGCTCTCTCAGCTGCACCTCGTCGCGATCTCGCAGTATCGCGAGCAGGGCGACCATTCTGTCACTGCGTCGTGACGAGGTGGCCGTCTCCGCGGGGGGAAAAGTCATGGCCCGGCTCCCTTCATGAAACCGTGCATCGCGTGCGCGGTCACTCACTGGCGATGATCATAGTTGAGCAGTTGCTGAGCAGACCAGATCCCAGAAGCAGAAAAACGCTCATTGTCGAGGACCGGAGCCTCCGCCTAGGCTTGAGCGGTGCGCGAGTCTGAACTGTGGAGACGCCTGGAGGCGGTCCTGGGCCCCGACTACGTCCGGTCCTGGGCGGGGTCCGTGGTGATGGCGGAACTGGGCGGGCGCACCGTGGTGGAGGCACTGGCCGACGGCCTCGACGCCAAGACGGTCTGGCGTTCCTGCTGGGCGGTGCTCGAGCTGCCCGAGTCGCAGCGCTGACCGCGAAGTTATCCACAGGACGCGGACTTCGGGCGGAACGCTGTCCACAGGGTCCACGGGGAGGAACAAATTGTCGGTGGCCGCCCCTACAGTTCACATTGACAGGCCCGGCCCACCGGGACGGGCTCAGCCGGCTCTCCCATGAGCCACTTCTAAGGAGACCACTGAAATGGTAGTTGCAGACAGGGAGAAGGCCCTCAAGGATGCGATGGAGCACATCGACAAGCAGTACGGCAACGGCTCCATCATGCGTCTGGGTGATCGTGAGACCGTGAAGATCCCGGCCATCCCGACCGGATCGGTGGCCCTCGACGTCGCGCTGGGGGTCGGCGGGCTTCCCCGCGGCCGGATCGTGGAGATCTACGGCCCCGAGTCCGGCGGCAAGACCACGCTGGCGCTCCACGCGATCGCCAACGCACAGGCCGAGGGCGGCATCTGCGCCTTCATCGACGCCGAGCACGCCCTGGACCCCGAATACGCCAAGAACCTCGGCGTCGACACCGACAACCTGCTGATCAGCCAGCCGGACAACGGCGAGCAGGCCCTGGAGATCGCCGACACCCTGGTGCGATCGGGAGCCCTGGAACTCATCGTCATCGACTCGGTCGCGGCGCTGACGCCCAAGGCCGAGATCGAGGGCGACATGGGAGACTCCCATGTCGGCCTGCAGGCCCGGCTGATGAGCCAGGCTCTGCGCAAGATGACCGGCGCGTTGAGCGGAGCCGGCACCACCGCCATCTTCATCAACCAGCTGCGCGAGAAGATCGGTGTCATGTTCGGCAACCCGGAGACCACCACGGGCGGGCGGGCGCTGAAGTTCTACTCCTCGGTCCGGCTGGACGTCCGGCGCATCCAGACCCTCAAGGACGGCGACGAGATGGTCGGCAACCGCACCCGGGTCAAGGTGGTCAAGAACAAGGTCGCCCCGCCCTTCAAGCAGGCCGAGTTCGACATCCTCTACGGCCAGGGGATCTCCCGGGAGGGCAGCCTCATCGACATGGGCGTGGACTGCGCCATCATTCGCAAGTCCGGCTCCTGGTACACCTACAACGAGACCGAGCAGCTCGGCCAGGGCAAGGAGAATGTCCGCAAGTTCCTCAAGGAGAACACCGAGGTCGCCGCGGAGATCGAGTCGAAGATCCGTATCCGGATGGGCCTGGACACCGATGACGAGGTGCCCGCCGAGGTCGACCCGAAGACCGGGGAGGTGATGTTCTGAGCCGCCGGACGGGGCGCGGCGAGGACCGCCGGGGCACTCGCCGCGGCGCCCCGGAGCAACCCGTCGAGCGCACCTCCGAGGAATGGTACGAGTACGCCCGGGAGGCAGCCCTGACCCGCCTCGACTCCCGGGCGAGGACCCGTGCCGAGCTCGCGGAGACGCTGGCCGGCAAGGGCGTCCCCGACGACGTCGCCGAGCGGGTCCTCGATCGGCTCCAGGAGATCGGTCTGGTCGACGACGCCGATTTCGCCGAACGGTGGACAGCCCGCCGTCATGAGTCCAAGGGACTGTCCCGGCGCGCCCTGGCAGAGGAGCTGCGACGCAAGGGGGTCGACTCCCGGGTCGTCCAGGAGGCGGTCTCGGCCGTCAGCGACGACGACGAGGTCCAGGCCGCCACCCGGCTGGCCGTGGCCAGGTTGCGGGCCGGCGCCGGCGTCGACGAGCAGCGCCTGACACGACGGGTGCTCGGCGCCCTGGGGCGCAAGGGTTACGGCTCCGAGGTCGCCTGGACGGCGCTGCGCCGGGCCCGCGAGGAGCTGGGGGAGGGGTCCGACGACACCTGGACGTGACCGACGGCTCTGACCTCCCCGGCACGGCGTCGCGGCCGTTGTGGCAGGCTGTCTGGCACGCCGTGACATTCGGGTCGCGGCCCGTGTCAGTGGAAAAGGAGGGCGTTCCGGTGCGTGAATCCCTCATCAGGGTCTCGCCGCAGCTGGTGATGATCTCATCGTGGTCGGTCATCGCCGTCGTCCTGGCCGTCGCACTCGTCCTCGTGGTGGTCGGAGACATCCTGGCCAGACGACGCTCGGGGGCGATGCTCAACGCATCCCGACGCGACGTCGCCGAGGAGCGGGAGCGCCTCGAACAGGAGCTCGAACGGCGCCGCAGCGACCTCGAGACCGGCCTGGAGGACCGCCGTCGCACCCTCGAGGAGGATTTCGAGCGGCGCCGCAGCGCCCTGGAGGAGTCGGGACGGCGTCGTACCGAGAGTCTCGACCGCCGGCAGGCCCAGGTGGACAGGGACCGCTCCCAGGCGGCCGACGACCTGTCGCGGATCGCCGGGATGACCGTCGAGCAGGCCCACCGGGAGCTGGTGGAGGGCGCCGAGACCGATGCCCGTGCCGAGGCCGAGGCGCTGTCGCGCAGAATCGAGGAGGAGGCCCGCGATCAGGCCGAGGAGCGCGCCCGGGTGGTCCTGGCCACAGCCATCCAGAGGTACTCCGGGGATATCACCGCCGACTCGGTGGTGGCCTCGGTCGATCTGCCCTCCAATGACATGAAGGGGCGGATCATCGGCCGTGAGGGCCGCAACATCCGCTGCCTGGAACAGGTCACCGGAACCACCGTCATCGTCGACGACACCCCCGGGATCGTGCTGGTGAGCTGCTTCGACCCGATACGGCGGGAGATCGCCAGGCTCACCCTCAAGGATCTGGTCGGCGACGGCAGGATCCATCCGGCCAGGATCGAACAGGCCCACCAGCGCGCGGTCAGGAGGATCGAGGCGCTCTGCCTGGAGGCCGGCGAGGACGCCCTCCATCAGCTCGGCATCACCGATATGGCCGAGGGGCTGAGGCCCATCCTCGGATCTCTGAAGTACCGCACCTCCTACGGTCAGGACGTCCTCGCCCACAGCGTCGAGTGCGGCCGGCTGGCCGGACTGATGGCCGCCGAGATCGGCGCGGACGCCGCGATCTGCCGACGGGCCGCACTGCTCCACGACATCGGGAAATCGCTGACCCCCGGTATCGAGGGATCCCACGCCCTGGTCGGCGCCGAACTGGCCCGGCGGTACGGCGAGTCAGAGGAGGTCGTGCACGCCGTCGCGGCCCACCACAACGAGGTGGAGGCCCGGTCGGTGGCCGATGTGCTCACCCAGGCCGCCGACGCCGTGTCGGCGTCCCGGCCCGGGGCCCGCCGGGACTCCCTGGAGAGCCACGTGCGCAGACTGGAGGAGATGGAGTCCCTGGCCACCGCCCACGACGGCGTCGCCAAGGCCTTCGCCGTCCAGGCGGGGCGGGATCTGCGGGTCATGGTGGTGCCCGAGGAGGTCGACGACGACGCGGCCCGGCACCTCGCACGCCAGATCGCCCACGAGGTGGGCGACCGGGTGGTGGTACCGGGCCAGGTGAAGGTCACCGTGATCCGCGAGACCCGCGCCGTGGAGGTCACCGGGGCGGGGGACTGATCCCGTCCCGGCAGGGCCGCGGCTCAGGCGTGGATGCCCCAGCGCAGGTGCACCTCGTCGCCGGGGCCCAGACGCAGCATCGAATCGTGCGTCGGACCCTCGTTGAAGGCGTCGGGCCCACAGGTCATCGGCTCCACGGCCAGCGACGCCCGGTCGTCGGGGGTGTAGATCTGCGTCCAGCCGAGCTCAGGGTCGGCCCACAGCACGCGGGTCGTCGCGCCGTTGCGGATCTCGACCTGCCAGCGTCCCGACTCCGTGGTCCCGGTGTAGGCGGTGTCAAGGACGCGGTCGCCGAAGCGGTCCCCGGCGCGAAGATCCTCCGGGCGGCGGGCCACCGAGGCGAGCTGGATGGGCAGCAGCCGGTCATCGGTCACCAGATAGGTGCCGAAGGGGGCGCTCACCTGCCAGTCGTCGATGGGTCCCTGGCCCGCCACCAGATATGGGTGAGGAGCGTAACCGAAGGGCAGCGCCGTCGGGCCGACATTGCGAGCCCCCACCTCCACAGTGAGGCCGTCGGCGCCGACGCGATGGGTGACGGTGATCTCGATGCGGCCGGGCCATCCGGGCTGGGCGGGCACCTCCACCGTCTGGGTGATCGAGTCCGCCGTGTGCTCCACCGCATCGAAGAACATCCATCTGACCAGGCCGTGAATCGCATTGTTGCGGTCGACCTCGTTGACCGCGAGCTGTTGATCGGCGCCGTCGAAGACGTAATGACCGTCGCGGATCCGGTTTGGCCAGGGAGTCAGCTGCTGGCCCCGGGAGCCCTCCGGAAGCGTCCCGGCGGCCGAGGGCAGCACCAGATCGCTGCCCTCCAGAGTCAGGCTGCGCAGGGTCGCACCCTGCTCGCAGACGGTGGCGCGGTAACCCGCTGCTGAAATCTCGTAGTCGCGTCCGGTCAACGGCTGTGCTGGGGACGGGGAATCGGGCGTTGAGTCCATGGGCGCCACTCTAGACCGGGCCTATCTGTAGAGTGTGGGCCGCCATGACCGAGACACATCAGCCCACGTATCGCGTCGTCACCTACGGGTGTCAGATGAATGTCCACGACTCCGAGCGGATCGCCGGCCTGCTGGAATCAGCCGGCTATGTCCCCGACCCCCGGGACGACAGCCTCGATCCGGCCGACGTCGTCGTCTTCAACACCTGCGCGGTCCGCGAGAACGCCGACAACCGGCTCTACGGGACGCTCGGTCACATGGCGTCGGTCAAGGCCGCGAACCCCGGGATGCAGCTCGCGGTCGGCGGCTGCATGGCGCAGAAGGACAAGGCGACCGTCGTGGACCGGGCGCCCTGGGTCGACGTCGTCTTCGGAACCCACAATCTGGCCGCACTGCCGATCCTGCTGGAGCGCTCACGGGTCAACCGGGAGGCGGCCGTCGAGATCGAGGAGTCCCTCCAGACCTTTCCCAGCGACCTGCCCACCCACCGCGAGTCCGCCTACTCCGCGTGGGTCTCCATCTCGGTGGGCTGCAACAACACCTGCACCTTCTGCATCGTGCCGCAGCTGCGCGGCAGGGAGACCGACCGGCGGCCCGGCGACATCCTCGCCGAGATCCGCGCCCTCGTCGACGAGGGCGTCCAGGAGATCACCCTGCTCGGGCAGAACGTCAACTCCTACGGCGTCCAGTTCGGCGACCGGGGGGCCTTCGCCAAGCTGCTGCGGGCCTGTGGCCGGATCGACGGGCTCGAGCGGGTGCGATTCACCTCCCCGCATCCGGCCGCCTTCACCGACGACGTCATCGAGGCGATGGCCGAGACCCCCAATGTGATGCCCAGCCTGCACATGCCCCTGCAGTCGGGATCCGACCGGGTCCTGCGCGAGATGCGCCGCTCCTACCGCTCCAGGAAGTTCCTCGGGATCCTCGAGAGGGTGCGCTCGGCGATGCCCGAGGCGGCCATCACCACCGACATCATCGTCGGCTTCCCCGGTGAGACCGAGGAGGACTTCGAGGAGACCATGCGGGTGGTGGAGGCCTCCCGCTTCTCGGCCGCCTTCACCTTCCAGTACTCCATCCGGCCCGGCACCCCGGCCGGCGTGATGACCGACCAGGTGCCCAAGCCGGTCGTCCAGGAGCGCTACGAGCGCCTGGTGGAGCTGGTCGACGACATCGCCTGGGCCGAGAACCGGCGTCTGGAGGGCCGCACCGTCGAGGTGATGTTCTCGGCCGGCGAGGGCCGCAAGGACGACGCCACACACCGGGTCACCGGGCGGGCCCGCGACAACCGTCTCGTCCACGTCGCCCTGGACCCCGCGGGGGAGAGGCCGCGGCCCGGCGACATCGGCGAGGTGCGGATCACCCGGGCCGCTCCGCACCACCTGATGGCCGACTCCGGGCTGCTGAGCCTGCGGCGCACCCGCGGGGGAGACGCCTGGCAGGCCCGTCAGGAGGCCGCGGGACCCGTCGAGGTCTCGGCGGTGTCATTGGGGATGCCGGGGATCGGGGCCCCGGCGAGCTGAGCATCGGCCCGTCCTGTTCCGGACTACCGAGTTCCGACCGGAGGACATGACGAGGGGATGGCAACCATGAGTTGCCATCCCCTCGTCGCATCACCGGGCGGGCCTCCTCGACGGAGTCGCCGGATGGTGCCTTGAAAGATCAGTATCGCCGACGGATCACGGGACCTCAGAGGTTCCCGGTGCGGTCCTTCACAGCGTCCTGGGCCTTGTCAACCTGATCAGCGAACCGACCGCCGGTTGCGGAATCCACCGCATCCCCGATCTTGTCCACTGCCCGGTCGATCTGCTCCTCGTGGCTGTTGACGGCGTCCTTGATCTTGTCCTGATTGTTGGTCACGGCGTCTTTAGCCTTGTCAAAGAGTCCCATAGGCCCTCCTTTCCCAGAGGAGTCTCCTCCGGCAGGTTGGGTACAGTGTTGCACCCGTGGGCACCGAATCCAGCCCACTTCATCGAATTCTCAGGATGTGAGATGTCGCACGTCGCGGTGCCGCCGGTGGTGGCTCTCCTCGGGCCCACCGCCAGCGGGAAGTCCTCCCTGGCGGTGGGGCTCGCCGAACTGCTGGCCGACGAGGGCATACCCGCCGAGATCGTCAACGCCGACTCGATGCTCGTCTACCGCGGAATGGACATCGGCACCGCCAAGCCCGGACCCGACGAACTCGCCCGGGTGCCCCACCACCTCGTCGACGTCCTGGACATCACGACGACCTCCTCGGTCGCACTGGTGCAGACGATGGCCCGCCACGCCATCGAGGACTGCCGGGAGCGAGACGTGCTGCCCCTGGTCGTCGGAGGATCGGCGCTGTACTCCCGCGCCGTCCTCGACGAGCTCGACATTCCGCCCACCGACCCTGCGGTGCGCGCCCGCCTCGAGGCGGACCTGGAGGAGCTGGGCTCCCGGGCCCTGCACGACCGGCTGGCCGAACGCGACCCCCGGGCCGCCGCCTCGATCCTGCCGGGCAACGGGCGGCGGATCGTGCGCGCCCTGGAGGTTGTCGAGCTCACCGGCTCCTTCTCCGCAACAATGCCCCAGGGAAGATTCCATATCCCCGGAACCGTCGAGATCGGCCTGAACCTGTCTCGCGACGACCTGGACCGCAGGATCGCCGAACGGGTCGACCGGATGTGGCGCGACGGCCTGGTCGACGAGGTGCGTCGGCTGGCCGGCCGAGGACTGCGGCAGGGGCGCACCGCCTCCCGGGCGCTGGGGTACCGGCAGGTGCTGCAGTACCTGGACGGCATGATCGACGAGGACCGCGCCAGGCTCGACACCGTGGTCCGCACCAGGCGGTTCGCCCGCAAACAGCTCATGTGGTACCGGCGGGACCCGCGGATCCGCTGGTTCGACGCCCTGTCGCCCCGGCTCGTCGAACAGGTCGCGGAGGGCATGCGTTTGACCTGACCCGCATCACAGCGGCAACATTGGGCAATGCGGACCACACAGTTCTCGAAAGGCCAGGGCACTGGCAACGACTTCGTGATTCTTCGGGACCGGTCCGGCATGCTGAACCTCACCGACGACCAGGTGAGGTGGCTGTGCGACCGCCGCTTCGGCGTCGGTGGGGACGGGCTGCTGCGCGCCACCCGGGCCGGCCTCATCCCCGAGTGGGAGGGCGACCCCGACCTGTGGTTCATGGACTACCGCAACGCCGACGCCAGCATCGCCGAGATGTGCGGCAACGGGCTGCGGGTCTTCGCCAGATTCCTCGTCGACGAGGGACTGCTCAGCAGGCACGACGCCGTCATCGCCACCCGCGCCGGGCTCAAGCACGTCATCGTCCACGGCAACGGGACGGTCGACGCCGACATCGGCCCGGCCCGGACCGGCGGGGACGCGGTCGAGATACGGCTGGGGGAGCGGAGCTGGTCGGCGACCCCGGTCGACGTCGGCAACCCCCATGCCGTGGTCCGGGTGGACTCCGAGGAGGAGCTCGCCGGCCTCGATCTGACCGTCGCACCCGTGTGGGATCCCCCTGAGTCCTTCCCCAACGGGGTCAACGTCGAGTTCGTCGCCCTCACCGGGCCCGACCGGATCCGGATGAGGGTCCACGAGCGCGGGGTGGGCGAGACCCTGTCCTGCGGCACCGGGACGGTGGCGGCCGCGGCCGCCATGAGCCGGCCCACCGGCCACGAGGGCGCGTGGACGGTCGACGTCCCCGGCGGCACCCTCGTCGTCACCCCCGGCGAGGAGGACAGTCGACTCACGGGCCCCGCGGTCATCCAGGCCAGGGGGGAAGTATTCATCCCCGAGCTCTAAGCTTGGCCCGATGACTCCCTCCGACCATGACTATCCCGACGACCCGGTTCCCGACTACGACGGCGATCAGTTCGACCTCGACGCACGGCTCTCCCTGACCCGGGTCCCCGGCATGTCCACCGACCTGTCGGATATCACGGAGGTGGAGTACCGCCAGCTCAGGCTGGAGCGGGTCGTCCTCATCTCGGTGTGGACAGAGGGCACGGCAAGCGACGCCGAGAACGCCATGACGGAGCTCAAACTGCTGGCCGAGACGGCCGGCTCCCAGGTCCTCGACGCCCTCATCCAGCGCCGTCCCACCCCTGACCCTGCTACCTACATCGGTTCCGGCAAGGTCAAGGAACTGCGCGAGGTCGTGGTCGCCACCGGCGCTGACACCGTGATCTGCGACGGCGAGCTCGACGCCGCCCAGCTGCGCAACCTCGAGGACAGGGTCGGTGTCAAGGTCGTCGACCGCACCATCCTCATCCTCGACATCTTCGCCCAGCACGCCCGCAGCGTCGAGGGCCGCACCCAGGTGGAACTGGCCCAGCTCCAGTACATGAAGCAGCGGTTGCGCGGCTGGGGCACCAGCCTGTCGCGCCAGACCGGTGGGCGGGCCGCCGGAGGCGTCGGCATCGGGGGCCGCGGTCCCGGTGAGACGAAGATCGAGACCGACCGGCGTCGCATCAACACCAGGATCTCCCGGCTGCGCCGCAAGCTGCGCGCCATGGAGGGCACCCGGGCCGAGAAGCGGGCGGACCGCACCCGCAACCGGATCCCCTCGGTCTCCATCGTCGGGTACACCAACGCCGGGAAGTCCTCCCTGCTCAACCGCATGACCCGCGCCGGGGTACTGGTGGAGGACGCCCTGTTCGCCACCCTCGACCCGACGACCCGCCGCGCCACCACCGACGACGGGCGGGTCTACACCCTCACCGACACCGTCGGGTTCGTCCGGCACCTGCCCCACCACCTCGTCGAGGCCTTCGCCTCCACCTTGGAGGAGACGGCGCGCGCCGACCTGCTGGTTCACGTCGTCGACGCCGCCGACGCCGATCCGCAGGGCCAGGTGAACGCCGTCCGGCAGGTACTCACCGGTATCGGAGCGGGCGAGATCGACGAGATCCTGGTGCTCAACAAGGCCGACCTCATGGACCCCGGGACCGAGATCACGCTGCGCACCGCCTTCCCCGGCGCCTTCATCGTCTCCGCCCACACCGGGCAGGGCGTCGAGGAGCTCGTGGCCGAGATCGAGCGGCGCCTCCCGGTGCCCACCGAGCTCGTCGACGCCGTGGTGCCCTATGAGCGCGGGGACCTCATGGACCGCATCCACCGGCTCGGCACCATCACCTCCATCGAGCACACCGCCACCGGCACCCACGTCGTCGCCCACCTCCATCCCGGCCTGGCGGCCGAGGTCCGCTCGGTCGACGGCGGCGCTCGTGACTGAGGACATCGGGGATCTCGACGTCGGGGCCGCCCCGGCGGGCCCTCGCCCCGAGGACCATCTCGAGGTGCTGCGCCGCGCTGTGGAGGGGATCGGCGGCAGCCCCAGGCCTGGTCAGATCGAGATGGCCGACGCCGTGGCCGAGGCCCTGGAGGACGGCATCCACCTGCTCGTCCAGGCCGGCACCGGGACGGGAAAGTCCCTGGGATACCTGGCCCCGGCACTGACCCATGCGGTGGCCCACGAGAACCGGGTGATCGTCGCCACCGCCACCCTCGCGCTTCAGGCTCAGCTCGCCCACAAGGACATTCCCGCGGTGCTCGACTCCGCGGAGAAGGTCCTGCCGCGCCGGCCGCGGACCGCCGTGCTCAAGGGACGGTCCAACCATGCCTGCCTGTACCGGGTGCGCGACGGCGCCCGCCCCGACCAGGATGCCCTGCTGACCGGCGAGCAGCTCACCGAGCAGGCCAGGGCGGCCACCCCGGGAACCGACTCCGAACTCGGCGCGGAGGTCGTCATGCTGCGCGAGTGGGCGGAGGACCAGGCGGCCCACCACCAGCTCGGGGACCGGGACGACGCACCGGACCACTCGCCGCGCGCCTGGGCCCAGGTGTCGGTGCCGGTGCGCGAATGCCTGGGGACCCGCTGCATCTTCCACGACGAGTGCCTCTTCGAGGCGGCGCGCGAGAAGGCTCGCGACGCCGATCTGGTCGTCACCAACCACGCGCTGCTGGCCATCGACGCGCTCAACGGCGGCACCGTGCTGCCCGAGCACGACGTCGTCATCATCGACGAGGCCCACGAGGTCGTCGACCGGTTCACCGGTGCGGCCAGCGCCACCCTCGCCCCGGCCCTGGTGAACTCCGTGGCGCGCCGCGCAAGTTCCTGGCTCGACGACGACCTGGCCACCGACCTGCTCGATCAGACCGACGTGCTGAGCGAGGCCCTGGAGGCCACCGAGCCCGGCCGGGTCACCGATCCCGAGAGCTCTCTCATCGTCGCCGCCCAGACACTGCGCGACGTGTCACGGCAGGCGGTCTCGGCGATGGGCAGGGGCGATGACGGGGAGTCCGACACGGCCGGGGCGGAGCGGGTCCAGGCCCAGGGGGCCGTCCGAGAGATCTTCGAGACCGCCGAGCGGATCGCGAACCTCGCCGCGGCCGACGTCGTGTGGATCAGCGAGTCCGAGTACGCCGGCAGGGCGGCCCAGGTGGCCCCGCTCAAGGTCGCCGGGCTGATGCGGGCCAGCGTGCTGGCTGACACCACGACCGTCCTCACCTCCGCGACCCTCAAGATCGGCGGGGACTTCACCGCGGTGGCCCGCGACGTCGGCCTCCAGCCCGCCGAGCGCGTCCAGGCCAGGCCCGAGGCGCTCGACACCGAGATGGCCTGGCGGGGGGTCGACGTCGGATCTCCCTTCGACTATCGCCGCCAGGCCATCCTCTACGTCGGACGGGACCTTCCCAGACCGGGACGCGACGGGATCTCGCCGAAGGCTCTCGATGACCTGGCGGAGCTCGTGTGGGCCGCGGGAGGGCGCACCCTGGGGCTGTTCGCCTCCCAGCGCAGCGCCGTGGCGGCCGCGGAGCACGTCCGCAAGGCGCTTCCGTCCCTGCCGGTGATGTGCCAGGGGGAGGGGCACCTGGCCGGCCTCACCCGCCGGTTCATCGCGGAACCCGAGGCCTGCCTCTTCGGCACCCTGTCGCTGTGGCAGGGGGTCGACGTGCCCGGTGACACCTGCCGACTGGTCGTCATCGACAAGATCCCGTTCCCACGCCCCGACGATCCTCTCATGCAGGCCCGCTCCCAGGCGGTGACCGCGGCCGGGGGGAACGGGTTCATGACGGTCTCGGCCGGTCATGCCGCACTGCTGCTGGCGCAGGGCTCGGGGCGTCTCATCCGGCGCGGCGACGACCGGGGCGTGGTCGCGGTGCTGGATCCGCGCCTGGTGACCGCGCGCTACGGCTCCTTCCTGCTGGCCTCGATGCCCGGGTTCTGGACGACCACCGACCGCGAGGTGGCGATCGGCGCGCTGCGAAGGCTCAATCAACCCACCTGACCCTGACCCGCCCGAGGAGGAAGCGAGCCACGGTGCCGGGTTCGGTCACCGTCGGAATCCGCAGCGGGTGGCCGGCGACGCTCACCCGCCACAACGGAGAGCCGCCGCCCGAGGAGGCAGGAGCGAAGCGACGTGGAGGAGTCGTCTCCTCCATTGACAGAAATGTCGGTCCCTCCCTGTTCGATGTCTGGTGTCCCGGGCGGATGGTCCGGGCCAGACCGAGGAGGACGTCCGATGAGCGCGCAGGCGTACACGTGGGGCCCGAACAGGCCGGAATCAGAGAGTCACCGACAGCCCGGAACGGTGGTGGAGGGCCCCTGGCCCGCCGTCGAGGAGATCAGGGGGGAGTTCGAGCACGCGGTCTTCATCGACCGTGCCCTGCTCGAGGCCGCCGCGCCGGTAGGGGCGGTCCGGGACCGGCCAGTGGCCGGAAGGCGGGAGGGATTCAGCCGAGGGCCGATTCCCGAATGGGTGTGGAGTGTCGCTGCGACCGCCGTGATGGCCCTGCTCGCCACCGGGGTCGTGGTGGCTGTCCAGCAGCTGGTCCTGGTGTGGCAGGGGCAGCTGTCCTGAGGGGGTGTCGACTTGACGAACAGATTCCGACACGCTAGGACGAACTGGAACCGAAACACCATATCTAGTGGTAGGTCGGGAATCGCCTCCCTAGCCGTAGTGGTAAACTGGTTCGTATCGCGCTACAGTGGCTCACACGTCCGGGAGGCCGGGCGGAGACCGTCGGACCGGTCGGGGAGATCACGGGAGGAGTCGGGATGCGGTGTCCTTTCTGTCAGCACGATGACTCACGGGTCCTCGACTCGCGGGTCTGCGAGGACGGGCTGGCGATCCGTAGAAGGCGCCAGTGTCCGGTGTGCGAGCGTCGCTTCACCACCATCGAGCGGATGCAGATGACTGTCCGCAAGCGCAATGGCAGTGAGGAGCCGTTCAACCGGGACAAGGTCGTCGCCGGCGTCCGCAAGGCGTGCAAGGGACGACCGGTGAGCGATTCGGATCTGGCGCTGCTCGGTCAGCGCGTCGAGGACAGCCTGCGAGCCGCCGGGATGGCCGAGATCCCCACCGACCAGGTGGGGCTGGCGATCCTGGGCCCGCTGAGGGAGCTGGATCCCATCGCCTACCTGCGGTTCGCGTCGGTCTACCGGAACTACGACACCATCGACGACTTCGCGGTCGAGATCGACAAGTTGCGGACCGACCTGAAGAGCCCCCCCATCGCGGCGACCCAGAACTCGAGACCGGGCAAGGACTCACCGAACCAGCCCCTCTTCTGAGGCGGGCGCGGCGGTTCACCCCAGGCATGATCCTGGGCCTTGTCTGCCGTCGACACAGCGTAAAAATGTGACATTCCTCACTGAACAACTGAACACCATCACCTGGACCAGACCGAAGGACAGCCATGACTGAGACCAAGGCGACACCACGAAGGACGACACGACCCGCCAAGGGCCTGCACGTCCGGCGGGTGTTCAGCACCGAGGGGGTGCACCCCTACGACGAGGTGACCTGGGAGCGCCGCGACGTCGTCCAGAAGAACTGGCGCACCGGCGAGACCGTGTTCGAGCAGCGGGGCGTCGAGTTTCCCGACTTCTGGAGCGCCAACGCCTCCACCATCGTCACCAACAAGTACTTCCGGGGTGCCATGGGCTCCCCGCACCGCGAGGACAGCCTCAAGACCCTGGTCGACCGCGTCGTCAGGACCTATGTGAGGACCGGACTGGAGAACGGCTACTTCGCCTCCAAGGCCGACTCCGAGGTCTACGCCGAGGAGCTGACCTGGCTGCTCATCCACCAGTACTTCAGCTTCAACTCCCCGGTGTGGTTCAACGTCGGGACCACCAGCAGGCAGCAGGTCAGCGCCTGCTTCATCCTCTCCGTCGACGACTCCATGGAGTCGATCCTGAACTGGTACACGGAGGAGGGCTTCATCTTCAAGGGCGGCTCCGGAGCCGGGGTCAACATCTCGAGGATCCGTTCCTCCAAGGAGCTGCTGTCCTCGGGCGGCACCGCCTCGGGGCCGGTCTCCTTCATGAGGGGCGCCGACGCCTCCGCCGGGACCATCAAGTCCGGCGGGGCGACCCGTCGCGCCGCGAAGATGGTCGTGCTGGACGTCGACCACCCCGACATCGAGGAGTTCGTCGAGACCAAGGCGCGCGAGGAGGACAAGATCCGGGCGCTGCGCGACGCCGGCTTCGACATGGAGATCGGCGGTCGTGACATGGCCTCGGTCCAGTACCAGAACGCCAACAACTCCGTGCGGGTGTCCGACGCCTTCATGAAGGCGGTGGAGGACGGCAAGGAGTTCGGGCTGACCTCGCGCACCCATCCCGGGCAGGTCATCGAGAAGGTCGAGGCCCGCAAGCTGTTCAACAAGATCGCCAAGGCGGCCTGGGAGTGCGCCGACCCCGGGCTCCAGTACGACGACACCATCAACTCCTGGCACACCGATCCCAACTCGGGCCGGATCAACGCGTCCAACCCGTGCTCGGAGTACATGAGCCTGGACAACTCCTCGTGCAACCTGGCCAGTCTCAACCTGCTGAAGTTCGTCGGCGACGACGAGCTCTTCGACGTGGCGCGGTTCACCCGGGCCGTGGAGATCGTCATCACCGCGATGGACATCTCGATCTGCTTCGCCGACTTCCCGACCGAGTCGATCGGCGCCACCACTCGCGACTACCGCCAGCTGGGCATCGGATATGCGAACCTCGGCGCCCTGCTGATGGCCATGGGGCTGGGCTACGACTCCCAGGGCGGGCGCAATCTGGCCGCAGCGATCACCTCGCTGATGACCGGCGTCGCCTACCGCCGCAGCGCCGAGCTGGCCGGACTGGTCGGGCCCTACAAGGGATACGCGCTCAACGCCGAACCCCACCAGGCCGTGATGCGCAAGCATCGCGACGCCAACAACGACGTCCACCCGCTGCACCGCAACGACACCGCGGTCCTCGAGGCCGCGAAGGCCGAGTGGGACAAGGTCGTCGAACTGGGCGCCGAGAACGGCTTCCGCAACGCCCAGGCCTCGGTGCTGGCGCCCACCGGCACCATCGGTTTCATGATGGACTGCGACACCACCGGCATCGAGCCCGACTTCTCCCTGGTGAAGTTCAAGAAGATGGTCGACGGCTCCTCGATGCAGATCGTCAACCAGACGGTGCCGCGCGCCCTGGCCAATCTCGGATACTCGGGGAGTGACATCGAGGAGATCGTCGCCCACATCGCCGAGCACGGCTCCGTGATCGACGCCCCCCACCTCGACAAGGCCCACTACGAGGTCTTCGACTGCGCGATGGGCGAGCGGTTCATCCGCCCGATGGGCCATGTGCGGATGATGGCCGCCGTCCAGCCCTTCCTGTCCGGGGCCATCTCCAAGACCGTCAACGTGCCCGAGACCGCCACCGTCGAGGACATCGCCGAGGTCTACATGCAGGGCTGGAAGCTGGGGCTGAAGGCGCTGGCCGTCTACCGCGACAACTGCAAGGTCGGCCAGCCGCTCTCGGTGGAGAAGACCGACGACAAGGCCGAGGAGGCCCGGCCCGAGCCCGAGGTGCGGGTGGAGTACCGTCCGCGCCGCCAGCGGCTGCCGAAGTCCCGCAGCGCAAGGACCACGAGCTTCCAGGTCGGGGGAGCCGGCGGCTACCTCACCACCGGCGCCTACGAGGACGGCCGGCTCGGGGAGATCTTCCTCAAGCTCGGCAAGCAGGGCTCGACCCTGGCCGGGGCGATGGATGCCTTCTCGATCGCCATCTCGATCGGGCTGCAGTACGGGGTGCCGCTGGAGAGCTTCGTGCAGAAGTTCGCCAATATGAAGTTCGAGCCCGCCGGGATGACCGACGATCCCGACATCAGGATCGCCCAGTCGATCATCGACTACATCTTCCGCCGCCTGGCGCTGGAGCACCTGTCCTTCGACGAGCGCGCAGAGCTGGGCATCTACACCTCGGCCGAGCGGGCTCGCTACGTCGAGACCGGGTCCTACCTGTCGGAGGAGGACGAGGCCGAGCTCATCGACTCCGAGACCCTCAAGGAGACCGCAGGCGACAGGATCCGGGTGCATGAGGACGGGGCGGCCCAGCCCGGACTCTTCGAGCCCGAGCCGGTCGTCGAGCACGTCGGCGGGGCGCACACCAGCGCCGAGCTGCTCGAGGAGAAGATGGGCAGGGCGGTGGACGCCCCGCTGTGCCTGACCTGCGGGACGAAGATGCGTCCCTCCGGCTCCTGCTACGTGTGCGAGGGATGCGGCTCGACCAGCGGCTGCAGCTGATCGACGCCGGGTGCGGTCACCGCCCCGCGGACTCTGGAGAGTCCGCGGGGCGGTGCCGTAGGGTCGAGGGCGTGAGCCTTCTGTCAGACCGTGAGATCCGCACCGAGATAGACGCCGGGCACATCGTCCTGGACCCCTACGATCCGGCCCTGGTGCAGCCCTCCAGCATCGACGTCTGCCTGGACCGCTACTTCCGACTCTTCGACAATCACAAGTACCCGATGATCGACCCGGCCCAGGACCAGCCTGAGCTCACCCATCTGGTGGAGGAGTCGCCCGAGGAGCCCTTCGTGCTGCATCCCGGGGAGTTCGTGCTGGCCTCCACCCGCGAACAGGTCACGGTTCCCGACCATCTGGCCGCCCGTCTGGAGGGAAAGTCGTCGCTCGGCCGTCTCGGTCTGCTCACCCACTCCACCGCCGGGTTCATCGACCCCGGTTTCACCGGACACGTCACCCTCGAGCTGTCCAATGTGGCCACCCTGCCCATCGCTCTGTGGCCCGGGATGAAGATCGGCCAGCTCTGCTTCTTCGCGCTGTCCAGCCCGGCCGAGCACCCCTACGGCTCCGACCCCTCGACCAGCAACCGCTACCAGGGCCAGCGGGGACCCACCGCCAGCCGCTCCTGGCAGGACTTCTACCGCGCCGGATTCTGATCGGCGGCACGGCCCCGTCGTTGCCAGCACGCCCGGGTCCGGAGTTGCTAGGTTGGCCACATGGAGGAGCCACTGGATTTCGAGTTCGATCTGGATCGCAGCACGGCGGAGGCCTGGTCGCAGTTCACCGACCGGCTCGCCGAGGTGATCTCCGTCATCGACGACAACGGAGAGCTCACCATCGGGACGCTGTCGACCAGTGATGAACCGGCGCCCTACCTGCGATTCACCCAGGAGGATCCCGCAGACCCCGCCCAGGAGCCGATGATCTTGGCCCAGGCCTCCAGCAACGCCAGCCTGGGTGAGGCCTTCCGGCTGTCGACCGACCAGGCCGAGGACCTCGCCGAGCTCGGCTGGCAGGCCCCCGACGCCGAGGGGGCCCATCCCTGTCAGGACTTCTGGGTGTACCGCTCGCAGGAGACCAGCCAGGACCTGGCCGTGCTGGGGGTGCGCACCCTGCGCGACGTCTTCGGCGTCCAGCACCCCGTCTTCCTGGCCCCCGACCAGCTGGCCGAGATCCTCCAGCCCGATTCGCAACCGGTCCGCGAGGCCCCGGCCGAGCGCACCGTGGAGGCGGTCGTGCCGGTCGACCAGGCCCACCTCGATCGCCTGGTGACCCGGGAGCTCACCGCCATGTTCGGGCACCAGCCGATCTGCGACACCGAGGGGGACTACGCGATCCGCGTCGGCTCGACGATGGTCTTCGTGCGAACCACCCCCGACGCCGAGGAGCTGCTGCTGTTCTCGGTGCTGGTCCACGACATCGAAGGGCGCTCCAGGGCCGTCGAGGTGCTCAACGACATCAACGTCGCCTCCCGCTACGGGCGCTTCGCGCTCCACCAGGACCGGGTCTTCGTCACGATGTCGCTGATGGCCCGGCCCTTCGTCGCCGAGCACCTCCACCAGGGGGTGCGCATCATGTCGCGGCTGGCCGACGGGATCGACGACGAGCTGGCCCGCAAGCTGCGCGGCCGCACCACATTCGAGGCGGATCGCTGATCCGCCGGCCCCGTGTGGGATCGGTCACATTCTGGTTGATGGGGCGGCCCGTACCACCACCGGTCCAGCGCGAAGTACCTGATCAGTGAGAGAATCGGGGTACGCGACGACAGGGGTGGCAATGGATGCCAAGGCCATCGCCGTCTTGAGCGGGCGGACCGTCAGTTCCGGCGGCCCGCCGGAATCGATCGGAAAGAGGAGGACGGTCATGTCCACTGAAACCAATCGCCCACATCTGGTCATCACGGGAGTCGACGGCTCCGAGGACGGCCTGAGAGCAGCCAGATACGCCGCTGGACATGCGGTCACCCTTGATGCCGACCTGCTGCTCCTGCACGCCGTCGACGACGCGGCGGTGGCCGGTGCCTGGGGAGTCGTCTACGACCCCAGTGCACTTCAGGAGGCCGGCCAGGTCGTCGTCGAGGACGCCAGGAAGGAGGCCGTGGACGCCGGCTGCCCCGCCGACCGGGTCCGCGGCCAGGTGGTGCTCGGCAATCCGGCCGCCGTGCTGGCCGATCGCAGCCGCCAGGCCGATCTCATCGTCGTCGGCAGGAGGGCGGCCAGCGGCCTGGAGCGGATGTTCGTCGGCTCCACCTCGGTGGCGGTCTCCGGCATGTCGGCATGCCCGGTGGTTGTGATCTCCCGGGCCTCGACTCCTCAGCCGGTCGGCGACAAGAAGCGGATAGCGGTGGCCGTCGGGCCGCAGAGCACCGGCACCGCGGCGCTGCGCTTCGGATTCGAGGAGGCCGCCCGGTACGGCGCGACCCTCCAGGTGATCACCGTCGCCCCGCCGCTGCCGCCGGGCGCCGCCGGCGGCTACCGGCTCACCGACGATGCGATGGAGCATTTCCTGGCCGAGAACGCCCGCCACCTCCAGGGGGTCGTCGACCCGGTGGCCGCCGACTTCCCGAATGTGGAGCTGGACACCAAGGTGCTGTGCGGCCAGGCCGTCGATGAGCTGGTCGGCATCTCCGAGGACGTGGACCTGCTCATCGTCGGCATGAAGCGCCATCCGATCCTCGGGTGGACCGCCGGGGGCGTGATCCGCGGCATCATGGCCCACTCCCGATCCCCGCTGGCAGTCGTGCACTGACCGCCACGGCAGGCCGTAGGCTGGGAGGGTGACCGCCGATCTTCCCAGGGTCCGCGCCGGCTTCGCCGACCGGGACACCGCCATCTCCCGGCTCGGCGACGCCTACGCCGCCGGATACCTCCAGGACGCCGAGTACCAGGACCGCAGCGACCGGGCGGTCGCGGCACGGTTCCGCGACGAGCTCGACGCCCTGGTGGCCGATCTGCCCGAGCAGCTGCGCGAGCAGCCCGCCGAGGCCGCGCTGCCCGCGCTGCGGGTCTCGCAGGCCGGGGTCGGACGCCGCGAGACCATGATCGCGCTGCTCAGCGGGGCCGCGCGTCAGGGGGACTGGATCGCCCCCTCCACGGTGGGCGCCTACGCCCTGTTCGGCGGCCTCGATCTGGACCTCCGGGACAGCATCTGGCCCGCGGAGGGCTCCGTGCGGGTGAGCTGCATCATCGTGATGGGAGGGGCGTCCATCAGGGTCCCCGAGGGGGTCCGCGTCCTCAGCAATCTGGTGCCCGTGATGGGAGGGGTCGACACCAAGGGGCTGCGGGCCTCGCGCACCGGCCCCGTCCTGGAGCTGAACGGCTTCGTGCTCATGGGCGGCGTCTCGGTGCTGGGGCCCGACGCTGCGGAGTGGTACACCGACGAGGAGCGGCGGGCGATGCGCCGCCAGGAGCGCAGGCAGCGGCGACTCGAAGGGTAGGCTGAGCCGGTCATGCCAGCACACGCGTCACATCTCGAGGGGGAGCTGCCCCAGGGCGGCACCGTCCGATTCGATCCCGACCTGCCCATCGCCGCCCACGCCGATGAGATCGCCGACCTCATCGCACACCACCAGGTCGTGGTGGTCGCAGGCGAGACCGGATCCGGCAAGACCACCCAGCTGCCCAAGATCTGCCTGGCCCTGGGACGCCGCCACATCGCCCACACCCAGCCCCGCCGTATCGCCGCGCGCAGCGTCGCCGACCGGATCGCCGAGGAGATGGGCGTGGAGATCGGCGACCAGGTGGGCTTCCAGGTCCGCTTCACCCGCCGCGCCACCCGCCAGACCGCACTGACAGTGATGACCGACGGCGTCCTGCTCGCCGAGATCTCCCACGACCGGGACCTGCGAGCACACGACACCATCATCATCGACGAGGCCCACGAACGCAGCCTCAACATCGACTTCCTGCTCGGCTATATCAAGCAGCTGCTGCCCCGACGCCCCGACCTCAAGGTCATCATCACCTCGGCCACCATCGACACCGAGCGCTTCTCCGCCCACTTCGACGACGCCCCCGTCATCGAGGTGTCCGGGCGCACCTACCCCGTCGAGATCCGCTACCGCCCCCTGGACCCCGCCGCCGAGATCGACGATGACGACATCCAGGTGAGCGCCGACCCGATCGACCAGACCACCGGGATCTGCCAGGCGGTCCAGGAGCTGGCCCGCGAGGGCCTGGGGGACATCCTGGTCTTCCTCGCCGGTGAGCGGGAGATCCGCGACACCGCGGACGCGCTGGGCGATCTCAAGCTGCGCGACACCGAGGTGCTGCCACTGTTCGCCCGGCTGTCGGCCGCCGAGCAGCACCGCGTCTTCACCCGGCACTCCGGCCGGCGCATCGTGCTGGCCACCAATGTCGCCGAGACCTCCCTGACCGTCCCGGGCATCCGATACGTCATCGACCCCGGCACCGCCCGCATCTCCCGCTACTCGGTGCGGACGAAGGTGCAGCGACTGCCCATCGAACCGGTCTCCCAGGCCTCGGCCAACCAGCGCGCCGGGCGCTGCGGCCGCGTCGCCCCCGGAATCTGCATCCGGCTGTACTCCGAGGATGACTTCGAGGCCCGCCCCGAGTTCACCGAACCGGAGATCCTGCGGACCAACCTGGCGGCCGTCATCCTCCAGATGGCCCAGGCCCGCCTCGGAGCCATCACGAGCTTCCCCTTCGTCGAACCCCCCGACGGATCCCAGATCTCCGACGGCATCCGGTTGCTCGACGAACTGGGTGCGCTCAAACCCGGCCACCGGGAGGCGCCGCGCCTCACCAGAACCGGGCACCAGCTCGCGGCGATGCCCATCGACCCCAGGATGGGCCGGATGATCCTGGAGGGGGCCCGCCAGCACAGCCTGCGCGAGGTGCTGGTGATCGTGGCCGCCCTGTCGATCCCCGACGTGCGCGAACGACCCGCCGAGAAGCGGGCCGAGGCCGACTCCTTCCACTCCCGGTTCCGTACTGACGGGGCCCTGCGCACCGCCCTGGGAACCGATCGCGACGAGTCGGCCGAGGAGGCCGGCAAGCCCCGTGACGGCGTCGAGGAGGGCGGCGACGTGATGGCCGTCTGGAGGCTGTGGGTCTATCTGCGCCACCGCCGCAAGGAACTCAGCGGATCGGCATTCCGCCGGATGTGCCGGCGGGAGTTCATCAACTTCATGCGGGTGCGCGAGTGGCAGGACCTCCACACCCAGCTCAAGCAGATCTGCCGGGATCTCGGACTCGAGCGCAACAAGGACGAGGCCCCGCCCGACCGCATCCTGGTGGCCCTGCTGTCCGGCCTGCTGTCGCACATCGGGCTGGCCGAGGTGCGGGAGAAGAACGATCGGCGCGGCCGACGGCGTCCCGGCCCACGGGAGTACCTCGGCGCCCGCGGCGCGAAATTCGCCATCAATCCCGGTTCCGCGCTGGCCGGCCACCCGCCCGAACTGGTGATGGCCGTCGAACTGGTGGAGACCACCCGGCTGTGGGCCCGCACGGTCGCCGCGATCCGGCCGGAATGGGTGGAGGAGGTCGGGGCGCATCTGCTCAAACGCCAGTACTCCGAACCCCACTGGGCCACCTCCACCGCCTCGGTCGTGGCGACCGAGAGAGCCACCCTCTACGGAGTGCCGGTGTGGGCCGACCGCCGCGTCAACTACGCCCGGATCGACCCCGTCGTCGCCCGAGAGATCTTCATCCGCTCGGCCCTGGTCGAGCGCGACTGGCGCGCCCACCACGGCTTCCTGGTTCACAACGACCGCATCCGGGCCGAGGCCGACGAGCTGGAGGAGCGCACCCGCCGGCGCGGCCTGGTGGCCGACGACGACGCCCTCTACGAGTTCTACGACCGGCGCATCCCCGGCGACATCGTCTCGGCCAACCACTTCAACGCCTGGTGGCGCCGCGTCGACGACCGCCACCAGCTCGACCTGAGTGTCGACGACCTCGTCGACCCCGGTGCGGTGCGCCGCGACGACTTCCCCGACAGCTGGCAGGTGGCCGGCCTCGACCTCCCGGTGCGCTACGTCTTCGACCCGGGCTCCGGCCACGACGGCGTCACCGTGACGATCCCGCTGGCCCTGCTCAACCAGGTGCCGGCCGAGCCGTTCAGCTGGCAGGTGCCCGGCCTGCGCACCGACCTGGCCACCGAACTCATCCGGAACCTGCCGAAGCGCCTGCGCACCCAGCTGGTGCCCGCCCCCGACCGCGCCCGCCAGGCCCTCACCTGGCTCGAGGAGCACGACGCCGACACCTCCGGCGCCTTCGAGGTCGAGCTGGGCCGCGCCCTGCGGGCGCTCACCGGCGTCGTCATCGAACCGGGGGAGTGGCGCCCCGATGCCGTCCCGGCACATCTGAGGGTCGGATTCGACGTCGTCGACGCCGAGGGACGGGCCCGTACCGGCCGCAAGAAGTCGGCCGCCCGGCCCGATCCCGCACCGGTGGCGCACTCCGAGGACCTCTCCGGGCTGCGTACCGACCTGGCGCCGAAGGTCTCCGAGTCGCTGACCCGCGCCTCCGGGGACGAGCAGATCCACGGCGCCACCGGCTGGGTCTTCGGCACCATCCCCCGCGAGGTGTCGCTGCGGCGCAGCGGGGCCGATGCCGTCGGCCACCCCAGCCTCGTCGACGAGGGCCGGGCGGTGGGCACCGCGGTGCAGGACTCGGTGGCCGCCCAGACCCGCAGCCATGCCGCCGGGGTCGTGAGACTGCTGCTGCTCAATCTGCCGGACCCCACCAACTGGACGGTCGCCCACCTCACCAACCGCACCAAGCTGGCGCTGTCCTCCTCCCCCTACCCGACGGTTCCCGCTCTGCTGGCCGATGCACGCCACAAGGCGGTGGCCTCCCTGGCCGGCCGGTTCGCCGGCGACCTGTCGGGGGTGCGCGACGAGCAGTCCTTCGACGACCTCGCCCTGGCGGTGCGCCAGGAGGCGGCGGGCACCATGGCCCGGGTCGTGGAACAGGCGGGGGAGATCCTCACCGCCGCCGGCGCCGCCGGGCAGAGTGTGGCCACGCTGCCGGGCGGCCCCGCCAGGACCGACATGGCCCGTCAGATCGACGACCTCGTCTTCCTCAACTTCATCTCCGCCACGCCCGACCCCTGGTACTCCAGGATGGCGAGATGGCTGCGGGGGATCGGCGTGAGGGTCGAGGGGCTGCGTGCCAATCCCGGTCGTGACGCGCGGGGGATGGCGGAGCTGGATCCTCTGCTGGACGCCTACGACGACCTGTGCTCGCGCCAGCCGGAGGGCCCACTGCCCCCGGCCGTCGAGGAGATCGGCTTCCTCATCGAGGAGTTCCGAGTCCAGCTCTTCGCGCAGCGGCTCGGTACCCATGTGCCGGTGTCCGCCAAACGCATCAGAACCGCAATCGGCCGGATCTGAAGGCCGCGCCGGGCCTCAGGACGCACAACGCCCCCGGCCCGTCGGGGCCGGGGGCGTCACTCGGGATCAGAGGATCAGGCGGCCATGACCGCCTGATTGGCCTCGCGCATGGTGGCCAGGGCGGCACGCTCGATCTGGCGCACCCTCTCGGCGGTGATGCCCCAGACCTTGCCGATGTCGGCCAGCTTGGCCTGACGGCCGTCGACCAGGCCGTACCGGCGGCGCACCACATCGGCGGACCGCTCGTCGAGGTCCTCGAGAAGACCCTCCAGACGGCCGCGGTCCTCGGCGTCCAGGACGATGTCGTCGGGGCCGGGCGCGGTCTCACGGGCGATCAGGTCGCCGAGGCTGGTGTCGCCGTCGTCCTCGACCGGAGCGTCCAGACTCACGTGATCGCGGCCGAAGCGGATGAGCTCGATGACCCTCTCCTCGGGCAGCCCCAGCTCGTCGGCGATCTCGGAGGTCTCGGGCTCCCGGCCCAGATGACGCTCGAGGTTGCGGCGCGCCGCCGAGACCTGATTGACCTGCTCGGCGACATGCACCGGAAGACGCACGATCCGGCCCTGCTGGGCGATGCCCCGGCTGATCGCCTGGCGGACCCACCAGGTGGCGTAGGTGGAGAATTTGTAACCCTTGGCGTAGTCGAACTTCTCGACCGCGCGGATAAGCCCGGTGTTGCCCTCCTGGACAAGATCGAGCAACGGCATCTGGGAGCGTCCGTACTTGCGGGCGACCGAGACGACGAGGCGCAGATTGGCGCGCACGAAGTGGGTCATCGCCTCGTCACCGTCGTCGGCGATCTCCTCCAACTCGGCACGCGTGACCTCGATCCCGGTCTCGGCATCCCCGTTGAGCACCGCATGGGCGAAGACGCCGGCCTCGATCCGTTGGGACAGCGACACTTCCTCGGCGGCGTTCAGCAGGGGAGTCTTCGCGATCCCCTCCAGGTACAGACCAACCGCGTCCTTGCCATCGATCCCGTCGGTGGTACGAACTCGTGACTTGGTGTCCATGTGTTCCCGCCTTTCAACGTAGGACACCCATCACAACGTCAAACGGCCCCGTTGTCATTCCCGCCGGGGCCATCGACACCCCTGGTGGCGCCGTGCGGAACCATGATCAGACTGTGGTCGTACCCTCGGATGCGGGGCTTGGGCCCTCCGGACCACTGGAATCTCAGGGAGCCCCTTGGGGGTCGGGTTTGTGCCGGGGGGTCGGCGGTGTCACAATGGAACGCGGCTCTTGACGGCTCCAGGCTGTCGTTTGCCATTGCACAGGTTTGCTGCCCTGTTGAGAGGATCCCCGTGACGACTCGTTCCACGTCATCAAGCACCAAAATGACTGCTGCCGACGAGGAGGCGAAGCCCAGAACCACTGCGAAGTCCACAGGCACCCGGGCCAGGACGGCCACGACGACGACCAAGTCGTCGAGCTCCGGCAGGACGACCGCGACGAAGAAGAAGAGCACCGCGCGCAAGCCCTCGGCGAAGAAGACCACCACCCGGAAGACCGCCGGCAAGAGCAAGAGCGGGTCGCGCCGCACCACGACGGTGGCCGAGGCCGCCAGCGGCCAGGTGGACGTGCACGTGGAGCGAGACGGCGACGACGTCGTGCTGACCGTCGGGGGCAAGAAGCGCTCCCTCGACGACGTCGATGACAAGGACTACGACCCCAAACAGGCCGCCAAGGACGAGGCCGAGATCAACAAGGACTCCCAGGGGTTCTCGCTCAATGACAACGACGACACCGATGAGCCCGAGCAACAGGTCATGGTGGCCGGAGCCACCGCCGACCCGGTGAAGGACTACCTCAAGCAGATCGGCAAGGTGGCACTGCTGAACGCCGCCCAGGAGGTCGATCTGGCCAAGCGGATCGAGGCGGGCCTGTTCGCCGGCGAGCAGCTGGCCGATCCGGACGCCAAGGTCGCCAACAAGGACCACGACGACTACGAGTGGATCGCCGAGGACGGCCGGGCGGCGAAGAACCACCTGCTGGAGGCCAACCTGCGTCTGGTCGTGAGCCTCGCGAAGCGCTACACCGGCCGCGGCATGCTCTTCCTGGACCTCATCCAGGAGGGCAACCTGGGCCTCATCCGCGCCGTCGAGAAGTTCGACTACACCAAGGGCTACAAGTTCTCCACCTACGCCACCTGGTGGATCCGCCAGGCCATCACCCGCGCGATGGCCGACCAGGCCCGCACCATCCGCATCCCGGTGCACATGGTCGAGGTCATCAACAAGCTGGCCCGCGTGCAGCGCCAGATGCTCCAGGACCTGGGCCGCGAACCCACTCCCGAGGAGCTCGCCAAGGAACTCGACATGACCCCCGAGAAGGTCATCGAGGTGCAGAAGTACGGCCGTGAGCCCATCTCCCTGCACACCCCCCTCGGCGAGGACGGGGACTCCGAGTTCGGCGACCTCATCGAGGACTCTGAGGCCATCGTCCCGGCCGACGCCGTGAACTTCACCCTGCTCCAGGAACAGCTCCATGACGTCCTGGACACCCTCTCGGAGCGTGAGGCCGGAGTCGTCTCGATGCGCTTCGGTCTGACCGACGGCCAGCCCAAGACCCTCGACGAGATCGGCAAGGTCTACGGGGTGACCCGCGAGAGGATCCGCCAGATCGAGTCCAAGACCATGTCGAAGCTGCGCCACCCCAGCCGTTCCCAGGTTCTGCGGGACTACTTGGATTGAGCGGGGGACAGCCGGTCCTGCGCCAGATAGGCTCGACCCATGGGAACGTCGAGCAGCGCTGAGTCGAGCACACCGGTGGAGCAGGGGCCCGGCCGGTTCGTCGTCAAGCCGGCGAACCGCCAGGACCTTCCCCAGGCGGCGGCCGTGCAGGCCGTCTGCCTGCGCGAGATCGGCCGGGGGGTGATCCCCGACGAGGCACTCGAGGACCTCACCGGCCCCGACACCGTGCACACCACGATCGAGCAGTGGAATGAGCTCATGGACGCCGGCGGACAGTTCTGGGTGCTGTCCGACCGTCTCAACATGAAGATCGTCGGCGTGGCGCTCACCCAGATCAGCAATGCCAGCGACGCGCCCACCCCGGTGGAGCTGTCCACCCTCCACGTCCTCCCGGAGGCCCGCACCTGCGGGGCCTCCGACGCCCTCATCGACGAGGCCCTGGGGGAGTCCTCGGCCTACGTCTGGGTGTTCCAGGACAACCGGCGGGCCATCTCCTTCTTCCGCCGCCACGGCTTCGAGGTGGACAACGACTCCACGGACAACTCGCTGGGCGGCATCATCATGCAGCGGATGGTCAGACTGACCTGATCCCCCGACACTCAGCACCACCTGAGACGGCACCACGGGCACCGGATCCCTCCGGTGCCCGTGGTGTCATGGGCCGATATCGGCCGCGGCGGTTCAGCCCAGCCGACCGCTCTCATCCTGGATCGACAGTGCCACCTGCTTCAGCTTGTCCTCGTGGGCCTTGGCGTGGTGAGCGCAGAACAGCAGCTCCCCGCCGTTGTGGAGAGTCACTCGGAAGTACGCCTGCGCGCCGCAACGGTCGCAGCGATCGGAAGCGGTGAGCGCTCGGTCCTCGATCATCGTGGTACTCATGGCAACCTCCTCAATCAGATCTGGTTCCCCCGTCCCGGGGGTTCCGGTTCCGGAGCCGCATCGACGGCCCCGCGGACCGACAGTGGCAACGCACCGGGGGCCCGATATGTTCCCATCGTAACGACCCGGTCCAGCGACCCCCCACCGCCCCGCCGCAGACGGGGCGCCCGGAGGTTCCTGTCGGGGCGGCCCGGTAGTCTCGTCCCGTGACCACGACGCAGCAATCCCGGAGAGTCAGGACCGACCAGTCCAAGGAGTACGGGGCGAAGAGCATCCTCGTCCTGGAAGGCCTCGAGGCGGTCCGCAAGAGGCCGGCGATGTACATCGGCTCCACCGACACCCGGGGCCTGATGCACTGCCTGTGGGAGATCTTCGACAACGGCGTCGACGAGGCCCTGGCCGGATACGGCGACCGCATCACGGTGGCCCTGGAGGCAGACGGATCCATCCTGGTCACCGACGAGGGACGAGGCATCCCGGTCGACACGGAACCGCGGACCGGGCTGAGCGGCGTCGAGGTCGTCTACACCAGGCTGCACGCCGGCGGGAAGTTCGGCGGGGGAGCCTACAAGGCCTCCGGCGGCCTGCACGGGGTCGGCGCCTCGGTGGTCAATGCGCTGTCCACCCGGCTGGACGTCGAGACCGACCGGAAGGGCAGCACCTGGGGGATGAGTTTCCGACGCGGCGTCCCGGGGCACTTCGACGGGGACGGGCCGGACGCCCCCTTCACCCCAGCCTCCGGTATCGACAAGCTGCGCCGGGCGGGCCGCGGAGTCACCGGGACGCGGGTCCGCTACTGGCCCGACCGCCAGATCTTCCTGGCCGACGCCCAGCTATCCTGGCGCAAACTGCTCGACAGGGCCCGCCAGACCGCATTCCTGGTGCCCGGGCTGGAGATCGAGATCGCCGACCGTCGAGGGGTCCAGACCGACCCCGGGACCGGGGAGCCCCGTGCCCAGGTCGTCGAGACGCTGCGCTACGACGGCGGCATCTCCGAGTTCGCCGAGTTCCTGTCCCCCGACCAGCCGATCTGCGAGGTGCTGCGGCTCCAGGGATCGGACTCCTTCACCGAGACCGTCCCCGAGCTGGACGCCACCGGGGCCATGACTCCGACCGACGTGCACCGCAACCTCGACGTGGACGTTGCGCTGCGATGGGGGACCGGCTACGACACCGTCGAGAAGTCCTTCGTCAACATCATCGCCACGCCCAAGGGCGGCACCCACGTCCAGGGCTTCGAACAGGGCCTGCTGAGGGCCTTCGCCGCCTCCCTGGACGGGACACGGCTGCTGAAGAACTCCGAGGAGATCATCAAGGACGACGTCCTGGAGGGGCTCACCGCCGTGATCACCGTCCGGCTGGCCGAACCGCAGTTCGAGGGCCAGACCAAGGAGGTGCTCGGTACACCGCCCGTCCGACGCCTGGTTGCCCGGATCGTCGAGAAGGAACTCACCGCCTACCTCACCTCCACCCGGGCCGCGGTCAAGCCGGTGGCCCGCGCCCTGCTGGAGAAGGCCGTCAACGCCTCGCGCACCAGGGTGGCGGCCCGGGCCCACAAGGAGAACCAGCGGCGCAAGAACGCCCTCGAGTCCTCCCATCTGCCTCCCAAGCTCAAGGACTGCCGGTCCAGCGACCCCGACTTCACGGAGCTCTTCATCGTCGAGGGCGATTCGGCCCTGGGCACCGCGAATGTCGCCCGGAACTCCGAGCACCAGGCCCTGCTGCCGATCCGCGGCAAGATCCTCAACGTCCAGAAGGCCGACCTGGGCGCCATGCTGCGCAACCAGGAGTGCGCCTCGATCATCCAGGTCGTGGGAGCCGGATCGGGCAAGACCTTCGACATCGACCAGGCCCGCTACGGCAAGGTGATCTTCATGGCCGACGCCGATTCCGACGGGGCCCACATCCGGACCCTGCTGGCCACCCTGTTCTTCAAGTACATGCGTCCGATGATCGAGGCCGGGAGGGTCTACTCGGCGGTCCCGCCCCTTCACCGCTTCGAACTCATCAATCCCAAGCGGGGCATGGACAAGTTCCTGTACACCTACTCCGACGCCGAGTACCAGCGCACCCTGGCCTCTCTCACGAAGAAGGGGGTCCGTTTCAAGGAGCCGCAGCGTTACAAGGGGCTGGGCGAGATGGATGCGTCCCAGCTCAAGGAGACCACCATGGATCCCCGCCACCGGATGCTGCGCCGGATCACGATCGACGACGCCGAGGAGGCCGAGCAGACCTTCAAGATCCTGATGGGCAACGACGTCGCCCCCCGCAAGGAGTTCATCGTCCAGGGCGCCTACCGCCTCGATCAGGAACAGATCGATGCATAGGGGCCCGGACACGCTAGCGTGAGCGTCCATGAGTTCTGATCAGGGGACACCCGTCGACCAGGCCGCTGCGGCCCCGGAGCCCGACCGGCGAGCCCGGCGGCGCCGGATCCTCGGCTGGGCGATGTGGGACCCGGGCACCCAGCCGTTCAACTCGGTCATCACCACCTTCGTCTTCAGCGTCTACATCGTCAGTGACTCCTTCGGATCCAACGACCACACCAGTACCTCGCTGTCCTGGACGATGGCCCTGGCCGGACTGCTCATCGCCCTGCTGGCCCCGGTCGTGGGACAGTGGGCCGACCGCAGCGGCCATCGCATCAGCACCCTGAAATGGCTCACCTGGGCCCTGGCGCTGGTCTCCGGCTGCCTCTTCTTCGTCCAGGCCCGGGCCTCCTACCTGTTGCTCGGCCTGGTCCTGCTGGGGCTCGGAACGGTGATCAGCGACGTCGGCAGTGCCCTGTACAACGGGCTGCTCGACGAGGTCGCAGCCGGCGGGAAGGTGGGCAGGATCTCCGGATTCGGCTGGGGCCTGGGCTACATGGGCGGCATCATCGCCCTGCTGGTCATCTACATCGCCTGGATCCAGCCCGACGTCGGATGGTTCGGCGTCACCTCCACCAACGGCATGGACATCCGCGTCTCCATGCTGTTCTGCGCCGTCTGGATCCTGCTGCTCACCCTGCCCACCTTCATCATCCTGCGCGACCGTCCCCGGGCCGCCGCCGTCCCGGGAACCGGTCTGGTGGGGGCCTACGCGCAGCTGGGCCGGTCAGTCGCCGGGCTGTGGCGCACCCACCGCGGCATCGTGGTCTTCCTCATCGCCTCGGCGCTGCTCCGCGACGGCCTCAACGGCGTCTTCCAGTTCGGCGGCCCCATCGCCAAGCAGACCTTCGGATTCACCTCCGCCCAGGTGCTCATCTTCGGCATCGCGGCCAACCTGGTCGCGGGCGTGTCGACCATCGCCTTCGGCCTCCTCGACGACCGGATCGGCCCGCGGCGGGTCATCATCGGCTCTCTGATCATCCTCATCGCGATCGCACTCGCCGTCTTCTGGCTGCACGACGGCGGAGCGAAGGTCTTCTGGGTGCTCGGCATGGCGATGTGCGCCTTCGTGGGGCCCGCCCAGTCGGCCTCCCGGTCGTACCTGGCCAGGGTCTGCCCCCAGGGCATGCAGGGCGAGGTCTTCGGCCTCTACGCCACCACCGGCAAGGCCGTCTCCTTCCTGGCCCCGCTGCTCTTCGGCCTGTTCATCACCATGGGCAGGCTCATCGGCGGGGGAGACAACAACCAGTACTGGGGCATCCTCGGGATCGCCGTGGTCCTGCTCGCCGGGCTGGTGGCCATGATCCCCGTCAAGGACACCGCCCGATGAGGCTCAACCCCTCCCACGCGACGGAGCCCCGGAACCGTCAGGTTCCGGGGCTCCGCTGTGAATCGGGCCGATCACATCACCAGGTGAGGGTCGGCTTCTCGGTGCCGAAATCGACCACCGGGTAATTGCCGGTCGTCGACGCGGAGCCCGAGACGTTGACCGTCTGGCCGCTGGAGTTGACGGCCTTTCCGGTCACCCGGACGCTGAGGTACAGGTAGGCCTTGGCCTTCGTCGTGCCGGAGTCCAGGCGCGGGCTCGACGAGTCGATGCTGTTGAGGGTCGACGAGGTGTAGTTGAGCGAGCCCTCGGTGATCTTGGAACCCTGCTTGGTCGTGGACGGGGAGTAGAAGGGGCAGCCGTCGGGGCGGATCTTGTGGGAGGCCAGGCAGCTGGTCAGCTTGGCCTTCACCAGATCCTTGTAGGTCTGGACGCCCTTCGTGGTGAGGTCGGGCTTCAGATCGTAGGAGGAGACGTAGGACGAGGGGTCCTTGACGTACATCGTGGAATCATCGTCGGATCCGTACTTGATGTAGTCGTTCCCGGAGTCGAAGGTGTAACCGCCCGGGAAGAGCGAGATCTTCTCCGCCTTGACGCTGACGCCGTTGATCTTCAGCGTGTCGCTGCCCAGCGTCGACAGGTCGACGTCGGAGGCCGCCCGCGACATCTGCCACCGGCTGCCCTTGCCGCTGCGGTACATGCGGTAGGTGGCGGTCACCGACTCGTCGCCGATGTTGTAGTCGGCCGACAGCGAGGCCGAGGAGTCCGAGGAGGTGTCCCCGGAGATCTCCACCGAGGAGATCGGGTTGGCCTTCTGAGAGGCCTTCAGCATCTCATTGGTGAGGTACCTCGAGGAGCCCGTGTTGGTGCTGCTGCCGTACTTGAGGGCGCGCTTGGCATCTCCCTTGATGAGGGCGTCGAAGTAGTCCTTGAGGGCCGCGTCGGGCTTGTCGATGATGGCATTCGGATTCGCCGACTTCGAGCTCGAGCCGCCGGCCGAGTCGCTCTTGTTGCGGTTGACCAGGAAGAAGGCCAGCCCGACCGCTGCGATCAGGACGACCGCGACGATCGCGATGCCGATCCCCAGACCCTTGCGGGATCCTCCCTGGCCGCCGGGGGCTCCCGGTCCGCCGGCACCGCCGTTGGGCGGCTGGGAGGCCCACTGGGCCTGCTGGCCGGTGTTGTCCCAGGTGGGGGAGCCCTGCCCGGGCTGCTGCTGGCCGGCCCACTGACCCTGGTTCGGGTCGTTCGCCGACCCCCAGCTGTTCTGATCGGCGGCGGGCCAGGTCTGGGTGGCGCCGTCGTAGGGGCCGGGCTGTCCCGGCTGCTGGCCCTGACCCTGATCGGACCAGGACTGCTGGGAGGGGGACTGCCAGTTCTGCGGCTGCTGGTTCGGCGACCCCCAGCTCTGGGGATCGGAGCCGCTGTTGGGCTGCCACTGGCCCTGATTGTTGGGTCCCCAGGGCTGATTGCCCGGACTGTCGTTCATCCTGTTCTCCTGGATCGTCGGGTGTCAGTGGACCTGGGCGATGATGCCGGTGTCGACGTTGTACATGAAGCCCCCCACCTCGGCGGGGATGAGGGGATTCGTCCGGAGCACTGACACGTCGAAGGCGAGCGCGGCGGCCTGGTCGGTCGAGGCGCCGATCGCCATGCCGTGCACCTGGGCGCCGTCGGCACTGGCGATCGCGTCAGCGATCTGGGTATCGTCCCCCGAGGCCATCGCACACCTGCTGTGGGCGATCACCATGATGCGTTCCACCCCGAGGAGATGGACGCCGACCACTAGGCCGGTGACCACCTCAGGGGTGACCCTGCCCCCCGGGGTCCGAAGGACCTTCGCGTCGCCGACCTTCAGGTCGAGCATCGCCAAGGGATCGAGCCGGGAATCCATGCAGGTGACCACGGCCACCCCACGGGCCGCTCTGCCCGGCACTCCAGCACTCTGGAAGTCGGCGGCATAGCGGGTGTTCCCCGCGAGGAGGTCGTTGAATCCCATGGGCGTCAGATTACTCACATTCGGACCACAGGGGCCATCGGAGGCGGATCCCGGTGGACGGTGTGTCGCCTAGTTGTCGCCGAACAGATCCGGCTGATCAGCCTGCTCGGGTCGCCTGTCCACCGGATCGGGGGAGGGCGAGGATGTCTCCGGCCCGGGCTCGGTACCGGTGCCGCGGGAGGCCACGGCGGTGATCGGAGCGGGGAGCTGGTCGCCGGAGCCGTCGCGCCGGTCGTTGGCGTCGGGCAGTTCGACGGGCTTGCCCGTGGCTCCGCAGGCCACCGCGGGCCGACGGCCGGCCCAGGCCAGCAGCAGGCGGGTCTCGGTGCGCAGGAAGCGGTGGCAGCGCACCCCTCCCGTGGCCCGCCCCTTGGCGGGGAAGCGGGACAGATCGGTCACCTTCACCGACGCCGACCCCGTCGATCCCCCGGTGTCGTCGGCACCGGTGACGACCACCGCGTCGGCGGCCGGCACCGCTCCGAAGAAGATCACCGGTGAGGCGGACCTGATGCCCGCCACGCCCGAGCCCTTGCGGCCCTGGGGGCGTACCAGGGAGGCGCTGAAGTGCAGCAGGCTCGCCGACTCGGTGATGAAGCACAGCTGGGTGTCCTCGGGGGAGTCGGGATCCAGTTCGGCGGCACCGACCACCCGGTCGTCCCCCTTGAGGGCGATGACCTCCCACCAGTCCTGGCCTGTGATCTCCGGATTGACCCTCTTGACGACGCCGTCGCGGGTGCCCAGTGCCAGGGCCGGGCCCTGGCCGGACAGGCCGGTGACCGCGATGACCTGTTCGCCCTTCTCCAGCTGGACGAGCTCGGCCACGGGCGTGCCGCCGGTCAGCGACGGGGCGTTCGCGGTGGCCGGCAGATCGACCAGATCGATGGCCCGGGCCCTGACGAGCCGGCCGGTCGAGGTGAGGACGCCGAAATCCCCGCGGGCCGTGGTGCGCGCCGACGACACGATGACGTCGTGCTTGGCGCGCGGCCCGGTGGAGGGCAGGCCGTCGGCGGTGTCGATCCGGGCGATGCGGCCGGTGGCCGACAGCAGCACCCAGGTGGGGTCGTCGGGCACCTCGAGGGGGCCGGCGGCGGCCTCAGTGGCACCCGAGGATCCGAGCAGCACGGTGCGGCGCGGGGTCCCGTAACTCTTGGCGATCTCGGCGAGCTCCTGGGAGACCACCTTGCGCAGCCTGCGGTCGTCGGTGACGATCCGCGTGAGCCTGTCGATCTCGGCCCGCAGGTCGTCGCGCTCGGACTCCAACTCGATCCGCGACAGCTTCGTGAGGCGGCGCAGCTGCATGTCGAGGATGTAGTTGGTCTGCACCTCGTCCAGGTCGAAGGCGTCCATGAGGCGGGTCCGCGCCTCACCGACGTCCTCGGAGGACCGGATGATGGCGATGACGTCGTCGATGTCGAGGATCGCGGTGAGCAGCCCCTCCACCAGGTGGAGGCGGTCGGTGGCCTTGCGCAGCTGGAAGCGGGTGCGGCGCAGGGTGACGTCGAGCCGGTGGTCAAGGTAGACCTGCAGCAGCTCCATCAGTCCGAGGGTGCGCGGCTGACCCTCGACCAGGGCGACGTTGTTGATGCCGAAGGTGTCCTCGAGCTTGGTCAGCCTGTAGAGCCGCTGGAGCATCGCCTCGGCGTTGATGCCGTTCTTGATCTCGATGACCAGTCGGGTGCCGTTGGCGAGGTCGGTGAGGTCCTTGACGTCGGCGATGCCGGTGATCTTCTTGGACTGCACCAGCGTCTTGAGCTGGTCGATGATCTTCTCGGGGCCGACCATGTACGGCAGGGCGGTCACGACGATGCCCTGACGGCGCGGCGACACCCTTTCGATGGTGCTCGTGGCCCGGATCCGGAAGGTGCCCCGACCGGTGCGGTAGGCGTCCCGGATCCCGTCCAGACCGATGATCCGCCCGCCGGTGGGAAGGTCGGGTCCGGGGATGAACCTCATGATGGCGTCCAGGTCTGCGTCGGGGTGGTCGAGCATGTGCCGCAGCGCGGCGACCACCTCCACGAGGTTGTGGGGAGGCATATTGGTGGCCATCCCGACCGCGATCCCCGAGGCGCCGTTGACCAGCAGGTTCGGGAAGGCGGCCGGCAGCACCCCGGGCTCGGTCTCCTTGCCGTCGTAGTTCGGCACGAAATCGACGGTGTCCTCGTCCAGGCCCGCGATCATCGCCGAGGCCGCCGGAGCCATCCGGCACTCCGTGTACCGCATCGCCGCGGGGCCCGCGTCCAGGGCACCGAAGTTGCCGTGGCCGTCGATGAGCGGCAGCCGCATCGCCCATGGCTGGGCCATCCTCACCAGGGCGTCGTAGATGGCGGAGTCCCCGTGGGGATGGAGCTGGCCCATCACCTGGCCGACCACGCGGGCCGACTTCACGTGGGGCCGGTCGGGGCGGACGCCCATATCGCCCATGGTGTAGAGGATCCGCCGTTGGACGGGTTTGAGTCCGTCGCGGGCGTCGGGCAGCGCCCGCGAGTAGATCACCGAGTAGGCGTACTCCAGGTAGCTGTTCTCCATCTCGCTGGAGACGTCCACATCGATGATGTTCTCGGTGAACTCGTCATCGGCGGTCGATCGTGCCATCGAACTGTCCTGCTCCTCCCGTGGGCCGCGCACTCGCCGCGGCGCCCCTCATTGTGGCCGATCTCACCGACACCCGGCGACCCGCCCCTGACATGTCGCACCCGGACGGGTCAGTCGCCGTCCTGCCCCGCCCGTGCGAGCACGCTCCTGAGGGGAGGGTACAGAAGGTCACCGTCGGGGGCCCTGACCAGCGGTGCCGGGCCGGCCGCCCGCAGCCGGTGCCGGCCGCCCTCCATACCGGCGGCGGTGCCGTGCGCCAGCACCTGCTCGGTGGGTGTGAGCTCGCGGATCGCGATCGCCCGCACCCGATCGGGATGATCCCGGTCGAACTCCGTGTACAGGGCGACGTCGTGCTGACCGTCGTCGCCGACCAGCACCCAGCGGACGTTGGGGAAGGCGCGGGCGACCTCGCGCATCGCCTCCCGTTTGTGGTCTGTTCCCGACCTGAACCACCCGGTGTTCGTCGGACCCCAGTCGGTGAGCAGCAGCGGCCCGGTGGGATATCCGTGGCGGGCCAGGAAGCGGGTGAGGAAGGGGTAGGTGTTCCACGCCCCGGTGGACACGTAGATCACCGGGGCGTCCGGGTGATCGGCCAGCAGTCGCTGATACATCCGCGCCATTCCGGGGATGGGCTGGCGCGCCTGCTCGGTGCGCACGAAGGAGTTCCAGGCCGCGATGAGCAGCCTCGGCAAGGAGGTGGAGATCACGGTGTCGTCGATGTCGGAGATGAGGCCGAAGTCCTGGTCCGGACCCACGACCAGGACCCTGGCCGAGGAGTGCGAGTCGCCCGGTCCGTGCAGCGCCACCTCGTGCCATCCGGGGGTCAGGCCCGGATTCGGGAAGCGCAGGTCCACATACCCGCCCCGGTCCGATCGGACCTCCTGGCGGCCACCCGGCAGGTCGATGCCCACCTCGGAGCGCGGGCTGGGCAGCCCGATGAAATTGCGCCAGCCGCGCTGCGAGAGGAAGTCGTCGGCGACCCGGCCCAGGATGGTTCGCCCCAGCGGAGGGGCCAGCACGACCCTGGCCAGCACCCTGATCCGGGACTGCGATCCGTAGCCGTAGAACGGGATGATGGAGTTGACCCAGCCCCGCCGTGCCAGGATCCGATTGAGGCGGCGCGTCAGAGCCTCCTCGATCCGAGCGCCGATGAAGGGCCGGTTGGTCATGGCCACGACCATAGAGCATCGGGGCCACGATCAGCACCGATCCGGCGCACGGCCCGTGGACTGCGCAGGGGAGCAATCCATCGCTCCGGTGGTGTCGGTGGATGCCCGGAGTGGCATAGTGAGCCGGGCTTGTTTCTGAATCGAGGAGTATCCGCCCATGTCTCAATCGGACCGGTCATCGTCGCAGGTTCGTGAACTCACAGTGCGCGCCGTCATCCTCGGCGCGCTCATCACGTTGATCTTCACGGCCGCCAATGTCTATCTCGGTCTCAAGGTGGGACTGACCTTCGCCACCTCGATCCCGGCCGCGGTCATCTCGATGGCCGTCCTCCACAGGTTCTCCAACCACACCATCGTCGAGAACAACATCGTCCAGACCATCGCCTCGGCGGCCGGCACCCTGTCGGCCATCATCTTCGTGCTGCCCGGCCTGGTGATGGTCGGATGGTGGCAGGGCTTCCCCTACTGGACCACCGCGGCGGTCTGCGCGGTCGGCGGCCTGCTCGGCGTGATGTACTCGATCCCGCTGCGTCGCGCCCTGGTCACCGGCTCCGACCTGCCCTACCCCGAGGGGGTCGCCGGCGCCGAGGTGCTCAAGGTCGGCGACACCCATGAGGGAGCCGCCGCCAACAAGGTGGGCATCAAGGTCATCCTCGCCGGCGCACTGAGCTCGGCGGGATATGTGCTGGCCTCCGACTTCGGGCTGGTGAAGTCCGAGGTGTCCAAGACCTTCCGCACCGGCAACGGCGGCACCATGGTGGGTGCCAGCCTGTCGATGGCCCTGATGGGCGTCGGGCACCTCGTCGGGCTGACCGTCGGCATCGCCATGTTCATCGGCATGATCATCTCCTACGGCGTGCTGCTGCCGATGCGCACCTCCGGCAAACTCGCCGGGAAGGGCTGGGAGGACGTCGTCGGCACCGTCTTCAGCAGCGACGTCCGCTTCATCGGCGCCGGCTGCATCGCCATCGCCGCCATCTGGACCCTGCTCAAGATCATCGGGCCCATCGTCAAGGGCATCAAGGACGCCGTCGTCTCCGCCCGCACCCGCCGCAGCGGCGGCCAGGTCCCGATCACCGAGCGCGACATCCCGATCAACATCGTGGCCATCGTCACCATCGTGTGCATGATCCCGATCGCCTTCCTGCTGTGGGACTTCGCCTCCGGCACCGTGCTGCACGGCGGCATCGCCGGGATCGTGATCGTCAGCGTCGTCTTCACCCTTCTCATCGGCCTGGTGGTCGCCTCGGTGTGCGGCTACATGGCCGGTCTCATCGGCGCCTCCAACTCCCCGATCTCCGGTGTGGGCATCCTCGTCGTCCTCATCGCCGCCGTCATCATCAAGGGCGTCTACGGCCAGGCCGACGCCGAGCACAGTGCCGCCCTCATCGCCTACACCCTGTTCACCGCCGCGATCGTCTTCGGCATCGGCACCATCTCCAACGACAACCTCCAGGACCTCAAGACCGGCCAGCTGGTCGGATCCACCCCGTGGAAGCAGCAGGTCGCCCTCATCATCGGCGTGGTCTTCGGATCGGCGATCATCCCCCCGGTGATGGACCTCATGCAGAGGGCCTTCGGATTCCTCGGGGCCCCCGGTGCCGGGGAGAACGCCCTGGCGGCCCCGCAGGCCGCTCTCATCTCCTCACTGGCCAAGGGCGTCTTCGGCGGCGACCTCGACTGGGGACTCATCGGACTGGGCGCCGCGATCGGCGCCGTCATCATCGTCATCGACGAGGTGCTGTCGAAGACCAGCAACAGGCGGTTCAGCCTGCCGCCGCTGGCGGTGGGCATGGGCATGTACCTGCCCATCACCCTCTCGCTGACCATCCCGATCGGTGCCGCCGTCGGAGCCCTGTACAACCGCTGGGCCTCCCACACCAACGGCGACGTGGACGAGAAGAAGCGCACCGGGATCCTGCTGGCCACCGGCCTCATCGTCGGAGAGTCGATCTTCGGCGTGATCTACGCGGGCATCGTCGCGGCCACCGGATCCGACGCCCCGCTCGCCCTGAGTTTCCTCACCGGCGGGTACGAGAACTTCTCCGGGATCGTCGGAGTGGTGATCTTCGTCGCGACGCTGGCGGTCCTCTACCGCTGGACCACCCGCAAGGCGGAGGCCAGGGTGGCCGCCGAGCACCAGGGCTGAGGGCCGCGTGACACCCTCCAACCATCGGGACCGGGCGGCCCGCCTCCGGGCGGACCGCCCCGGGCTGCCGCCCGCCGTGTCGGCCGAGATCCAGTCCTGCGGGTACTTCCCCGAGGTCGTCATCGACGCCGCCCAGACGGCCTGCGGCGCCGAGGAGGTCCTCGACCACCTCGTCCACCACGAGGCCACCTTCGAGATGGACGAGATCCACCGTCATCTCACCGTGATCCTGCGCACCCCGACCAGGCTGATCATCTGCCACACCGACGACCGCACCGAGAACGGCCAGCTCCAGGCGATCACCTCCAGCGAGTCCATCCCCTTCGGTCGGATCTCCTCGGTGGTCCTCACCCGGGTCGTCTCCCACCCCGAGTCCTTCGGGCACGAGGCGGAGCCGCACTCCAGCACCGTCGAGACCTGGCTGCAGATCGCCTGGGGGGCGGTCTCCCGGATCGACCTGGCCCCCGCCGACTGCGGGGACCCGACCTGCGAGGCCGACCACGGCTACACCGGAACCCTGTCGCGAGACGACATCACCATCCGGATGAGCCCGGCCGGCGACGGCTCCGAGCAGGTCGCCAGGCTCGTGGCCTTCGCCACCCGGCTGCAGCAGGTGGCCACCGGCGGGGACTCATGAGCGCCGGTGCGGGCCTGGCGCCCGAGTTCCTGCGGCCGGAGCACGGTCGCTCCACCCTCGCCCAACTGGTGCCGGCCATCTCCTCCCACCTCACCGGGCAGGGGACCGACCCCTTCGGTCTCCCCGATGCGCAGCGCTACGTCCTCCTGCTGGTCGACGGCATGGGCGCCGAGCTCCTGAACTCCCATTCCGGCCTGGCCCCGCACCTCACCTCGATGGACGGGCACCTCGGCACCGTCACCTGTGCGGTGCCCTCCACCACCGCCACCTCCCTGTCCTGCCTGGGGACCGGCGCCCAGCCGGGCCGCCACGGCATCCTCGGATACACCTTCCGCTCCCCGCTCGGCGGGGTGGTGATGAACGCCCTCACCTGGCGGGGCGGCGACGCGCCGTCGGTGCTGCAGCCCCACCCCACGGCCTTCGAGAAGCTCGTCGCCCGGCAGGTGGCGGTGACCTCTGTGGGGCCCGAACGGTTCAAGCGGTCAGGGCTGACGATGGCCTCCCTGCGGGGCCCCGAGTTCGTCCCCGTCGCCGATGAGGACGATATCGACCTGCGCGCCGACCTGGCCCGGGCCGCGGCCGACAGGGGGGACCGCTCCCTCACCTATGTCTACGAACGCTCCCTGGACCACGTCGGTCACGGCGACGGCTGCGAGTCCTCCGCCTGGCGACGGCGACTGGGATGGGTCGACGAGCTGGTCGAGGCCCTGTCGGAGGGCCTCGACCCGGGCACGGTCCTCGTCGTCACCGCCGACCACGGCATGGTCGACATCCCCGGTGACCGACGGATCGTCGTCGAGGACGACGCCTCCCTGCTGGCCGACGTCGACGACATCGCCGGGGAGCCCCGGTTCCGTCACATCTACACCGATCGGCCCGAGGAGGTGGCCCGGCGATGGTCGCGGGTCCTCGGCGACCGCGCCTGCGTGCTGACCGCCGACGAGGCGATCGCCGCGGGCCTGTTCGGCGACTGGGACCCCGGCCTGAGGAGCCGGCTGGGCGACGTTGTGGTGCCGATGCGCCGGGACTGGGCGGTGATGACCGAGCGGCAGCCCCAGGAGATGGGGCTGATCGGGATGCACGGTTCGCTCACCTCGGTCGAGATGGCCGTGCCGCTGCGCTGGGAGACCGTCGGCAGCCCCCGCTGGTGAGGCCCCGGGGGCGCCGGGTCAGTTCTGCGAGCCGGGGCCGCCGAACATGATCTCGTCCCAGCTGGGGATCGACGCCCGCTTGTGGTTGCGCTTCTTGCGGCGCCCCCCGGGCCGGGGCTTCTCCTCCGGCTCGTCAGGAGTGGACGGCGAGCCCTCCTGCGACGGCTCGTCGTCGGCCGCCTTCTCGGGTCCGTCGGTGCCGCCGGTCTCCTGCGCGCTGTGGTCCTCGGGCTGGTGGTCCGCCGTGGTGCCACGGGAATGGTCGTCGACGGGCTCGACCGGGGTGGCCACCGGCTCGGAGAACCCCTCGTAGATGTTGACCGAGTCCTCCTGGAACCCCGCCAGCATCTCGTAGAGCATGTCCATCTGGCTGCCCGTACTGGGCACGAAGTCGTAGACGCCGTCCGTCGACGTCATGCCGGGCACCTGCGGGCTCTGATCCCCCTCAGCCTGCCCGGACGGGCCCTGAGAGGCCTCGCCGGCGTCAGGAGGGGTCGAGGGACGGGTGGTGCGGTGCCGGGACGGACGGGCACGGTCGCTGACGGCCCGGACGATCGCCAGGTCGTCGTGCAGGTCGATGGTCGGCTCCTTGTCGGGATCCTTCCCCTCGTCGACCACCTCCGCCAGCGGCACCCGGTCGTCGACCAGCCAGCGGGCGCCCACATCCTGGGGGACGGAGTACCGGCTCCTCAGGTCGAAGCGGAAGGTCGCCTGCCCCTGGCCCGGGCCGGGATCGCCCTCCCAACCGGCCACCACGGCCCAGCTGCGGTCCTGGTGGCGCCAGCACCGCCAGGTGATCGCGTCGACATCCATGTCATGGGCGCGGCACACCTGGGCGACGATGGATCCGAGGCCGCGGTGCGAGCCGGGGTCGCCGTGCCTGCGCACCGGGCAGTCCATGGCCACCTCGACGACATGATCAAGCTCAGCGAGAACGGGAACGGCGAAGGGCTCCACCTGCTCGGTGGAGACGCCCGCCTCGGCGGCGACGTCGTCGACACTGGCACCGGAACGAATACGGGCCTGAATCTCCCGCGGACTCAGCGCGCTGTCCATCTCCAACCCTTCTCTCCCAGGGGGCCTGAGGTCCTGGGTGTGGTCTCGCCGTATCGCCCGGTCTCCCAATCTAGCTTGACGGAGGCCCCGGTTGCAGCGCTTGATCGGTGTGATACACATAGGGCCGAACATTGACCGGCAGGCCGAGCGGCGGATTGACCGTCGAGAGCCTGCGAGCACGGCAGACAGCCGCTACGGGAGGGCAACATGGCGACGGATTACGACGCCCCGCGAAAGACCGACGAGGATGCGAACGAGGATTCCATCGAGGAGCTCAAGAACCGCCGGAACGACAAGAATTCCGGAAAGGTCGACGAGGACGAGGTCGAGGCGGCGGAGTCCTTCGAGCTGCCCGGCGCCGACCTGTCCCACGAGGAGCTGACCGTGCGGGTGCTGCCCCGCCAGTCCGGCGAGTTCACCTGCGCCTCCTGCTTCCTGGTCAAGGGCCGCTCCCAGCTGGCAGAGGAGCGCGACGGCAAGTTCTACTGTGTCGACTGCGTGTGAGCGCGCAGCTGGTGGCTGCGGATCGCACGGTTGATGAGCAGTTGGCTGCCGGCGATCCCGATGCCGCTGGCCAGCGCCCAGCTGAAGGCCTTGACGGCCGGGACATCGGGATCGGAGGACTCCGGAGGGGTCTCATCCCCGGTCACCAGGGTCCACACGCCGGTGACCACCTTCTGGGCGACGAAAGTCGTCAGGGCACCGGCCACGCCCACGTAGACCCTCCACAAGAGCTTGTCAGAGATCATGGGGCCCATCGTATTCGCGTTCGTGGGGTCCCCGTCCACCGCGACGGTCAGGAAGGAGCGGACCGTGGCCTCTCGGCTGCCCACCGGTTCCCGCGCGGCTGAGGCCGCCCATTACACCGAACGGATGTGGATGTCGTGGTGGTGGTGGCTGCTGCTGGTAGCCGTCGTCGGCTCGATGATCCTCGCCGTGGCGGCCTGGGTCCCCTCGCTGCCCGGCGCACTGGCCTGCGCGGCCATCGCCGCGCTGAGCCTGTGGGCCGGCCTGGCCGCCGGCCGGGTGCTCATCAGGGTGGACGCCGAGGGGTTGAGCGTGGGCCCGAACCGGATCGAGTGGCGATGGGTGGACCGCGTCCGCGGATGCGATGCAGGCACGATGTCGACGATCCTGCACAGCGGGCACCAGGTCGGATCCTTCATCTGCACCAGGCCGTGGATCGGAACAGGGGTGGTGCTGCGGCTGGCCGACCCGGCCGACCCGCATCCGGCCTGGATCCTGTCCTCCCGGCACCCCGAGAGGCTCGCCGATGCGATCGGCGACCATCTGAATCGCGTCAGTGAGGCGACCCGTCCCGCCGCGACCATCCCTGAGGAGAGACGATGAGGACCGTGGACGTCCCCCTGGTGCTGGATCCCGGAGCCACCGTCCCGCGCTACGCGATGCCCGGCGATGCCGGCGCCGATCTCGCCACGACCGTCGACGTCCACCTGGAACCCGGGCGTCGCGCTCTGGTGCCCACCGGGGTGAGAGTGGCGGTCCCCGAGGGATGCGTCGGCCTCATCAACCCGAGGTCCGGGCTGGCCGCCCGCACCGGCCTGAGCATCGTCAACGCCCCGGGGACCATCGACTCCGGATACCGGGGGGAGCTGAAGGTGTTGCTCGTCAACACCGACCCCGACAGGCCCGTCGACCTGGCCGCGGGGGACCGGATCGCCCAACTGGTGATACTGCCGGTGATGACCGCCCGGTTCATCCCGGTCGAGGAGCTGCCCGAGACCCCGCGCGGGGAGTCGGGCTACGGATCGACCGGAGTGTCCTGAGGGCCGGATCGGGAGATGCCGCGGCGCGGATAGACTGCGGTGAGTTCGCGGGCCGCCGAACGGCCCGGAGCATGAGGATGCCCCGCCCGGCATGCCCGCACGATGAACGGAGGAGGCCTAGTGATCTTCGGTCGCAGGAAGAACAAGGACGTGGACGTCGAGGAGCCCGACGAGGAGACTCTCGACAGCGTCGACGAGGAGACCGAGGACGAGGAGGACGACGAGCCGCCCGAGGGCACCGCATCCGACGAGGAGCCCGCGGAGGACGATGAGGGCGACGCCTACCGGCCCAATCTGGAGCGCGAGGACGGCCCCTTCGACATCGCCGAGGTGGACCTGGACGCCGACGACATCGCGCGGATCGACTTCGGCTCGCTGATCGTCACCCCCTTCGAGAACATGGAGATGCAGATCCAGGTCGATCAGGAGACCGGCGAGGTGCAGAGCCTCCTGGTGGTCCAGGACGGTTCGGCCCTCGAGGTGGCCCTCTTCGCGGCACCCTCGAACGGCCAGATGATCGGCCAGGTGCACCAGGAGATGATCGACGGCACCGAGAGCCAGGGGGGCGAGGCCAGCGTGGCCCAGGGGCTGCTCGGCGCCGAACTGCGACGGGTGGTGCCTATGGAGGGCCCCGACGGCCAGCAGGGCTACCACATCTCGCGCAGCTGGCTGGCCCAGGGCCCGCGCTGGCTGCTGAGGGGGGTGCTGATGGGCCAGAGCGCCATGGAGGAGGACCTGGACCCCACCGGGCGGCTGCTCATGGAGTTCTTCTGCAATCTGGTGGTGCGCCGTGACGACCGGCCCCGGGTCCCCGGCGACATCATCACCCTTCAGATGCCGGCCGACCTGGCCTCGGAGGAGTCCTGATGGCCGACAGGTCCATCACCTCCGGGGGCCGCGTCGGCGTACTGCGCCGGGTGCTGCGCCGGGTCGCGGCGTCCAACGAGGACCTCGAGGACGACGAGCTGCGTCAGAGTTCCATCGACGCGGGGGCGATGACCGTCGCGGACGCCGCACTGCGCACCAGGGTGAAACTCCAGGGCCGTATCGAGGTGCTCACCCTCAATCCGAAGGGCACCAACCGCTGGCTCGAGGCCGAGCTGAGCGACGGAACCGGGACCGTCCACCTCATCTGGATGGGTCGACGCCGCATCCCCGGTCTGAGGGCCGGGCGGAGGCTGGCCGTCGAGGGGCTCATCGCCGCCGTCGACGGCCGACGGGTCATCTACAACCCCAGGTACCAGCTGCTCAATGAGTGAGAGGAGGGGGCGACCCCTCCACGTCGCTCCGCTCCTGCCTCCCCGGGCGGCACCTTCGCCCCCGGTAGGGTCGGCGTCGCCGGCCACGCGCTGCGGATCACTTCTGTGCCCGAGTTCGCGCAAGCGCTCCTGCCTCCCTGGGCGGCACCTTCGCCCCCGGGCGGGTCGGGTCTGCGCCCGCTCACTTGGGTGCGAGGAGGTTCACCAGGTCCGACTCGTAGTTCGGCGAGACGATGAACAGCAGTTCGTCGCCGGCCTCCAGGGCCGACTCGCGCTCCGGCGTGCGTCCCTGGCCGTCGCGGATGACGGCCACCAGGGTGGCGTCACCGGGCAGTGGGATGTCGCGCACCCGCTCGCCGACCCGGGGGCTGGCGTCGGGGAGGGTGAGCTCGACGAGATTGGCCCGGCCCTTCTGGAAGGTGAACAGCCGCACCAGATCGCCGACCGTCACAGCCTCCTCGACCAGGGCGGCCATCAGCCGCGGGGTCGACACGGCCACATCGACTCCCCACACCTCGTCGAACATCCACTCATTGCCCGGGTGGTTCACCCTGGCGACCGTCCGCGGCACCCCGAACTCGGTCTTGGCGAGCAGGGAGTGCACGAGATTCGCCTTGTCGTCGCCGGTCGCCGCGATGGCGACGTCGCAGCGGTCGAGTCTGGCCTCCTCGAGTGAGGCCAGCTCGCAGGCGTCGGCGCACAGCCACTCCGCCTCCGGAACGGTGTCCGGTCTCATGGCGTGCGTATTCCGGTCGATGAGCAGGATCTGGTGGCCGTGAGCGATGAGCTCGCGGGCGATGGAGCGGCCGACGTTTCCGGCGCCGACGATGGCGATGCGCATGAGGTCTCTTTCTGTGGGTCAGCGACGGGCCGGAGGCGCGGCGAGCAGACGCTCGACCTCGGGCACCCGCTCCACCTCCACCGCCGCGTAGACGACGTCCCCGTCCTGGAGCAGGGTGGAGGGATCGGGCACGATGCCTGTCCCGAAACGCTGCAGGAACGGCAGTGGCGTGTGGATCTGGGCCTGGATGGTGCTGATCTTCATGCCCACCCATCCGGCATGGGTGTTGATGCGGATCAGCCTGGCCTGCCCCGACGGGTCGCGCCAGGCCGGCTCGGACCCCTCCGGCATGAGGCTGCGCAGCACCTGGTCGGCGGCCCAGCGCACGGTGGCGACGGTCGGGATGCCGAGCCTCTCGTACACCTCGGCGCGTCCCTGGTCGTAGATGCGGGCGACCACATTGTCGATGCCGAACTCCTCGCGCACCACCCGGGCGGCCAGCACATTCGAGTTGTCACCGCTGGAGACCGCGGCGAAGCCGTCGGCGTTGCGGATGTCGGCCTTCTCCAGAACGGTGCGGTCGAAGCCGACCCCCTTGACCGTCGACCCCTTGAACTCCGGGCCGAGCCGACGGAAGGAGTCGGCGTCGGTGTCGATGACCACCACGCTGTGGCCCCGCTTCTCCAGCGATCTGGCCAGGCTGGATCCGACCCTGCCGCATCCCATGATGACGATGTGCACGTCCTCTCCCGTCATTAGTCCGATCACATTCTGCACCCTGGTGGGCTGGTGGTTCACCACCGCCCTTTCGGAAGTAGAGTGGCCGCCCGTGAAACTATCGCAGGCCGTCAAGCGCGTGCTCATCGGTCGCAAACTCGAGAGTTCCTCTCTCGGGCAGACCCTTCTGCCCAAGAGGATCGCCCTGCCCGTCTTCGCCTCCGACGCCCTGTCGAGTGTCGCCTACGCGCCCGACGAGATCCTCATCACCCTGTCGCTGGCCGGAGCCGCCGGATTCGCCTTCTCCTGGAAGATCGGCATCGCGGTCGCCTGCGTCATGCTCGTGGTGGTGCTGTCCTACCGCCAGACCGTGCACGCCTATCCGTCCGGCGGAGGCGACTACGAGGTGGCCACCAAGAACCTCGGCTCCAACGCCGGACTCGTGGTGGCCAGCTCCCTGCTCGTCGACTACGTGCTCACCGTGGCGGTGTCGGTCTCCTCGGGGGTGCAGAACGCCGAGGCGATGATCCCGGCCATCCGCGGTCATGAGGGGATCATCGCGGCCGGGGTGATCCTGGTGCTGGCCGGCATGAACCTGAGAGGCACCAGGGAGTCCGGCTCCTTCTTCGCGATCCCGGTCTACGCCTTCATGGTGAGCGTGGCGGCCATGGTGATCTGGGGACTGACCCAGATCTACGTGATGGGCGACCAGTTGCGCGCCCCGACCGCGTCGGCCACCGTCGAGGGATCCCCGCAGTACGCCTCCCTGGCCGGCATGGCGATGGTCGCCCTGCTGGCCCGCACCTTCTCGTCGGGCTGTGCGGCGCTGACCGGAGTCGAGGCCATCTCCAACGGGGTGCCCTCCTTCCGCGAGCCGAAGTCCCGCAACGCCGCAGCGACCCTCGCGCTGCTCGGTGCGATCGCGGTCTCCATGCTCATCGGCATCATCGTGCTCGCCCGTGTCACCGGGGTGAAGATGTTCGACGAGCAGGGCGGCGCCTCGCGCCTGGTGGGACCCGACGGACAGGTGATCGAGGCCCAGTCGACAGTCGTGGGGCAGCTCGCCCAGGCCGTCTTCTACACGTCATTCCGGCCCGGTTTCTACATCATGATCATCACCACCATGGTGATCCTCTTCCTGGCCGCCAACACCGCCTTCAACGGCTTCCCGGTGCTCAGCTCCATCCTCGCCAAGGACGGCTACCTGCCCCGGCAGCTCCACACCCGCGGCGACCGGCTGGCCTTCTCCAACGGCATCATCACCCTGGCGGTGGGGGCCGCCGTCCTGGTCCTGGTGTTCAACGCATCGGTCACCGCACTCATCCAGCTCTACGTGGTGGGGGTGTTCATCTCCTTCACCGTCAGCCAGACCGGGATGCTGCGGCACTGGACCCGCCGGCTGCGCACCGACACCCGGGCCGACCGTCGGGAGCGGCGTCGCTGGCAGCGCTCCCGGATCATCAATGCCGTCGGCCTGGCGATGACCGGCGTGGTGCTGATCATCATCCTCGTCTCCAAGTTCGTCCACGGCGCCTACCTGGCTCTGCTGGCGATGGCGGTGGTGTTCATCGGGATGAAGGCGATCCGGAGTCACTACGACGCGGTGAAGCGCGAGCTGGCCCTCTCGAGCGCCTCCGACCGGGCGCTGCCGTCCAGGGTGCACGCCGTGGTGCTCGTCTCCGATCTCAACAAGCCCACCATGAGGGCCCTGCAGTTCGCCAAGGCCACGGTGCCGACCTTCCTCGAGGCCACGACCGTGGACGTCGACCCCGATGTCACCGAACAGGTCCTCGAGCGCTGGGACGAGGAGGATATCGACGTGCCCCTCAAGGTGATCGCCTCGCCGTACCGCGAGGTCACCAATCCGTTCATCGAGCACATCCGGCGGATCCGCAGCGAGAACCCCCGCGACATGGTGGAGGTGTTCATCCCCGAGTACGTCGTGGGCCACTGGTGGGAGCAGGTGCTGCACAATCAGACCGGTCTGGTGATCCGGACCCGGCTGCACTTCATGCCCGGAGTCCTCATCTCCACCGTGCCCTACCAGTTGCGCTCCTCGGAGGCGGCCGAGCAGCGCTGGCGGCGCGACGATCCGCGCTCCTGGCGGGATTCCGCGCGTACTGTTGAGGCCCCGAAGAACTGAGAGGTGTCGATGTCCACACGTCCCGCTGTCCTTGACCTGGAGCTCGGCGCGATCGCGCACGGGGGTTTCTGCGTGGCCCGTCACGAGGGCCGGGTGGTCTTCGTGCGCGGCGGCCTGCCGGGGGAGCGGGTCCGTGCCGAGGTGATCGACGACTCGAAGGCCTCCCACTGGTTCGCCACGGTGAGCGAGGTGCTGAGGGCCGATGAGCACCGGGTGGTGCCCCCGTGCCCGGTCGCCCAGCGCTGCGGCGGCTGCGACTTCCAGCACGTCGATCTCGCCTTCCAGCGCGAACTCAAGCGCCGGGTGGTGGCCGAGCAGCTGAGCCGTGGCGCAGGCATCGACTGGGACGGCGTGGTGGAGCCGGCGGACGACCACGAGAACGGTCTGGGCTGGCGCACCCGGATGCGCTACGGCGTCGAGGAGGACCGTCCGGCGCTGCGGGCATTCCGCTCCCACGACCTGGTCCCGGTGCCCGCCGACGGCTGCCCGATCGCCCATCCGGCCGGGCGGCGGGCAGATCGGAAGAGCGTCGTGTAGGGAAAGAGTGTAGATCTCGGTGGTCGCCGT
>OMJG01000037.1_pt1 | contig 90144 bp, 94 predicted proteins | sample 1646431 | NCBI WGS metagenome assembly OMJG01 (sample SAMN03771674, study PRJEB25209) | food metagenome | isolation source: Cotija cheese | place: Mexico:Jalisco,Michoacan | collected 2011-12-12 | reverse complement strand
GGCCGCAGCGCCCGGTCTGCCCGCCACTGCCGACGAACCCTCTCGGGCGCATCTCCGGTCTTCGCAACCCAGTCTCTCCTCGCCACCGAACACCTCCGTTGTCAAGGTGTTGCGACGACCGATTGAATCCACCTTGTGATTCACGGTCACATTGAATCGATGGGGCCAGCGGCCAAATTCGCGCTGGAGGCAAAGCCGGGGGACCGCGTGGAATTCTTAGACCAGGGAAGTGCTTTCACCCCAGACCATCCGCATGATTGGACGTTGCTGGTGGGAGATGAAACAGCACTGCCCGCGATTGCAGGAATTTGCCGTGCACTTCCTAAGTCCGCGAGAGGCATTGCAATTATTGAGATTCCGAGCGCGGAGGACAAGCAGAATTTCGATGCGCCTGCCGACATGGACATCAAGTGGGTAGTGCGCGAGGAATCCGCGCAGTCATATGAAAAGCCAGGGGAGCTTGCCCTCAAGGCATTGGCAGAGACGACGCTTCCGAACAGCGAAGTACACGCCCACACCATCGGTGAAGCAGGACTTGTCACCGGTGCACGCCGCCATCTCATCCAGGAGCGCGGGATTCCGAAACGCAACGTGGACTTTGCTGGGTATTGGCGTTATGGGCGTGTGCAAACAAGCTAGGTAGCTCCCGCTGAAGGTTACTACTTCAATGCGTACGATCGATGGCAGATCGCAGTGAAATGAGGTTTTGAGGTAATCCATGGACGGCAACGATTTGCACGAGCGCGCAGCAGCCTGGGCGCAGGAGCTTCCCGGGACGGAGCTGACGCATCCGTTCGGGCCGGACTTCGATGTGTGGAAGATCCGCGGCAAGATGTTCCTGTTTCTTACCGTGTTGGATGGTGAGCCGATTGTGGACCTCAAAGCGGAGCCGCTGGATTCGGAAGCGCTACGCAGCACGCATCAGGACATCACGCCTGGTTGGCACATGAACAAGAAGCATTGGATCACCATCTGACCAGGTGGGACGGTGGATGCATTGCTTTTCGATGAACTCGTGACCGATTCCTACTTGCTCGTTGTTGAAAAACTGCCGAAGAAAAAGCAACCGGTGGACCCGCAATCCTTCGCTAGGGGCAATTGATTTAGGTCAATTGCCAAAGGTCAGGGTAGGGCGTAGTCACCGGTTGGCCCGGAGTTCATGGCGATTTCCCACCGAAATCCATCAGGATCTGAGAAGTATCCGGAGTAGCCGCCCCATTCACGGCGGAGTGCCGGCGAAGTTTCGGCACCGATGGAAGCCGCAAGTTCAAGGACGCTATCTACTTCCGCTTCAGTTTTGCAGTTGTGTGCCAGCGTTAGCGGTGCGATGCCTGTGGTTGGAGCATGTCCGATTTCAGCGGTGAATTCTTCGATGCTCGACAGTGAGAGCATGAGGTGCTGCCCAACCGGGCGCATGAGGACTTCATCATTTTCAAATATGGGCTTCCAGCCAAGACCATCCGCATAGAAGGCCCGGCTTCGCGCAACGTCGTCGACCGCGAGAGTAATAAAGCTAATGCGTTGTTCCGTGAACCCACTGTAGAGGCTGCGAGGTTTAGCCATCCGGAAACCTAGCAGCGAATGTGCGAAAAGATAGACTGGATGCACTTATCAGCTGTGAGACTAAGGAGGGCTGGCATGTCCACCTCGCAACCTCGAGTGTTGTTGCTGGGCTTTGGTGCGATTGGTCGCCAACTCGCGACACTTTTTGACTCGGATGAATTTGACGTCAGCGCATTCGTGCGTGAGGCATCCGTGCATCGTGAACGAGGAACACTCGGGGTGTCAGTTCATGATGAGAACCTTTCAAGCCTCATCGACTCTCACGACATTGTCGTTGAATGCGCCGGTGTTCCAGCTGTGAAAGAATTCGGAGCAGAAGTCGTCGCCCGCGGTAAGGACTTGGTGTTGACATCGGTAGGCGCATTAGCGGATCCCGTGGCGCGCCGGGCTTTGCTGTCCGGACCTGGCAAGGTTCATGTCATCTCCGGCGCGATTGGTGGATTCGATTTGTGGGCAGCGGTGGCAGAAGCGAATGCCGTGGACACCGTGAAGATTCGCACCACCAAGAACGCGCCCGCCCTGGTTCAAGACTGGATGAATGACAAAGAGCGTGAGCGACTGGAAACTGCGACAGAGCCATTCGTACTGTTTAGCGGTACGCCTACCGATGCAATCAAGAAGTTCCCCAGCAACGTCAACGTCTCCGTTGCTCTTGCCTGGGCGATACGCGGCCGCGGTGCTAGCGATGACGAGTTGCTCCAGAAATCACTGGAGCGAGTCTCCGTCGAACTCATCGCTGCGCCCAATCTGAAAGAGACCCGCCATGACATTGAGGTTTCCGGTTCGGCCGGTTCATTTACTTTGGGCAGCCAATCCGCGCCCAGTCCGGTAAACCCTAAAACCTCCGCTATCACGGCGTTGTCGGTCGCGCACACGCTACGGCAAGCACTTCAACAGTGCTTTGAAGGCTAAGTTGTATGGCATCTCCCGATAACATTTTGCTGCACCTGCCTGAACAAGAAGAGCAGTACGTACGGCAATTGTTTGCGCAGTTGGCTGAGCGCGGCTTTCCCGTGCAGAACCAGACTCCGCACATCACCATCACCTTTTCGCCAGAGATGAAAGAGCACGTCAGCGTACGTGCCGCCGAGCTACTTCCGCCAGTTATCCCGGCGCAGTTTCAACGCGTAGGCATCATTGTCTTTGGAACCAAGCGTAAACAAACCGTCGCCTGGCTGCTGGAAACTTCTGAGGAGCTGGAAGCCGTCGCTCGTGAGCTTAGCGGTATCAATCCAGATGGCCGAGGTAAACGTTGGATTCCACATCTGACTGTTGGCCTGCGCTTGCCGCGCGAAATCGTGCCGGACTACATCCGCGCGCTCGATGAACTGACCTCGCCACATTTCAAGGAACTCACAGCGGCACGTGCAGCATTATGGAAGCCACGGCTTCAGGAACTCACGGTTCTAGCTGGGGAAGAAGATGGCCGAACCGAAGGCTAAAACAATCTCAGTGCTCTAAGAGTGCATGCCGACGTTAATTACAGTGCCAGCGGCGTCGCAGTAGAAGAACCTGGTCACACCCCAGTCTTCACGGGTGAGCGGGTGGACAATGTCCAGACCCACGGCGCATGCACGGGCATAACCTTGGTGGACATCATCGACAAAGAGGGACGTATCCGGATTCCCTGGGGCAGTCGAATCTTTCATCATGATGCTGAGCTGGTGGCCGTGGGCATCGGCAAGCGTGGCAATCCAACCGTGATCCATGACCACTTCCATACCAAGAACCTCCACATGCTGCTGAAGCGTCTGCTCGAGTTCGTCGCGGTTGCTGACCGTGGTGATGGGCACGATGCGTTTAATCTTCACATCTTGAGTCTGAACTGTCGCGCGGCAATGTGCAAAGCCTGTATTTCTAGGGGTTCGACGGAGTAGCGTTAGTGTATGTCAGCTCACACTAAGTGCTCTGAAGTCCCGCTGTGGCAGCGGCTTGTGCCCGGAGTAGTTGCCATGCGCGGATATGAGCGCGGCTGGCTAAAGGGTGACGTGGTTGCCGGGGTGACAGTTGCGGCATATCTGGTTCCGCAGGTCATGGCCTATTCGATCATCATGGGGCTTCCTGCCGTGGCAGGTTTATGGGCAGCACTTGCGCCTTTGGCCGTGTATTTTGTGCTCGGGACGTCGCGGAAGATGTCCATTGGCCCGGAAACCACAACCTCATTGATGACGGCTGCCGGCGTGGGAGCGCTCGTTGGCGCGGCGGGCGGCCCGGAGCGCTACGCGGAGGTAGCAGCGATACTCGCGATTGGTGTGGGGCTGGTCTGCATCGTGGGATTTGTCGGACGCTTAGGGTTTGTGACTAGGTTGCTGTCCCGCCCAGTGCTAATTGGCTACCTCATCGGCATTGCTGTGCTGATGATGGTCAGCCAGCTTTCTAAAGTGACCAAGGTTGAAACTGAAGGCGAAGAGATTTGGCACGAGATCTGGTCCTTTATCCAAAATGCGGGCCAGATTCACCTGCCCACGGTGCTGATGGCGGGTGCTGTTTTAATATTTTTGTTTGGTGCCAAGTGGCTCATCCCGAAGTTCCCTTCGCCAATAGTGGCGCTACTGGTGGCTGCGGGCGCCGTGGCCATTTTCGGCCTGGATAAGCTGGGGCTTGAAGTCATCGGGGAGATTCCACGCGGACTTCCGGCGCCGCGCGTGCCGGATTTCAGTGAAGTCGATTTCTGGGCATTGCTGCCTTATGCAGTGGGTATTGCCATCGTAGGCTTTTCCGACAATATTTTGACCGCCCGGGCGTTTGCCTCCAGTAAAGATGACAAGGTTGACTCCAACCAGGAGCTCCTAGCGCTGGGTACGGCAAATGTTGCCAATGGTTTTCTCCAGGGCTTCCCGGTGTCCTCCAGCGGATCGCGCACGGTCTTAGGTAATACTGCCGGTGCGAAAACCCAAGTGCATTCCCTGGTTGTCATCGCGCTTGTCATCATGGTCCTGCTTTTCGCCGGGCCGGTGTTGGAGTATTTCCCCGATGCCGCGCTCGGCGCCCTAGTCATTTATGCTGCAACGCAGCTTATCGATGTCCCCGAGCTCAAACGCATCGCCCGCTTTCGCAAAAGCGAGCTCATCATCACCGCCGTGACTGCGCTGGCCGTAATTCTGTTCGGCGTTCTGGTGGGTATCAGTCTGGCCATTGTCCTCTCCATCCTGGATCTGATTCGGCGTATTACCAGCCCTTATGCCGATGTTTTGGGTTACGTTTCGGGTATTGCAGGAATGCACAGCCTTGATGACTACCCGGATTCTGAGCCGGTCGAGGGCCTCGTGGTCTTCCGTTATGACTCACCGCTATTCTTTGCCAACGCCGATGATTTCTCATCCCGCGCGCTCCAAGCAATCGACGAGGCCCCACAGCCCGTCAGGTGGTTTCTGCTCAACGCTGAGGCCAACACCGAAGTAGACCTCACCGCGGTCGATATCCTGAAAGACTTGCGCGAAGAACTAGAAAGCCAGGGCATCAGGTTCGCCATGGCCCGGGTCAAACAAGACCTTCAGCGCAGCCTTGAACCCACACAATTCATCCGGGACGTCGGCAAGGACTACGTCTTCGCGACATTGCCTACCGCAGTGCGCGCCTATGCAGAAGAATTCCACGAGCGCTTCAGCCGCGTGCCCGAGGGAATCCCCAAAGACATCCTCGAAAACTAACCAGCGTATAGAGTCAATAACATGAATCCACCTTTGCATTCGGTCGAACTAACGGGACTTATCACCTGCGCTGATGAGAATGATCTGCATATCCTGAAGCGCCATCTGCCACAACACGTGAAACTCACCCGCGAAGAACCAGGTTGTGAGCACTTCTCGGTGGAGCAGACCCAGAATCCATCGGTGTTGAAAGTGTCTGAAAAGTTCACCAGCCAAGCTGCATTTGAAGCACATCAGGCGAGGTCACAGCACAGCGAGTGGGGCAGGAATACCGCGAACATCGCGCGTGCCTATGCCGTTAAAGATGGCGGGGCATGGTGGGCGTTAGTGCCGCATGTGCTGGGAAAAAAGCCCATTCAGGCGCAACTTGGAGAGTACGCCTTTCCCGGTCCACTTCGGGACAAGCTCGTGGCGGCCATCTTAAGCGGTGAAAAGACCGCGACCGCGTCCGTGCACGAGGAATACCAACGCTTCGGGGAGGCATTGCCCACGGTAGGGGAGCTTGAAATAGTCATTGATTCCGATGCAAAGCCGGTGTGCATTACTCGGAATACACAGGTCAATATCGTTCCACTTAGCCAGGTCACGGATGCCCACGCCGTCGCTGAGGGCGAAGGCTTTAAAGATGCCGCCGCCTGGCGCGCGGGGCACATCGCATTTTGGACGTCACCTGAGTTCGTGGAATCCATGGGCGAACCAGTAGTTGAAATCAAAGACGAGACCTTGGTTGTCCTAGTATCGATGGAAGTCATTGCCATCACCGCCGCCGTGCCTAGCGTGGAAGGATAACAAGTGAGTGCGTCAAGCTTCAACCAGATTTTTCCGACGGGCTTACCCGATGAGGAATTGAGCAGCCACTTTACCGGGCAAAGCTATTTCGCAATGCTTACCGATGGCGCCGTGCCCGTCAAAAACGTCACCTTTGAACCGGGCAGTCGCATCAACTGGCATGTTCACCACGGCAGCAATGGCGGCGGCGACCAGATTCTGCTGTGTACTGCCGGTTCGGGATGGTACCAGGCAGAAGGTGAGGAGCCCATCAGTCTGGAACCAGGCTCGGCCATCCGGGTTCCTGCTGGAACGAAGCACTGGCATGGCGCGAAGGCTGAATCGTGGTTCTCACATCTCACATTCACCACGCCGGGCGACGACGTGAGCCACGAGGGACTCGAGCTAGTCACCGATGAGTATTATGACAGTCTCTAGAATCTGCACAGGGAGGCAAGACCATGGCTGCTGAGAAGAAAACCGAAATCATTGATGGCTACACCATCAAGTACCACGCGAAAGGCAAAACTCGCTGGTCCAAAGGCAAAGTCGAAGACGGCCAGCCAGTTGGTTACTGGGAGTGGTACCGCTTGGACGGCACCCTTAAACGCTCCGGACACTTCAACGCCGGCGAAGCGGTAGGCGAGTGGATCACCTACGACCAGCAGGGCGAGGTCTACAAAGTCACTGACCGCGGCTAATCCGATACGCTGAGGTGAAATAAGCCACGAGCTAGGCACATCCAAGCGCTTGACACACTATAGGAGCATCACCGCCCGTGAGTTTTCGGCATCTGCTGTGTTTGAACGACTTTTTCGGTGAGGAGCTCGAGTCGTTCCTCATTGACGTCGCACAATTTGAGGCTGAACGCAGCAGTACCTTTAACGGCGTTGTCGCCATGTTCTTTCCTTCTACCGGCGTGCACAATCGCCAGCTCTTTGAACAGGCTGCGCTGAAGTTGGGATTGCAGCCGAAGATGTTGCCGGTTGAAGCACTTGAGAAGGGTGAGTACCTGAAAGAAGTCGCGCGTTCTTTGACCGAGTGGGCGGATGTCGTCGTGGTTGAACATCCTGACTCGAATATTGCCTATGGCCTGGCTGAAAATGACGCGATTCCAGTTATCAACGCCATGTCTGATGATGGCTATCCGCCTGAAGTGCTTTCTGTTCTCAATTCGCTGAGTGAGACGCAAGGGTGGCATTGGCCGCGTTATCTCTTCGTTGCTCCGGTTGGAAACTTGGCCGTGGAATGGTTTTGCGCTTCGGAATCTATCGGATTCAAGTTCACGCAGAGCTGCCCAGATGACCTGCGCGTGGCGGGAGCATATTGGGAAACTGAAATTGGAGATGCGATCAAAAGGGCAGATGTTGTTATCGTTGGCCCCCACGGCGAGCATGCGAAGCGACTAACGGACTATCAAATCACAGCCAGGCTGCTAGACATGGCGCCGGAAGACGTCCAGCTAATAGTTTGCCCAGGGGTTGTTCCAGGGCAAGAGCTTTCCGATGCCGCCCTCGCACACCCCTCATTCGTCGGGCATGACTTCTAGGGCGATGAAATTCCGGTGTACCAGGCGATTCTTGCCCGCGCGATGGGATGACAGACAGTTCATAGGAACTCGAGACGCCAATGCAGTACAGGCCACGGAGTACATCGACATACTGTGGATAAGGGCGTATTTGCGGCTGGTTGAGGCAATGGCGAGTGAACTTGAGAAAGTACCTGAAAATTATTATGTCTAGTCCTAGCAAATTGGTCAGCAGTCGCTGTATGGTCAGTATGTGCTGACTATAGCTTCGAAATTGGATGTGATGAACCGGCTCGGGCGCGCGATGGCGGATCCGACTCGCTCGCGAATATTACTTTCGCTTCTTGATGGGCCGGGGTACCCGGCCAAGCTGGCGCGAGAACTTGAGCTAAGCCGCACGAATGTTTCCAATCACCTTTCTTGTTTGCGGGGTTGCGGCGTCGTTGTTGCTGAGCCTGAGGGCCGGCAGACACGCTATGAGATTGCAGACCCACACATCACGGCTTCATTGAAGTCTTTGATTGAGGTCACCTTGGCAGTTGATGAAAGTGTGCCGTGCATGGTTCCGCAGTGCACCGTGCCAGGGTGTTGTGGAAATGGGGAGGAATAATGACCTCGGCATTGCTCAGCCCGGAGCGCACGGATGTCTTGCGCCGCCGCATTCGAATCGTTGTTGCCATCACCATTACGTGGAATGTCATTGAAGCAGTAGCGGCACTCATTGCTGGCAGTGCTGCTTCATCAGCAGCACTCATTGGGTTCGGTCTCGACTCTATCGTGGAAGTGCTCTCTGCTGCTGCGGTGGCTTGGCAGTTTGCCTCACCCAATCCTGAAAGCCGAGAACGGGTAGCACTGCGCGTCATTGCAGTGTCCTTCTTTGCGCTGGCTGCCTATGTTTCTGTCGATGCGGTGCTGTCTTTAGCTGGATTGCGTGACCCGGAGCATTCACCAGTTGGCATTGCTATTGCAGCGTTGAGCCTGGCCGTAATGCCATTCCTTAGCTGGTTTGAGCGTCGAACCGGACGTGAGCTTGGCTCCTCGACTGCGGTCGCGGATTCAAAACAGACGCTTATTTGCACCTATTTATCCGCGGCATTGTTGGTCGGTTTGCTGTTCAACAGCCTGTTCGGCTGGGCTTGGGCAGATTCGATAGCCGCGCTATTCATCGCAGTATTTGCGGTGCGCGAAGGCATGGAAGCCTGGAAGGGGGATGCCTGCTGTGCAACGCCCGTTTCAGTTTTGACGGGAGAGCTCACTGACAAGTGTTGTGAGGATGAATGTTGCAGTGCCGGCAATTAACTGTGCCCAAGGTAGAATTTAGCCGCGTTCTCCCAGAACACTGACTCAACTGCCTCTGGGGTGAGGGTTTCCTTAATGAGAGCGAAGTCCTCATCCTGGAATGGCCTGCGAACGCGGGTCGATGGCAAGTCCGTGCCAACCATCAACGCGGTGGGGTTCACATCTCAAGCTCCTTGCTAATTTGGCGGTAGCACCAGATTAGAAGGTCTTGAGCAATTCTTCGATGACTTTGAGCGAGTGCGTTGCTGTCAGCGGCCCACCTTCATGGGTTTGCTTGTCAGAGCGCACGATGTGCCCGTTTTGTACCGCCGGAAGCTTGTTGAACAAGGCGTCATTTTGGACATCTTCCCACACCTGTGGGTCGTTGACTAGCGCGATAATGCCATCGGCGTCTTCGAATCCCTCCAGGGTTTGCTCCGGGCTGTACGCGACTTCTTCGCCATCAATGGCAGCCTGGAATGCATCGGAAGACTTCGCTCCCAAGTCGCGGAGAATAGTAGAGAGCAAACGGTTCGGGCGGGTTTCAATCTGTTCCTCGTTGTAGCTGAGTGGAACAAATGAATTTTCAGCGAGGACATCAGCGTATTCTTCGGACAGCTCGGCCACCTGGCTTTCGTAGTCATCGATAAGCTCTGCTGCGCGCTCTTCGGTCCCGGTTGCCTCTGCGACGAGCTGGAGGTCCTCTTGCCACGTGCTGGTGCTCTGATCTCCAATAGCCAAGACCGGGGCGATTGCCTCAAGCTTGTCCTGGATTGGCTCCACGTCATCCACGCGGCTGATGATCAAATCTGGTTTAGCCGCGGCGATGGATTCTACATTGATTTCATCTGCGAGGAATAGTTCTTCAGCGCCCGATTCCTTAGCTTCGGCCAGCTCATCGGCGAGAGGTGATTCCAAGTCCAGTGACCCGGCTTCCTCGTAAGGCATTCCGGTGAGAGGGAGTCCAAGAGACAGAACGATGTCCAAGTCTCGGCGGCCCTCGAGAACCACCACGGAGTCAATGTCGGCCGGAACCGTAACTTCACCGAGAACGGTATTGACAGTACGAGCATTGCCAGATGACGTTGACTGGTCAGCATTGGCTGAGGCAGATTCCGCGGATGACTCCGCAGAATCCTCCGGGGAGGAAGAGCAGCTAATGATGGCTAGGGAAGCGGTGGCAAGGATGGCAGGCAGATAGAAAATAGATTTTTTCACAAAAGGAAGCTTAGCCTAGCCAATCCACTATTGGGCAGTTGAGTGGCTGTGATCTGTTCAGCAGGTGGATTAGAGGTTGAGGCGGGCAAGGAGCATTTCCTGTCTACTCGGACAGCCATTCAGTCAGTTTTTCTAATTGTTGGATTAAATAGTTCCATTCAGCATTCAAGTTCAGGGCCTGCGCTCCGATTCGATTACCTTGAATGATTATGTCTAGGTCGGGTTGTACCTCTGCCGCGGTCTGGGCATAGAGCAATAGTCCACTTACGCTGCCTGACTGCTCTACATCCTGGTTCTTGACATAAGTCAGAATTTGGTAGAGGTTTCCAGAATGAACGGTTCCTTTTCCTCCAAACCGGGAAGTTTGAAGCGAGTTCCCGTAGTACTTGGCATCGATGATGAGAGTGTGCGATGTGGTCCGAAGCGTCAGATCCGTTTTCATAGCGGGGAGCTGGTCCACGCCCGTTGCGAAGGCATCGTCAAAGTCCCATTTCACGTGCGGCGCTGCGGGCGAAAGCTCGGGATGGTGGAAGGCAAAGTATTCGCGCAAGAATCGATCAAACAACGTGCTCATGGCTTCTTCAGCGAACCAAGAATCCAGCTTTGATTCGCCTTCGCTCTCGGTTGGAAGCAATCCGTGAACGATGAGTTCACAGACTCCAAGTAGCAGGCGGTAACTAGCGTTGGCGCGATGAAATTGCAGGTCGCGCCAACGGATAGTTGATGGCGAAATCGACGTGACTTCTTCCAAATAGGGCAGGAGTCTGCGCAGTGCTTTAGCGCGTAGTTTTCCAACTTCGCCCCTTTTAATTAGGAGCGTAATGACTGATTTGAGTACTTGGTTGTGTGGAACATCGGGCAGGTACTCATCGAAGGAACAAACAACGCGGCCGTGAGTACGGGAGCTTTGAGAAAGAGTTTGCCCAAAATCGATTTGTCCGCGGACGGATGGAAGCTCTTCAGAGCGAGCCAAATAGTCACGGTAGAGTCCACGCTTTACTTGGCTATTTACTCCTTGAATGAGAATCTCAGCGAGTAAATCATGCAGGTGCTCGAACTCTTCGGAGCTGACCTTTTGAGCCAGCTCGCTGTTGATGCTTCGGAAAGCGTACGCGAGCATCACGTAGACATTCCGAATCAAGATTGGGCTTTGGCTCATACCAGTGCACTTCGCAGTCTCTCCGCCCACCGATCAGCAGTGTTGGGCTCATCGAACCAATACTCGTCAATCAGCGGAACCAGTTCATCTTCAACGACAGAGGTGAGCCATGCGCCGACGTCCTGACTTGAGGCTGCAAAATTACGCGGCGGTGTCAGGTAGCTATGACCGACCGCGAATCCAGCACCCAGACCGGGGTCCTCGATGATAGAGCGATTGAGATCGCCGAGAACACCCACCAAAGAATCAAGCCGTTGGTCACCAAACTCTGCCTGCAGGCGCTTGAATCCATCAGTGTCGAACCCGGGCGCCAGGTTGAAGAATCCGAACCTTCGGCGCAGCGCATAGTCCAAAACTGCAAGGCTACGGTCCGCCGTGTTCATCATTCCAATGATGTGTAGGTTATTAGGCACAAAGAATTTCTCATTTTTGTACTGAAGCATGATTTGCAGACCACGCTTATCTCCTTCAATGAGCATGAGCAGTTCACCGAAGATCTTTGAGATATTGCCGCGGTTAATCTCATCGATGATGAAGAAATAGTCCCTTTCAGGATCATCTTTTGCCATCGTGCAGAAGCGGTAGAAATGTCCCTCGGCGAGGGTGAACCCGCCGGACTCAGTTGGGCGGTAACCCATCATAAAATCTTCATAGGAGTAGCTTTGGTGGAACTGAACCATCTTGACGCGATCAGAATCTTCCTCACCCATGACTGAGTACGCGAGTCGCTTCGCCGTGAAGGTTTTGCCGACACCGGGAGGACCTGCAAGAATGACATTCTTCTTTCGCTTAAGTAGCGCACACAGTCGGTCATACTTGGATTCCTCGAGGAAGACTTCCTTCAAGAAATCAGCACGGCCGTATGTAGGAATTTGCTTGGAAAGCGCATTGACGTCTGTTTCGAGCTCTCCGGTAACCAGAGCCTCGAGCCGTTCAATGAGATCAAGCTTTTGAGTAACATCAGTCAGCGTCTTGAGTGGGAGCTTGAACTCGCTGTCCCACTGATCAACATAGTCCCAAGCAACCTCACGAACATGCTGAAATGAGTCTCTATCGTCTGCAAAGCGAGGAGCGGAGGTGACAGTTCCACGCCCAACAATGGTGGATTGGCCGTTCTTGGCGTAGACGATGTCACCGACTTCCATTTCATTTTGAAAATCCCACACTGCCTTCGATGAATTTGTTGGTTGTGAATTAGAATCCCCATTGGCGAGCCGAATTCGAATCTCTTTTTGGCTCTTATACTGCGCGAAATCTCCTAGTTCATCCCAACCGATTGCCATAATCCCGCCATCGGAGAACTCTTCCCATTTGGAGGCCTTTTCGCCAGGGGCGTATACCCAGTAATGACGCTGACGAGGTTCAGCAACATCAGCTGCCGCAGCGGGTTCGGTTGGTGTTGCGCTTAGTTTCGAGCTTTTAGGCTGTTCAGGTTGCCAGCGCTCGATCACTCCTGGAGACCAAAAACTGAATGGGCCTTGAATCTCCTCCGCGAACAACGCGCGGATGCGAAGAAGGTCTTTGTCAACGTCTTGAGGTTCTGGCCCAGATACATCCCCAATTTGTGGCGCTAGTGCTTCTCGAATTCGGGCTTTGGTATTGACCGATGAAATGACTTCAAAATAGTCCGGGCGCATGAGGAATTGCAGCGCATTGCGAATATCTGGTGTATCCGTCCCGGAAGAGAGCATTGCATTTTGAAGTGCCCACGGATCATTTTGCAGGGTTTGGCGTTCACCGTCGGACATTGCAGCGATGTGCTCGATGAATTTGGTGCACCAAATGAGATGCTTCCACATTTGACCGTTGTACCCCTGACCACTTCTAAAACCCCCTTGGCCAGAAGGTCGAGAAAGGCAGTCCTGCATAAACTGCGGCAATTCAACCGTCATTGCCAGCAAATTAAGGACGAGTTGAATATGTTCTTTGCGGGTTTCGGGCCGTGAGTTTCGGATGGGTTGTTCACGAAGAAACACAAGCTCTGCTGCCAAGAGTAAGACTTCATCGGGAGCGTCAGCAAGTTGGAGGCTTAGTTTTTCCCACTGGTTAAGCTCGGTGCCAACTATTGGATTTTGTTCAACTCTGGCACCAAGATCTTCCGCGACTGAGGCTGTCCAAATCTTTATGTCCGGATTGATGACGGACTTTCCATCTCCCAGCATTTGCTCGAAGATGGACTTTACGTCGCTAGCTAGTTTCACGTCGACAGGGGTGCGGGAAGCTACAACCTTCGCCATATCTATTTCATCTAGGGAAAGATTCTCCATGAAGATAGTTTTTCAGAAAACTTCCAGATTCGCTGGCAGAGTATCCTAGATATCCATCACAGGCCTGCCGACGAAAACTAGTTGTGAATCGTCGCCGCGCTAAAGCGTCAGTATGTTTTTAGTGGCACGTCGCTGGTCCACGGCCTCTGCGGGCTTCGGCGGCTTCGTCCAGTAGAAGTATGAGGTCAAAGATCGCGCCGGGGTGGATCTAGGCGGTCAGGAGTGTTCCGTGCATGTGGAGCCCGTTACTTAAAGATGTTTTCTCTGCCCCAACATTGTGCACCGTTGTCCGTCTTGCGCTTGGGGCTAGTTATTCCATCTGCAAAACGGTGCGGAGCTCCGCGAAGAGCTCAGGCCGAATGGAGTGAATCACCGTGCGGCCCTGTTGCGCGCGTTCTAGGAGGCCAGCCTCGGTCAACTTGCGCAAGTGGTGGGAAACCGTGGGCTGGCTTAGGCCGATGCTCTCTGTGATGTCGTTGACGGAGACCGGGCCGCAGCCATCGGCGGCGAGGCGGGAGAGAATTTGCAGCCGTGCTGGCTCGGACAAGACCTTGAATAGGGTCGCGTAACGCACGGACTCGTCTGCGCTTAAGGGGCCGGAGCCTAGTGAGCAGCAATCATCAAGACTTGCCAGCGGCAGGAATTGGGGGACAGTCATTCCAACAGCATATATTGACCGACGTCGATATGGGAAGTACTCTTCACATTGATAACTGTCAATATGATGTGTTGGGAGAATTGGCCCGTGGAAGTAGACAAGCACGCAGAGATGCCGAACACAAGCGGTCTCCGGCACGGTGGAATGTCTTTTATAGATCGATATCTGGGTGTTTGGATCCTTGTTGCGATGGCTCTCGGGCTGGCGCTCGGGCGAGTAATCCCGGGATTGGGAGAATTCCTAAGCTCCATGGAAGTCGGCGGTATTTCGATTCCCATTGCACTTGGGATATTGGTGATGATGTACCCGCCGTTGGCAAAGGTGCGCTATGACAAGACCGCGAAAATCGCTGCGGATAAACGGCTCATGGCAGTATCGCTCATTTTGAACTGGATTGTTGGCCCGGCAGTCATGTTTACGCTTGCGTGGATTTTCCTCGCCGGCCAGCCGGAACTGCGCACGGGGCTCATCATTGTTGGTTTGGCGCGCTGTATCGCGATGGTTTTGGTGTGGTCCGATTTGTCATGCGCTGACCGTGAGGCCACCGCGGTCCTGGTTGCCATCAATTCGGTGTTCCAAGTTTTCATGTTTGGCGTGCTCGGCTGGTTCTATTTGCAACTGCTTCCATCGTGGTTGGGATTGCAAACTACATCGGTTGACTTTTCCTTCTGGGCAATTGTGACCTCAGTGCTCGTATTCCTGGGGATTCCGCTGCTAGCAGGCCTGTTCACGCGCACCGTCGGTGAGAAGATCAAAGGCCGAGGTTGGTATGAGGAGAAGTTCCTTCCGGCGATTTCGCCATTGTCACTTATTGGTTTGCTGTACACCATTGTGCTGCTCTTCTCCCTGCAAGGCGAGCAGATCACTTCTCAACCGTTGACCATTGCGCGCATGGCGGTGCCGTTGTTGCTCTATTTCATCGGAATGTTCTTCATCGCCCTGTTTGTGTCACGCGCCTCGGGGATGAATTACGCCCAGTCAGCATCTGTGTCTTTTACTGCTGCTGGTAATAATTTTGAACTCGCTATTGCTGTCTCCATCGCCACCTTTGGCGCAACCTCTGGCCAAGCCCTAGCCGGCACCATTGGTCCACTCATTGAAGTACCGGTGCTCGTGGCCCTGGTCTATGTCATGCTGCGGATAGGCCCAAAAATCTTTCCCGCTGATTCAACCGTCCCAACCAACTCGAACAAGGAGACCATCCAATCATGAGCAGCATCCCGAAAGTCCTTTTTGTCTGCGTCGGCAATGGAGGCAAGTCCCAGATGGCCGCTGCGTTGACCGCACTTCACGCCGGCGACAAGCTTGAGATTCATTCCGCAGGCACGAAACCGGGAGCGAAGCTCAATGCCATGTCTGTTGAAGCAATCGCGGAAGTAGGCGCAGATATGTCCCAAGAGCAACCGAAAGGCATCGACACAGACCTACTTCGAGGCGTTGACCGGACAATTCTCCTTGGTAAAGACGCACAGCTTGAGCTGCCTGCCGATGCCCACGGCACCATAGAGCGCTGGATTACCGACGAGCCAACGGATCGCAGGATTGACGGCATGGAACGCATGCGGCTCATCCGCGATGACATCGATGCACGCGTGCGCGCATTGCTGGCAGAGCTCGGGCTCTAGCGGGGGTAGGCCTTTGTCCAAGCACACCCAACCCCGCGCCATTGCTGTCGAAACGGCAAGAACTTAGCACCGCGGCTCTGGGTGCCCTGAGCCATGACTTCCGATGCTTTCGAATTGCTTCGCATCTATGATGAGCAGCCGGGCCTAGTGCCCGAATTTACCGGTGCGGTTAACGAGACATGTCAGGGGCCGTTGCGCCTGGTGGAATACACGGAGTCCCGCGGGGTGGTTACCTATAAGGACCTAAATGGAGCGGACGCGGAAGCGATACGGCGCCTAATTGCTGGTGTCAAGGCATTCTTTGAGGCGAAAGCCGGCATTAGGACCGTGCGGTGGAAACCGCGCGCATGATCTTGCGCTGAGCCTTCATGAGGCGCTCGTTGCGGGAAGGCTTCGAGACAGAAGACACCACGTCAATCATGGTGGGGGAGACAAGATTGCCCGCGACGGACGAGGCATTGCCCGAGGGCGTGCAGCTGCGGCGGATTACGGAGGAAGCCGACATCCGGGCCTTTAGTGGCATGGCGGATAAAGCCTATGGGCTCGACCGCGCCGGGCAACCAGATTGATTGCCTACGGGCACACAACGGTGGATTTCTCTCAAGGCGCGATTGCCGCGTTAATGCCGTTTCTGGCTTTGCAGGGAGGCTATTCCTACGCCGGTGCCGCGGGCATCATGCTTACCTACTCTTTGGCATCCTCCATCATCCAGCCGGTACTTGGCATCATGGGCGAAAAAAGGCACATGTTCTGGCTCATTCCAGTCAGCGTGACGGTATCCGGCATTGGTATTGCATCGATTGGCTCGGTGAGTACTTATTGTTCAGTAGCTGCGTTGGCATCGGCGTTGCGGCCCTCCAACCAGCGAGTGCTAGCCGCGCCCGTGAGGTGAGCTGCGGCAACTTCGGCTTCGCACTGGGACCTGTGATTGTGGCGATCACCAAGGGCATTTTTGGCCTTGGAGCAACGCCGCTTCTCGTCATCCCTGCGCTGATCGGCACCGCGGCGGTGTTAGTACTCAACCGATATGGTGCGGCGAAGCCGGCGAAGAAAGGCAACGTTACCTAGGACCGCCGTGATGACTGGGTGTCCTTTGGACGCATGTCGATTGCCATTATTTGCGACTCGATTGTCTTTGTGGGCATTGGCACATTCATCGTGCTGTTCATGCACGAATACCGCGGGGTACCGGAAAACCTGGCTAATGCATCCCTGTTTATCTTCTACATCATGGGCGCTTTTGGCACCGCTGTCGGTGGGCACCTTGCTAAGCGATGGCAACGCACCGCCATCCTGCGTTGGTCCTATCTTTTGTCCATTCCGCTGCTTGCCGGCATGTTCCTCATTCCGGGGCCGATTAACTGGATATTTATCGTCATTGTCGCGCTGACCTTGTACGTGCCATTCTCGCTACAGGTGACCCTGGGGCAAGACTATCTACCACAGCACATGAGCACCGCCAGTGGCGTGACCTTGGGTTTGGCGGTAACTGTCGGCGGAATTGCGACGCCTCTGATTGGTGCGCTCGCAGACATGGTCGGCTTGGAATACGCGCTGCTTCCGCTGATTGCGCTCCCTGCAGTGGCTTATATCGCGCTTAGGGGCTTAAAGGATCCAAAGATTTTCACAGTCACCACTGGCCCCCAAACGAAGGGGCTTTAGGAAGCTCCCAATTCGCCAGTCAGGCGCGAGTGGAACGCGGTGGTGAATTCGTTCATGCCGATAAATTCAACGCGTTTTCCGTGCTGCGCGTACTTGGTTTCAATGGCGTCGAGTGCAGCTACTGTCGATGCATCCCAAATATGGGACTTGCTCAGATCAATGATGATGTGCTCGGGGTCGGCGGTGTACTCAAACATGGTGGTCAAGTCATTGCTGGATGCGAAAAGCAGTTGGCCTTCCACGGTGTAATGCGCGGCTTCCACGCCATTGTCGACCTTGAGTTCACGGCGGACGTTGATGAGGTGAGCCACGCGGCGCACGAACATGACCGATGCAGCGAAGACACCAACTACAACGCCGATGGCGAGGTTGGAGGTTGCCACAACCACGGCCACGGTGATGAGCATGATGGCGGTCTCGCTCTTCGGCATGCGCTTGAGCGTTGATGGCTTGATGGAATGCCAGTCAAAGGTGCCCACAGAAACCATCACCATGACAGCGACCAGGGCGGCCATCGGGATGACGGCAACTAGGTCACCCAATGCCACCATGAGGATGAGCAGGAAGGTGCCAGCCAAGAAAGTGGAAATTCGGGTGCGGGCACCGGAGACCTTGACGTTAATCATGGTCTGCCCGATCATGGCGCAACCGCCCATGCCACCAAACATGCCGGAAGCAATGTTGGCGATACCTTGACCCCAGCTTTCACGGGTTTTGTTGGAATGAGTATCAGTAACTTCATCCACCAGCTTGGCCGTCATCAGAGACTCCATGAGCCCCACTAGTGCCATCGCTAGGGCATAAGGCGCGATAATACTAAGGGTTTCTAAATTCAAAGGCACATTCGGAATAAACAACTCCGGCAGGCTGCGTGGTAATTCACCCTTATCGCCGACGGTAGGAACGCTGATAGCGAAGACCACCACGATGGCAGTGACCACCACAATGGAAACCAGAGGTGCTGGAACAGCCTTGGTGAGTTTAGGAAAGAAGACCAAAATGACAAGGCCTAGAGCAAAGAGCGGGTAGACCGCCCACGGGACGTTGAAAAGCTCCGGGAGCTGCGCCATAAAGATGAGGATGGCCAAGGAATTTACAAAGCCCACCATGACGCTGCGGGGGATAAACCGCATGAGTTTCGCAACGCCACAGACCGCGAGCACAATCTGCAGTATGCCGGCGAGCAACACCGTTGCGATGAAATAGTCCATCCCGTACTCACGGACCACCGGCGCAACCACCAAGGCAACCGCACCTGTGGCGGCAGAAATCATGGCTGGGCGCCCACCCACCACGGCGATGGTGACAGCCATAATGAAGGAAGAAAACAGCCCGACCTTTGGATCCACGCCAGCAATGATGGAAAAGGAAATTGCCTCTGGAATAAGCGCAAGGGCAACCACCAAACCAGCGAGCGCTTCTTTGAGAAGAATCCGTGGCGTCCTCAGTGCGGTTAGCACCGATGGTTCTGGCCGGTAGCGGTTCGTATCGGAGGTGGGGGAAGTAACTTTCGTGGTCAAGCAAAGCTCCAAGGTAGGGCAGGCATGATGCTGCAGGAATGTACACAAACACACGGCCTGCGAGTGTTCAGACCCCAAGGGATGTGGGATTAAGTTGCGGCAATAAAGTCAATGAGATTTTGCCATCTTAAACTGCAATCTTTGCTGCAGTGACGGTGACTTACTCTAATGCAGCGCTACGGTGAAGGCGAACCGTGCTGACTAGTAAAGATACTTAGCTAATTGCTACGCCGAGGACTACCAGAACAAAGCCAATGACCTGCAGACTTCCGCGGACAAGTTGGTATTTGTCCCACCGCCGGCGCATAGTGATGAACTCTTTAGTTGCGGTGGTTTCCGTAATACGTCCCGTCTGCGCATTAATGGGAACGTTGCCGAAGATGGTGACAATCAATGCGACCACCAAAGCGATAGCGGCGGAGATTGTGAAGTAGTTGGTGTGGTCAATCGCTAAAGCAATGCCAAGGATGACACCTAAGGTCATGCCGATGGGCATGACGCGGCCAAAAGTTTTGAGAAGTCCTTTTTCAAACAGCAGCTGGTTATCGGGGTCGAGCTTGCGGATCACTGGGTGGACAAAGGCAAACGATGCAAATTCTGCAGGTCCGAAAAACCCGGCGACCAGGATGGTTAGAACAGCAATCCAGCTCATGGTGCCCACTTTCTACACACTTCACTTATGGATAGTGTGGCTATCCATGTTATTTCGTGTACTACAGTAGTCCATACCAAGAAGGATTGTGAACTATTCAAAGAGCGCAGGGAGTGCATTTCATATGGCACAAGGTAGCGGGGGATTCCGCATGGCCGAGCTGTCTCGGCAGTCAGGGGTCAGCGTTCCGACCATCAAGTACTACCTGCGCGAAGGGCTATTAGCGCCGGGTGAGGCGACCAGCGCTAACCAGGCCTTGTACGACCATGAGCATGTTGAGCGCATTCGTTTGGTGCGCAGTTTGTCGAAGGTGGCCAAGCTGCCGCTGGCAACAATCGCTGAGGTTCTCCGGATTGTTGATGGCGGCGGCAATGTCATGGAAGCCATGGGCCGCACCCAGAATGCATTGGTAGGAGAAATCCCTGAAGGAAGCACTGACGATGAAGAATTCGAAGAGGTCAAAGAACTTCTGGATTCGGAGATCGTCAAAATGGGGTGGCATGTTCGCCGGGATTCCCGCGCCTACAGCATGGCATTGCGTGCGCTGCAGGAACTGCACGTGGAGAACCTGAGCCCACCAGTAAAACACCTGGCGGACTATGTTGCCGCAGCCGACAAGGTGGGCGAGGCGGATATTTCCACACTTGCCGACGCCAGCTCCGCGCCCGATATGGTTCGACGCATGGCCATGGGCACGACGTTGCGCGGTCCGCTTACCGATGCCCTCATTTGGCTCGCGCAACAACACCACGCCGGCAAAACCTATGGTGGCGGTCAGTAAACTGCCCCTGAAATGCAGCGCCTGTGGATAACGTTGCCTATTGCGTGACGTGTCGGAGTGATTCTCTACAGATTTTGAGCGTTGCTCTGGTGCAGACGTGCGTATTCGGTTTGGCGTCGAAGTTGTGAAAAATGACAAAACATCACGGTCCAGGTCACGAAGGATGTAAGCGCCCTAAGAGACACAGCGGAACTCCCGCGTATGAGATGGCAGCCGATATTGGAGGCTAGACCGACACATCGGCAGTCAGCCATGCCCAAATTAGTTATCAGGAACTTGTGGTGCGTGAGCCTTTCCGAAGTCGGGATCCGGACCACAGTAGCCACAGAAGCAGGGCGACTTCGCCGATGAAGGTGAACCCGGACAAGCTCACGGTCTCAACGTTGAACATGGTGGTCACTGAGTCGAAGGGATAGCCCGCTCCAGCGATGAGCAACAAAACGCCAATAATGGTGGGCAATTCAGCGGAACGGCACATGGCTATGCCGGCAACGACCAGAAGAAACCCAAAGAGGGCAAGACTGTAGTCCCACACTTGGGTAAACAGCTCGCCGTTTTGCCTAATCACCAGCAAGATGGTGACGGTGAACAGACCTGTGGCATAGAAGATTCTTAACACCGATGCCCAATTGGCCAGCGCAGTACCGCCGCTGCGCAGGATGGGGATGAGCAGGAGCGCCACGCAGATATCGAGGAGTACTACAACGAACCCCACGAACGCAGTGATCGTGAATTGTTTCTGTGGCAATGCCACGAGGAAACCAATCGGGGAAGCAATCGCCATCGCCAGCAGGATGAATCCCGCTGCCAGGCGGTAAGTGGACTGCTGCGCTGTGTCCAAGGTTCTAGCTGGCGCTCTCATCGGGTTCGTGAATGCCAAAAACATTGCCATCAAGGTCCAAGAAATAGCCCTGCCAGGCCATGCCTGGAAGGGCGTACTTTTCTCTGACCACGGTGCCGCCTGCGGCGAGAATCTTTTTTGCTGTGGCGTCAAAACTTTCAACGCCCATGGTCAACACCGCTGCATTGGACGCGGATGCTGGTGCGGTACCGGCCGGGGTGGCGCCGCCGTCGCGCTGCATGATGGCGCCGTTGATGCCAAGAGAGCCTTCAGGGCCAGTGACTACACCGTAGTAGGGGCGTTCGGCGTACTCGGAATAATCCTCGTAGGTCCAGCCGAATGCGGCGGCATAAAACTCGCTGGCCTGGGGAACGTTGGAAACTTCGATTTCAAAATGAACTGGACGGGACATTCGGGACTCACTTAGGTGGAAGGTTGATTCGAGGTCATCGATCGGTCGAACTGTAGAAGAAACTAATCCATAGTATGCCAGTAAATTGTGACAGGCGTCTCTCTGGGCGCTGGCGGGTTTTAGAAACGGTAGTTGAGATACTCATCCACCACAGCGGCACCAAGCCCATCGAGGTCCGGTGCAACCACTTTGCCGCCAATCCGGTCGGCTAGCTGATTGAGGAAATGCTGCAAACCGTAGTCATGGCCCAGCCGGAAGAAGGTGGTGCGGATGCCGCGCTTGGTTACCTTGTCCAGCTGCGTAACAGTGGAGAACATCGTGTGCTGGTCCGTAGGCCAGTTAAACCACGCATGACCATCGGGCTGCAAATAGGCGGTGGGCTCACCATCGGTCACCACCAAGAGCGTGGGCTGCATCGAAGGATGACGTGCGAAGAAACGCTCAGCCAACAGCAGCGCGTGATGGAGGTTCGTGCCTTGTTCCTGCACCGGCGGCAGTGCCGTGAGCTCTTCAATATCCGTGGTCATGGCGGTGCGGCCGAAGGTGATCAGCGCCAATTCGTCACCGCGAAAACGCGTGCTGATCAGATGATGCAACGCCAAAGCCGTTTGCTTCATGGGAACCCAGCGGCCTTCCGCGGCCATCGAATAGCTTGTGTCCACCAACAACGCGACAGCATTCTGGGTGCGCTGCTCAGTTTCCACAACCTCAATGTCATTAGGCGTGAGCTTGACAGGCTCATCCGTGCCGGCGGTTCTTTGGATGGCGTTAGTGATGGTGCGTGTGACATCCCACGGCTGGGTATCGCCGTATTCATAAGGACGCGTTGCACCGGTTTGCTCACCGCTGGCGCCGGACAACCTGGAATCGCGTGAACCCGAGCGAGGGGATAGCTGCTCCGTTGCATCGTCCAAGAATGCCTTGCCCAATCGCCGCATGGCCTGCGGGCTAAGTTTCAAAGAACCATCAGCAGAGCGTCGCAGCATGCCGCTCTCGTGCATCGCGCGGTCAATCTTATCCAGCAGCTCTGCAGAAACCGCAGCGTCATCACCGAGCTGGCGGCGCAGCGCATCCAGATCCAAGTCAGTATGGTCATGGCGAAGTTGTTCTGCCAGACGGTCAAGCTCCGTCAAATTCTGCATGGCACCAGTGCCATCACCCAAACCCATGCCTTCTTCACCAGTGAATTCTTCAGAACCAGACCAATCCAGATCGGGACGAAGCCCACGCAGATTACCCGTGAGTTCACCCATGAGTGCCTGAAGTTCTTGGGAGCCGAAAGCCTGTGAAGAAAGCTGCATCAACACATTGCGCTGCTCCTCAGACATGGAATTCAGCATGCGCTGAGCGGCAGCAGAACGCTGGGAGAGAATATCGATAAGCTCGTTAATATCGCGCGGGTTCTCCGGGAACTGCTCGCCATGTTTAGCCATAAAATTGGCAAAATCAGCAGGGGTATCAATGCCTTCGCGGTGCTTGCTCAGTAGTTCATTGAGGTCACGCAGCATTTCCGCAACGGCTGCCTTATCTTCCTCAGTAGCACCTTCAAGCGCCTGCTTCATGCCAGCGAACTGCTGGTCCAGCATTTCCCGGCCCAACAAGTCACGGATGCGCTCAAACTTCTCGCGGGCATCCGTGGACTGCCAGTCATAGTTATTGAGCTCAGAAACCGCAGCCGGGGTGGATTCCGGAAGGTTTTCTAACTGCATCTCCAGGAAGGCACGGTCCGTGTCATCTAAATCAATATCGCGGGCGAGCTGCGCGCGCTCCAACCGGAGGGCATCGTCAAGCAGTGCTTTAACCTCCTGCAACGTGCCGCCGAGATTGTTACGCTCCAACAACTCTTTACGGCGCTGCGCGGCCTTGCGCGCCAGCTCATCAAAACCATCCTGGCCCTGAGCGCCGCGTCGAAGGTACTCCCGCAATGCCTGCTCAGGCGAATATCCAGCCATGATGTCATTGGCAATATCGCGCAAAGCATCAGTCAGATCCACCGGCGGGGCAAGCGGATCCGGGCCACCAGAATAGCGGCCATAGCGGCTCCGCTTCCTGCCGCGCGGGCCAATCGGATGAGTCATTGCAGGTCGTGCTCCTTAACCGTAAATGGTTTCGCCTTCGCCAGAGTCCTTGGCAATCTTGCGGGACAAAAACAACCCCTCCAAAGCCAGCTCAATTGCGTTGGCGCGAGCACCTTCAGAATCCGCGTCAAAGGCTTGCGCGATATCGTCATAGAGCGTGGTTTCACCCAAGTCAGGCAGCCCGGCAAGGAAGTCCTTGGCGGAGACACTCGCGCCAGTGGAAATAGTGACGCTGCCATCAAGCGCTGCAATCAGCGGGTTGAAGTCCAAGGTGCGCAAAGTAGCGCGTAGCGTTTCCGCCGTCGAAGTACGCAGCGTGTAGTCCAAAATATCCCACTCGCGGCCTTCTTCACCGGACTCAAATTCAATCTTGCCGCCCAAAACCTCGACTGCGGATTCAACATCAACCAGGCGGGCAACGGCGTCATCTTCGCCGCGAATGCTGGCGCGATGCAACGCCGCCGCGGCGATGGTCTCCGCACCCGCAATCGCGAAACGCGCAGAAACACCAGCGCGCTGGTTCACCGCAGAAGACTCACGCAAAGAACGGGTGTATCGAGCCAGAATTTCCAGGAGAATTTCCGGCACCTCCGCCACCAGGTGGGCTTCTTGGCGGATAACGGCAATCTCATCTTCCAGCGCCAGCGGATAGTGCGTACGAATCTCCGCACCAAAGCGGTCTTTGAGCGGGGTGATAATGCGGCCACGGTTGGTGTAATCCTCCGGGTTCGCAGAAGCCACAACCAGCACATCCAACGGCAGCCGCAGCATGTAGCCACGAATTTGAACGTCGCGCTCTTCCATCACATTCAACATGGACACCTGGATGCGCTCAGCCAAGTCGGGCAGCTCATTAATCGCAACAATGCCACGGTTAGAACGCGGAATCAGGCCATAGTGAATGGTCTCCGGGTCCCCAAGGCGACGGCCCTCAGCCACGCGCATCGGGTCAATATCACCAATGAGGTCGGCAACTGAAGTATCAGGTGTAGCAAGCTTTTCCGCATAGCGGGCATCGCGATGAATCCAGGTGATCTCCACGTCATCGCCCTCGCGCTCAATACGCTCACGCGTCGCGTCCGTAATCGGTGCGAAAGGGTCCTCGCGCAGCTCAGAACCGGCAACAATGGGAACCCATTCGTCCAACAATGCAGTCATGGAGCGCAGCAGGCGCGTCTTGCCCTGACCACGCTCACCGAGCAAAACAATGTCATGGCCAGCAATCAGCGCACGTTCAACTTGGGGAATGACCGTCTGTTCTAAACCATGCAGACCAGGCCAAGGATCCTCGCCCTTGCGCAGCTTATCCAGCAGGTTGTCGCGGATTTCAAGGCGCAAGGATCGGTGTTGGTAGCCGGCGGCCTTCAGCTCACCGACCGTGGAAACATTAGGTGGAAGACTCACACCCCTCACACTAGTCATAAATTTACGTTTAGAGTGCTAAATATTTCTCGCGGGTATGCTGCATGGCATGAAGAAGGTAGAAGAATCCACTATCGTCTTGCTTATTCGTCATGGTCAGACTCCCACTACGGGTCAGATTTTGCCGGGCCGCACGCCGGGTTTGCATTTGTCGGAGCGCGGGCAGGAGCAAGCACGAGATGTGGCTTCGCGCTTGGAGGGTTTGGCGCTGGACGTTGTGTATTCCTCACCGATGGAGCGCGCGCAGGAGACGGCAGCGCCGACAGTGGCAGGGCAGGGATTGCAGTTGCTTGCCGATGCCAACCTCATCGAATGCGACTTCGGCCAATGGACTGGAGAAAAACTCACGGAGCTTAACAAACTTCCGGAGTGGAAGCAGGTGCAAAGCTCACCTTCCACGTTCCGTTTCCCCGAGGGTGAGAGCTTTACAGAGATGCAAGACCGCATGGTCAGCGCGGTAAAGGATATTGCCCAGCGGCATCCGGGGCAGGTTGTTGCAGCATTTAGCCATGCTGACACCATCAAAGCTGCCGTTGCGTATTTTGTGGGAACCCCATTGGATTCTTTTCAAAAAATCCACATTGACACCGCCTCGATTTCTGCAGTGGAATTCACTACAGAAGGTACGCGCATGTTGGTGACTAACTCCCGTACAGGTTCATTGTCTTATCTGCGTGAAGGTACAGCCTCGTGATGGAGCCACCTTTTGAACGAGAGCTGGAGATTCTCAACCACGGGGAAATGGGAATTGTCCAGCAGCTGGTGGAATCCAGCAACATTGGTTTCGTGGTGGACTTGGAGCTCAGGGAGGATTACGCCTGGGCAGTGTACAAACCGCAAGCGGGAGAGCAGCCGCTGTGGGACTTTCCGCCCGGATTGCATGCCCGCGAGCGTGCTGCCTTTGTGCTCAGTGAGCATTTAGGCTGGCATGTGGTTCCGCCGACGGTGATTGTCTGCGATGCCCCGGCCGGGGTCGGGTCATTGCAGTGGTTTATCGATAACGATGGTGAGCACTATTTCCCGCTGGTCGATTCCCGGGAAGACCTGCATGAGCAGTTTCTGCGAATGGCCGTGTTTGATTTGCTGTGCAATAACACAGATAGAAAATCCGGACACGTGCTGCTTGAAGGTGATCATATTTGGGGCATTGACCACGGGCTGTGTTTCTCCGTGGAGCCAAAATTACGCACAGTGATTTGGGAGTTTGGTGGGCACACCATTCCGGATGAGCTGATCGAGGCTGTTGAACCGCTTTTAACAGAAGTTCCGGAGGAGCTGTGGGAGCTTTTGCACCCGGTGGAGATTGAAGCTTTGCAGCGGCGGGCATCGCGAATTGTGCGTTTGCCGTTCCTACCGCGCCCGCGATCACACAGGCAGTTTCCGTGGCCGCTGGTGTGATTGAGGTTTTGGGTACAGTGGCTCCTAGACGCAGAAATTTCCTAAGCCTTGCGTATCTGCGCGGGGCTGTCACCGCGAAGGAGCATGAGATGTCTGACGTTAAAGCACTGGCCGCACAGTTCGCACAAGCACATGAATCGGGAAAGACTTTGGTTCTTCCGACCGCCTGGGACACTTGGTCCGCAGGGCTGGTAGAGGAAGCTGGATTTGAAGGGCTAACCGTCGGAAGCCACCCGGTAGCAGATGCGATTGGCAGCTCGGACGGTGAAAACATGGACTTCTCCGAGTACCTGAAAGTAGTGGCCAAGATTGCACTGAAGGTCAGTATCCCTGTCTCCGCAGACGTGGAATCCGGCTATGGACTCGAGCCTGCCGACCTGATCAACCGTCTGATTGAGGCAGGTGCAGTGGGTGCGAATATTGAAGATGTCGTGCACACCGAAGGCGACCGCGTCCGTGAAGCACAAGAGCACGCAGACTATATTGCCGCTGCACGTGAAGCAGCAGATGCAGCAGGTGTTGAATTCGTCATCAACGGTCGAACCGACGCGGTGCGCTTGGGCACTGATGTGTTTGAGGATCCGTTGGCGGAAGCCGCCAAGCGTATTCAACTGATGCAGCAGGCGGGTGCGCGTTCGGTGTACCCGGTCGCTTTGAAGTCAGCAGACCAAGTTCAGACTCTGATGGATGCTGTTTCTATTCCGCTCAACGTCACCGCCCACCCAGTTGATGGGCATGGTGCAGGGGACCTTGCCGCGTTGAAGGATCTCGGCGTGCGCCGCATTTCCTTTGGCCCGTTGTGGCAGAAGTGGCTGTCCGAAACCACTGCCGAGCAGTTCAAACAATGGGTTTAAACCCCGCGCATACCTCCCGGGGTTTAAAGGAATATGAGCTTAATAGGAGACAGAAGTGAAGTACACCGGATCCATTAAGAGTGACTTACCCCGAAAAGATGTAGTTCGCCTGATTTCAGATGCAGATTCCATCCCCAAGTGGCTACGCGGATTGAAAGAGCATGAGCCGTTGAGTGGCAACCACGGCGAGGTCGGTACTTCCTCGCGCATTGTGTTTGATACCGGTGGCCAAGAGATGGAAGCTACCGAAACCGTGGTGCGCCAAGAGCCTCAGGATTTAGAGAATCTGCAAGCCGCAGAGATTATTTATTACGACCGTGAGCTTGAAGCTGAAGGAATGTGGAGCATTTCCAAAGACCGCTTTATAGAGCTTGAGCCTGAGCGAACGTTATGGGAGAGCGAGAACGTGTATCGCTTTGATGGTGTGATGATGCGGGTGCTCGCACCTATTATGAAGGGTTCATTTCGCAAGCAGCAGCGCGTACATATGGAAGATTTTAAAGCTTTCGCCGAACGTGGAGTTGATGTCCGCGAGGCCGAGTAAACGTTTCATTTATTAGTTGTGAGTACTGTCCTTTAGATTTTCATCGTGCGGCGCTGGATTTTTGATTGTCCAGTGCCGCACGTCTGTGTTTTGTTCAGTGGTTGTGTCCTCGTGCGGGTGTCAGATGAATTGGGACACTGTAGGTACATCACCTGCGGATATTCCACACGATTTGTGATGTGTGATCACAAACATACATGCGCATGCGGGCTGATACAAGGCTTTGTCGAAAGTTTGTCGAATTTCCATACAGATGAAGAGAGTTTCCAGAAACTCCTTGACATATACGGAGATGTGTATAACATGAATTCATCCTCCGTGACGGGTGTCACCAACGGGATGGAGATGCTCATGAACCTATTGACTACGGTCAGTGACTGGATCTGGAATCCACTGGCATATTTTGCGTTGGCAGTCGGAGTCTTCTTCACTTTTGTAACCAAGGCAGTGCAGTTTCGTCGCTTGCCGGACATGATCCGGCAGCTCAAAGACAGTGAATCTGGCGATGGTGGCCTCTCCTCATTCCAGACTTTGGCTTTGACCTTGTCTTCCCGCGTTGGCGTCGGCAGTATCGCCGGTGTTGCAACCGCCATCGCTATGGGTGGTCCGGGCTCCATCATGTGGATGGCAGTCACCGGACTTCTTGGCTCTACCTGTGCCTATGCCGAAGCAGTGCTGGCGCAGCTCTACAAGCGCCGCGTGCATGGCGAAGACCGCGGCGGCATGCCGTACTACATCAAGTACCGCCTCAAGGCTCCGTGGCTCGCATTCAACGTTGCTCTCACCGCGATGATTGGCTACGGCTTCGTCTTCCCAGGCGTGCAATCCAACAACATTGCCTCGTCTGCACAACAGGCTTTCGGCATTGAGCCATGGGTAACGGGTCTAATCATCACCAGCCTGCTGGGCGTGGTTGTTGTCGGCGGTACCAAGCGCGTAGTTCAGGTTGCTCAGACCGTCGTTCCATTCATGGCAGTTGGCTACCTGCTCACCGCTTTGCTGCTCATCATTTTGAACATCGACAAGCTGCCCGATGCGATCATGCTGATTGTTAGCTCCGGCATGGGGCGGGACCACGTCTTCGGCGGCATTGTTGGTTACGCCGTCGCATGGGGCGTGCGTCGTGCGGTCTTTGCCTCTGCCACTGGCTTCGGTGAAGGTACCTTCGCTGTGGCGGCCGCGGATGCATCGCATCCTGGCAAGCAGGGCGTTATCCAGGCCTTTTCCATCTACATTGATCTGTTGCTCATCTGCATGGCTACCGGCATCATGGTGGTTCTCACCGACAGTTACCACGTCAAAGACGGGGCTGGAGAAATGATTGTGGACCATGTACCTGTTGCAATCGCGGGACCAAACTTTGTGCAGCACGCTATTGATTCCTCACTGCCTGGCTGGGGCAGTATTGCCGTGGCTATCGCGATTTTGCTCTTCGCGTTTACCTCCCAGGTGTTCTTCTTCTATGTGGCAATCACCAACTTGGTCTTCCTGCTCGGTGAAAAGCGCAGCATCTTCATGGAAAACGTTGTGAAGGTCGGCGCACTGGCTATTTCCTTCATTGGTTCTGTTATCTCCGCGGACGCCATGTGGGCGGCTGGCGATATCGGCTATGGCCTTCTGGCCTGGCTGAATATGGCAGCGGTACTGCTGTTGACGCCGAAAGTCTGGAAGATTATCAATGACTATGACCGTCAACGCAAGGCTGGACTGGATCCGACCTTTGACCCGAAGGCCCTGGGCATTGAAGGTGCTGAATGGTGGGAGACTGTTTTCGCTGAGCGTCAGGCTAAGAAGGCTGTTGCTGCTGTGGAGAAAGAGGCCCGAGAAAAGCGGATGAGGATGAATCTGAAGATTCCAACATCTTTGCGCGTGAAGAGGTAAGGCGCTCGAACTGAACTCATCGCGCGGATTCAAGGACAGGAGACAGGCATGGTGTTCGCTATAGTTGGCACCATGCCTCTTTCGAAACTTCAAGCCACTGCCCGGGTCGGCGATCAAGCTTATGACGCCTTGCATAACGCGATTGTGACGGGGGAGTACGAGGCGGGTCGACGTCTTCAGATTCGAGATCTAGCTGCCGACCTGGGTATTAGCGTGATGCCTGTGCGTGAAGCCATCAAACGGCTTGAAGAGGTCGGGCTGGTTGAGACGCAGCCTTACCGCGGCGCCGTGGTCAAAGAACTTTCGCGTGATGAGCTTTTGCAGATTTACGCCGTGCGTGGACTACTTGAAGTCGAAGCGGCCCGCCTGGGCGCGCTAAACCTTGAAGCATCCGAGATTGCACACTTAAAGCAGCTCAATGACAAGCTGCGTGATGCCATAAAGCGCAATGACGTTATTGAGTATCTCAATCTAGATGAAGAGATGCTGACCATTGTGTATGCGGCATCAGGAAATGTCGTGCTTATGGATCACATCCGTTCGCTGTGGGACCGCTGCCGCTTTTTCAAGATTATGGGTGCGCGCGGTGAGCTGTCGGAAGATATCATCGCCAAGCTCTTGGAATATCAACCCGCGCTCATTGAAGCGGTGGAGGCAGGCGACTCTGCGGCTGCGGCGCAAGTTACCCAAGCGTCCATCGAATCGGCGATGCAGCGAATTACCGTCGCTTTGTCGCACTAAAACTCAAGAATTCTTCCCCTGGTGTATTCCGATACCGGGGGATTTTTCTATGCTGTTTCAATTTCTTCAGCCTGCTTTAGAGTCTTGAACTGCGTGAAAGCGTCAAGGATGTGAATATTCAAAATACTTTTGACAAACCACTTGTGTGATTTGTCATCACAGATTGTCGTGTCCTGCAAGACAGTTAGGAATTCGAGTGATGACACTCATCAGCAGTGGCATTGAACTTTAAAAGAATTGCTGTCGAATACTTGAAGCTCGTGGCACTAGACGCACACACATCAAAACCACGAACTTTTCGGAAATCAAAGAGTAAGGAGCCATCCCATGAAGGATGCAATCATTATCGGTGGAGGATTAGCAGGTCTTTCCGCAGCATGGCGCTTGCGCCATTGGGATACCGCCATCTTGGAATCAAGCGAGCGCATTGGCGGTCGCGTCCGCTCTGAAAAGCGCGGCGCATACTTCCTGAACTGGGGAGGTCACGTCTTTGGTGGTCCCGGAACATCCACCGATGTCCTACTATCAGAAACCGGTACCGGCTCCGTTGACGTTCCAGGCACGTTGGCAGGCACCCACATGAACGGCAAGGTGTTGCTCAAGGGCCCACTGCAGACCTACCCATTCCGCATCCCAATGAAGATGAGCGACCGTGCGGCAATGATCACAGCCGGCATGAAAGTCAGCAAGGATGTATTCCGCTACGCATCGGTTGTTCGCCGCCGCCCGAATGAAACAGGGGAGCAGCGCCAGCAGCGCATCTACGATTTCGAGAATGATCGCTCTTTCGCGGACTACTTCGGCAACATCGGTCCAGAAGCTGAAGCCTTGTTCACCCCAACAGTGACCCGCTCTGCTGGTGACCCGGATGAGATTTCTGCAGGCGCAGGCATCGGCTACTTCAGCTTGGTGTGGAACATCGGCTAGGGCCTGTCCAAGTCTATTTTGGGTGGCCCATCCACCTTGACTGAAACCATCGCCGCGGCACTTCGTGACCGCATTGAAACCGGTGCGCAGGTCCAAGAAGTCACTCAACACAAAGATCACGTTGTAGTGCGATACATCCAAGACGGTGTGGAAAAAGAGGAAACCGCACGCACCGCGATTATGGCAACGCCTGCAACTATCAGTCACAAGATTGGTGTGGACTTGCGTCCAGAGCTGCGCGCAGCTCTGGGCCAGGTCAAGTACGGTTCGTATGTTGCCGGTGCATTCTTGACCAATGAAACCTCATCACAGGTCTGGGATAGTGCCTATGGCATTGCAACTCCGAAGCGTTCCATGGCAGTGACCTTGAACTTGGGCAACATCGTTCGCGGTTCAGAGACCAGCCGCCAAAAGGGTGGAAGCATCATGTGCTTCTCCCCAGCAACCTTGGCCAATAACTTGCTGCCGCTCAGCGATGAAGAAATCACCGACATCTACGTCAGGGACCTGTCTGAAGTCCTGCCGGGTTTTGAATACATCATCGAAGAATCCCACATTCAGCGTTGGGAACTAGGCGCACCGTACTGCTTCCCAGGCCGTGCAAAGCTACAGGAAACGTTGATGAAGCCAGAAGAGCGAGTCTTCCTCGCCGGTGACTACCTCGGCTCCCTCTATACCGAAACTGCAATTACCTCGGCATTTACTGCCGCCGAGCGCGCGGCCAGCCTGTTGGCTCGCGAAAACCAGCCACGCAACACCACCGTGGCGGCAGCACCAGCCACATCCGCACCAGCTAGTGCCGCACCAAGCAACTCTGCAGCTTAATCACAACTTTCAAGGAGAAGGAGAATCATGACCAAAAAAGTAGAACTGCGCGGCGTACTGACCGCACTGTCCACCCCATTCGCAGACAACCAGGACGTTGCCGTTGACCTGCTGAAGAAGGTTGTTGACCGCTCCATCAACGGTGGCATCAACGGCGTTGTGGTTGGTGGATCGACCGGCGAATTTGCATCGCTGAGCAGCGAAGAGCGCATTGAACTGGTGGATACCGTGGTATCTCACACCGCTGGGCGCGTTCCTGTCATCGCGCAAACCGGTGCAACCACCACCCGCGAAGCAATCCGTTTGTCCAAGAAGGCACAAGACTCTGGCGCGGATGTTCTCATGCTGGTCACCCCTTACTACGAGCCATTGAGCTTGGATGAGACCACCAACTACATTCGCACTGTTGCGGATGCCGTTGAGCTGCCAGTCATGCTCTACAACATTCCGGGAGCCACCGGCGTGAACTTGGACGCAGACTCTGCAGGTTCCCTCGCGCGTGAATTCGACAACATTCACTACATCAAGGACTCTTCTGCCAACTGGGAGCAAGCGCTGCAGCTCATCCACCACCACTCGGATGCATTGGATACCATCATCGGTTGGGACAGCTACATCTACAGCGCGCTGGTCGAAGGCGCAGCCGGTGTCATGGCTGGCGCTGCCAATGTCATCCCAGAAGAAATCGTTGCTGTGGTCAAGCTGATTCAGGAAGGTCAGCTCGCAGAGGGGCTGAGCGCCTGGAACAAGGTCTACCCAGTTATTGATGCCATGATTTCTGAGCCATTCATCGCAGCTGTAAAGAAGGGCCTTGACCTGCAGGGCTTCCCCATCGGTCTGCCACGCGCACCGATGGCGGATATCTCCGAGGAAGCAACCGCACGCGTTGAAAAGGCACTGAAGAACCTTCACGCATACGCGCAGTAACTCGAACTCAACGAGTACTAATTAAAGCGTAACTGGAAAGCCCCTTTCCCCATGGCAGTTCGCAATGAACCGATGCCGTTCGGAAACGGGGCTTTCTTTGCGCTGGGTTAAGAAGCGGAGATATCCGTTTCGGTGTTGATTCCCTTGTTCAGTGATCGCTTCACAATGCACAGGCGTTCAATCTTCTTGGCGGCAGCCTTGATGATTTTCTCGCGCTCGGCATCATCCAATCCTTCGGTCTTAATCTGAAATTCGAAGAGCATATCGGTGATGAAGTTGTCGGCTTCGGTGGATTTAACGGATGCCTTGGCATCAAAATCGGCTCCCAGCATGTGTGATAGTTGCGCATCCGCAGAAAGGGAAGCGCAACCAAGCAGTGCTGCCTGCAAGAGCTCACCAGGGGAGAAGGCACCTGGGGTGCCATGAGGGGAAACCTTCAAAGAGGTGCCGTCCTGGTTTGTGACGGTGTATTCATTCTGATTCGTACGCGTTGCTTTCATAGCCATAAAGCCAGGCTAACAGAGCTCCTGCATTGTGGGGTGTGACCTGCGAAGTTGAATGTAGATCGGGTACTATTTGCAGATTATGTCTGACACTTTAGCTCCCTGCCCAGAATGCAGCAGTGAATTTACTTATGAAAACGCAGGCTTCCTAGTCTGCCCAATGTGCGCCCATGAATGGGTCGACGGTGAGGCTGGGGACGATGATGCGGCTGCTGCCGATGCAAGCGTCATCAAAGACTCAGTAGGAAATGTCCTCATTGACGGCGACTCCGTCAGCATCGTGAAAAGCCTCAAAGTTAAGGGCTCCAGCGCCATCAAGATTGGCACCAAAGTGAGCGGCATCCGAATTCTAGAAACCCCTGTTGATGGCCACGATATTGAAGCCAAGGTCCCTGGATTTGGGCAGATGCGCCTCAAGTCCAGCGTGGTGAAGAAGTCGTAGTTAAAACATCGACAAGCAATGCTCAAGCCTTGTGCTGGCGCGGCCATGGGAGCTCCAAGTAGCTCTCTAGGCTCTTATTGTGCTTGAGCATAAGACGCGCGAAGTCCTCAATATCTTTCGCGTCCCAATCCTTGTAAATCTTGCCCAAATCCTCGCGGCGCGCGCTGAGCTCGCGGCCCAAAGTGTCCATGCCGTTGGCGGTGGGGCGGTGCAGCTTGGCAGGATTCTCGGGGTCTTCGATTGTTGCAATCAGATCATTGGCAATTGCAGCTTTAAGCTGTCGATGCACCGTAGAAACATTCAAGCCAAAAGCCTCAGCGAGCTCATTGACCGTCATTGGGCCCTGGGCATCGAGGCGGGAGAGCAAAATCAGCGCGCTGCGATCCATGATGGTCTCGCGCTTAATCGCCGGTAAGTTCTGCGCGGCGTAGCGGGTCAGCAAAATGACCTCATAAGCAATCTGATCAAACACTTCCTGCTCAGACCCCGTTGGAGCCGTAGCTTTGTCTGAATCTTGTTGATTGTTGGCTTCTGGCGGTACTGCTGACATTGCTTAAACTCGCTCCCTAAAACGTGCTTGTGGGCTTAAGTAAAACTTATCCTAACAGGCCAGTTGCATGATGCAATAAAGGGGTATACCTTAATTGAGCATGCATTTTGCACGATGCAATAAATTTTGAGCAAGGAGAGACATGCATACAACTGAAGAGGCTACACTTTTTACACCAACTTTCGTGATGGGCTGGGTTGCCAACTTGCTGCAATTTCTGGTGTTTTACTTCCTGATTACCACCATGGCGCTGTATGCCATCAGGGATTTTAGTGCTTCGGAAACCGAAGCTGGCTTTGCCGCGAGTTCCATTGTTATTGGTGCAATCTTCTCCCGTTTTGTCTCGGGCTATATTATTGACCGCTTCGGACGCCGCAAGATTGTGTTGATCTCTGTCATCGCCACAACCATTGCATGTGCACTGTATATCCCTATTGATTCCTTGCCATTTCTGTATGCCAACCGCTTCTTCCACGGCATTGCTTATGCTTTCTCCGTCACGGCGATCATGGCGATGGTGCAGGAACTTATTCCTTCCGCACGCCGCTCTGAGGGCACCGGCTACCTAGCGCTGGGAACAACCGTCTCTGCCGCATTGGGCCCAGCCCTGGCCCTGTTTGTTCTTGGCACATTTGATTACCAGATGCTGTTTGTGGTTGTCCTCGGCATTTCCATCATCTCTCTCATCGCGTCTGTCGTCATGTACTTCCGTACCTCTGAGGCAGAAGCAGAACTTGATGAAAATGGTCAGGGCCCAGCTCCGGCGAAGTTCAGCTTCAAGTCCATTGTAAATCCTAAGATTGTGCCTATCGGCATTTTTATTTTGCTGGTGGGCTTTGCCTACTCTGGCGTTATCGCGCATATCAACGCCTTTGCCGAAGAACGTAATGTTGTCGCTGGCGCTGGCCTGTTCTTCATCGCTTACGCGATTTCCATGTTTGTCATGCGCTCCTTCCTGGGCAAACTGCAAGACCACCGCGGTGACAACGTGGTCATTTACTTCGGCTTGTTCTTCTTTGTCGTCTCTTTCGTAGTGCTGTCTCTAGCTACCGCGAACTGGCACGTTGTTGTTGCAGGTCTTCTTGCAGGTTTGGGCTACGGCACCTTGATGCCTGCCGTTCAAGCCATCGCAGTCGGCGTGGTGGACAAGAGCGAATTCGGCTCCGCATTCTCCACCCTCTTCCTCTTCGTGGACATTGGATTTGGCTTCGGCCCAATCATCCTCGGAGCACTGAGCGAGTACATCGGCTTTGGCGCAATGTATGCCGTGCTTGCCGCCGTTGGCGTGTTCGCCGGAATCTTCTACCTGTGCACCCACGCACGCTCCGAGCGTGCCAAGAACGGTGTTGTTGAAAACGTTGAAAGCATGGCGCTTGTGAGCTAAGTAGTACTGCTCTTGCAGCAAACCTTGACAGGCTGCGCAATGAATCTGGACTTCAGTGCGCAGCCTCTTTGTATCTAAGGCGCATAAAAGACGTATAAACGGGCTCTATTTATGCTCAAATATTGAAGCATTTTTGTGCTCAATTTTGCGTGATTGACCTGCGTGGATTGGTTTCGGCTTATGCGAAAAGAAAATATCTGCTGCCTTAATTGCTTGGCCAAAGTGGCCACCGTGATTCTTAGTTCTTTGCTTCGAATCTCATCGACGAAACGACACGCGAAGTCCCCGGCACCAGGACTTCTGACACGGCACGCTCGAGCAACACCATCGCTGATTGTCAGGAGACTCCATGGATTCAACCACCCATGTCCAAACAAAGCCCAAATCATCGCCAGGCTGGATGATTACCATCGCGGCGGCCGCAGCATTCTTGGCCACCTTCAATGAAACCTTCCTCAACGTCGCCTTGCGCCAATCATGAATGATTTCGGCGTCGACGTTAACACCGTGCAGTGGCTGACCACTGGCTACCTTTTGGTTGCTGCTGTATTCGTTCCGGTAGCCAACGTGCTGTACCGCCGGTTCCCAACCAAGTCACTGTTTATCACCGTTACCGCCATCATGGTTGTGGGCTCTATTATCGGTGCTCTTGCACCAAACTTTGCCACCTTGCTCATCGGCCGTTTGCTGCAGGCAATCGGAACCGGTCTGCTGACCCCAATTGGCATGAACATCACCCTGGCTGTTTCACCACGTGAAAAGCTCGGCATGAACATGGGCATCATGGCTGCTATGACCACGCTCGGCCCATCACTGGCCATCGTGCTGTCTGGTGCAATGCTTACCATCGCGCCATGGCGCACCCTGATGTGGGTATTCGCCGTGCTGGTAGTCCTCGTGCTGATTGCTGGTGCAATCATTCTCTACACCGTAGTGGAACTCGGCCGCCCAGTCCTGGACGTTGCTTCCTTCCTGCTCATCGCAGTCGCACTGATCGGCATTCTCTATGGCGTATCCGCTGTATTCGGCGGCAACATCCTGGTCTCCGGTGGTGCCATCATCGTTGGTCTGCTCTTCCTGTGGGCATTCATTATGCGCCAAAACCGCATTGAAAACCCACTGATCGATCTTCGCCCATTCAGTCTGCAGCGTTTAACCGCGGCGTCGCCATGACCATGCTCGGTCTGCTGTTTGTCTTCGCAATGAACGTCATCATCCCACTCTTCCTGCAGGCAGCACGCGGCACCGCACCATTGGCAGCATCCCTGACCCTGGCACCAGGTATCTTGTTGACTGTTGTTCTTGGCCCAATCGCAGGTCGCTGGTTCGACCGCTTCGGAGGCCGTGTCTCCATCCCTCTGGGCTTCATCGCCATGGCAGTATTCGTTGGACCCGTTGGTCTTGCGGCTGGTCAGACCTCACTGGTTATCTTCGGTGCGCATTATGTTCCAGCAGTTCTGGCGACCGCTTTCGTTATCGGCCCTGCACAGACCTTCGCGCTGTCTAGCCTGGACCAGGAATCCAGGCCACACGGTGTCACGGTTGTTTCCACCAGCTTCCAGATCGCTGGCGGCGTCGGCACCTCGCTGGCAGCAGGCATCTACGGCATGGTCAGCCAGGCACAGATGACCTCCGGCAACAATGAAGTTGATTCCCTCATCACTGGCTTCCGCGCCGCGGTCGCATTGGTCATTGTTACCTCCCTTATCGGTGTCTACCTTGCTATCCGTGCGTACTCTGCGCGTAAGCCTCAGGCCGCACAGCCAGAGGCACCACAGGTTGAATCCACCGGCACCGTTGCAGGTTTGATGAAGACCGATGTCTACAGCATCAAGTCTGAGAGCACCGTGCTGGAGGCACTGTACAAGTTCACTTCCTTGGGCATTTCCGGCGCGCCTATTGTGGACCAAGACAACCGCCTGGTTGGTTTCATCTCAGATGGCGATATTCTGCGCTACCTGTCCGCCGCGCACCCAAGCTCCGCCAACATCTACTCCTTCGCCATCGGCGCGGACAAGGATTTGGAGCAGGCAATGCAGGAGCTTGGACAGCTCAACGTCATGCGTCTTGCCACCAAGGACGTTATTTCCCTGCCTCACACCGCAACAGTTGCGGATGCAGTCGCAGCGCTTTCCGATGCCAACCTGAAGAAAGCCCCAGTCACCAACGACCAGGGCCACATGGTTGGAATCGTGAGCCGCTCCGCTATCAACCGCTTGGCAATCTCTAGCTACCTAGAGGCTAAGCACGAAGAGAAGCTGACTGTTTAATAACCCGGGGTAGCGCCCAGATCATGACCACCATGATGAGGAGCTCTACCAAGGTTTGCGTCACAACCACTAGCGGCGCTAGCGCGAACTGCGCTGGCAACGCCAAAACCAGCGGCAAAATGACCAGCGAATTTCTGGTTACTCCGCTAAAAATCATCGCGCGCTGTGCTGGAACATCCAGCCCCGCTGCGCGTGATACCACCGCACCAATAACCGCCATGCTGGCCGCAAAAGCCACATAGAGCGGAATCAAGCCTACGAGCTTGGAAATTTGGTGCGAGACTCCTGAAATCTGCGATGCCACGACGATGGCAAACGTGGCTATCATCAACGGCACCATCGCAGCGGAGACCATAGCCTCAAGCTTTCTTCCCCACGCTGTCCGTGCGGCCACGAATTGTGTGAGTCCCGCAGCAAGTAGTGGAAGAACAATAAGAAGTACAAAAGCTTCTACAAAAGGTGCGAAATCGACTGAACGTACAAAGTCCGTTCCGATAAACAGCCATAAATACAGCGGCAAGGCCACCATTTGCCCGAGCATAAGCAGGGGAGTAGCAGAGAGCAATCGCTCACTGGCACCGCCAGCAAGATGCGAAAAGATAATGACATAGTCAATGCACGGCGCCAGAAGCACAAAGAGCACGCCGACGAGTAGGACGTGGTCCGCCGCGATAAAGCGAGTCAATCCCCACACCACCAGCGGAACCAAGACGAAATTCAGTGCGAAAAGTACACCCAGAAACCTCAAGTCTCTAAGGCCCTGGCCGATTCTGTTTAAAGGCACCGCCAAGAACGCGGCATAAAGCAGCAGCCCCAAGACCGGGTTAATGGCCACTTCAAGCGCCGGTGCAGCCGCGGGCATTCCCAGTCCCACTACCGCGCCACACGCCAATGCGGCCAAGTACAGCCAAATCTGGTGCTTTTCCAGCCACGCAATCATGATTATCCCCTTCGCTTCTCGTGGGGAGTATACGGATAACACCCTGAACGAAATTCTTCTGTATTCGGCTACGCGCCACCAAAAGTCCGTCATTTTGTTCAACACTTCAAAATCGACAATTCACCCGCCCGTATAGGGGGAGCGCTTCGGGGCCCTACCCCTTGATTGAGGTAGTTAGCGAAGTTCGCGCCAAAAGGTTGATGGAAACTTTCTAAATGCGAACTAGGCTGCTGCGAAGATTGAGAAAAACCCGGTATCGAACACTTTTGGTAACGAATGTTTGCTAACTAATATGTTCAGAGCTCAATGCTTTTGTCGTTAAAGTGTTGAATATTGGATATGTGATGTGTAATTCATGGCCGCTGCACATGTGGCCCTTGCTTTGTTTTTAATAGTTTGGCTCGCTCTATTCTTCCCAATGATTAATGTGTATAGTTTTGATTGAAAAAGTTCCTACATGAGGGTGTGGAGCCCTGTCTCAATAAAGTTATGTATCCGTTATTGGACTTTAAAGGTCTAGTTTAATCTTGACGTCGACGCGGTCTGAATTTCTTAAGAAAGTGCCGTCTGCCTGCTGTAATACATTCGTTATACTCGCGAAAGACTGGCCTGTTTCGATACGGTGGAACAAATGAAACACGAATATGAAGGCAACGACTTGGAGGTAGACATGTTAGCTTCTGCATCACTGGGTGAGCTTCTGCAAGAGGAGTTTTTGGACCGTTTCGGCATGAATGTTCACCATTTGGCGCTTGCAATCAACATGCCTGTTGAACAACTTGAAGAAGCAATGTCCGGAAACAATCGTTTGTGCGCTGAACTCGCCCTGCGACTCAGCCGGTACTTCGGTACCTCGGCTCATTTCTGGATGAGCATTGATGCACACCACTCGCTTGAGATAGCGCGCCAGCAACTGGGCGACAGCCTCTTTGATATTCAACCGCATGGTCGTTCCATCTTTGATGGTGGCGAGAATTTAGCAGTAGTGAAGAAATAGTCTTCTTTAGGCAAGGTGCGCACCGCGTCACCCTTCCTAGAAAACGCAAAAACCTCTTGGTGAACAAATTTTGTTCGTCCCAAGAGGATTTATTTCTGCGTGGCGTAGAGCTACTGTCTAGGTTTCGAAGCCTAGGATTCACAGGCCAGGTATTAACGCAAAGGCACAACCGTGATGTCTTCAGGGAGTGTCTCAACTGACTCACCCTGGGTGGCTGCGGACTGCTGTTGTAGCTCGGTGTTTGGAGCCTCCGATACCTCGATGACATCCTGGTTTCCGCGCGCGGATTCATCCATCTGCGGCGCCATCCGCAGCATCGTGTTGGTTTGCGGCGTCACGCCGAAGAACTTATCCAAGCCCTTAACGTTGAACTGCGTGGAGTTATAGCGGGAGTCATCGCTGGTCTTCCACTGGGAAACTACCAAGTCCATGTGGCCCAGTGTGGAGCCTGGAACAATGTAGGCGCCATAGAGCTGTGAGAAGTTATTTTCGTCCTGGGTCTGGTTCCAGGGACCGGACACCACGACATCGGCAGGTTTAATCGCATTCCAATCGGTGTCGATTTCTCTAGAGATTCGCATCTCAATTGCCATGCGCTGCTCATTAAACATCGCCAAGACCCAGTGGCCCTCGATGTAGCGCAGGTTTAGCTCACCCGCGCGCACATCGGTGGACAAGATTGGCTTGCCAATCTTTCCCGTCCACTGACCAGTATCCGGCTGGAAATACTCCCACTTGCCATAATTTGCGATGTCTTCTGGCTTAAAGCGCTGCAAGTAGACATCATCTTTGCGCTGGAACTGCGTCGAAGCTTGATAAATGTATCCGTCCGGTCCTTCTGCCCAGGAAATCAGGTTGGTCATCCCAGAGTTGAAGCCTGGCTTGGCAGTTCCAATTCGGTCCCAGTTCTGGCCATTGTCCGTCGAACGCCAAATATGAGTCTGCAGCACGTTGCCAATCCCACGCACACGCATTCCCTGCATGTACAAAGTGCCATCAATGTTGATGATGTCCGACGGAATAACCGTCAAGATGCCGTCTTCGGGGATATCCACCAGCTCTTGTGCGATATCGCCTTCATTGAGCGGGCGCAAAATCTTGATGCGGCCATTTTGCTTCACGCCCACAACACCAGGGATACGGATCCAGTCACCATTGCCCAGCTTGTTGCCGCGCCAAGAATCACCGAAGATGATGGCAATCTCCTCGCCCTCACCAAATTGCGCCATAACGCCCAAGTCGCCGACCAACAGGCCGATTTCTTCCGAAAGCTCGGGCCCCAGCAGATCCCCAATCAAGGTGGTATCAATGCCGGGGGAGACTTCCTGAGCGTGGCCATTTCCGCCACCGCCATTGTTTCCGGAACTACTCGAAGATCCAGAGGAGCTTCCAGAAAACAGAGAAGACATCGAGCTTTGGGCGGTTGCCACCGGCGCAAGCGTCGCGCTCAGCGCAACAACCGCCGCCGTGGCAAGAATTGGACTGAGGGACTTTTTGCTCATTTAAAACTCCGGTCTATTCGGCGCTAAACAAATTCCACAGTACAAACTATCAGCCCAATTAACGCTGCGTAAGGTTTAGTTCCCCTAGGGTAGAGACATGGTCCGCACAATCCTTGTCACAGCTTTTGATGCTTTCGGCGGCGAAGACATCAATCCTTCGCTCGAAATCGCGCGCCGCCTGCCCCACAATATTGGCGATACGCACATCATTACGTCCGAGATTCCCACCGAGTTTGCGCTGGCAGCAAAGGTGGCGCGGCAGAACATCGACAAGCATATGCCCGACGCCGTTGTCTGCCTCGGCCAAGCCGGCGGTCGCCACGCGATTACGCCCGAGCGCGTCGCGATTAACCTCATCGACGCACCAATCGCGGACAACGCGGGAGCGTTGCTTGTAGATGCCCCCATTAATCCCGCCGGGCCCACCGCCTACTTTGCCACGCTGCCGGTGAAATCCATGGTGCAAGCCATCCGTGCACACAACATTCCGGCGGAGCTTTCCACCACCGCCGGCACGTTTGTCTGTAATTTCCTGATGTATTCGGTGCTGGATTATCTCGCGTCCTCTGACTTAGATATTCTCGCTGGATTTATCCATGTTCCTTATATACCGGAGCAACACCAGCAACCTGCCGTGCCTCTCGATGACCTGGTTGCCGGCATCACCGCCGCGCTTGGAGCCCTCATCGCGGACGAACCTGACGAACCTACGGGCGATTCGCTGCTTGGCAATCTGCATTAGGCGCTAGTGTGCTTCGGGCTCCGTGGCATTCCACACCGCAGCCCACTTGGCGCCCAGCGAATCGATATTCTCGTGCGCATTAATGCCGCTGGGCTGCGGAACTACCCACAACTGCACATCGCGCGGCCACCCGGCTGGAACCTCCACCAGCGCCGGATCCTGCAAACCCAACTTCGCCTTGCGCAGACCAAACGCATCCCGATAAGCCGTAATTCCCGTAACCGCCACCGCTTCCGGGCGCAGCCGGGAAACCATCTTCACGATCCGAGCCGCACCCTCACGTAGCTGCTCCTTCGTGAGCTCACTCGCCCGCGCGGTGGCCAGCTCTGACACAAAATTGGTCAGCCCAATACGCTTGTCCGCAAACTCTTGAAGGGCGGAGTCGGGAAGACCCGCGGAGGCATCGACAAGCTGGCTCATAATTCCGCCACGCTGCAGCGATGGCCAAAACCTATTTGCTGGATGCGCAAACGGCGCATTGACCGCCGCCGTCCACGGACTTGGATTTACCCCCACAATCAGCATGCGCAAACGCTGCGTCTCATCCGCTGCCGGAACGATGTCATCCACCGGTGCCAGGCGAAACTGCTCCAAATCTTGCTTGCTCGGCTTGACACCATTCATGGGCGAGGGACGACGCTGCGCAAACTTCATACCCGCCATTGTGCACCCAACTACCGCGCGTGCCAAACATCAATGCCATCTTTACCAACTTGTAATTGCAGTTCTGTACAGGCGCTTTGCTGCTTTTCGATGCGCAAACCGGCAAACATTTCGGCACAAGCCAAAGAATTTGCTTAGCCTGGATTCTAGCGCTCCGATGATAGGAATTAATGCCCTAGCAGGGTCGATGGGGAGTGCAACAGCGAAAGAAGAAACAATCTACCTCACATCGAGGAAAGGATAGTCTTTTCAATGTCTAAGAATGTTCAAGACCTGCTCTCCGCAACCGCATACGACAACAACGGCGACAAGCTTGGCGATGTCAACGAAGTCTTCGTCGACGACGACTCCGGCCAGCCAACCTTCGTGGACGTCAACCACGGCCTTTTCGGCATGGGCAACTCGCTTGTGCCACTGCGTGGCCATTCCATCGACGGCAACAATCTGACCCTTGCCTTCCCCAAGGACCGCATTAAAGACGCCCCCGATTTCGATACTGACAAGCCACTAACCCCAGACCAGCAGACCGAAATCTACGATCACTACGGCATTTCCGGCGCCTCCCACGTGGAGGGCTACACCGGCGGCGAGCGCCCAGGAACCACCACCGACACTGATACTTATAGTCACGGTGACGCTGGTGCCACTGACACTGATGCGGGCGCGGGTGTTGCCGGCGCAGGTGCTGCTGGTGCGGGCGTGGCAGGAGCCGGTGTTGCTGGCGCTGCCGCCAACAATCCAGATTTCTCATCCGATAATGAGCGCCCACATCCAGACTTCTCCGATAATGTTCGCGAGTACGATGCCGGTGCTTCCTCCACCCACACCACCGACATCCCTGGCAACACTGCCGCCGAGACCGCAGCGGTAGGTTCCACCGAGGTCACCGAAAACGCGGGCACAACCGACACTTCAGAAGTGGCCAGCACACAGTCCGGCGTCCCCGCTGGCGAGACCCGCCTGCGCAAGTACGTTGTTACTGAGACTTAGACTGTTGAAGTACCAGTAACCCACGAAGAAATCCGCGTCGAGCAGGTTCCAAATTCCGAAGAAGCCGACCTCCAAGCAAACACTGGTGGGGTCGACGACGACGGCGTCGAAGGCCTTAACCAGAAGTAGCCGCCCGACGAGGAAGCGCCCGCGCTTCTAAAAGCTTTTCTGTAGTGCTCCGTGTTCTCACGGGGCACTTTCCTTTTTTCTTTTTGCTTTTCAACGCTTTCCTTGACATACAGATCCCTCACTCCAAGCTGCGCCCGCGGTCACCGCATACCTCCTTGAAATGGCCGCGTCCCCTTCGCGCTCACCGAAGTCCTGCGCCTGGCGAGTTGGCTTTCCCCGGTGAGCGCGAAGCGCACATCGGGCGGGACGAGGCGCGGGAAGGGGCAGCGGAGAAGGTAGCAAAAAGCGGCCCGCACCGAGAAAATCAGGTGCGGGCCGCGGAAGTACGGGTCAGTAAGCGTTAAGCCTTGACCTCAGCGTCTTCCTTCTTGTGGGAAGGGGAGACGGCTGCTTCGATGCCTTTGGCGCCAGCGTCCCAAACATCCTGGTCCAGGATCTTTGCGCGCTTAGCCACGATGGTCGCAGCCAGGGACTGGCCGGTGACGTTGACTGCGGTGCGGCCCATGTCGATGATTGGCTCGACGGCGAGCAGCAGGCCAACGCCAGCCAGTGGCAGACCCAGGGTGGACAGGGTCAGGGTCAGCATGACGGTTGCGCCGGTGGTGCCTGCGGTTGCGGCGGAGCCGATGACGGAGACGAAGATGATCAGCAGGTAGTGGGTCAGCGTCAGGTCGATGTCGTAGAACTGTGCAACGAAGATTGCGGCGATAGCAGGGTAGATGGAGGCACAGCCGTCCATCTTGGTGGTCGCGCCCAGTGGGATGGCAAAGGATGCGTATTCGCCTGGTACGCCCATGGAGCGTTCGGTGACGCGTTGGGTGACTGGCATGACGCCCATGGAGGAGCGGGTAACAAAGCCGAGGGAGAATACTGGCCAGACGCGCTTGTAGAACTCGATGGTGTTGATGCCGTTGAACTTCATTACTGCTGGGTAGACAACTGCGAGTACCAGTGCGAGGCCGACGTAGATGGCGAGCACGAACTTGCCCAAGGAGCCGAGCGCATCCCAGCCGTAGGTTGCAACAGCCTTACCGATGAGCGCGGCGGTACCGATTGGTGCCAGGCGGATGATCCACCACAGGATGACCTGGATGACCTTGAGGAAGGATTCGGTAAAGCGCAGGAATGGGTCGGCAGCTTCGCCGGCCTTAACCGCAGCGATACCGATGGCCAGGGAGATAACCAGTAGCTGCAGGGCAGCAAAAGACAAAGAGACGCCATCGTCGCTTGTCGATGCAGACAGGCCGATAAAGTTATCCGGCACGATTGATTGGATAAACCCAGTCCAGGAACCAACGCGGGATGGATCGGCGGCAGATGATGGATCGACCGTGGAGTTAACACCGGGGCGCATAATAAGCGCGACCGCGATACCCACGAGTACGGACAGGAATGCAGTAATCGCGAACCACACCAGCGTGGATACCGCGAGCGCTGCCGCGTTGGCAACCTTGCGCAGGTTTGCCACGGAAGTGACAACCGCTGCGAAGATCAGCGGCGGAACCATCACGCGCAGCAGCTGCACGTAGGCGTTGCCGACACCGCTAAGCAAGTCCGAGAGCCACTGCAAGCTCATGCCGGATGCGATGAAACCTAAAATCAGACCAATAATCAGGCCGGCGAAGACTTGGGCGCCGAATCCGGTCGCCCACTTGGGCAGGCCGAAGCGCTTGTTATTGGTTGCTTCCGAGCGAGTTGAAGTATCAGACATGCTCAGTACCTTTCGTAAGTTTCTAGACTGCCTTGTTTGATCGAAATAGACAGACCAGTTTATTTGACCGCTTCACTTTAGCTTTAAATTCATAACAACACAACGTCATGTGTTGCACGGAACATTCCAACAGGTGAGAGGGGAGAGGGGGCATCGGCAAGCAAAGTGCAAAACCGCAACCTTTGGCATGATGGACGGGTATGGTACTTGAGCTGCTGAAACCTGAAGAAATCGAACGCGTGCTGGTAGTTGTTGCTCACCCTGATGATGCTGAGTATGGTCTGTCCGTGGCTGTCAACAACTTCACCGCCGCGGGCAAGGAAGTTGGATACTTGTTGCTGACTGCCGGCGAAGCTGGTATTGCGACATGGAGCCAGCAAAGACTAAAACCTTGCGTGCCGATGAACAACGCGCCGCCTGCGTGGAAGTCGGCGTCGAGCATCTGACCATCCTGAATTTTCCCGACGGTGAGATGGAATATGGCCTGGAGGTGCGAAAAGCTGTGGCGAAAGAAATCCGTGAGTTCAAACCTGACACCGTGGCCGTTATCAACTTTGAATTCAGGGCAAGCTGGGGCATCAACCACATTGACCACCGCATCACCGGCGAAGCTGTGGTGGATGCCATCCGCGATGCTGACAATCCCTGGACCCACCGCGACCTGAGCGAGCAACCTTGGAAAGCGGACCGGCTCCTGATTTCGGGGAGTGCCAACCCCACCCACCGCCTGCTGGTGTCTGAGGATGATATCCAAGCCGGCGTGCGCTCCCTAGAGCAGCGCAAGGTCTACCTTGAAGCGCTACCGGACCACCCCAAACCAGCTGATTTCATCCCCGCCATGGTGGAAGGCGAAGGCGCGGAGAAGTACCTGAGCTTGCAGGTTGTCAACATGTAATACGGCCACGTCGGGGCTAGTTTTCCGTGTTACATCTTTCGGACCATATGTGCGTATTTAACGTGTGAAAAATACTTTCATGCGGTACTTTTAGGGCTATGTCAAAGTTGAGTCCGCTGAATTGGCCCGTTGTGCGCCAGATGCAGCGCGGCGACTTGTTTGGCCGGGATAAATCCACCCAATCCTCCAAGTCCCGTGACATGCACGGACGTACTGTTGAGGCCGACAAAGTAGTCCAGTCGGTCTGCCCCTACTGCGCTGTGGGTTGTTCCCAGCGCGTCTATGTCAAAGACGACCGAGTTGTCCATATTGAAGGCGATCCGGACTCCCCAGTATCCCGTGGCCGTTTGTGCCCGAAGGGTGCAGCATCCGAGCAGCTGGTGAACTCAGCGACTCGCCTGACCAAGATTAAATACCGAGCTCCTCACGCCACCGAGTGGGAAGAGCTCGATGTTGAAACCGCAATGGATATGATTGCGGACCGCTTTATTGAGTCCCGCCGCAACCAATGGCAGGACTTTGATGATGAAGGCCGAGTTCTCAACCGCACCATGGGTGTGGCAGGACTGGGCGGCGCGACCTTGGATAATGAGGAAAACTACATTATCAAGAAGCTGTTTACCGCAGCTGGCGCCGTCCAGGTTGAGAACCAGGCCCGCATATGACACTCCGCCACGGTTCCCAGTTTGGGATCCTCGTTTGGCCGCGGTGGCGCAACTCAGCCACTGCAGGATATGGCGAATGCTGACTGCATTCTGATTCAAGGCTCCAACATGGCCGAGTGCCACCCAGTGGGTTTCCAGTGGGTTGTTGAAGCCAAGAAGCGTGGTGCCCGCGTAATCCACGTCGACCCGCGCTACACGCGTACCTCGGCGTTCGCGAACCGTCACGTTGCTATCCGCGGTGGTACCGACGTGGTGCTGCTGGGAGCGTTGATCAAGTACATGATTGACAATGACCTGTACTTCCACGACTACGTGGTTAATTACACGAATGCTTCGTCGATGATTTCTCCGGACTTCCTTGACACCGAAGACCTCGATGGTCTGTTCTCTGGCTACAACCCAGAGACCGGCAAGTACGTGACTGACTCTTGGCAGTATGTGCAAAAGCCAGAAGGTGCATCCTGGAATGTAGAGCGTGATGAAACACTGCAGGACCCGAACACGGTCTTCCAGATTCTCAAGCGCCACTACTCGCGCTACACCCCAGAAGTAGTGGAGGAAACCTGCGGTATTTCCCAGGATGACTTCTACTATCTCGCGGAGTCGATCGCGCAGAATTCCAACCCGGATCGCACCACGGTCTTTGCCTACGCTCTTGGTTTCACTCAGCACACGCTCGGTGCACAGTTCATCCGCACTGCCGCGATTTTGCAGCTGCTGATGGGCAACGTCGGACGTCCGGGCTCGGGCATTATGGCGCTGCGTGGGCACGCATCCATCCAAGGCTCGACCGATATCCCGACGCTGTTTAACAACTTGCCGGGCTACTTGCCGATGCCCCATGCAGACCACACCACCTGGAATGACTTCCTGGATGCAACGGCCAAGGCTGACCAGAAGGGCTTCTGGGGTCTGCGTGAGAATTACGCAGTGTCTTTGATGAAGTCCTACTGGGGCGACAAGGCCACCGAGGACAATGACTGGGGCTGGAATTACATGCCGCGCATCAACGGCGCGCATTCCACCTATGAAACCTTGATGGGCATGCTCGACGGCATTGTCGAAGGCTATATCGTCTTCGGCCAAAACCCAGCTGTCGCGCAGTCCAACGGCGGCATGCAGCGCCGCGGCTTGGCAGCGCTGAAGTGGCTGGTTGTTCGTGACTTCCAGGAGATTGAGACGGCATCGTTCTGGTATGACTCGCCGGAGATTAAGACTGGTGAGCTCAAGGCTGAGGACATCGGCACCGAAGTCTTCCTTCTGCCTGCGGCAACGCACGTGGAAAAGGCTGGTACCTTTACTCAGACTCAGCGCATGCTGCAGTGGCGTTTCCAGGCCACCAATCCGCCAGGAGACGCAAAGTCTGACCTGTGGTTCTTCTACCAGTTGGGCAAGCGTATTCGCGAAAAGCTCGTGGATTCGACCGAACCTCGTGACGCGTCTTTGTTGGCTGTGACATGGGATTATGAAGAAACCGAGCATGGCGAGCCCGATCCCGAAGACGTGCTGCGCGAAATCAACGGTTACTACCTGGACGGGCCAAAGAAGGGCCAGCTGCTGCCTGGCTTTACGGAGATGAAGACAGACGGCTCCACTTCCGGTGGCTGCTGGATTTACTCTGGCGTGTTCAAAGACAATATCAACCAGTCCGCCCGCAAGGTTTCGGGCTCCTCACAAAATGAGGTTGCTCTGGAGTGGGGTTGGGCATGGCCATCGAACCGCCGGATGTTGTACAACCGTGCATCGGCGGCACCTGATGGAACGCCGTGGTCAGAGCGCAAGAAGTACATCTGGTGGGATGCTGAGGCAGGCCGCTGGACGGGCAATGACGTGCCAGACTTCCCGGTCAATCTCGATCCGTCGCATCGTGCGCCGGTCGATGCCACAGGTCCGGCCGCACTCGACGGCACGGATGCCTTCATCATGCAGGCAGATGGTCGTGGTTGGTTGTTCGCACCCAAGGGGCTTTCCGATGGCCCCCTGCCAACCCACTACGAACCGCACGAGTCGCCGGCACGCAATATTTTGTACAGCCAGCAGCAATCGCCAACGCGTCTGACCATCAAGCGCCCGGACAATATGTCTAAGCCGATGGCCGGTGAGCCTGGCTCAGAGGTTTACCCCGTGGTCTTCTCCACTTATCGTTTGACAGAAATGTACACCTCGGGTGCGATGAGTCGACGTCTGCCATACCTGGCGGAGCTGCAGCCAGATCTCTTCGTGGAGGTCGACCCAGTTTTGGCTGAAAAGCGTGGTCTGGAAAATGGCGGTTGGGCAACAATTATTTCGCCTCGCGGTGTGATTGAAGCTCGCGTGCTGGTAACGGAGCGCGTGGAACCAATGACCATCAATGGGGAAGATTTCCACCAAATTGGTTTGCCGTTCCACTATGGTCAATCCAGTTCATCGCCAGTAACTGGCGATGGTGCTAATGACCTGCTTGGTCTGACCTTGGAACCGAATGTGTTCATTCAGAACTCCAAGGTTGGTGCGTGTGAAATCAAGGCGGGCCGTCGCCCACGCGGCAAGGCTCGCTTGGAGATGCTCAAGGAATACCAAAAGCGTGCCGGGCTGACACTGGATACCGGTAATGAGCTCATCGATACCGATGAGCAGCAGCTAGAAGGTACTTCTACGACCGACCTGTTCATTCCGAATAAGGTGGATAAGGAACCGGTGGAGGCATCGGCAAGCGCACCTGGCGTCGCTTTTAAACCGGACCAAGAAGAAGAACTACGCAGAAACCTCGACGGTGACATCCACTCTGAAGGTGGGGAAGAAGGCGCCGCTGACGGATCTGCACACCACGGTTCAGCAATGGGCGAAGTCCCAGATTCTGAATCGGATTAAGGCAAGGAAGGCGAAGACTAATGGCGGCGTCGACGAACCAGCTGACCGAAAGCACTCACGCGCACGGCTATGACGATTATCAACGCATGGCCTTTTTTACCGATACCTCGGTATGCATCGGCTGCAAGGCCTGCGAAGTTGCCTGCAAGGAGTGGAATCGCAACCCGGTGGAAGGCTACAACCTGACCGGCAATTCCTACGACAACACCGGTGCGCTCGGTGCGAATACCTGGCGCCACGTAGCGTTTATTGAGCAGGACAATAAGCGCATCACCAAAGCACGTGAGGAAGGCGCCAAGCTGGTCTCCCTGGGCATGCCGACCATTGGCACTTCGCCTGCCGATGCCTCAGCTCCCTCCGCGCCCGCCGACACCACCCCTCCTGACACCGATACCTTCCGCTGGCTGATGTCTTCCGATGTCTGCAAACACTGCACCAATGCTGGCTGCCTCGATGTCTGCCCAACCGGTGCTTTGTTCCGCACTGAGTTTGGCACCGTCGTAGTTCAAGATGATGTCTGCAACGGCTGCGGCACCTGTGTTGCCGGCTGTCCTTTTGGCGTTATTGAGCGCCGCGAGGACGGCGGCGTGTCTTTGAAGGCCAACCACGTGGAAGCGCAAGAAGTGCCTGAACATGCTGGTATTAACGTGTTCAAGAAGCTTAAGCAGCTGCGCCCGCAAGGCCCCGACCACACTCCCGGTGAAACCATGCCGATCAAGAATCTTGGCGTGGCTCAAAAATGCACCATGTGTTACGACCGCCTGAAAATGGGCGAGCAGCCAGCCTGTTCCAAGACCTGCCCGACTGATTCTATCCAGTTCGGTACCTATGAAAACATGCTGTCTGCCGCGCAAGAGCGCGTGGCGGAGCTGCACCGCCAAGGCCAAACCGAGGCGCGCCTTTATGGCGCCAACGGTGAAGACGGCGTCGGTGGCACTGGCTCCATCTTCTTGCTTCTCGATTCCCCAGAGGTCTATGGCCTTCCACCTGACCCACGCGTTCCCACCGCGGACCTGCCGGCGATGGCGAAGACCTTTGCCAAGGCTGTTGGAGCCATGGGCGTTGCGGTTGCGGCCTCGTTCCTAGTTGGTAGAGGAGGGAAGTAAATGCCAGATTTTGACGAATACCGCCCACCCGGATCTGAACGTCGCTACCGTGGCGGAAAGAAGAAAAAGGGGAACGGACCGCGCAAAAAGCGTGGCGCTGGCGCACAGGACGGCTCGCGCGAAGAGCGCATGGCCATGGACTTTGAGTTCGCCAACTACTACGGCCAGCCCGTGGTTAAGGCTCCACCATGGGAGTGGCCGATTGGCGTGTACTTCTGGCTCGGCGGCATCGGCGGCGGCTCTGCTCTGCTCGCCGCGGGTGCGCAGGCAACCTCGAACAAACCGCTGCTGCGCGCAACGCGTCTGACCTCAATCATGGCTGCTGGTCTCGGCTCCGGATTCCTCATTTTGGACCTCGGCCGTCCTGAGCGTTTCTACAACATGTTCCGCGTGTTCAAGGCTTCGTCGCCGATGAACATGGGCTCGTGGCTGCTGGGCGGATTCTCCGGCGCAGCCGCTGTAGCTGCCGCATCTGAGGCAGCTGAGATGACCAAAAATGTCGTCCCGCTGCCAAACGTTGTCCACCGCGTGCTGCACACAGCTGCTGGTCCCGCCGGCATTGTTTCCGCAGTTCTCGGCGGCCCTTTGGCTGGCTACACCGCAGTTCTGATCGCCGATACCTCCAATCCCACCTGGAACGGCGCCAAGAAACACTTGCCCTACGTATTCGTGGCTTCTGCATCCTTGGCCTCTGGCGGTACCGCCATGATCACTACGCCATTCGAGCACGCCGGCCCTGCCCGCGCGCTCGCCCTGACCGGCGTCGCAGCTGACCTCGCGATGGTCCGCGTCATGGAAGACAACATGGAACCCGAGCACGTCAAGCACCTCAAAGAGGGCAAGCCCGGCAAACTCATGAAGGCTTCTGAATACCTCGCTATCGCCGGCGGCGTCGGCACCGCGCTCGCGTCCGTGACCGAGTCCCGCGCGGTTTCTGTCTTTGCCGGGGGATGCCTTGCCGCAGCTTCGCTGTGCACCCGTCTCGGTGTTCTTGAAGGCGGACTCGAATCCGCCAAAGACCCCGAAGCGACCATCGGCCCGCAAAAGCGTCGCGCCGAAGCGCGCCTGCGCGAATCCGGCCTGACCAATTCAGTGATCACCACAAAGTAGGGCATCGGCAAGCACCTGCTTCTGCCCGCTGTCCCATCCGCCCACTGTCCAGCCCCGCGTCCCCTTCGCGCTCACCAGAGTCCTTCTTCTCCCGAGGGCCCTGCCTCCGGTGAGCGCGAAGGGGACACGGTGCGGAAGGAGCGAGGCGGGCGGGGTAAGAGCAGAGAAAGAAAGCCCCGCGGGATAAACCCGCGAGGCTTGCAGAAGATTGAAAAGGCTAAAAGCAGCGCGCCCGGTGGGGAGCGTGGTGCCAGGGGACTAATTGATGGTGATGTAGGCCCCGGAATCAGGACCGGAAGGTCGGGAGATGGTGCGGCCGATGACTGGATAACCTGGGACTTCGCCGACTACAAGCAGGCCGCCGGAGGTTTGGGCGTCGGCGAGGAAGATCAGGTCCTCCTCGGTAAGGGAAGAGTTGGTGACGTCTAGGTGTTCGCGGACCCAGTCGAGGTTGCGGCGGGAGCCGCCGGGGACGAAGCCATCGGCAAGAGCTTGCTTGGCGCCGGGGATTTCTGGGACGTCGGCGAAGTTGATTTCGGCGTTGATGCCGGATGCGCGGCACATCTTGTACAGGTGGCCGAGCAGCCCGAAGCCGGTGATGTCGGTGGCGGCCTTGTGGCCCGCGGCAACCGCGGCCTTGGAAGCTTCGCGGTTAAGTGTGGTCATGGATTCGACGGCCTCAGCGGAGACTTCGCCGGTGGCCTTGTGCTTGTTGTTAAAAATGCCGACGCCGATGCCCTTGGTCAGCGTCAGGGGAAGGCCGGCTTCCGCGGAATCGTTGCGCATAAGCTTGTCGGGGCTGGCAATTCCGGTAACAGACATGCCGTAAATAGGCTCCGGCGCGGTAATGGAGTGCCCGCCGGTGACAGAAATACCGGCTTCGTTGCACACGTCCATGCCGCCGCGCAGCACATCGCGCAGCACATCGAGGCCGAGCAAATCCACTGGCCAACCAACAAGGTTGATGGCGGTGATGGGGGCGCCGCCCATGGCGTAGACATCGGAAAGCGCATTTGCGGCGGCCACCCGCCCCCAGTCATAGGGGTCGTCGAGCATCGGCGTGAAAAAGTCCGCCGTGGAAATCACTGCGGTGTCGCCGTTGATGCGAATGGCGGAGGCGTCATCACCGTCTTCTAATCCAACAATGACGTTGGGGTCATCGTTGCCAATAAGCCCGGCAATTGCGGACTCAAGCTGACCTGCAGGAATCTTGCATGCGCAGCCGCCGCCGGCCGCGAAAGAGGTAAGTTTTGGTGTCATATTCCCCAACCTACTACTTTGAGTAGTGGAGGCGTACGTGTCCTGGTGGGCGCCCCGGTCTTCAAAACCGGTGAGGCCAAGTAGCTTGGTCTGGCAGGTTCGATTCCTGTCCGTCTCCGCCACCTGCGCAAAGGAGCTTTAATGACTGACCTGCGGCGTTTCATTCCGCGCGCTGATGAGATTTTGGCCTCGCCGGCGGTGGAGGTTGCCCGCCGTTATATGGCGGAGCACATTATTCGCACGCGGATTAATAAAGTTCTTGCCCAGGCACGGGCGGGAGATATCGCACCGCAGGCAGTGATGGATGAGGTCGCAGCAGTGCTCGCCGATGCTACCCCGTATTCACTTCACCGCGTCCTCAACGCCACGGGCGTGATTATTCATACCAATATTGGACGTGCGCCTTTGCCGCCGGAAGCGATTGACGCGCTGGTAGCAGCGGCTGGATATACGGATGTGGAGCTGGATTTAGCCTCGGGTCTGCGGTCAAAGAACCGCGGGCGCGCAGTAATTGAAGCGCTGCTTGCAGCATGCCCGGGGGCAGAAGATGCACTGGTTGTTAACAATGGCGCGGCCGCATTGTTGCTGGCCACCGCCGCGTTGGCGCCGGAGCGGGAAGTCATTATCTCTCGCGGGGAGCTCATTGAGATTGGCGCCGGATTTCGCCTGCCGGAGCTGATTGAGTCCACCTCGGTGCGCTTGAAGGAGATTGGCGCAACCAATCGCACGCACCTGGCGGACTATGAGGACGCTATTAGTGACAAGACTGGTGCGATTTTGAAGGTGCATCCGTCGAACTTCCGGATTGAAGGTTTCACTGCAGCGGTAGGCATTGATCCGTTGCGCCAGCTTGCCGATGCCCACGGAATCTCCCTCATCGTCGACCTCGGCTCCGGGCTCTTGCAACCAGACAAATCAGTGCCGGAGGAACCAGACCTGCAGGCGCAATTGGCCGCTGGCGCGGATATTGTTATCGCATCCGGCGATAAGCTGCTGGGCGGCCCGCAGGCCGGTATCATTCTGGGGACAAAAGAAGCGATTGCAAAGGTGAAGAAGCATCCGTTGGCGCGTGCGGTTCGTATCGATAAGCTGCGGCTCAACGCGCTAGAAGCAAGCATTAACGCGCCCAGCAACGCTGTGCAGGACGCCCTGCACCTGGACTCAGATACGCACCTGGAGCGCACCCGTGCTGTTGCAGCCGCCGTAGGGGGAGACGTGATTGAGCACCCAGGCCGCGTCGGCGGGGGCGGTGCGCCGGAGTACCCGCTGCCAGGTTTTGCTGTGGCACTGGATGAATCCCTGGCTGCGGCATTGCGCGCAGGAACCCCGGCGGTGCTGCCACGCGTGCACCAAGGCCAGTGCCTGGTTGATGTGCGCTGCATTTCGGCGAGCGAGGATGAGACGTTGATTGCGGCCATCCGTGCCGCGCAGGAAAGTCTGGCGGAGTAGATGTACGTATATGCGACCTCTGGCCACGTTGATCACGGTAAATCCACTCTGGTCAATGCGCTGACCACTATGGACCCTGACCGCTGGGCAGAAGAAAAGCGCCGCGGGCTCACCATCGACTTGGGTTTTGCTTGGACCACCCTTGAATCCGGCGTAAATGTCGCCTTCGTGGACGTGCCCGGGCATGAGCGTTTCATTGCGAACACGCTCGCTGGCCTGGGCCCCGCGCCAGCGGTCCTGCTGGTCATTGCCGCGGATGAAGGCTGGAAGGAACAGACCACGGAGCATCTTGAGGCCATCGATGCCCTGGGAATCTCCCGCGGCATCATCGTGCTCACGCGCATGGACAATGGCCAGCGCATCACCGCGCCGGAGGTGTGGGAGAAAGTCCGGGGCACGTCGCTTGCCGATGCCCCCATCATGGCCGTTTCCGCCCACACCGGCGAAGGTATAGAAGAGCTGCGCGCGGCACTCGATGCTGTATTGCCCTCAGATTCGGAGCTCGCCGAAGCCGCTGAACAGCCGGTGCGGATGTGGATCGATAGAGCGTTTTCCGTCAAAGGCGCCGGCACGGTAGTTACCGGTACGTGGGCTGTGGGGCGTGTGAAAGTAGGCGATAGACTGCGCATCCTCACAGAAACCGGAACACACGAAGTGACTGTGCGCGGTCTGCACAGCGAAAACTCCGCGGTCGAAGAAGCAGCGCCGGTGATGCGACTGGCTGTGAACCTGCGCGGTATTGATGCAGACAGTATTTCGCGCGGGGACGTGCTCACCGCCGCGGATAGCACCTGGTGGCGGCCAGAAATCTTAGACGTTCGCCGCCGCACCGGGACACAGCTGGACAATGTGCCCAAAGAACTCAACCTGCACGTGGGCACAGCTTCCGTACCTGTACACGTACGCCCGCTGGGAGCGGAGCACGCGCGGCTGATCGTGCAAGGCGCGACGCTGCCGCTGCGCATCGGTGACAGACTCGCGCTGCGTGGGCCAGGCTTGGACAAGCTCGCAGGCCTTGAAGTGGTGGACATGGATCCACCATCTATTCGTCGCCGCGGCGCACCAACTGAGCGCGCGAAGGAGCTGAGATCCGACGACCCACGCGATGCCGGAGCTTATGTCGCCCGCCGGGATGCAATTCACAAGACGGAGCTCGCATCAGCAGGTTTTGATACCGGCAACAAGCCAACCTCAGTCATTGAATATCAGGGCTGGTGGGTCAACGCCGCAGCCATTGGACGCTGGACCAAACAGCTACGCGAGATGTTCGATACATACATGGCGCGCAATTCGCTTGCCGATGCCCTCCCACTCGCCACCGCACTCACCAACCTCGCGCTACCAGCAGATGCCCTGCTCGCTATCCCGCTGACTGGCGCGAAGCTCAAACGCGATGGTGCATTCATTCGCGATCCTAAGGCTGCACCACGCGACCTTGGTCCCGCCGAGAAATCCGTGGCACAGCTCGAAACACAACTGGCAGCAGCGCCGTTCGCAGCACCCGATGCCGATACTCTCAAAGACTTGCGCCTGGGCACCAGCGAGCTGGCCGCGGCAGAGCGCGCCGGGCGGCTGCTGCGCATTGACTCCATCGTGTTGCTTCCCAGCGCCCCGCACAAGGCTGCTGAGATTCTGGCGCAGCTGCCGGGAGAATTCACGCTCTCCGAGGCACGACAAGCACTCGACACAACTCGGCGAATCGCGGTGCCGCTTTTGGAATACATGGATTCCAAAGGGCTGACCAAACGCACCAGTGAAACCACGCGCGTGGTCACCTAGTCCTCGTCCGGCTTACCCAGATCGTGCTTGCGAAATAGTGCTTCAAAAGCCTCAGTTGCTGGTTGGTCATCAAACTGCGGAGTTGTCAGGAAACGCTGCGATTTCGGTTTCGTGGCCTCGGCAGATTCTAGATACTCACTCGGGTCGAAACTGAGCATTGCATCTTCTGTGTCTTCCCCGGGAGTGGGGAGTGGGGTGGGGATGAGGGGTGCATCGAAAAGCGAAGGCAAAGACGGAACCGAGGGGGCAAAAAGATTATTAGGATCCGCCGGTAAATCCACCGCGACCATGCCGTCGGCGATGTATGCGCGGGCGGCGATGGGAGCCTGGGCAAGCAGCTGGGTGAGCAACTCGAAATCGGTAGCCTGGCCCAACAAACCCAACACCGCGTCATCAACGGTGACCACAATACTGCCGGCGACGTGGTGAAACTGCACGAAGACGCACGCGGTGCCCAACGCCTCAATCTGGGATGATTGAACATCCGAAGACATCGACGTATCCAGCCCCGCTGCCACCCCGCCCGCGAGCAAAACCGTGCCTTCCGGCTGGTCATTGCGCGCGATATGCCAGGGCGCCAAGCCTAAATTGACCGCAACATCATCCAAATCCACCACCGCGGTGGTCGATGCCGTCATGCCAGCTGAGCGCAACCGCTCCATATCAGGAAACTCTGCTGCCTCTTCGGCGGTGAGCCAACCTACCGTGCCAAACATGCTGCGCACCCGCCAGCCGCCCGTGCGATTATCTGCCTCCAACGTCACCGGAATCTGCGTCTGCGCCGGCAGGGCCAAGGTTGCGGACAAGCAGACATAATCCAACACCGCGAGGTGCTCAACCCCAAGATGGTGCGCGGGCAACGGATAGTCAGACATGAGATCGATACTAGGCCAGGCTTAGTTGGGCGCGTCAACAGCGTGGGTTATAAAATGACGCTTATGTATGAGCTCTCCACCATATTGGTTGCCTTTGGACTGACCGTGCTGGCGGGTCTGTCCACGGCAATTGGCGGCGCCATCGCTGTGGGGCGACGCAATCCAGGGCCCGGCTTTTTAGCCGCAGCACTGGGGCTTTCTGCGGGTGTGATGCTCTACGTTTCTTTTATAGAAATCCTGCCCAAAGGAACCGAAGAGCTCACCACTGCCTTCGGCTCGGATAAAGCAGGTCAATGGGCGGGCATCGGTGCTTTCTTTGCGGGCATCGCGGTTATCGGCATCATTGACCGGATGGTACCGGCCTCCATCAACCCGCACGAGCCGGGCACCGTCACCCAGGCCGAACGCAAAAATCGGTTGATGAAGACAGGTGTGTTTACCGCAGGTGCGCTGGCACTTCACAACTTTCCGGAAGGCTTCGCCACATTTTTAGCGGGACTTGAAGACATGACCATCGCGATTCCAGTGGCGGTGGCCATTGCGATTCACAATATCCCCGAAGGCATCGCCGTCGCCGTGCCGTTGCGCGCCGCCACCATGTCACGCGCCAAGGCATTCTGGTGGGCAACCGCTTCCGGCTTCGCCGAACCAATCGGCGCACTCATCGGTTTCCTAGTGCTCATGCCGTTCATGGGGCCAGCAACGATGGGCATTTGCTTTGCGATGGTCGCCGGCATCATGGTCTACATCAGCCTCGACGAACTTTTGCCGGCTGCCGTTGAAACCGGCAAACACCACCACGCCATCTACGGTCTGATTGTCGGCATGGCCATCATGGCGGTGTCGCTGCTGCTGTTTATCTAATTGTTAAGCAGCCTCCGCTGGTTCTTCCTTTTCTTCCTTGCTGTCTGGCGTGAGCTTGTCCACGCCCGCAATTACGCCAACGATGATGGTGCCCACGATGAAACCGAAGACCATCGAACCGGCGGTATCAACCAACCAGGTGAGGAATCCAGCTGGCACCAAGTCGGTCAGACTGTGAATGATGTCCGCTGGTTCAGTGACATCAAAGTCGGACAGGCCGGCGACGATGATGTGCCCGCCGACCCACAACATTGCAGCCGTACCGATAACCCCGATGATGTTGAGGACATGCGGCATGCTCTTAACCAAAGCACTGCCGAGAGGGGAGTTGCCGTTGCGCCGACGCAGCATCGACAAGCCAATGTCATCCATCTTGACCAACAAGCCAACCGCGCCGTAGACAACAACGGTGATGAGAATCGCGACCGCAAGCAAAGCGCCCAGGCGCATCCAGAAAGACTGATCCAGCAGCGAGTTCAGCGAGATAACCATGATTTCTGCCGACAGAATCAAATCAGTTGTAATCGCTGACTTCACCAAGCGGTCTTCGGCTTCCTTGCCTTTGGCCACGGTGGGTTCTTTCTCATGCTCATCTGAGGGCATGAGCTTGTGGAAAATCTTGTGCGCGCCCTCATAACAAAGATAAGCGCCGCCGCACATCAAGATGGGGCCAAGCGCCCACGGTGCCAGCCAGGACAGCAGCAGCGCAATCGGCAAAATGATAACGATCTTGTTCACCAAAGAACCCTTGGTGATACGCCAAATCATTGGCAGCTCGCGCTTGGGGTCAACGCCCTGGACATATTGCGGGGTGACAGCGGCGTCATCAATGACTACGCCCGCAGCTTTCAGCGAAGTCCTGCCGGCAAGGGCTGCGACATCATCAACCGATGACGCCGCCGAGCGTGCAATTAATGCAACATCATCTAAGAGCGCGAGAAGTCCGCCAGCCATGAGATACCTCCAGAGGTGAAATAAAGTACAGGAGGAAGTGTAGCGCGCGCACCGGACATCAGCCGGGCAACCGCACTAGCTAGAAAAAGAAAATATTAAGCAACCGGGGTGAGTTCAACATCGTTGGCCCAGGTTAACTCCATGCCGAGTGCACGAAGCCACTCCATAGCATTGTCGCCATAGCGGGTGATGCCCTCGACGGCGGTCAAGGTGGCATCGATAGCCTTCTCTGCCTCTTCAGCAGTAATAAGACCAGCAGAAGTTGCCGCTGAAAGCTCATCGATGTCTTGGACATCAATCGGCTCACCAGTGTTAGAAATCAAGTCCACGTACAGGTCGCGCGTGGTCCACACATCACCGTTGCGGTCAATCTCAGCAACGTCGATGTAGAAGTCCTGACGCTCCTCAACTCCATCGCGGAAGTGGAAGATGTTGGCGCGCAAACCAAGCTGTGGCAGAAGCCAAGACTCCAGGTAGCCGAACTTAGGGTGGTTGGCGCCACGCGCCATGTAAAGACCAAAGTCAGTGATCTTATAGGTGTCTACCTCGCGGAGGTAGCCCTTTGGATCAACGTTGACGTGCTCAGTCGTGTTGAAAGTTTCCTTCTTGACCGGATGAAGATCGACGCTCATTTTATTTCACCTCGAAAATGGCTGCGGTTGGTACAAAGCTGCAGGGTTGTTCTTGAGTTTTGACCGTGCCGGACACCATCGCGACGATGGTTCCTTTACCCGTAGATGCGGTCCCAGAAACAGTTGCTGGTCCATCAGGATTGATGCCGTTGTTGCTCAGGGGAGTGATACCTGTCTTAAAGGTGTCAATGTTGAACCACTGAACATGCATGTCGCCCTGGCGCTGAGCTGCTGGCTCGGTTCCCAAAGCGGTGAACACGAAGGCGGTTTCGCCTGACTTCGCGCCCGGTGCTGGGATTTCCGTTGGGCCTGGAACAGCAATGGCTGAGCCGACCGAGTCGCCTTGGCCGCCGATGCACTGGCCCGAGACCGTTGGCCAGTAGAACTGCTCAAAGTTCGGTCCGCCCTCAACGAGCGGAACTCCACTTTCGCCATCGCCTTCGCCCGCGTAGAACGCCAGCGCCGACAAGATTGCGTTGCGAGCATCGCGTGGCATCCATGGTTGGTTCGCGAAATCACGGACCTGGGCTTGGGTTGCGGCAGTCGGGCGGCCTAGCTCATCCAGCGGGTTTTCAACACCGCTTGACGATGCCACCTGCGATACCCCAGCCGACGACCCCGCACTTGATTGTGCGATCGCCGGGGTAGCAATACCGAGTAGGGCAGCTGCTAGAGCTGCAGCGAAGGCCAAACGGCGGTTCTTGCTCACTGGGGTACATCCTTGGGTTAGTGAAATGATTGAGGTTACTTCGTGGCGTCAAGCCCTAGCGTTAGTCACATGCATAACATTTGTAACACTAATAACTTTGACACCCCCTGTAACAATATTCACTTTTTGCACGCAGTCAACCCTTAAAGCTGACTGTTGTTTACTACTTCGTCCATTGAGTCCGTTTCGTTACATACGCGCCCGAACTTTTCCCACCCCACGGCCAGGCCCGTCTTCGCGATGCACCCAGACCGCCTGTTCCAGCAATCCCTTTCTGTCACCGATTCCCGAATCCAACCCCGTGCCGAGTGGTATTTAACCCAGCGTCCATCCCCGCGTCCCCTTCGCGCTCACGGGGCAGCATCGACTAGCAAGTTGCTTTACGACGGTGAGCGCGAAGCGCACATTGCTGCAGATGTTGCCGATGTTGCCGATGCTGCCGGTGCTGCCGAAGTGGCCGGTGGGGGCGCCGCGGCGAAAATATTGTACGGCGACTGGCAGCAAGTTGGCAGGATATGGGTCACATGCGGGAGTGTCAATAGTGCATGAATAGGCAACAACGAGTACTGTTTAGACGCTAGCTTTTAAACTTTTCTGTGAGGAGATTCCTTTAGTGACCACCACTGAGTTCCGAAATGTTGCCATCGTCGCCCACGTTGACCACGGCAAAACCACCCTTGTCAACGGCATGCTGGAGCAGTCCGGCGCATTCGGTGACCACGGCGACCACTCGGACCGCGTTATGGACTCCAATGACCAGGAGCGCGAGCGCGGCATTACCATTTTGGCCAAGAACACTGCGATTCACCGCAAGGGCCAGGGTAAAGATGGCGCCGATTTGATCATCAATGTTATTGACACCCCTGGCCACGCCGACTTCGGTGGCGAGGTTGAGCGCGGCCTGTCCATGGTGGACGGCGTTGTGCTTCTTGTCGATGCATCGGAAGGCCCACTTCCGCAGACCCGCTTCGTGCTGACCAAGGCACTTGAGGCGAAGCTTCCTGTCATCATCGCGGTGAACAAGACTGACCGCCCTGACGCACGTATTGATGAAGTTGTCTCTGACGCGCAGGATCTGCTGCTCGAAATCGCTGCGGGCCTGGAAGATGAAGAGGCTTCCGCTGCTGCTGAAGAGCTGCTCGACCTGCCAGTTCTGTACGCTTCCGGCCGCGCGGGTATCGCGTCGACTGAAAACCCTGGCAATGCAAACGTCCCAGAAGGTGATGATTTGCAGCCGCTTTTCGATGTCATCTACAACGTTCTGCCAGAGCCATCGGCAAACGTGGATGCACCACTGCAGGCACACGTTGCCAACCTTGACTCCTCTGACTTCCTTGGCCGTATCGCTTTGCTGCGTATCAAGGCTGGCTCCATCAAGAAGGGCCAGCAGGTTGCATGGATTCACTACGATGATGAGGGCAACCAGCACATCAAGAACGTCAAGGTCGCGGAGCTTCTGCGCACCGTTGGCTTCGAGCGTCAGCCAACCGCTGAGGCAATCGCCGGCGATATCGTGGCTATCTCTGGTATCTCTGACATCATGATCGGTGACACCATCGCTGATACTGAGAACCCAGTTCCACTGCCACGTATCAAGGTCGATGAGCCAGCTATTTCCATGACCATCGGCGTGAACACCTCGCCTTTGGCTGGTCAGGGCGGCGGCGACAAGCTGACCGCACGTGTTGTTAAGGCACGTCTGGACCAGGAGCTCATCGGTAACGTGTCCATCCGCGTTCTGCCAACTGAGCGCCCGGATGCTTGGGAAGTTCAGGGCCGTGGCGAAATGGCTCTGTCCGTTCTGATTGAGTCCATGCGCCGCGAGGGCTTCGAGCTCACCGTTGGTAAGCCACAGGTTGTTACCCAGGTTATTGATGGCAAGGTTCACGAGCCATACGAGATGGTCACCATCGACGTGCCAAGTGAGTACCAGGGTGCAGTTACCCAGCTCATGGCAAACCGCAAGGGCCAGATGCAGGCTATGGACGTCCGCGAGGGCGGCTGGGTGCGCATGACTTTCCGCATCCCAGCGCGTGGTCTGATTGGTTTCCGCACCATGTTCATGACCGAGACCCGCGGTTCCGGTATCTCTAACTCCTTGTCTGATGGCCTGGATGTTTGGGCAGGCGAAATCAAGGCTCGCCCAACCGGTTCTTTGGTTGCTGACCGTTCAGGCCAGATCACCGCTTATGCGTTGATGCAGCTGTCTGATCGTGGTGACTTCTTCGTGGAGCCAGGCGTTGAGGCTTATGAGGGCATGGTCGTTGGTGCTAACAACCGTGATGAGGACATGGACCTCAACATCACCAAGGAAAAGAAGTTGACCAACATGCGTGCAGCTTCCGCAGATGCGACTGTTACCTTGGCTAAGGCTCGTAACTTGTCTCTGGAAGAGGCACTGGAGTTCTGTGGCAACGATGAGTGCGTTGAGGTAGGCCCTAAGGTCTTGCGCGTACGCAAGGTGCACTTGTCTGCAACCGATCGTCGTCGTGCGGCATCTAAGGCGAAGCAGCTCAACAAGTAGAAACTCATGCGTCGGGCAAGGATTAAGCGCTTAACCGGCACGTCATTGGCTTTGTCCGCGACGTTGCTGGTTAGTTGCATGGCTAATCCTGGCCCGGCGCCGACTGTTGATGAGCAAGAGCAGCTTGCCGATGACCCCGCAGACGACGCAGCCTCAGACGACGAGGCTGCGTATGAGGGCGAAGGCGATGCTGACTCTGAGGGTTCTGAGGACCCAGATTCGGCAGGAACTGAGGACGATGGGGGAACGGATCGTTCCGTTGTCTCTGTCGGCATTGACGCTTTTCAGCTTGGGTTTAACCCGCATCTAGTCTCCGATAACACGGAGCTGGTTGATTCCATCGCGGATTTGGTTTTGCCGTCGGCATTTAACGGAAACTTCGTTGACACCGATGTGCTGAGTTCGGCGATGGAAGTCGATGCTCCAGTCGGGGTGGAGCAGCGTTTGCGCTACTCCATTAAAGATGGCGCGCAGTGGTCTGATGGCACACCGATTACGGGTGCTGATTTTGAATATTTGTGGACCGAAATGGTGTCCACTCCGGGGGTTCGAAATGTGGCGCCGTATCGCGCCATTTCGAAGATCACCACCTCTTCGGGCGGAAGTGTGGTGACGGTAGACTTTTCCACTCGTGTCAAAGACTGGCACATGCTCTTTTCGCATTTGCTGCCTTCGCATCTTTTGGAGCCAGGTCAGTTCGAGCGGGTGTTGGAGTCGGATATTCCGGCATCGGCAGGCAAATTTAGCGTTGGCAGCATTGACCAAGCCCGCGGCATGATTACTTTGAACCGCAATGACCGCTTCTGGGGCGAAGACCCAGCGGGCATTGATGTGGTGCAGCTGCGCGCGATTCGCACGACGTCGCAGGCGGCGACGCTGCTGCGCTCGGGTCAAGTCAGCTTCGTTGATATTGAGCCGGCACAAACACTCAAGGAGCAGCTCGCATTGCTTGGCGATGTCCGCACCGTCAACGTCAATCCCGCGCGCCAATTGCGACTTAATTTGTCCACGGAATCTGAGGTGCTCTCGACTCCGCAGCTGCGTCGGACGTTGCTGTCGTTGATTGACTCTGACCAGGTCGCACGCCTTGCCACCGAGCGCACCACGGATCTGCGGGTTCCTTATGGCGGGAATCCGTTGCTGGGTACAGCTAGCGCGGAAGACATCGCTGCATTGGCTGCGAATAGTCAGGATAATCCGGTGCGCATTGCAGTGGATCCCACGGATGCCGCTGCATCGAACGCGGCGCTGACCATTGTGGATATGCTGCGACTTGCGGGCGTTGAGGCCAACGTGGTGGAAAACCGCATGACCACCATCATCGAGGACTCCTTGCCCGAGGGCGAAGTCGATGCCGTCATCGCCGGCGTAGATGCCTCAGTCACATCCGCCAACATGGCTAGCTTCTTTACATGCCAGGCCCCTGAAGAGACTGAGAGCACCAGCAGCACCTCTGAGACAACGACTTCACCAGCCACCTCCACGCAGGCAACTGAACGTGCTGGCGCACAGCAGCAGTTGTGGTCTGGAAATCTTTCACTCGCATGCCTTGACGAATTCGAAGCGACCGCCCAGTCGATATTGAACGGTGATATCAGCGCGCAGGAAAGCCTCGCGCTCATCCGAGAGGTTAACCGCGATCAAGCGCTATATTTGCCGCTTATCGATGAAACCCGCATCCGCGCCTTCGACTCCGAAGATGCCGAAGCTTCCGACAGCACCGAAGCCTCAGACGACGGTGAAGCTGCAAACGATGCGGAAGCTGCAGACAACGCGGAAGGTGATGTGGATGATAACGCTGATCACAGCGAGAAGAGCATAATAGATTGGCACCGTGGAATTGCCTCGGCACCAGAATGGGAGGTCAACAACAGTGACGAATAGGATTAGCTCGAAGTTCGCGGGCAAGCGCGTGTTGGTTGTCCACGCACACCCAGACGATGAAGTGCTGTTTACCGGCGGCACCATCGCAGAGTTGACCATGCATGGTGCAGATGTTCTCCTGCTGACGGCAACGTTAGGGGAGGAGGGCGAGGTCATCGGCAAGCGATTTAAAGCGCTTGAAGGCAGTGACCTACTCGGCGGTTTCCGTATCCGGGAGCTGCAGGACGCGGCCCGCGCTATTGGTGCTCGCAGCGAGCATCTGATCGCGCCAGGGCACCTGCGGGATTCCGGAATGGTGAGCTCGCCAGCGCATGAGAATCCACGCGCTCTGGTTAATTGTGTGGATGAGGCGGCAGGGGGCATCGAAAAGCATCTTGCGCGCTTCAAACCTCATGCTGTGATCACCTATGGCCCTGACGGCGGCTATGGCCACCCGGACCATATCGCGGTGCACCAGGCGACCGAGCGTGCGTGCAAAGCTGCTGGTGTGACCAACATCTGGTGGACTATTTACCAGCGTGAGGCCATCTACCAGGCCCTTGATACCGTTACTGCGGCCGACGGTTGGCACACTCCTTCCGATGACTACCTGCACAATTTCACCAACGCGGCATACGACCTGAAGCTTCCGCTCTCCGATGCCGCCCTCGGCGCCAAGATTGCTGGAATCGCCGCGCACCCCACCCAAGTGTGGCTGGGAAACGGCACTGTGACAGAAACCAATCCTGTGCCTGCTTGGGCGATTTGTCACGAACCTGCCCTCGCGCCGGTTGCTTATGCGCTGTCGAACAACCTGGTAATGCCGATCATCCGTGCGGAATATTTGCAACGCAGCCGCGGCGAATCCACGCCGCTGGACGCCGACCTGGCTGCCGATGCCGCGCGCTTGCACACCGCTGACCATAAGCCTTTGAACGGCGACGTGTGGGAGGAATTTTTCAATGAGTAGCTCATTCGTTCCCTTTGAATTCTCCCGTGGCGAGGCTGTTGGCGGGCTCCTCTGGCTTTCTGTTGGCGCGCTGCTCTCGCTCGTGCTGGAGGTCGTCTACCTGGGCGCATACATAACCCTGCCCAGCGGGATGCGCATCGCTTTTCCGATTACAATCTTGATCGCCTGGTGGTTTAGCAAAGTCTTAACCAAGACTGCGCGGCTCTGGACCCCGAACCCGCTCATCGCAGCAATCCCGCTGATTGTGTGGGTGCTCGGATTCTTTGCCTTCTTGGTTATCGGCTCAACTACCGGAGATCAATGGTTAGGAAGTAATATTCGCACCGTCGCCTTGCTTTTTGCCGGAATAATAGGTGGTGTTTGGCCATTTGTAGTGTCCAAGTGACATACTGATAAATGTCTGGATAGTGCCGGATTTCAGGAGAATTAATACCCCATGACTTATACAATTGCTCAGCCCTGCGTCGATGTAATGGACCGTGGCTGTGTTGAAGAATGCCCCGTAGATTGCATCTACGAGGGCAAGCGTATGCTCTACATCCACCCAGATGAGTGTGTGGACTGTGGCGCTTGCGAACCTGCGTGCCCTGTAGAGGCCATTTTCTACGAAGATGATGTTCCAGATGAGTGGCTGGAATACAACGATGCTAACGCCGCGTTCTTTGATGACCTCGGCTCCCCGGGGGGTGCTGCGGGCCTCGGCCCACAGGACTTTGACGTGGATATGATTAAAGCCCTACCACCACAAAACCAGGACTAAATTCTACAAAGGAGTTCAACCCATGGCACGTTCCCCATTGGGCAGTGTATTGCCAGATTTCCCATGGAATTCTTTGGCGGATGCAAAGGCGAAGGCCGAATCCCACCCTGATGGAATCGTGGACTTGTCAGTGGGTACTCCTGTAGATGAGGTTTCTCCGACTGTACAGCTCGCACTGTCATCGGCAGCCTCTGCACCTGGATATCCTCAAACTGCCGGCACGCCCCAGCTGCGTCAGGCGATTGCGAATGCGTTGGAGCGCCGTTACGGAATTACCGGACTCAGCGTCAAGGCTGTGCTGCCAGTAGTAGGCACCAAGGAGGCCATCGCGTGGCTTCCTACCTTGTTGGGAATGCGCGGCGAGTCCGTCGTCATTCCGTCCGTTGCATACCCCACCTATGAAGTGGGCGCAAAGATCGCTGGGGCAGAGGTCATTCGTGCCGATGACCCCGCTGATTTCGCCGATGCTTCCTTAATTTTCATCAATTCACCATCCAACCCCACGGGCGCGGTGCTTGGTGTGGAGCAGCTGCGCGCGATTGTGGCGTGGGCACGTGAGCACGACGCCATCGTTGCCTCTGACGAATGCTACATGGCGCTGGCGTGGGATGATGACAACCCGCCGGTGTCCATCCTGGATCCGCGCGTGACGGATGGCGATATGACTGGGTTGATTGCAATGCATTCGCTGTCCAAGTCTGCCAACATGGCCTCTTACCGCGCGGGCTTTTTCGCCGGCGACGCAGAGCTTATCGCCGAGTTGTTGGAGGTGCGCAAGCACGCCGGCCTCATGGTGCCAGGTCCCATCCAGGCAGCCATGGTCGCAGCGCTTGACGATGACCAAACAGAAGCCCTCCAGGCCCAGCGCTACGCTGTTCGCCGAGCCAAGCTGATGCGCGCGCTGAGCGATGCCGGGTTCACCATCTCTCATTCCGAAGCCGGAATGTACCTGTGGGCGACCAGCGGCAACAACTGCCGCGAAGACGTTGCCTGGCTCGCTGACCTCGGCATCCTCGTTGCCCCAGGTGACTTCTATGGTGAGGTCGGCGCTGAGTACATCCGCGTGGGACTCAACGGCACCGACGAGCGTGTCGAAGCCGCGTGTGCGAGGCTTGCAGCTGCAGGTCAGCGCTAGTTAGTTTTCACAGCGAATTGCCACCGCGTGGTGGCGATTTGTGCTGCCTGCGTGCGCTAGACTTTAATAACTTTCTGCGCTTAATATTCTGTTAACCGCAGCGTTAAGTTTTATTGCGAAGAATTGTCCACGAAGAAGGGTTACTAAAGAGCATGACGGTAGCTCGTTTTATTTCCAACATGGGGCAATTCCTCAGATTCGGCATCGTAGGTGGATCCGGTACCGTGGTCAACCTGCTGATTGTTTACCTGACCAAGAAGTTAGCCCTGTGGTCTGCAGATATCACCGAACACGACGTTTTCATCAACCTCTTTGGCACCCAGTTCAACATTCGTTGGTACCACGTGTTCATGACCATCGCATTTTTGGTCGCAAACACCTGGAATTACCAGCTCAATCGCATGTGGACATTCAAAGAGGCCCGCCGAATTACTTGGTTCCGTGGTTTCTTCCCGTTCCTGCTCACCGGTCTTGGTGCTTTCCTAGTCAGCCAGGTCGTGGCAACACTGCTGATGAACGTGAACTCTCCAATTGCTTTGTCGCCCGAGATTTTCGATGACTCCACCGGCTTCCGCACCAAGTTCTACTGGGCATCCGCCATCTCCATCATCGTGTCCATGCCGATCAATTTCGTGATTAATAAGCTCTGGACTTTCCGTTCCCGGCCTAAAAAGCCCATTTTCGTCACGGATACCGCGCCTAAATAAACACCCCGCGCACACCTTCGTGCCAGTTGAACACCGGGTTTCCTTTGACTCCCACCTCATCGCGCCGTGGCCGGCCTTGCCGAATCCACAGCGCGATTTCTTTTACCTTCGCCACCACTTGTTTGAGGTGAAAGCGCACGCACTCGGCACTAAAGCGCAGCACCACGCACCCCAAGCCCGCGCCGTCATTCGATTTCCAGCGGTCTTTCACGAAGCTCTTCGCATCACTGTGCACCTCATAGCCATCGACCTCAATGAGAATCCCCAGCTTCTTCAACCACAGGTCATAGCGGTATCCAGCAAAAAGCACGTTGTGCTGCACCTGAAACCCCACTCGCCGCAGCTCTTCCGCCAGAATCTTCTCCGCGACGCTGTCCGCGCCGATCGAGCACCGCTTCAAAAACTCCCGCAGCTGCCGCGGAACTCGCCTCATCCGCTCCACGTCGCGCCTTAGCTTATCGATGCCCCTGTGCCCCTGATAATATCGCTCCAACAACCAGCCCCGCTCATATTTACTCTGCCTCGCCGCCCACAGCGGCTCGACCACCCGCACGCCATCAACAACCTGCGTCGTTTGCCTGCGTGTGTGCTTAACCTGGAATTTCTCGCCCCTAATCGTCCGCGGCCCCTCCAATTCAAGCGGAAATGTCAGCTTTTGTCCAAGGTGCTTCTGCGTGGCGGAATGCCCGGCCAGGGCGACATCGGCAAGCGAATGCGTCAACGCTCGCGCAAAGCTGTCCGCCGTGGCCTTACCGTCCACGTAAATGCCCCGGTGCACGCGATGCAGCTCACCGTCCGCGACCATCCGTGCCTGCTTCCGCCTGCCGATACCCCGCGCCCTCAGCGCCTGCGTCGTCCACATTCCCATGGCTCTGACGCTATCGCCGCTGCGCAACCCCAAACCACCCCTTGCAGCACAACCTGTGGATAACCAACCCGAATTCGCCCGCTTCGCGGACACATCACCATCTTTCTGTGGATAACCCCGCCATTTCGACCCCGCCCAGCACCCCTTCTTGCCTGCACCTCTCTCGTACGCAGCTGCGAAGCCTCCCAGCACCCCTTCGCGCTCACCAGACGCAGCCCTCTGGCTAGGATCCTTGCCCCAGTGACCGCGAAGGAGACGCGGCAGAAGAATTGGCCCCTTCGTGTCGCGGCGGCGCGCATAAGGAGGGGGCCAAGCCGGTTCAACCGGGACACCGCTTTCCGTGTCCGCTTTGCGCTCACGGAAGGAGAGGCTCTGGCCAGGACAGCCTTCGTGGTGAGCGCCAAAGGTACGCGGCGGCGGAGATGAGGACAGAACCGCGGAGCTGGGTGGGTAATGTGCGCTTTGCGCTCACCGGCGCCTGCCTCCTGGCCAGCAACGAGCTTCTAGTGAGCGCGAAGGGGATGTGGCGGGATTTTCGGGGCTGTCGGGGCTGTCGGGGCTGGTGGTACTTGGCGATGATTGGCAGGGCTTGGCGATGCCGGCGTTGGCAGACGCGTGCGGGTTGGCGGGTGGGGATGGCAGTCGTCGCGGGAGTGCAGTGGTGATGTCGGGAGGGGAGGTTAGAGGGGCAGCAATAAGCGCCTTAGCGATGAGGAATCGGTAAGGCGCGGGGAGAGAAGCGGAGGGTTAGTTCTTGTGCAGGTCCTCGTTGAGAGCGACTGCAGAGGCCTTCCATTCGGTTGCTTCGATGGCGCCGGTAACAGAGTTGCGGCGCAGCAGCATGCCGGAAGCACCGGAGAGGGAGGAAGCCTTGACGGAGGTACCCTCGGAAACGCCTGCGACCTCAGCTACGCGACCGAAGACAGCAACCTTAGAGCCGGCGGTGACGTACAGGCCGGCTTCGACGACGCAGTCGTTGCCAAGTGAGATGCCAACACCGGAGTTCGCGCCGAGCAGGCAGCGCTCGCCGATGGAGATGGTTTCCTTGCCGCCGCCGGACAGGGTGCCCATGATGGATGCGCCGCCGCCGATGTCAGAGCCATCGCCAACCACAACACCTGCGGAAATGCGGCCTTCGACCATGGAAGCGCCGAGGGTGCCAGCGTCAAAGTTCACGAAGCCCTCGTGCATGATGGTGGTGCCTTCAGCGAGGTGAGCGCCGAGACGCACACGGTCAGCGTCGCCGATGCGCACGCCGGAAGGAACAACGTAATCAACCATGCGAGGGAACTTGTCCACGGAGTAGACGGTAACTGGGCCGCGGGATGCCAGACGACCGCGCACCATCTGGAAATCAGCAACAGCACATGGGCCGTAGTTGGTCCACACAACGTTTGCCAGGTGGCCGAAGATGCCTTCAACGCTCAGGCCGTGTGGCTTGACCGCACGGTGGGAGAGAAGGTGGAGACGCAGGTAGGCATCGTATGCATCGATAGGTGCTGCGTCGAGGTCCGCGATGGAGGTCTCGACTGCGATGCGCGCTACGCCACGCTCCTCATCAGGGCCAACCAGGGCTGCAAACTGCTGTGGAACTTCTTCCAAGCGTTCGGTGCCGGCAGCAGAAACTGGGGTATCTAGGGATACTGCTGGGAACCAAACATCCAATACTGTTCCGTCGTGGGTGATAGTTGCTAAACCGCGGGCAGATGCAGAAGTCATTGAATATTCAAGCCTTAGAAGGGTCGAGGGAATGGATACCTTAGGAAGTATAGGGAAGCCTAGACTTTTGCGCGAGAATTAGGCATCAACAGTGACACAATCGTCAGTCCGCCGGCGATGACGGCGACGGCGACGAGTTGGCCGCGCGCGGAGGCATCGAAAAGCATAAGCAAAACGATGAGCCCTAGGCCTACCAGTACTGCGTACGGTACCCAGGGGAAACCTGGGGCGCGCAGCTCAGTGGACTCCAGCGACGGCTTGAGCTTGATGTAGGAAGTCACGATGAAAATCCAGATGACCAGCAGGCAGCCGCCCACTGCGTTGAACAAGAAGGTCAGGAGTCCAGGTGGGTTCCAGTACTGCAGGCCTACCGATGCAAACGCGAAAATCATCGACAAGATGACCGCATAGGTTGGGGAACCGGTCTTGGACGTGTGCTTGAAAAAGCCTGGTGCATTGCCATCGCGCGCCATGTCGAAGACGAGGCGGGAGGTCGCGTAAATCTGCGCGTTGAAGGCAGAAAGCAGCGCTACGACGATAACCAATTCCATAAACGTTGCAGCATAAGGAATCTCTGCGACGCGCAGAACCTCTGTGAATGGGGACTGGGCAGCGACGTCAGCGTCCTGAATATTATCGTAAGGCAGCAGCAGCGTGATGACCGCGACGGAGCCCAGGTAGAAGATAATGATGCGGAAGATGATCGCGCGAACAGCCGTGGCAACGTTGTGCGCAGGATTTTCAGACTCGGCAGCGGCGATAGTCACCAGCTCAATGCCGCCGAAGGCGAAGGCGACAGCCAGAAGACCGGCTGCTAGCCCCGGTACGCCGTTAGGCATGAAGTTTTCTGCAAAGCTGCTGGTCTGAGTTTCAGCAGGGCCGAATATGAGCCACGCGCCGAGCACCAAGAAAGCGACGATGACTCCAACTTTGATGATGGCGAACCAGAACTCAAATTCGCCGAAACCACGCACCGCGGCGAAATTGACCACGGCAAAGAAAACGACTGCGACCAGCGCCGGAATCCACGGCGCGACACCAAACCAGGAGCCTAAGATGGCGGCGGCGCCGGTGATCTCAGCGCCCATCACCATGATCAGCATGAACCAGTACAGCCAGCCCATGGTAAAACGCGCCCAGTTGCCAAACGCTTGGCCGGCATAAGTGGAGAAGGAACCCAGTGATGGGCGCGCGGAGGCCATCTCGCCGAGCATGTACATGATCAGCGTGACCAAAATACCGGCTACCAAGTAAGCCAGCAAAATGGAGGTGCCGGCAATTTGGATACCCACGCCTACGCCTAGGAAGAGGCCGGCGCCGATTGCGGAGCCCAGACCCATCATGGTCAGGTGCCTAGTCTTTAACTTATTTGACTCTGAATTACTCATCGCCCACTTTTCTTTCATCCCGGTAATAACCGTTAGGGATGTTACACGCCGCATCCGCCCTGATCGGCAGCGGGTTTCGCGCTACGATGGCGGATTGTGACTATTTCCCACCTTGATTTGACCCAGGATCCGATTGAGCTGACTAAGGCGCTGGTTGATATTCCGAGCCCGTCGCACCATGAGGAAGCCATCGCAGATGCGATTGAACAGGCGCTCAAGCCTTTGGAGGCCGCCGGCGTGGAGCTGGACCGCTTTGGCAATACGGTGTGCGCGCGCACGAATCGCGGATTGGCTTCGCGGATTGTGCTTGCAGGTCACGTGGATACGGTGCCGATTGCGGACAACGTCCCGCACCACATGGAGGACAACATCATGTTCGGCTGCGGCACGGTTGACATGAAGTCCGGGTTGGCAGTCTACCTGCACACTTTTGCCCAGCTTGCGGCAGCAGAGAACTTGCAGCATGATTTGACGCTCATCGCCTATGAAGGCGAGGAGGTCTCCACGGAGTTTAACGGCTTGGGCCATTTGCAGCGAGATAATCCGCAGTGGTTGCAGGGAGATTTGGCATTGTTGGGGGAGCCTTCGGGCGCGATGATTGAGGCTGGTTGCCAGGGCACAATTCGCCTTCGGGTCACAGCACACGGCACCCGTGCGCATTCGGCGCGCGCATGGTTGGGCTCCAATGCGGCGCACACATTGGCGACGGTCATGACCAAGATTGCAGAGTATAGCCCCCGCGATGTCACCATCGACGGTTGCACGTACCGCGAGGGGCTCAACATCGTTCACCTTGAGGCAGGGGTGGCTACCAACACGCTGCCGGATGTTGCGTGGATGTTCGTCAACTTCCGCTTCGCGCCGGATCGCAGCTCCGATGAGGCCATGGCCCACATGCTTGAGGTCCTAGGGCTCACCGAAGAGCAGCAATTGCCTGCCGATGCCGCTTTGGGCGAGGCCGGCATTAGCTACGAGGTGGATGATGTGGCATCGGCAGCATTGCCAGGTTTGGGCCAACCAGCAGCTGCAGCGCTTATCGATGCCGTCGGGGGCAACGTCCGCGCCAAATACGGCTGGACCGATGTGGCGCGCTTTTCTGAAATGGGCACCCCGGCTGTCAACTTTGGCCCAGGCGATCCAGGCTTTGCACACAAGCGCGATGAGCAGTGTCCGGTCGATCAGATAGCTTCAGTGGCACAGGCTCTACAGACTTATCTTACTTCTTAATTACAACTACCTAGGAGGAACCAATCATGGCTCCCGGACGTAATAATCCACATGACAAGCCGAGGGTGAAGAGAACATCGGAAAGCGCTGCGAAAGACCGCACCCTGCGCGGCCCAATGTTGCTGCGCACCGATGGCCAGCAAACTTCAACCTATGACCAGCGACTGTTGGAATCTGGCTCTGACCACGCCTGGAAGCACGCCGACCCATGGCGCGTGCTGCGCATCCAAGGCGAATTCGTAGCCGGCTTCGACGCCCTGAGCGAACTGCCGAAGGCCGTGACCGTCTACGGCTCGGCGCGAACCAAAGAAGAAGCACCGGAGTACGCCCAAGGCGTTGAACTCGGCGCGAAACTAGTTGGCGAAGATTATGCCGTGGTCACCGGCGGCGGCCCTGGCATCATGGAAGCTGCCAACCGCGGCGCCTACGAAGCTGGCGGGCTATCTGTCGGACTCGGCATTGAACTGCCCTTTGAACAGGGCTTGAATAAGTATGTCGACCTGGGCATCAACTTCCGCTACTTCTTTGCGCGCAAGACCATGTTCTTGAAGTACTCGCGGGCTTTTGTCTGTCTGCCTGGCGGCATGGGTACGATGGATGAGCTTTTTGAAATGCTCTGCATGGTACAAACCGGCAAGGTAACCAACTACCCAATCGTGCTCATCGGTACCGAATACTGGTCTGGTTTGGTTGAGTGGATGGGAAATACCTTGGTGGCTGATGGCTATATTAATCCCCAGGATATGGACCTGTTCTTGCTTACCGATTCGGTTGATGAAGCCGTGGAGCACATCGTTGCTGCGCACAAGGAGATGACCGATGAGCGAGTCCGCCGACTTAACCAGGACGCCTAACACTGCCGCACCTTTAGCCCAGGTGATGGCAATTGTTAACCGCACCCCGGATTCTTTTTATGACAAGGGTGCGACCTGGGGCATGGACCGCGCGATTTCGCGCTGCGATGAAGTCCTGGCGCAGGGCGCATCGATCGTGGACATCGGGGGAGTCAAAGCAGGGCCCGGTGATGCCGTGGACGCTGCGGCTGAAATTGACCGCGTGGTGCCGTTGATCGCGGAGATTTCTGCGCGTTATCCGCAGATTGTCATCAGCGTGGATACCTGGCGGGCATCGGTGGCTGAGCAGGCGATTGATGCTGGCGCGAGCTTAATCAACGATACCTGGGCTGGCTGGGATCCGGAGCTCATCGAGGTCGCCGGCGCCCGTGGCGTTGGCTACGTGTGCTCACACACCGGCGGGGTGACTCCGCGGACGAGGCCGCACCGCGTGCATTTCGATGATGTCGTTGCCGATGTCATCTCTGAGACCACCGCGCTGGCCGAGCGTGCCGTTGATCTGGGCTGCCCGCCGGAGCTGACCTTCATCGACCCGACGCACGATTTTGGCAAGAACACCTTCCACGGTTTGGAGCTGCTTCGCCGCATCGACGAGCTGGTTGCCACCGGCTGGCCGGTGCTCATGGCGCTGTCAAATAAGGACTTCGTGGGCGAGACCCTCGGCCGCGACGTCGGGGATCGGGTGGTGGGAACGCTCGCCGCCACAACGTGGGCTGCTTCCAAAGGCGTTGCGGCTTTTCGCGTGCATGAGGTCAAAGAAACCATTGATGCAATCCGCATGACCGCAGCTATTCAAGGCCTTACTGCGCCTTTGTCAACCACACGGGGTCTGGCATGAGCGTTTCAGTAATTATTCCCGCGCTCAACGAAGAACCCACCATCGCACATGTGGTGCGCGCCTGCCTGGCCGATAATCCATTAGAAGTTCTGGTCATTGACGCCGATTCCACGGACGCTACCGCTGCCGAAGCAACCATTGCCGGCGCCCGAGTCATCAACTGGCGCGATGTGCTTGCCGATGTCCCCGTGCGCCCCGGCAAAGGCGAATCCCTCTGGCGGGGAGTGCACGCCGCAGTCGGTGACATCGTGGTCTTTGTCGACGCTGACTTAGAATCCGCGGCCCCCGGACTGGTGCGGGCATTGGCCGCTCCCTTTGCTGATGACTCCGTTAACTTGGTCAAACCTATCTACAGCCGCACCTTTGGTGACCAGCCAACTGGCGGCGGGCGCGTTACGGAACTCACCGCCAAACCGCTGCTGGAGATGTTCTTTCCTGAGCTTTCTGCAATCGCGCAGCCGCTGGGCGGGGAATACGCCATCCGCAGGTCTATTGCTAGGCAGCTGCCCTTCGTTGACGGCTACGGCGTTGAGGCCGGGCTAATGGTAGACGTTGCACACTTCTTTGGTGCTGCTTCCATTGCCCAGGTCAAGCTGCCGCCACGCGTGCACCGCAACCGTCCGTTGCATCAACTAGCACCGATGGCACGCGTAGTCGCAGAAACCATCATCGACCGGGCAAAGCTCTATGAGACAGACCCGCGCGTACTATTTAGCGAGCTGAGCCAACGCCCGCCGCTTGCGCAGCTAAAATCAGAGAAAAAGGCCGTAGATTCGCAGGAGGCAATCCAATGAGCGTAGTTCTCACCATCATCATCGTGATGGCGCTCATCGCGCTATTCGCGATCCTCACGACTTGGTTCATGTCACGAGTCATCGGCCGTGGACCCGTCATGGCTGATCTACCAGCAGATGAAGCTCAGGCAACGTTGCAGGGAAACCGCGCCTTTGCCCTCAATGGCGGGATCGACAAAGTCGGATTCAGCACCGTCAAGCGTGGCTATTCCCCGGCGCAGGTCGATGACCTCCTCGCCGTTTTCTCCGCGGAATTACAGCGCACACAGGAGGAGCTGACGGTAGCAAAAAGTGTGGCATCGGAAAGCACTGCGAAGAGCGAAACCCCAGTCGAAGCCGAAGAATTCCCCCAACCATAACCTATCGCGACCTGCGCAAACTTCCCGCTCGTGACAAACTTCCCGGGTGCTTTGGCCGAAAAAAGATTATAATGGGTCAGAAGCACTGCGTTTTTCCTCACAGCCCCAGCCTTGGGAGCTTGCGAAGAGACAGTGAGTTTTTAATGAGTAAGGGAGCAGAATTCACATGGCAGCAATGAAGCCGCGCACCACCGGTGGACCAATGGAAGCTGTAATCGAATCGCGCAAGATCGTTATGCGCATCCCGTCAGACGGCGGCGGCCGAATCGTAGTGGAGCTGACCAAGGACGAAGCCGCCGAACTCGGCGAGCTGCTCACCGAGGTTGCCCAGTAACCCACCGCAGTATCGCTTCGGCGATCAAATGATCTAATCTAGGTTTATGCTCTCGCACATAATTGATGTTTTGGCCGACCCTGCCGATGGAACCGCGCTGTCTGGCGCGGAAGATTTTAGCCGTCTGGTATCTGAATCTGGCCACTCATTTGATGTCGCCAAGCAGGGATATGTCACCCTCGCACCTGGCGCCGGCCTCAAGCACAAAGGCGATGACGCCGACATGGTTACCGCGCGCGAGGCATACCTTTCTAAAGGCCACTTCGCGCCGTTTGTCGAAGCCGTAACTGGCGCCGTGCAAAACGCGCTTGATAGCACCGTTAGCGCCGATGATGTTCCAGAGCCAGCACTGTTGGAAGTTGGCGCTGGCACCGGCTACTACCTGTCGCACACCCTCGACTCTATTGAAGGCGCTCGTGGCGTCGGGCTGGATATTTCTCCGCACGCCGCGCGTCACCTGGCGAAATGCCACCCGCGCGTCGGCGCCGTCATCGCAGACGTATGGGATCGACTCCCACTTCGTGATGAATCGATTAACGCCATCTCCGTTGTCTTCGCTCCGCGAAACCCGGCTGAGTTCCAGCGTGTTCTGGCACCAGGCGGACAGGTCATTGTGTTGACTCCACAAGCCGGTCACCTCGATGAACTGCGCGACCCGCTGGGCATTCTCGGCGTGGAAGAAGGCAAAGTTGAGCGCATGTACAATCAAGCTGTCGGCTACCTTGAGCAGGCCGCCGATCCAGTAAACCTCGCGTATGCTATCCAACTGGATAAGGAGTCCATCGCAGCTCAGGTTGCGATGAGCCCTTCCGCCCGCCACATTTCGGCCGAAGAACTCGCCGAGCGCATGGCCGCGCTGCCACAGACGATGTGTGTCACTGCGCATGCCCGCCTCGACCGGCTCCGCGCAGTCTAGATTTCGCGGCCACCCGCCCGCAGGACTTGTTGCCTGCGGGCATTTTGCTGCCCTAACACGACCTCGCCGCCGAAGCGACCTTCCCCAACGTCACCTCGTCCCGCGCTCCTTTCGCTCTATTTGCGCCACGCATCCCCTTCGAGCGTTCGCTTCGCGCTCACCGAGGGGCAGCTTCTCGTTAGGACGGACTCGCCCGTGAGCGCGAAGGGGACGCGGACGGTTGCAAAGCAGGCGCGGCAGCGCAGTTCCTTGCCGATGTCCGGAGGTTCGCATGCAGTGGGCTGGGATCTCGGAGCGGCGGTGGGCATTGCACACAGATGTACCCCTCGCGCTCACGGGGTTGAGGTTGCTGGCTAGAGAGCCAGCTTCGGTGAGCGCGAAGGGTACGGGGTGGAAACAGCGAGGCGGGAGTCGCCTACGCCCGCGGAGGGGTGAGGTTAGTTGTGGTTGATGTACCAGTCGCGGATGATGTCGGCGTCGCCGTCGGTGGAGGCTGTGATGGAGGAGCAGCCGCCTTCGAAGTAGACGCGGGAGGCCATGGCGACCTGGCCTCCGTCGGCAAAGACTTCGACGGTGGAGCCGTCGACGATGACGGTGAGGGAGTCGGAGTCGCCATCGGCAAGCGGAGCGATGGCGGTCTCGGAGTCGATGGATGCGGAACGATCGAGCTCAAGCGTGGAGCCACGGTGGCGGATGGTGGCGGCGGGGTTTCCGGAGGCATCGTTAAGTGAAAGCGTCACGTTGGAGCCCTCGGGGACCTCCAATAGCCCGGTCCATGAACTTGCGCGGGAGGCGTTGTTGATGGCCTCAGGGAGACCACGCGGAGGAGTCTGGAAGATGGTGCCACCTTGCAGCGTCACAACGCGGGGCAGTGAAATTGCATTCGCCCAGTTTCCTTCAGCCCAAGAGCGGTGGGTGGTTGCATCATCGAGACGTCCGGTACCATTGAGCAAGCCAAAGAGCATGCCTTCGTCATAAATCTTGGCGTCATCGATGCTGCCGGGGGTGTAGTTGGTGATGCGGGGGCGCGTGAAATCGTGGCCAAAATCAAGACGCTGGAACGGCGCGGCAACATTGAAAGTGGTGCCATTGAGGCGACCAACAACATAGCCGGAGTGCTCAACGCCATGCTTTTCGATGGTCACCATCAACACGTCATAGATTCGCTCATCCACTTCATCGCGCAGGCGCATGATGCGAGGAGAGACCACAACCTGTCCGGTCTGCAGCTCGTGGCCGGGGTCGCCCTTAAATTCGAGGGGGCCGGCGAGCGTCCAGTTTTCGGCGTCGTCGCTGCGGAAGACCACCAGCTGAGGAGCGCGGGCATCACCAGCGACGGTGAGCATCAGCCAGCCATCATGGCCCTCTCCGCGATGTTCTGGATCTACCCAGTCTGCGACAACACACGGGGAACGGAAACGCTGGTATTCAGATTGGTCAGAAACAGATTCACCGCGGCGGGTGATGCGGGTATCCAAAGCGGTGGGGTCATCGGAGATCTCGCAGACATCATCAAACAGGTCGTATCGAGCGATCTGAATGCTGGTCGAGCCTTCTTTAACGGAGGTGAAATACAAATTCACGTCACCGCCGACTGCCGCAACAGAACCACCGCGCAAGCCGGTTTCTTCGCTTTCTGGGGCTAGCGGATCGTCGCACTCCAGCCAATCAAAAGGAGAGTCCTCGGAAAAGGTGTGACCCCACCGAGATGGAGAAGTGGGGTCCATGCGGTACTGGAAGAACAGGTGCCACGTGTTGCCATCGAGAAGTGCACCGGCTGGTGCTTCGAGAATTCCGGACTCTGGTGCGAAATGTAGCTCTGGGCGATGAACAGTCATGCCAACCATTTGTACACAAATTCCGGACTTCGTGTGCAAGCCCTACACCAAAGAACGGTAGATATCAATAGTCTGAGCTGCAATTGTGGCCCACGAGAAGGAATCCACTGCGCGCGTGCGCCCTGCTAGGCCAAAGGCCTTGGACTTTTCGGCGTCCAGTGCGAGCGCGTTGACGGCCTCGGCGATATCTGCTTCGAAGGTTGCGGTGTCGTTTTCGTCATAGTGCACCAAAGTGCCGGTTTCACCGTCGCGGACAACCTCTGGAATGCCGCCAACATCAGAGGCGACAACCGCGGTTTCGCACGCCATGGCTTCCAGGTTCACGATGCCTAAAGGCTCATAGATTGAAGGACACACGAAAACATCAGCTGCGGTATAGACTTCCTGGACCTGTTCGCGCGGCAGCATTTCTTCGACCCAGAAGATGCAGTCGCGCTCGGCACGGAGTGCATCGACAAGCTGTTGCGTTTGCTGCGCAATCTCTGGGGTATCTGGCGCGCCGGCGCACAAGATGAGCTGAATCGAAGGATCAAACTTCGCTGCGGCCTTCAGCAGGTGTGGTACGCCCTTTTGCCTAGTGATGCGGCCGACGAAAGCAGCTATCGGACGATTTCTGTCCACCCCAAGCGTTTCCAGCAGGCCATTATCACGTGGCTGCCACTGCCCAGTATCAATGCCGTTGAGCACCACGTGCACCTTATCGGGATCAATGCGGGGATAGGCGTCAAGAATGGAATCTTTCATGCCAGCGGAGACCGCAATAACTGCGTCAGCATATTCCATGGCATTCTTTTCCGACCACGAAGAAATCTTATATCCGCCACCGAGCTGCTCGCGCTTCCACGGGCGATGCGGCTCCAGCGAATGCGCCGTTACCACGTGCGGGATGCCATACAGACGCCCGGCCAAATGGCCTCCTAGTCCGGAATACCACGTGTGCGAATGCGCGACATCGATGCCGCTGGCAGCATTCGCCATGCGCAATCCGGTGGATAGGGTTTGAAGGGCGGGGTTGGCATCGGCAAGCTCTGCGTCAACGCCGTGAACAAACACACCTGGCTCATCCCGGGGAGCGCCCATGCAATGGACATCCACCTCAATGAGCTCGCGCATAAACCGCGTCAGCTCAGCAACGTGCACACCAGCGCCGCCGTAAATCTCCGGCGGGTATTCCTTAGAAAAGATGCCTGCTTTCATATTTGCCACATTAGCGGCTGCACACCCTGCCCGCTTACTAATTGTGCGGGGGTAGGTGATATAGGTACGTTTCCCTGCGAAAGTGATGAATTGCTTATACGCTGGGAGATGTGAGAAGCCAGCCTAATGTCTTAGCAATTGTCCTCGCGGGCGGCGAGGGGAAGCGGTTGTTTCCGCTGACAGAAGACCGAGCCAAGCCTGCTGTTCCCTTCGGTGGGTCCTATCGCTTGATTGATTTTGTGTTGTCCAATTTGGTCAACGCAGGATTTATGCGCATTGCGGTATTGACGCAGTACAAGTCGCACTCGTTGGACCGCCATATTTCGCAGGCGTGGAGCCTTTCGGGCCCAACAACGCAGTACATCGCGTCCGTGCCCGCGCAGCAGCGCCGCGGTAAGCGCTGGTACAACGGTTCCGCAGATGCGATTTTGCAGTCGCTAAACCTCATTCATGATGAGAAGCCGGACTATGTCATTGTCTTCGGTGCGGACCACGTCTACCGCATGGATCCATCCATGATGGTGGAGGAGCATATCGCCACCGGCATGGATTGCTCGGTCGCTGGTATCCGGGTGCCGCGTGAGGAGGCTACGGCGTTCGGCTGCATTCAGGCGGATGGAATGGGCTCAGTTACGGAGTTCATCGAAAAGCCTGCGAATCCACCGTCAACCCCTGATGACCCGAACATGACCTATGCGTCCATGGGTAATTACGTGTTCACAACGCAGGCGCTCATTGACGCATTGCTTGCCGATGAACACGATGACTCCTCCGACCACGACATGGGCGGGAACATCATCCCTTATTTCGTGGACAAAGGGCAGGCACATGTTTATGACTTCATGGCCAATGAAGTCCCAGGTGCCACTGACCGCGACCGTGGTTACTGGCGTGATGTCGGTACCATCGACTCCTACTATGAAGCACACATGGATCTGATTTCGGTCCATCCGATCTTCAACCTGTATAACCGTCACTGGCCAATTCATTCCACTGAGACGCAGAACTTCCCGCCTGCGAAGTTCGTGCAAAACGGAATCGCGCAATCATCCATGGTTGCTCCTGGCTGTATTGTCTCCGGCGGCACTGTGCGTAACTCGATTTTGTCTTCTGACGTGCACGTTGCCGATGGCGCGACTGTTGAGGGCTCCGTGCTGTTGCCTGGCGTGCGCGTGGGCAAAGGTGCGGTGGTGCGCCGCGCGATTATTGACAAGAATGCGGTTATCTCTGACGGCGCCATTGTCGGTGTTGACCCCGAGCGCGATGCGCAGCGTTTCAAAATCTCAGATTCTGGCGTTGTCGTGGTTGGCAAGAACGCAGTGGTTTAACGCAGCCCGGTCTCTTTGCAGGCTCCTCCCCGGTATTTCCGGGCGAGGAGCCTTCTGCGTTCTCGGCTCCCGATTGCGGGCCCATGTACCCTTCGCGCTCACCAGAGCAGAGCAACTCCCGAGCGCGCGTGCCTGCGTGAGCGCGAAGTGGACGAGCCGTGGCTCGGCAAATGCTATCGGGGAGCTGTCCGGGCGCTGGCGGGTACGGGTAGGGGAATGTTGCTAGAGAGGCTTGGGGATTGGTTGGAAACAACTTTTAGGTGATATCGCGTCATGCGGAAGCCGGATTTTGTGCAGATTTTAGGAATTTCCGAATAATATTCAGAGCTTTGACAGGAAAAATTAATGTGAACTATTTTGATATTCACGCAGGTGAAACTATGGGCGTCACTTAATGCATAAAGAGAAACTTAGTCTTGCCTAAAAAATCTTTGGCAAAGACTATTGCCAAGCCTGTGGGCCTGTGTCAATATGTATATATCGCACAGAGAGCAAGCCGCTGGGAAAGCATCTGCTAACACGGAGGTAAGGTTCGCTGCGGTGATAAACAATTGAATAAATGGTCTAGCGTTACTGCATATCGGGCGGGCGCGGCAGCCTAGACCAGTTAGGCCCAGGGAGGGGAAAGAATTCTCTGGGAAAATTGAATACAACCGGCTATTGGGCGAGAGCTTAGAGGGGTCGGGGCTCTCTTACGATACGGGGCCTAGGTTAGCAGCATGGGGGTGTGGCTAGCTCGGGGTAAGCAGGAGTCTAGATAGAGGTTCGAGGGCGTTCAGTTCTGCTGAGCGCCCTCGAACCGTTTTCTAGAGTTATGTGAGTGCTCATCGGGGCTGCTGCTAGACGGCGGGGATTCAGCTGGCCCGTTTGCCGTTGCAAGGGTGAGGCGGATGGGTTGAAAACAGTCGAAGCGGCTGAGATGACCAGCTTGGTGTCTCAGCCGCTTCGGTGTGCTGTGAGGTTTGCGGCAAGGATGCCGCAAACCGTTAACGCTTGGTAACGAGGGTTAGTCCAGAGCCCAGTGGCAAGCGGGTTACGTGTGCGTCCTCGAGGGATCGGACGAATTCGTCGGCTTCGCGCGCTGCGACTGTGACACGGTCGGTGCGGGAGGTGTCGGCGATGGTGGCGTCCAGGAGGGCATCGGGAAGCACTAGCGTGCCGCGACGAGCAATCAACGGCCATGCTGCCTTGATGACTGCTGGAAGATCAAGGGTTGGAACGTCGGCGTAAATGACGTGGTAAGCCTCAGTGGCGAGACGGCCCATGACATCAAGCGGGCGCGACGGCAGGAAGCGGACGCGACTCGGGGAGTAGCCAGCGTCTCGGAAAGTGGACTTCGCGTGCGACTGGTGTTCAACCTCTGGGTCGATGCAGGTGACGATACCGGAGTCCGAAAGGCCATCGAAAAGATAAAGTCCGACAACGGAAGCTGCCGGGGTGATAGCTACGGTCTGTACCTTTTCTCCAGCAGCGGAGGCGGCCAGTGTGGTCAACAGCTGGCCGACGGAAGAATCCGGGATGCGGAGACTGAACTCCTCGGCGTGCGCGCGGGCGCTGGCCAAAGACTCAGACTCGGTGCTGGTGGAGTCGATGAAGGTTCGAAGGGCATCATAAGCTTGTACGGTCACGCCCCCTAGTTTAGGGAACTTCCGCACGCTATTGGGATGAAACACCGCAGTTCGGGCTTAACAGGTAATTATCAGGTCAGTCGCTGGTGTTTGCTAGTCTGATATAGCACAATAGAACGTATGACATCACAGGATCTTTCGGGGACCGCCGCATTTGATGCGGGCGAAGCAACCATGCCAACCTGGGGTGAATTAGTCGAAGAACACGCAGATAACGTCTACCGGCTAGCTTACCGTCTTTCTGGTAATCAGCATGACGCGGAAGATTTGACGCAAGAAACCTTTATGCGCGTCTTCCGTTCTTTGAACAAATACCAAGCCGGCACTTTTGAAGGCTGGCTGCACCGCATTACCACCAACCTGTTTTTGGATATGGTGCGCCACCGCGCGAAGATCCGCATGGAAGCTTTGCCGGAAGATTATGAGCGAGTTCCGGGTACAGATATGACCCCGGAGCAGTCCTATGATGTGGCCAATTTGGACCCAGCTTTGCAGGCTGCGCTCGATGAGCTGTCGCCAGATTTCCGTGTTGCAGTTGTTCTGTGTGACGTTGTGGGCATGACCTATGACGAGATTGCGGAGACTCTCGGCGTGAAAATGGGTACGGTTCGTTCGCGAATTCACCGCGGCCGTTCGCAGCTCAAGAGTTCGTTGGAACAGGCGGCGCGCACGAACGATGAAGCTCGAGCACTGCTGCGCACAAGGTAGGCCGAAATGTCTCAGTTTGCCAAGATTGCGGAGCTGTCTGCAGAAAAGCGTGAAAAGATTCGTTCGCGTGGAAAGTCAAAGGCGCGTCGCGCGGACACCATCGGGCACCTAGGCCCCGAGGCGGTTGTTGCTTTCGTTGATGATGAGATGGATTCGAAGGCGAAGCATCGCGCGCGGATCCACCTGGTTCATTGTGATGAATGCCGTGATGAGATTTACACCCAGCGCGGAACTTCCGAGTGGGTTCGTCATTGCAATATTGAATCCCAGGTTCGTGCGCCGCGAGATTTGCTGCGAAAGCTGGCGAGCATTGGAAATTTGGATGCGCGGGATCGCAGCTTTTCGATGGAAGAGGAACACGAACCTGCGACCCGGCAGGACTTCTTTGACAAGCTAGAAATGGTCGTGCGGGCGATTAAGCACAACCAACGAGGAAACGAGTAAGCTAAATCCGTGTTTTCGTCTATTGGCTGGGTAGAGATATTTTTTATCGGATTGCTGGCGTTGATTATCATCGGCCCAGAACGTTTGCCCAATGTAATTCAGGATGTTCGTGCCGCAATTTTCGCTGCTCGTAAGGCGATCAATAACGCGAAGAAGGAGCTCAACGGCGACTTCGAAGGTATTGGCAAAGAGTTCGACTCGATCCGTGAGCCATTGTCTCAGGCCGCAGAGTGGGGCCGGATGGGCCCGCGTGCTGCGATCACCAAAGCACTTTTCGATGGCGATGATTCTGCCTGGGATGACTTCAACCCGAAGAAACTTTTAGAAGAACCGAAGCCGCTGACTCCAGAAAATACTGCGCAGCCCAACTTTGCGCAGCAATACGGGGCGCAACCAGCGCAACAGCCAGCGCAGCAGCCTGTTCAGCAGCAACCGCAGCAACAACCACAAGCTCAGGCACAGCCTCAGCAACAGGTGCCGCAGCAGCAATATCAACAGCACCAGTATCAGGCACAAAATAATCCGCCGCGCAATCCCAATATCAATAATCAGGGATATGCTGGCGGCGGATTCTCCTGGGCGGATATTACCTAGTTATTGGTAACGCCCAGCCCCAGGGGCTTGCCCGCTAGGGAAGTACGGCGCTTTGCAACCTTGGTCGCAACATCAGAAATGGCAGTCGCTGCAGCAGATTCTGGGTGAGCAATAACAGTCGGGGTGCCGGAGTCACTATCTTCACGCAGCGCAGGTTCCAGAGGAACCTGGCCGAGCTGCTCAACGTCGTATCCAAGCAGTGTCGTTAAGCGCTCTGCAACAACCTGCCCGCCGCCGGAGCCAAAGACGTCGACTACCGATCCATCGGGAAGCACCATTGCGGACATGTTCTCAATAACACCTGCCACGCGCTGGCGGGTCTGCTGAGCGATGGAACCTGCACGCTCTGCCACCTCGGCGGCCGCAGCCTGCGGGGTGGTGACAACCAGCAACTCTGCGTTTGGAATGAGCTGAGCAACCGACAACGCAACGTCGCCGGTGCCTGGTGGCAAGTCCAGCAAAAGGAAGTCTAAATCGCCCCAAAAGACGTCGGTGAGGAACTGCTGCAGCGCACGGTGCAGCATAGGTCCACGCCACACGATTGGGGCGTTACCCTGCACGAACTGGCCAATGGAAATGTGCTTAATGCCATGCGCAATTGGTGGCAGCAACATTTCATCATCCAACACAGTCGGACCAGCGGTGCTGCCCAACTGACCAGGCACGGAGTGGCCATAAATATCGGCGTCAACGATGCCAACCTTGAAACCCTGCGCGTGCAATGCCGCAGCCAAGTTCACGGTCATAGAGGACTTACCAACGCCACCCTTGCCCGAAGCGACTGCAAAGACGCGTGTCGTAGAATCCGGCTTCGCAAAAGGAATCTCCGGATCCTGCGCGCTGCCGCGAAGCTGTTTCTTAAGCTCCAAACGCTGCTCATCGGTCATTGCGCCGAGAGTGACATTAACTTTGCCGACGCCTTCAATGTCTTCAATTGCGGCACGGACGTTAGTGTCGATCGTTTTTTTCATTGGACAGCCGGCAATGGTCAACAAAATCTCAACGGAAACGTCCTGGCCATCCACCTCGACGGTGTTGACCATGTTGAGTTCTGTAATCGGCTTACCAATCTCAGGATCCTCTACGCGGGAGAGCGCGCTGCGGACAGCGGATTCAGTTAATGGGGTAGTCATAGCGCTTTCCAGTCTAGACCCGTCGCGCACGAATTCGAAAGGCGGAGGCTGCTAGGCTGCTATGGGTGAAGAAGTTTGGTGCGATGTGTCTAGTTTTGTCGACGGCAGTGCTTTCTGCCTGCAGTTTTGCTGAGGTGACCCCGGAAGCAAATGGGCTTCAGTCTGAGCCGGTGAGAATAGTAGTGGAGCCAGATGATGCTGAGCAGATGGTGCTCGCAGAAATCTACCGCGGCACGTTGGAAATTGAGGGCCGCGATGTTGAGATTGCTCACTCCGGTGAGGGCAATTTCCGCATTGGTTGCACCGGCCAGATTCTGTGGGAGAACGATCCCGCCCGCGCGCAAGAGCTTGAAGCGGCATTTGAGGCCGAGGAAGATTTCGACGGCCGCAACAACAACGTGGTCACCCACGATGAGATGATGGGCGCCATGCCAACGGACTGGATGACTAATGATCCATCCGCCGCTACCTGGTGTGATGACTTCGATGAGGTCGACATCCCCATGGACATCGTCCCTATCTACAAAAAGACCTTGCTCAACCGCGTTGACCGCCATGAAGTCAACAGCGTGACCAAGTACATCACGAATACAGACTTGCACGAGCTTGTCGATGCCTCCCGCACCGCCCCCGTTGAAGACGTCGTTGAGCAGTGGATCCTCACCTCCGTCGCTGGCGGCGGCAATCTCGACACTGGCGATGCTGTCTCCGACAGCTCCGGCACCGATTCCGACTCGGGCTCCGATTCCACCACCAACTAGCCCTTCCCCGCGTACCCTTCGCGCTCACCATGGAACTGCTCCTCGCTAGTCCCGCTGTTTCTGTGAGCGCGAAGGGTACATCCCGATATACAGCGCAATGAAAACTATGAGTTAGTTCTCATTTTCTATTACTTCTCGGTAACTTAGGGCATGCTTAGCGCAGGTCTTAATTGAGCCTATCGAAACTCGGGGGCACCATTGGCGCATAGCAATATCTGAAGATGAGAGTCGGGGGACCTCTTCAAGTTGAAATACAAAAGATTAATTGCGTGCACTATGGTGCTGCAATTTTTAGGTTTAGCAATCTCGTCCTGTTCCACTGAATTCGGGCCGGTTGACCGCTCGGCCAAGGCGACGATTGACTCCACCGAAACGGAATCGAATCTTGCTAGTCCTGGTAGCGGAATTGTCGGAGCTTCTCCCTGTAGTCCGGGGAAAGTACCTGGAGATAATGACTCCGAACCTGAGACTTCCCGATCGTCTGAACGCTCCTCTTACCTGCCTGAGCTTGGAAGTTTCGTTGGCGAGGATTCTCTTTCCGACGTACTAGATTTGTGCACTGATATTCCAAAAGAGTTCTTCGAAAGCGTTGGGATAACAGAAACTCATCCAAAACTTCTTGGGGACGGGGATTCGAATGGGTATGGGCCCTGCGTTGGGTCGGTAGAGGGGAAACCAGACGTAATTGAGTTGAATATCTCGGCGATGGAGTATTCCCTTCCAGATTCACCCGGATACCCGCATCTATCTACATCGCGGACGGATTCGGGAAACCAGATTCAGATTGAATCAAGTGATATTGGGGCGCTCCGAGGATGCACTGCATCTACCCAAACAGTGGAAGGCAGTCTGCTAGTCAGATACGTGCCGGAGGAAAACCAAGACCCGTCAGAGGTGTGTCCTGATGTCGAACACTGGCTTCGAACAATCCTAACTGCAGACGGCCAGGACAATTACGGCAATTAATGAGTTTCCAATTCGCATGCATTTACAAAGACAGCAAAACTAAAACAAATGAGGGCTCGATGAATCTTGAATACAACAAAGCTATGGGTGGGCCAGTACTTGTAGCTTCCGCGGCGATATTGCTATCTGGCCGCACGATAAATATCGGCGGGGCAGCACTGAAGCTGAAGCCAACGACTCGGTAACAGGTGCGAACTCATCGCAGACAATTGAAAATGCCGCAGACGGCACCGGCGATTCTAATGGCGGGGCAGATAACCATCCTGAGGGCGGATACTTGCCGGAACTTGGGGAATCTTCTGTGGTGGAAAACCCGACTGATGTCTTTAATCCCTGCACGGAAGTCTCGGGTGAGTTTTACGAAAGGCTGGGCATGAGTGAGCTTAAAACTGTCATTGAGAATGAGTCGACCCCAGCGTGTTATTTGACGATGGAGGGAAATTGAAAGTTATCCATTTCTGCATTGTTTGTCGGACTGGAATTCCTTGAAGGCGATGAAGCAATGGGATGGTCTGAAACAAGCGATGGAATCCCGATCGGACTCATAGACAATTCGTATGGTGGCGCTCCGAGCTGCAGTGCGACGGTTGGTACTGAACGTGGAACTTTGATGGTGAGTCATAAGTCCCCAAATGCTGATGGAGACGCCTGTGCTCAATCGGAGCATTATCTACGAACTATTCTCACCGCTGACGGCAAGGACAATTACAACGGTTAAGCATTGCTTGCCGATGCTACCTTTTTGCAACTAACCGTAGACATTTCCAGCCAGTTCGGGCATGCTTGATAACAAACATTGGGGGATCGGGGAACCAATGCTAATTGTCTGGGCACAAGTCTGTGCCGAATTCTGCATCCAATAAGGGGACTTGATGCATTTGTTGAGGAAACTACGCCACACTGGAATCCTATTTGCCGCCGGCGCAATTTTGACTGGTTGCACCATCAATATAGGTGGTGAGACCACAGGTGCAGCACCCGAATCAGTGGTCCCAGAATCAAGCGCTGAATCAACCGATGAGAACACCGATATAGCTGCCGCTGGCGATGGCATTGAATCCGAGCCTGTGATTCCGCCCCTCGGAGAATTTGATCGAAGCGATCCCGACTACGTCCAATACAAACCCTGCCTCGAGATCCC
>OMJG01000036.1_pt1 | contig 90288 bp, 96 predicted proteins | sample 1646431 | NCBI WGS metagenome assembly OMJG01 (sample SAMN03771674, study PRJEB25209) | food metagenome | isolation source: Cotija cheese | place: Mexico:Jalisco,Michoacan | collected 2011-12-12 | reverse complement strand
TGATTCGCGTTTTAACGTTGAAAACTCAACATTTTAATCACTAATTTTGGTTTTTAGCAAATTAGTGATTTTTAGTGATTGGCTTTTTTGTATGTGTGACAAGGGCTAATGTCGATTTTCAGAATTAGTGATGATTCTTGAGGAAAAAATATTGAAAAATACAAAAGTATGGCTATATATAAAAATGGAATTGAATGACAGGTGAATGGTTTTGGATTTTAAAAAGTTTGGGTAAACTTTTCATGAGTAGTAATTGACAATGGGTGATTTGTTTGAAGACCCTATAAGGGGTGTTCGAATTATTTCAGATTTAAGAGTTAAAGGTGATATTCCTTTAATAATCGCAGGATATATACAACCCGATATTTTCATTAAAATCTAAAAATAAATTGACACACGTTTTCAACTTATGGTACAATAAACATATGTCCCGGTATACAAAAAAGTGGGTCGGCTCATGCAATCATCCTTTGATGGTTGAAAGTTCCAGATCTAGGTTAGTCTTTCGATGGGTTCGGCTAATGGCCCAATTGATGGTGGTAAATTCAATTGGGAATACATATAAAAATGAATGAGTAAATGTGCATAATTATTTAATGGATTTACTTAGATTTGTAAGATTGGAGTTTCGTTAAGGCATGGGTGAACATGAACAAGGTGGTATGTTGCGTAATGTTGTTGTATTAGGCTTGATTGCCTTAATTGCTAGTGTAATTATGGCATTGGTATTAAGTCTAAGAAATAAAATGGTAGATCATGTGGATGAAGCAACGCCACCAACGATTATTACGAATTTGTTAGAACCAGAAGATTTTTATTTACAGATTCATGATGCTAATAATAATAAGCGGCCTGTACCAAAAGAAGCTTATTATTGGGATAAAGATCAAACATCACTTCACTGGAATACAACGATGTTACCAAATAAGTCGTGGGCACAAGGATTATTGAAACGGTTTGATGTGCCAGCAGGTACGAAACGTTTAAAGTTAGAAGTGACATTAAAGGGACACACGTCAACTTATGTGAACACATGGGTTGGTGGTGATGATGCTGATGGTAATCGGGTGTTGCATGATTACATGCCCATTGATTTAAATAGATTAAATGATGACACTTATGAATCATTTTCAAAGACATTCACAGTGGATCCAACGATGAAGAATTTTCAATTATCGTTAGAAACCCGTGAAGGGGCTGTGCTTGAATATAAAAACGCCAATGTGACATTTTACAATCATTAGGATTTGCATGAATTTTAAATTTATGGTATAATAAAATTGTTCAAAGATTATCGAACATATCAAATTTGTGAGGTGAATGCGATGGCAAAAAATGCTAAAACGGAAGAACTAAAAGGCAAGGCGAAGGAAGTTACTGGTAAGGTAACAAACGACGCTGAGTTAGAATCAGAAGGTAAAGCTGAAGGCTTTGTCGCTAAGGCTAAAGAAAAGTTTGATGATGCTAAAGATGTTGTCGAAGACGTCATTGATGACGTTGAAGATAAGATCAAGCATAAGTAATAATTGAACAATAGTGGCTCAGTGGTTGTGAGTTGCTCCCTACCAACAGGGCAAGTGAATCACTTGCAAAAGAATAGATTGTGTATCCCCCGGATTGAGGTGAATTCGATCCCACAACCAGCGTGCGGTGAAACGCAAAACGTAATTAAGCTTGGAGATTTGATCTCTAAGCTTTTTTTTGTTGACAAAGGGTTACACAGCATGGTATAATAAGGTATTCAGTGCAGGAGGGTGGAAGTTATGTTTTTGTTTTTAAAGTTGATTACAGGCGCATTACTAGGTGCAACATTGTTTTTGATAGTTGTACAAGTCATGCGCAAAAAAGAGTTGCTACAAGATAAAAAGCAATTAATTGGGATTGCGTTAATTATCCTTGTGTTAATGTTAGGCTTAGTTAATCTTTAGTTTGAAAGGATCTGTTCATGAATTCGAAATTAAAAACATCATTAAAAGTTTTAGGTGTGACAGGTCTGGCAGGTTTTGTTGGAGTTGGGGCAACTGCAACGATAATTGGGACACATTGGATCTCACAAGCACCGATGTTGACCAAGCAAATGTTAAAAACTGATAGTTCATCAAAAATGTATGATAATAATAACCAGTTGATTTGGCAATCAAGTAACATGAAGCGTCAATATGTTAAGTATAATGATTTACCTAAGGGCTATGTAGATGGTTTGATATCTGTTGAAAATAAAACTTTTTTCAAGGATCACGGGGTAAATTTGAAGTCAGTTGCAGGAGCAGCTGCTGATAATATTTTACATAAAGGTGTGAGTTCCGATGGTACGCAGCGTGGTGGTTCAACCATCACCCAGCAATTGATTAAGCTAACGGCTTATGGTACGGGTACGCAATTCCAAACGTATAAGCGTAAGACGCAGGAAATGTATTTAGCTTATAATTTAACGAATACTTTTTCAAAGAAACAAATCTTGGAATTTTATGTGAACAAATTGTACGAAGGTCACAATGTGTATGGGGCACAGACAATTGCCAATTATTATTTTGGTAAAGATTTGAAAGAATTGAGCTTGTCTCAGCAAGCCTTAATTGCGGGAATTGGGCAATCACCATCTGTGTTTGATTTATATGGTGATAAGCAAGCGATTAAGCTTACAACGCAACGACGTAATGTTGTCTTGGCGGCTATGTTAAATAATCAAAAGATTACGAAAGCGCAATATCGTGACGCGGTGAAAACGAAAATTACAGACGGATTGTTGCCACAAAATCAACAGATTCAACAAGTTGAGCAAGTGACAAGACAAGATCAAGCCTATATTGGTAGTGCTTTGAAACAAGTGAAAGATTTAGGTTATGATTATCAACGTGATGGGTTGATTATTCATACAGCTTTGAACCAAAAGATGCAAGATATTGTGACAGATAAGATCAATAATAGTTCAGCTTATAAGGGTATGGATGACGTGCAAAGTGCTGCGACAATTACGCAACCTAATACAGGTTATGTGCTAGCACAAGTTGGTGGTCGGCATCTTGGTGATTCGTTGTTTGGACTAAACCGGGCAACACAAACGAACCGTAGTAGTGGTTCAGGAATTAAGCCATTGATTGATTATGGCCCTGCCATTCAATATCTTGGTTGGGGGACTAATCATCTATTGAGTGACACCCCTTATACTTATCCAGGTACGAATATTCCGTTAACTAATTTTGATATGGGTTACAGAGGTGCGATTACAATGCGTGAAGCATTAGCACTATCCCGTAATATTCCGGCGGCCCGTACGTTGGACGCAGTTGGTGGTACACGGGCATCAGCATTCTTGGATAAATTGCACTTACCAAACAAAGGTGATAAAACGGGTGGATCGGATGCAATCGGTATCGATGCGTCTACTTCACAAATGGCCGCCGCATACGGTGCGGTTGCCAATGGTGGTTTAATGAATACGACCCGTTATGTTACAAATATTGAAACACCTGATGGCAAGGTGCAACAGACGCCTAATCACCAAGAGCAAGCTATGACACAAGGAACGTCTTATAGTTTGATTAGTATGATGAAGGAAGTATTCAAGAAGAATTACACTGGTCAAAATGCGGTAATTGATGGTTTGGCCCAAGCTGGTAAAACTGGAACAGTTGGATATGATGCCAGTGTTGGTATGCCTGCTGGTGCTGTCATGGACACTTGGGTTAATGGTTTTGTGAAGGGTGCATCAATTAGTCTTTGGACAGGTTATGACCAACCAAATAAACAATCTATTCCAGCTAGCTTAGAAACAAATGATCAATTTGTTTATAAAGATATCATGAATGGTATTAAAGGGATGGTTGATACGACCGATTGGCAACCACAAGGTGTGAAAGACTTAGGTAATGGTTACTTCCTAAAGACCGATAATAAAGTGGTAACAACGGGGGTTGTGCCTGTGAACCAACATTATACAAATACGGCACCTTTGATGCAACAATTATTGACCGCACATGAGCAAGCCAAAGTGAAAAAGCATGCAACAAAGGCTGAAAAGAAACAAGCTTTGAAAGCTAAGCAAGTGAAAGCGAAGAGTTGGTCTATTCCAAAGGTACCATCTTCAAGTTCTAGCTCTAGTTCAAGTTCAAGTTCAAGTTCAAGTTCAAGTTCAAGTTCAAGTTCAGAACAAGGTAATGATACAGCTGAAACAAAAGTAAATAATTAAAAATAAAAGCAAGACCTGATATTTAGGTCTTGCTTTTTATGCGTAAATATGGTAAAATTGAGTCAATTAGTGAAAGGTGACTCAATTATGAAATTAAATCGACAACAACGATTACGACGCCAAGCGCCACCTGTTTTATCGAAATGGCGAACATTTCCTTATTTTAAAGCAACGACCAGTGTGTTGGTTTTAACTGGTATTGGCTTTTTGGGATACGGTGGCTACGTGGTGCATGATGCTTCCGCAAATACGCAACATGTTATGCAACAATCAAAGTCGTTGAAGGAAGTGTACGGCCAAGGTAAGCAAGGACAACGTGAACGGGCTAACCGGGTGGCTTTTGATAAGTTATATGCAAAGTATATGACTTCAGATCATAGTACTTTAAAGCATTTAGATAAGCCAATTCCACAAACAGATGTGGATCAGTTAGCAAAGTTAGCAAAGGATACGGGCGTATACTATCAAGATAGTTACGCGGATCAAGTCAAAGTGATTCAATTAATTACCAAAGTACAAAATGATTATATCAAACTTTGGGCGCCAAATGGGGTGAACCATGAGTTGGTCAAAACTGTCACACCACTGCAAATTTATCAATTTAATGCGAACCATTATAATGACTTACAAGTGTTATTAGCCTTAGATGCAAATAGTCAATATCCAACATGGATGACAACGCAGATGCAATTATTAGGACAAGATGCTGGGTTGGTTGAGGAGTTTGTACATACGTTTGCAAACTATTTTGATTTTCCAACGAAGTCGAAAGCTTGGACGGTAGAGCATAATTATAAATCAGATGTCAAGCAAGACTTGATGGATCAGTATGTTCATTTTCATTTTAAGTGGCAAGCAATTAGTTTCTTATCTGATATTTTGGGAGCTAGTGATAATGCTATTAGTCAAAATGAAAAGATGCAAGCGAAGTATGATCAAGCCATGAGTTTGATTTCAAGTATTGAAGCTTCAAGCATTGCTAGTTCACAAGCAAAAGCAGCCAGTGAAGCTGAATCATCTAGATTAGAATCAAGTAAGAAGCAATCGTCAATTGATAGTGAAAATGCGAAATCACAAAGCATCGCTGATTCGGAAAGCGCAAGTATTCAATCGGAAAAGGATGCTAGTTCTAGAGCCCAAAGTGAATCAACAGCTAAGGCGGAATCAGAGTCACGGGCAAAAGCAGAGCAAGAATCACGGACTCAAGAACGTGAAAATGCGATGAATAGTTCATCATCACGACCAAATGAGTCAAGTAGTGTGGTGTCATCAGTACCAAACATGCCGAACTTTGTTGGTAAATCAGTGGATGATGCACAAATTTGGGCAAATAAGAATAACGTTGGTGTGACAACTGAAATTCAAAAAGATGGTAATTATCCACCAAATTCAGTAATTAGTCAAACCAAGCAAGGTAATGGTTACCACATTGTGTACAAATCAGCCTAATAAAAAAGCAGCGAATTTATTTCGCTGCTTTTTTTGCATGTTTTAAACGTTCATCAGGATGCAATTTGTCTAATTTTTTCAAAGCATCTTTTAATTGTTTTTTACGAAAATCACGGGAGGTAAACACACCTAAATCATCTAAGTACGTTTCATAAGCCCAAATGGCTTTCGTTAATTTGTGAGTATGTGCAGAATATTCCATTAGAATAATGGAATCATCAGGATAGTGTGGTGAAGGGCTACTTGGTGTTTGTAGCCATTCATCTAAAGCTAATTTATTTACAAGGGCGTTATTGAGATCTTGTATCGAAATAACGCTCTCATCAGTGATAATCATTTGTTTTTGAGCTAGTTGGTTAGATAGTGGGGTTAGTTTAATCGGCGAATTATAAGCAAAAGATTTCTTCATAGTTTTGGAAATTAATTGCGCAATCGCCCGATCTTTTGGTTGAAATAGAATGTATAATGTTTTATCTGACTGCATTTTTTTGTTAAACCTTCCGATATTTAATTAAGCTTGAGTTAAGTGTACAACGTCTGGTTAGATTTGTCAAGGCTTTGACAAATAGGGTTAAATGTGGTACAATGAGGGGTATGCTAAACAAAGGAGATGTCGGCGAATGAAAGGGTTTTTGTCGAACATGTTTCGGAAAGCCGTAGGTGGTTTGCGTAATAAAGCAAACGATATTGTGGGTGCTAAACATGATCAAGCGTCAAAAGAATTAAATAAAAAGATTCGTAAACGAATATGGTTATTGTCAAGACCATGGATATTTTGGCCAGCATTGATATTTTTTGTCGTTGTTTTGTTATTGACGATCATCTCATCAGTGCAATTGACCGGTCGTCAAACATCAATAAATAATAATACTGAAGTATGTGCAACTGGTGGTGCATCAGATGCAGGCGCAGATGGTGATACATCAGGTGTGGGTGGTGATTGGACTAAAGAAGGTACGAAAGCTTACAAAAACGCCCAAGAAATTTTTAATTTTTGGGTCCAAAAGCATCATTTTACAACAGCGGCTGCTGCGGGTGTTGTAGGTAACGTATATGTTGAATCAGCATCTAGTTTTGCGCCGGATGTGGGACAAGGATCGACTAATTCTTCGGGTGGATTTCATTCGATGTTGAAAGAAGGACCAACATCTGGTACAGGTGGTGGGTTGTATCAATTCACACCATATACAAAATATGCACCATTGGGTGATGACAAATGGAAATCTGTTCAAAAAGAAAATGAATTTGTTTGGAATTCAGAGTTGAAAAATTATCATGCAGACTTAGAGAATGAAACAGATGTTTCAAAAGCAGCTGCTAATTGGCAACGTAAATATGAGCGTCCTGCTAACCCAAATGACATTCAACCAAATCGTATTGCTGCGGCAAAGAAAGCATATACGATGTTTGCTGATAAAAGTGGTGGGTCGAATGATAGTTCTGATTCAGGTGATTCAGTTATTAATCAAGGTTCGGATAACTCATCAACTAGTGATTTGAGTTCAGCTAACGCATGTGGACAAAGCACGGATACGGCTTCAGGTGAACGTGGTAAGATATTTGATAGTAAGCAAAATGGTATCACATTGAATGCTGGTTTGGATGATCCAAACCACATGGGTATTGGTACAGGTAGTGGTGTTCACGGTCCTGGTTCACACGATGGTTGGGATATTGATCCATTGGCCACACCTTCAGGTGCGGGTGATCCAGCAATTTATTCAGTAACTGATGGTAAAATCAAAGAAATTGGTCGTGGTACCAGTGGTGGACTTTTGTTCATCTTGATTCAAACGCCGGATGGTAGTTATGTGCAATATCAGGAATTTGGTTATAATTCAATTCCTTCTAATTTGCAAAAGGGTCAAAGTATTAAAGCAGGTACGAAGATTGGAACCATTGGTGATGCGGGAGCATCTGGTGGTATTCACAGTGGTCGTTACTTGCATATTACGTACGCTGATAAAGATACACCTGTTAATGCAGGGGCAGGCATTGCTAGTTGGGGAGCCACAAAGCATACAAAGTCACCTGGTGAACTATTTGGCATCACTGCTGACAAATGGGTGCATGCTTCAAAGCAATATAAGTGGTCAGATATGAAGTTAACAAAATCAGATAGTAAGTAAAAGAAAAAGCTAACCAGTTTTACTGGTTAGCTTTTTTGTATTGAGATTTAATCGTTATCAGATGATGAACTATCTAGGGTTTCTTTGTGCACAAATTCTAAGGAACTGAATTTATTAATGTCGGCGTTGTAGTGAACTTTATAAACATAATTGATTGGTAGATTACTTGAATCGTCGTCATCATTTTGAGCTGTGTCATCAGTTGAATGATTAGATACGGTTGCAACAATGGTATAATCTTCAGCATTTAAATCAGTGGCATAGATCTGCATGCTTTTTAATTCAGAAACTAAATTCAAAGCATCAATTTTTGAAGCACCTGTACTATCTTTACTACTTGGCATGATTTTGGCAATCAAATCAGGTGAAGTAATATCATTATTGGTGATATGTTTTTGATTTTGATTATATTGATCATCAGAATCCCAATTATAAAGATTTGACATTAAATCTTTTGCTAAAGTTTCAGCTTTTTTCATCTTTGTGTCTTTAATGACTGAGTTGATAGTCACAGTTGGTGTTGATGGTTTAGCGTTGCTAGCTGCAATTTGTGCATCAGATAGATGTGATAATTGTGTTTGTAATTGATTAACCTGAGATGCGTAAGGATCAGCAGGTTTTGTAGCAATTGTACCACCCATAATAAGTAAACTAGCGCCAACTAGGGCACCAGCAATTAAATTTGATCGTTTCATCAGTTTGTGATGTCCTTTCTATTTTTTGTTGACGGTTGAATAAGTATCAGTTTGACTGATTTTATTTATTTGTAAATCGTAAGTGATGAGATATGTTACTTCAGGCGTATCATCAGATGTGACTCTGACTAAAATTTTATTGTCATGAGGAATATTTGAGACGGCATGCGTTTTATTTTTGTCATATTTACCAAAAACTTTAACTGATTTCACGTCAAACATGTGATCAGGGTCTGCAAAGCGGGCGTCATTAGCTAAAAATGAGTCATTAATAGCTTTAATATCTTTTGATGATTGAACTTTTTGTAAAGCATCAACATAGGCTAAAGCAAAAGTATTTGCTTTTTGGATATCACCCTTAACTTCATTTTGTTTATCAGTGACGGATTGTTGTGAGTTATTAGCCTGTTGTTTAGCCAAAGCATCGTTTTTGGCTTTGGTTTTATCAATGCTAGCTTGGGTTTGTTTAATTGATTGTTTTAGAGTTGGCACTAATTTTTGGTCATATTCTAAATCATGTTGGGCGGACACGTGTTGTTGCACACCAATTCCAATGAAGCCAAGACTGGCAAGGCCAGCAATGGTTAATTTGAGAATATCTTGTGATTTTTGATTCATAAGGTGAAAAATCCTTTCTAGATAGTTACGGTTATTATACCATTTTGTGTGGATAATTGCAAGAGCTGGCACATTGAAATTAAATGTGGTATAATAAGAAGTACATTGATTATTTTAAACATTCTTTAAGATTAAGAGAGGTCTTATTAACTATGGAAAGTAAAATGCATTATAAAATGTATAAGAGTGGAAAGCGAATGGTTTTTGCTGGTTTAACACTAGTGACTATCGCTGCGCCATTGACTGGTTTAGCAATGGCACAAGCTTCTAATACGAATTCAGTATCCGCTGCTGAGGTAACACCAAATGCAGATGTGGATAATGAATCGCCATCTATTATGGGTGACGATACACCATTGTGGATCGGTATGTCTGCATTTGATCCAATGAATTATGTTAACGCTTACGATACTGTTGATGGTGTGCTTACTGACCAAATTAAGGTTGTAAGCAATGATGTCAACATGGATAAAGCCGGTGTTTATCATGTTACTTATCAAGTAAGTGACAAGGCAGGTAATACCACAACTAAGACATTGACATTTACAGTGCGTGATCCGAATGAAAAGGATACGACACCACCAATTTTATCAACAGGTGACATTTATGTAAAGACTGGTACAAAGGATTTTAATCCTTTGCAATATGCTGGTGCTGAAGATGAACTAGATTTAAGTGTTACGTCAAGTGATATTAAGGTCGTTGACAGTGATGTTAATATTAATAAAGCAGGGGTTTATCACGTAACCTTTGCGGTCAGTGATTCATCTGGTAACAAGACTGTGAAGACAGTCGCTGTGTTTGTTACTGATAATGGTGCTGATACAAAGCAACCTTATGTTGATGTGCAAGACATTAAGCTAAATCAAGGTGATGACTGGAATCCAATGAAGTACATTAAGTCAACTTCATTGAGTAGTTTATATGGCATTGATACTACTGTTTCTGACGACAATGTTGATACATCAAAGCAGGGTGAGTATCATGTCACATATCACGTGCATTTGTATGATTTGCAGTCTGGACAACAAGTTGGTGATACTTATACAAAGACCGTTAAGGTTAATGTTGGTCCAGCTGTTGCGGACACCGTTAAGCCAACCATTTCAGGGGTTGCTGATCAAACCATCGGTATCGGTGGTAAGTTTGATGCGTTAGCTAAAGTTTCAGCTTATGATCAACATGATGGTGATGTTACAGTTAAGGTTAAGTCTGGTAGTGTTGATACCAAAAAGGTTGGTAACTACACGTTAGTATATAGTGCGACTGACAAGGCGGGTAACGAAGCCACTGAAACAGCTACGATTAAGGTGACAGGTGATTCAGATCATGTTGTTCCCGACATTAATGTCAAGGATATTTCAATTCCAATGAATCAAAACTTTGATCCAATGAAGAATCCTGATGATTCAACGAAGGATATCGAAGCGGTTGATAACATTGATGGTAAAGTGCCTGTTAAGGTAACTGCCAACAATGTTGATGTTACAAAGCCTGGTGCTTATCATGTTACTTATTCAGCGTCTGATGCAGCTGGTAATACAGCCAACAAGACCATTACAGTTCGGGTAACAAACCCAGAGAGCACTGATAAGACGGCACCAATTATTCAAACACCAAAGTCATTTACAGTTGATGACAAGAATCGTGATATGTTTGATCCGATGCAGGATGTGCTAGCACATGACGACATTGATGGTAATGTGCCAGTTAAGATCACAGAGAATACTGTGAATGTTAACGTTAAGGGTACTTATCATGTAACTTATGAGGCTGTTGATAAGTCTGGAAACGTTTCTACAAAGACGGTTGATGTTGTCGTTACATCAACTAAGGATGTTATCAAGCCAGTAATCAACGCTGCTGATTTGACAATTGCTAAGGGTGATAAGTTCGATCCAATGACGGGCGTTTCAGTTACTGATGATACGGATACTGGCTTGAAGGCAACGGTGACAAAGAACACGGTTGATACAAGTAAGACTGGTAGCTATACCGTAACTTATGAAGCAACTGATAAGGCTGGTAACAAGACAACTAAGACCCGTAACGTCACAGTTGTTGAGCATCTTGATGATAAGATAGGTCCTGTTATCTCAGCAGGTGATGCAATTAAGGTTGCGCAAGATTCAACGCCTGATTGGTTATCATATGCTACTGCTGAAGATGAGACGGATGGTCCTGTATCTGTAAAGATTTTGTCAAACACAACTGACTTAAGCACACCAGGTACTTATGCAATTACTTATTCAGCTTCAGATTCATACGGTAACACAACAACTAAGACAGTTAAGGTTGAAGTAACTAAGACAGTGAAGAAGGATACAACGGCTCCAGTAGTTGAAGTATCAAATGGTCAATTGACTGTTGGTGATACCTTTGATCCTCATAATTACTATTCTGTAACCGATGATCAGGATGCCAACCCAACTGTTGATGTTACTAATAACGTTGATACCAGCAAAGCTGGTAAGTATGATTTGAAGGTTGTAGCTACGGATGCGGCCGGTAACAAGACAACGAAGACTAGCACAATTACAGTAGTTGATAAGGATGTACCTGCACCTGCTAAGGACACTACAAAGCCTGTTATTTACGCAGAGGATAAAGTTGTTGATGCTAATACTACGTTTGACCCACTAGCTGATGTATCAGCTAATGATGAGACTGATGGTAAGGTTGCCGTAAAGGTATCTAAGAGTGATGTTGATATGACAACACCCGGTAAGTATCATGTAACTTATGAAGCTTCAGACGTTGCAGGAAATATCGCAACAAAGACAATTCTAGTTACGGTTGAAGGTACCAAAGATGGTGGTGACACTGATAGTAGTCAAACACCAACAACGCCATCAAAGCCTGATAATGGCCAAAAGCCAGCTGAAGGCACAGTTGATGATGGTCAAAACAACGGTAGTGGTGGTACCACAATTGGTGATGCGCTAAATCAGAATAAGGATGATAGTGCTACAACAGATACACCTAGTTCAGATGCTGGTAATGCAGATTCAAGTGATACGGTGACAACAACTGGCGATGGTGCTAGTTTGAATGATGCTGGTGGTAGTGATTCACCTGCTGCTGCTGCTTCATCAGATACAGCCTCAGATGGTACTAGTGACGCAGGCAACAGTGATTCAGCTACTCCTAATAGCAGCAATCCAGCTGGAACAGGTACAGATGGTGCTACAGTCGCTGATAAGACTGGTCAAGATAACCAAAGTCAACCATTGACTAAGGATGCGGTTGCTAACCAACCATTGTCAAATACTGGTTCAGAAATGAAGAGTGATAAGGCAGTTGGTTTAATTGCAACAACGATTGCGGCATCATTGTTAGCAATTATCGCATTCATGGCTAAGAAATTAAAAGATTCAAAGAAGTCTGAATAAGATGTGATTTGATCTCAAAAAACCCACTCATTATGAGTGGGTTTTTTGTGTGTTTAGATTTATTTTTTCGATGTTGATTTTATAGGGGTTAAAACACCTAATCTGTGTGAGATGATTGTATGAGATGCTTAAATGGATAAGTAGACGTTTTAGAATAACTGAGCGCGTCTGACAGCGATTGTCCCTTAAAAAGCCCGTCAAATCAACGTTTTCGATTTTGATTAAAAGAGAGGTTTTTGATGAGCTCTAAAGCCTTGTGTAGCAAGGGTTGAAGTCGATTTTAGGTGTGAAAAAGTAAAAAGTTCCTCCAATTTGGAGGAACTTTTCATAAAAACTAATAATTTGCAATGAATTTAATTTGATGAGTGGCACGTAATGGGTGATGACTTCTAAAATAGAACATACCATTGTATTGTCGGCAACTAAACGAACAAAATAAACATAGAAAAAGCACTGATATAAAAATATCAGTGCTTTTTAATTTAAGATGTCTTGGAACGTACGTTCTCAATGTGATCAAGCTACACCTTCCGTAGAAGATTTCATTTTATTACTTAACCGAAACAGATTCAGCCTGAGCTTTAGTAACTTCACTAGAAACATCATCTGAAGCCCCAGTTGCAGTGGCCTTCATCTTATCCTTCAATGTGATTACCAATGCTGTAACAACTGCGGCGATCAATGCGACCAATCCAACAACTACGACAACACGTAGCATTCCACCTTGCTCATTTTCACCCATGAGATAAATTACCTTCTTTATAAAAATTTTGTATAGAATATAGTGCACGTAGTTCTAAATTCTTATATGAATTTTTGTCAATCTGACTCTTAACTACAATATATAGTATACCAAATTTTGGGGTTTTGTGAACGTATGGCATTTAAAAAATACATAATGGTTATGTATTTTCGTAAGTTAAAGTTAGTAAAAAAAAAATGTAAACAGCAATTACTGTTTACATTTAATATTTATCGTTTTAATTTTGAAAGTACCATATTTGATGGCACAATTTGAAGAATTATATAAACTGTGATTGTAAATAATAGCAATGAATGGGTTGACATGATCAGCTTATTCATTGGTGACACAATGAATGGTTTAATAATTGGGATAAGGTCACTAACTGGCGGTACGGCAATCGATAAACCAACCAAAATGTAAGGGAGGGCAATGTAAAGTGCAATTAGTGTGATCAATGCGCTAAATGTTTCACTAGTTAGCAATGAAAACCCAATATCATAGAAACGACGGCTAATATATGACCAGACACCAATGATGATAAAGATTGCAAAGACTAAACCAACAATCAACAAACATTGTAAGAGAATAGGTGTAACGGCAAATTCTTTGATGACTTCGGTCTTGAGTTCTTGAATATCTAACATTTGTTGAACGGTTGATGTAGCATTCACATGGAACTTATGCTTGGCAAAGAACGGGATCGCTAAAACTAACGATGTAAGTACTTTACCAATCATGTAAATAATGGCAGGCGTCCAGAATAAAATTCCCCAGTGAATACGGGTTGCTTTTGATCGTGGTGAATTAACCTCAGTGAAAAATGAAGTCCACGTATCTGAGAAATAAGCAAAAAATTTATTCATAAGTCTTACCAGTGGTCACTTTCTTGAGTTGATTCCTTTTCATCTTTAGATTTTGATTTACGGGGTGCAAAGCTCAATTCACCAGTGAAGTTTGGTGATTTCTTTTCACCAAAACGATTTGTAAAGCTGCGTTCGTGCCACATGTCAAAGATAAAGTCACCGCCATATGTGCCGCCATCACGCTTTGGTAAATTAGTTAAATGAATTGATTCGCCTTGGAATAAGGCAATGATTTCCTCATCGGTTGGTTCGTAAGCACCACGTAATGGAATATACAAACGCACATTTGAATCATGGAAAGTACCATCTTCCGTGTTACCAACGGTAACAAAATGCGTGATTTTTGTCTCACCATTAAATGTTTTTGTCACTTTGTATAAGCCTAGAATGACATCAATTGGATCACCATTTTGTTTTTTAATGGTAATTGGTGTTTGGGTAATTTGACGTTCAAAATCGAATAATTGGGGCATAAATAAAAACCTGTCTTTCTATATTTATATTCCAATTATAGCATAAAACCGTGTTACCTGTCAAGGTAACACGGTTTTATTTATGATGTTTTATTTTGTGCATCGGATTGCTCTTTATGCGCATCATCGATATGTTTTTGAGTAGCCATAACGGTTTGATTATTCGTGTTCTTCATAAATGTTTTGGTGGTACCAGCTGATGAGATGGCTGCTAATAACGCAATAAGGGCTAAACCTAAGATGATGATTACTCTAAGCAAGCCAGATTGTTCTTCATCTCCCATGTGTTAATCACCTTACTTATAATCATTAAAGTCAAAACTAGTTTCGACTCTGTCAATGATTGGTTTTTGTGTGTCTGGATCTAATATTGGTTGAATATTACCATTTTCGTCCAACTTATCAACTTCTTCATAAACAGGTGTACCATCGTCATTGTATTCGTAAATTGGAATACGATTACCTTTTTCATCTAGCTTGTAGATGGGTACACGTTTACCATTGACCTTACGATAATAACGTTTACCATTACGGGTAACAGTTTCGTAACCATTGGTTTCATAACCTTTGATTTTTGGTTGCTTTTCTTTAACCGTACGGTAGGTTGGAACCCATTCACGTTCCATTTGACCTGGTTCCATATTGTTGTCAATACGCAACGCTTCAACTAAGTCTTCTGGTAATGGGTACATTTTCCACCAACGATGAATTTCGCCGTTATATTCTTCGAAACCTTGCTCCAAGATAGGCCAATATTGACCATTAGGAGCCGTTGGGTCAAACTTAACGATTTCATCAGCATATCGTTGAATTTTACCATTTGAGAAAATACGACGTGAAATGTGAATTCCTAATCCAAAGTATGTTAAAAAGTCATTCTTTGTTGCTGCTAGGTCAATTTCACCAGGTGCTTGGGCAACCATTCCCGTGAAACGACTAGGCACGGCTTGATTATTGACGGCGTGGAGTGTGGTAATAACTGGTGAACCTGACAAAACAGATTCTAGCAAACCTTTGGCTTCGGCGCCACGGGTCTCAGACACGATAACCCAGCGGGGGAAGTTACGCAATGCGTTCTTAACGTGATCAGAAATTGATACGTCACCAGTGGTTTGCCACTCAAGAATATCTTTTTCAGGATATAATTTGGTGGCCTGCATTTCAAAAATATCCTCAATAACAATAATCTTGTCACGGGGTTCTCCACGAACCTTATCAATAAATCCAATCATGTACTTAGCGGTTTCAGTTTTACCTGAACCAGTCTCTCCTGATAGTACAACAGACGTGTGTGCATTAATTGCTAGGTCTAGCAATCTTGAAACTGCTTTCGGTGCGAAAGCACCGAAGTTCTTATCATTTAATGCCAATGAAGGACGGGTAATACGAAGTGACATCGTCACACCTTCATAGGCTAAGGAAGGTTCAGTTGCTGAAATACGAATACTTTCTGAGAATCCATTGAACAACGGATGTGATGTATTAAACGATGTTTTTTCACGGGTTGCAAATCGGTTGATAAGTTTATTGATATAAGCATGATCAATGATCGGCATTTTCTCAAATTCTTCATCAGTCAATTGTGGAAAGTATTTACGTTCAACTGATTTAGGTGATTCACCAGCACGGGCATACGGAATTTTACCTTCTTGGGTATCTAGGTACATGGCTTTACCATTGTAGCCAATATCAGTTGTACTTGGGTATTGTTCCAAAATTTTTGGAATTAAACCAACTCCAACTAACTCATCAATTACCCTTTTTGCATAGGCTTCATTTTTATATGTGTGATATGATTTAAATGCTTGATTGTCAACTAACGCATTAATCAAAGCTGCTTTTGTGTTAATATCAGCATTAATAGATGCATTGGTCATTTCGTCAGGTAATTTGCTAGTTAGCGTTTGGTCAATCTCAGCTAACTCTTCGTCCATCCACTTCTGAAACTTTTCAGATTGGGTCATTTGTTCTTCTACTTGTTTTCTTGCCATTTTACACCTCTAAATAATATCCTTTTTTAACCCATTGCTGCTGACATTTGGTTTAACATCGCAGACATAACCATGATTAAATTAATAATCATACCAATAATCGTAACATATGTTGGTAAAATAGTCATACGGGCTTCTTTAACTTGACTAATTTGGCGTACTTTTTCTAGAAGTTCGTTTTGGGCACGTTCTGCTAAGTCTTCAATAACATCATTATTACCTTTTGATTGTGCAGAACGGTTAACCGCAGTCATAAACACAACCGCACTAGGGTCTGTTGTGAAGGATTGTGCAAAATTGATAAATGGAATATCTTCATTAGGATATTCACGAATATCTCTAATTAAACGAACCACTAATGCACGATCATTAGGGCTTTCAAGTCGTTGCGCAACGTTGTCAAATACTTCAATTAATGATCCACCATGCGCTTTCATTAAGAATAGGTAGGGGACAATGATTTGAGTCATTTGTGAAAATGCCATACCACGTTTGAAACGCCAAGTTCTTAATGCACTGGTAATTTCTTTAGCCTGGAATTGGAAATAAGCAAATCCTAGTAGAATACCACCTAAAATGTAAAAGGGATTTGCAACAACGGCTAGTTGTGGTACTTTGTTTTTTAGGAGCATTGATACTCCAACAACAATTGCCACGAATATTGGTAACATGACTGATTTACCGATACGGTTAATCTGCCACTTGGTCATGGCCTTTGGGGTCATATTCATTTCCAGCATGTTATCAATTTGCTCAGTTGAGAATAGTTTGAAGTACCAAGGTGCCGTGCTTCTGAACTGTGAACCTTTCACAAATTCTTTTGATTCTTTCATCAATTCTAATTCATGAATTGCTTCTTGAACATTTTTGGCACGACCACCACGTTTTGGTTTACCATCACGGGCAATTGATACTAAACTTTTACCAATCATTTGGTTCTTTTCGTCTTTTAATGCTTCGTTCAAAAGATTTGATTCAGTTGGACGAATTGCTTTGATTTTATCGGTATTATACAATGAATTAGCAACATTTGTGAATTGGTTATTCATTGAAATTGCTACTTGACGAATTAATTGCTTAGGCAAGGTTTTTGTATAATTGACAAATGTTTGTAAATCAGTTTCTTTATGTGAAGCTGATAAGTATAACATAATGTATGACTTATAACGATGGTAACTTGAACGATTGGTGACGTCTGATAAATCAGAGGCACCATCTGCCATATCATTTTCAACTTGTTGAATCAATTTATTGAAAGTTGGAATCTGTAAGGCATTTGAGATACCTGTAATGTATTTCATTTTGACATCTAATAGTAAATACGCTAAGATGATCAAAATAGCACCGAATAATCCAAAGAAAATAATAGACCATGGTGATGAAAGAATTGCCATGCCTAGGAAAATAAATAGGGTGATTACAGCTGAGTAAATCCAGAAGATATTGCGGCTATGTGAAATTAATTCTTGACGCCATGTGAGTAGATAATCGTCTAGTAGTAACACATGGGTATTTGATGTTTTAGTTTTACGTCCAAAAATATCAGTTGAAATTTTTGAAGTAATGGCATCATTCATTGTATCTTCAGCAGTTTTGGTAGGTTGTGTATTCTTTTTCTTTTTCTTGAATAAACTACCAAAACTTAAAGTTGATTTCTTTTTAGGTGCTTGTTGCTTTTTTGCAACATGTGTTGACACGGTTGGTGCTGCTTTTTTCTTTTTTTGTGTAAATTTCATGTTACCCACCTTTACATTGACATAAGATCATTATCAAAGTAATTTTTCATCATCATTGAATAGATCCATAATGTTCCACCAGCAACAACCACAGCGCCACCAAATCCAACTAGGCTTCCCCAAACTTTAGACATGAAGAGGGATGGGCCTAAGATGTTCATAACAACTCCAGCAACGAAGACACCTACACCGAATGTCATATACATTAGCATGGTTAATTTCTTAACACGGGCTGTTTTGTGTTGTTGGAAGATTTGGGTTTCACCCAAAATAGCATTATGTTGACGCATTAAGTTGTTGAAGGTTTCTTGTGAAATGTCACCTTTAATCAAATAAGTTGCAACTTGTTCCATATAAAGGTCAAAAACCATATCATCAGCGTATTCGTGACGAAGATCACGAATCGCATTCATAATGGATTCGTCGCTTTCACGCTTAGCAACAACGGATGATAAGAGACGGAAGTCGTCTTTTAATTTACCTTTAGTGTTATCACGGGCCACCTGTAAGGCAAATACAGGTGGCTGGGTAGTATCAGCAAAGGCTTGTGTTAGCAAATTGATAGCTGAATTACGTTGGGTTAACGCATTCATGTTATATTCAAGTTTGATTTGGCGGGGAAGGACATATAACCATCCGTATAACAATCCGATGAGGAAGAAGACTGCTTCACGCCACAATGATAATGCCATCTTGATCGCATTTGGAATCATGCTTTTTTTCTTCACGGCTGCTGTCATAGCGTCATAAGCTTCAGCACGTTCGTGTGTATAATTTTGTGGTTTAGGATCATCTGGGTCAGCTTTAAGCGATGGCATGTCGGCTTCCCAGTAGGTCTTATTTTTTCCACTTTTAATGTTTTGTAAATAGGTTTGAGCGTCTTCAGAGTCAATTTGTTGGAAATAACTAAATTCTGGTGTTTTTTGAACAATAGCACCTTGTTCTTTAGGTGTTAGTCCAACGACACCTAATAGAACGAATGAAAAGAGTGCTGTAATGATTGCTGGTTTAATTGCAATTTTCATTTGACGTTTCCATGTCAAATTTCGACCATAAGCATGGTCTAGTTGGTTCAACTCAGTAATCGTTGTACGATGTTTTGCCATTTTTATGTTGCCTTTCTGTTTTTAAGATTTAGTTTCGTTTTCTAACGAACTTACTAGAGGCTATTATACCATACTTTTAAGATTTTAGCAAGGTCTAAATAAAGATAAAACTAAAAAAAAAGAGAGTATCCTTGATTTCAAGGATACTCTAAAAATAATTATGATTTTTTATTTTTCTTAGCTGATTTACGATGTTCTAACCATTCATTGTAATCAATCGGATAAATGTTTAGTACATTTTTCATTGACCATTTAAATGAAATAGGGATAATAACACCTAATGTCATTAAGACTAGCCAACCAATATGATTTGTGTGAATGGTTAAGAATCCACCGATAAGTACTAAACTGAACATTAGTAGGTCGCTGAAAATTTTGTAACCATGATATACTTTGTATAAGTTATCTTGAGCATGTTCATTACCAGCATTATTATTTAAATAGGTGGCACCAACATTGTGAAGTTTATTCAATTGAGATTGGTACGCAACCATGACTTTTGTTTGGAGATTTTCTAAGTTCATGTTTGTTAATTTACCTCATATACGTTATTGTGAATACTATTCGACCATTTTAGAATGGCATAAAGAAATGTTATAAAAAGAGTGACGATGATTGCAAAGACAAAGACCGCAATTGTGATTAGTAATAGATCAGATATTTCGTGTTCGCCCATGACCTCACCACCTTTCAATGGGTTTATTTAACTGCAATTGTATTAGCATCTTTTGCGAAATCGTATTGTGATTGCGCAATGGTTGCATTAGTTGCTTTTTGTGTTTGACCAGTTGGATATAACAAGTTTGTAAAGTGTGTTAAAGCAATTTGGGCATTCTTTAGATTCATACGTGTATCAATTGGTTGAATACCAAATGGCGTGATACGTACTTTAGACATATCTGATGTTTGTGTCTTTAATACTTTATCATTTTTATCCATAGTTTCAAGTTTAGCTTGAGCGGTTGCATAATCGCTATTAATACCACCGTTATTTACATGGGTGTAAACTCTGAAAAGCATCCGTTCTTGCGTACTGTAATCAATGTTAAGGAATCGGGCTGATTGTTCAGGTGTTAGGGTTAATTCTAATCGTGAATTAGCACCGTTAATAATTTTAACTTGATGAGCACTAATTGTGAATGGATGCTTACCTGTGGTTGATTGTAAGATCAAAGCAGGAGGGTTAGCGGCTTCACTTGGGTAAATTTCTTTCAAAGTTTTCGGAATGGTGACTTCATCAGCAGCTTGATCAAATTGATAAGTCAATTTGATGTGATCCATTCCATAAGTTAATGGTTGAATAAATTCAGTGTCCCAAACTAAGTTGTAACCATTATCCGTGGTGTAAGTTTTGTTAATTGATTCACCTGACTTGTGATCATTACTATCAACTAACCCAGAAGCTGTTGAGAGAACTGGCACACCACTGAAGCTACCAAAATTGTTCCAATTGGTATCATGAATAATACCTAAATTAACTGTGTATGCATGATTGTCAATAATGGTTTGAACTTTGACAGCGTACACATCATCTAAACTACCTTTGTAAAGGTAATTGAAGATAATAGTTCCTTTGGTTTGACCATTATATGACCAAGTACGACTACGGGTGGTACTTGAATAGCTACCAAAAGTTGTTTGTGCAGTTCCTTTTTTAACGACTGTGTGAGAAATCTTATTACCATAAGTTGCATAAAGATTTTCCCAAACAGCTTGTTCGAAATCAAAGGTGGTCGCATTAACTTTCCAACCAGTGGCCAATTTACCGGGTTGTTGAATTGAATAATGTGCCAAAACCTTTTGGTTGTTTTTGTCATTGGTTGTTGGCATCTTTCGAACTGCTTTTTTATTTAAACTAGTTGTGACGATTTGTCGAAGAGTAGATGACCGTTGGTCGTCCATAGAAGTGTTGAAGAAAATGAAGAACAATGTCAACAATACTAGAAGAACAGAGGTCACGGTCGTCATCATTCGGGTTGGTGTTGACATCGTTTATGACCTTCTTTCTTCTAAACAACACTACCTGTGTAAACTTGTGATTGGGCAGTACCCTTGAAGCTTAATTCAGGGAACCAACCAAAGATAAGACTCTTTTTATCAGAACCTAATGGCTTGATCACAATCTTATAAGGAATAATTGTGTTTTCTTTTTCAACAGTGCTACCGGTTAGATTCCAGTGGTTAGTGTTATTGGCAGTAGTTTGTGGGTTAGTACGGTTGTAAGCAGTCCAGTTACGGGCATCTGTGGCATAGTCATAAGAGATGTATAACCATTTTGTGTCATTGATGGGTAATAGATCAGCTTTAGGCGTTGCTGATGAATAAACATTGGTCCCTGTAATATGGGTAATACTATTCGTCGTGTAGCCACCGTTCTTACTCAACGTTGCTTCAACGTTGTGTTCCACACTTTGGACTTGACTAATCTGCAAAGCACCGATGAAGATGACATTTAAGATTAAAATTAAGATAAAGAAAAGGGTATAGTGAATAATTTCACTGATTTCATTTTCACCCATGCGGCTTATACCTCCTTGGTGTGAGTTTTAATGCTAGGGTATAAGATAATTGGTTTAATTTTATTAACAAATTCAATTGGTTTTTCGGGATGGGTCATGATAGGCGCATCATGATTATAAGATACTGCGGATGCGGTAGATGTGCCAACAATCGTTGTTTCGCTAGGTGTTGGCACATCGGATTCTTGTGGGATGGGAGTAGGAACGGTTGGTTTAACTAATCGTTCATTGATTAACGTTAATTGAAAGTTGATTTCATCCCGTAAGAATTTGATGGTTTCATCTTTTTGTGCATTTTCCCGTTTTTGGAAATTGAGTTCATCAACAACACTATTATAAGCGTCTTGCGTAATACCATAATCTTTGATTAAGACATCTAAGTAAGTGTCAACTTCTAGACGATCATAGCCAGCATTACGACGGTGGGGTTCATGAAAGTCATGATTTAAAATATCACGGCGGGATTCACTAGCACCCATAATTTTACCATCATTAGTATCAATTCGTTGAAATTCCATAAGTAATTTAGACCTTTCTATTTAAAATTTTTGGGCAACCGACCTTGAATATATTTCTTAGCGCGATCATCATAAATCATGATACCAGATTCTTGCGCATATTTTTTGGCAGTGCTGTAAGCAACATTTAAATATTGCGCGATCGAAGTGATTGTGGCTAATTGTACTTTGTCAAAGGCAACTAACATTTTATAAATGCGTTCATCTTTGCCTAAGGCACTAGCTACGGCCATATTAGTTTGATCGTTACCGATTTTACCAATATTTTCAGAATCAGTTTGCTGGGATGCATGACGCTTTTTAGCATATGCTTCTGCAATTTTTGGATCATGTGTTACTGTGACAGCACTGCTATCATCAGAGCCCATGAATTGATACATTTTTGGTTTTGACATAAGTAATAGTTCCTTTTTTCTTCAAGATCAGTTTAGACTTTATTATAGCACATTTCGGGAAAATATGCAAATTCGAAAAAAAAATGTCACCCAGGTGGGTAACATTTGTGAAATTCAGCTACATATCAATTATAACATTACTAAAATCAGATTGCAAGTTATTTTTTAAACAACTTGGTCTTCGATTTCATCATCGGTCATAGGTCGTTTAGGTTGACGGACCATTTTATCCGGACGACGGCTATCACGATTTAGAACCGTTAATGTTTTATGAAGTTGATGCTTTAATTTCAATTCGATTTCATCAATTGTCTTATAGACATCGGCATCTACATGTGATGCCTTGTAAACCTTTTGAGGTAAACCATCACGTAAATCATCAACAATCATCGTAACGGTTGTTTGATAATCTGTGTTGGTTTTATCGAAATTGATTTTAATTTCAGTTGATGCGCCTAAGAGTAATTTGTCCAATTTATTATACTTTGTTTCAGCATATTGGGCAATAGCATCAGAAGGGGTAATCATGTTTTTATGACTTTTAACTGTATATGAAATCATCGTAATACCAACTTTCTAATTTTGATTACATCTATATTATAGCATATCTTATTAGATTAGTCAATTAATAGTTCATCGTTTGATAAATGATAATTGTCTAGCATGACTTCAGGCTCATCATACAACTCATGAAGTTGATAAACTAAATTTTTAAAGTCATTTAAGCTAGGCATGGTTGGATTAGATGATTGATATTTTGAATAAATATCTTTAATTAATTTAATTTGTGGTTCATTAATTAAATGACTAACTTTATCGGGTAATAATTCATAATCAGGGTCATATAAAGCGGCTTGATTAAGCACATACTGATAAAAATAATCAATATTTGGGAATTGATCATTAAAGTGATAGGGGTGCTCACTTAAACTTTGTTCTAGTTTATGTAACAGTGGCGCCCGGCGAATCACTTCATCGTCTTGATGTAATTGTTGAAAAGTGGCTATTAAATCACGTTGATATTCAGTGATTGGTCGATAACTTGACAACGGATATTTTGGATTTGTTGACACACCATAATGGAGAGATTTTGGCAATGATTCTAATAACTTGTTTATTGGCATAATAGGTAATTAATCCTTTACGTGTGACTTAACGTCCCATATGTAATTCTGCGGGCGTCTTTGTTTTAAATTCAGCAGCTGTTTGTTTAGCAGCTGTTTGTTTAGTAATTTTCTGTTTGGTAGCAGGTTCTTTTTGAGTATGTTTTTTGAGGTAGGCAGCTTGTGTATGGAGCTCATTATCAATAATGCGTTCACAATGATTGAAGGTACCTGCCTGTAATTGATTTTTGATGGTGTCGTAAAAATATGAATTAACCATGCGATGCCCTTTAGGCGAAACAGGCACAATTTGTTCTTTACCACGTTGCCAACCGATGTCTAATTTATCATTTTTATTGTAGAAACTTGCATATTGTTTAACTTTATTTTTATTAGTTTGGTTCATTTCTAGAACTTTGATGCCTGGATGGGTCATTGGTTTGTATGGTTTGACGTAGCGGGCCGCTTCATTTTTGGCAATGAGATCAGATGCTCTATTAATCACTTCTTTGGGTAGTTGCACAATCCTTTGTTGGTCGGGATCTAGCGCGGTTACAACATGACTTGAAGTTGGGTAAGCATAATTGGGATCATAGTTTAATTTGCTTGCTGTTGGCGATAGTTGTCGATGACCATACATTGATGCTGCCATTATATCACCATTTGGCAAAGTTTGCAAGACCGTGAAATAACGGTTTTGGCCTTGACGGTCTAAATAATGGTCAGCTTCTTTTGGTTTTTTGTAAGGAATGTAAATTTCAATGACATCTCCTTTATTTAATTCAGAGGTATCATTTACATAGTGAATATGACTGTTGGCACTTTCATGTTGGTTCGCAATTGTGGCTGCTTTTTCTGTTGAATATAAGCTTTGGCGCACATTATGGTTAATTGTTTTATTAGCACTAAATTTATTATTTTGCCAATTACGAACATATTGATCGGGACGATCATGATCAAAATTATTAGTTTTGAAACGTTCATAGCCTTGAATACCAAATTGAATACGTTGGTAGGTTTTGTTCATGTTCTTTTGTACTTTTTCAGGCAAGGCTTGATAAAAGGCGTCATTACGAACGGTTTCTTCAATTTTAGCAAGTAGGGAATAATCGGTTTTTTCTTGATAAAGATTTTCAGCTGATTGTTTTGAATCAAGGGTTTGATCAACACATTGCTTGTATTGTTGACCAATGTTAAAGAGGGCATCATTTAATGATTGATGTTGTTGATACTTTGATTTAGTTTGCATAATAACATAACCTTTCTTTGGTAGAGTTATTTATATTATAGCATTTCAAAGATGGTTTATTTATGATAAACAAAAACCGTGGTACAGGTTAGCCTGTATCACGGTGAGGTTAGTTGAGCGGACGACGTCCTGATGTAGTGAATTTGTCTTTCACGTCTGTAACCTTGGTATTAATAATAAAGGTAATTACATGTTGAATAGTTTTTAGTAATTCAAACATTAGTAATGTAAAACTGATTAAACTAACAATTAGTAAGAAAACAATCAAATAGGATGGATCGATTCCTTGGATAATATTTGCAATTGTTAGGAGGATTCCTAACAAGCCAGTAATGGCGGTTAGTAAAATATAAACACCGATACGAATGATTAATGGTTCATAATTTTTTTGATAAATAGTTTTTAATTGTTGAAGAATCATATATTATTCAGACCTTTCTTGATTGGTATTTAGAATTTTTAAATCATCAATAACTCTATTATACACCATAATTTGTTGGCTGAGCGAACGACGATCACTCAACACGTTTTCTTCATTGAATCGTTCTAGTTCTTGTACAATTTTTTGATAACGATGGATTAGTTGAGAAATTGAAGTAGTCATAATTTTTCCTTTTTATAATGTTTTGCCAGGGTGTTGTTGTAAAATGCGATCAGGATGATCTTCGAACTTTAGTTCGGTAATGCGATTTGTGGTTTCATTAACCACGGGTTGACCTAACGCTTCTAACTGGGGATGTGACAAACTGTATTTTGTGCGCCAATATTTGAACTTGTGCTCAACTACCCGGCTTTGATATTCACTAACAATGCCGGTAATCCCAATGTAATCACCTTTTTGAAAATGCAGATGTTCCATCTTTGAATCTGTAATATCTAACCAAAGATGATCAGGTAAGAACATTGATTTATAGATTCCATATTTGGGATTAGCGGGGAGGTATTGCACATTCGTCAATAGTAATTTGACGTAGTGATGTTGACGGGTGTCTACGTCTTCTCTTAAATCACTGATGCGGCCTAGTACTTGTAAGACTTCATTTTGATATTGGCTAAATTCCAAACGATCCCGACTAACTTTGGTCACGGGTGTTTCAACAGGCTTTTGAAAGTAGCTGATTTTAAAATCACGCTGCTTTTGCTTTAGATTCTGATTAATAATTTTGGTATTCTCATTAGCCCGTTTTAGTAAGTAATCTGGAATTTGATGAACGGGTGACTTTGATAAAGGATAAACTGGATGGCGTTGCAACATAATTTGAATGGCATTAGGCACCAATTCCTTATGGCTGGCTAGCCATTGATAGGAATAAACTTCGGTTGCGGAAGCATAAACCCGATTATCTTTTTGATTGGTTTTTAATTTAACAGCACTGCGGTAAATAGAAATCATTTGTTGAGTGAAATCCTGAATGAGATATTTGCTTTTTTGTGATGGTGATTGTGGTTGTGTTAACAAATAGTTAACCTTACGTCCAGTTTCTTTAATGGATGAATATGACATAAGTTGAAATCCTTTCTTATTTTGTTTATTGTTTAATTTTACCATATTGATATGTGTATGTCAATTGCTTTAATCATAAGAAAACCTCCTTTTTGATAGATTTTGAATAAGATTATTGAGCTAAATGCTCATTAAAGTATGCCAATGTGATAATTGGCACATTAAAATGCTTAGCTTTTTGTAGCTTAGAACTAGTTGATTTATTTTGATCTAGTTTCATCAAATAATCGGTATTTTTGGTGACAGAACTTGCAAACTTAGCACCGTGCTGTGCAAAATAAGTCTTGAGTTCATCACGGGTCATTTCTTCAGTTTTACCAGTAATCGCAATATTTAAAATTGGTTTGGCTGGGTCAAGTGCTTTGGTTGGTTGTTGCAAGATTGTATTTTGGATACTTAAGTGTAAGGCTAATTGCTTAAACTCAGGTAAGTGATCTTTAATAGCTTGTAACACAATTGGTACTTGATGAATTTGGTAAGGTTGTTCTGACCAAAGGCTAGGGTCAATGACGGGATGTTGGTGAATGACCCGGTTAATGTTTTGATAAACTAGGGCTAATTGTTCAGCTTTAGATTGACTAACTGTGGGTAAGTTTAGGGCATAGAAGACTTGGGCTAAACTTACCGTTTTAGTGACAGAAAGTTGAGTTAATAAATTATCAACTTTCTTTTCGCCCCAACGGGGTAGTGCTAATAAGTCATCACGATGATCTTTTAATTCCCAAAGACTAAGAAAATTATGCACATCTAATAAATTAGCTTCAACTAATTGTTGAATGGTTTGTTTACTTAATTTATCGAAATCTAGCCCATGTTTTGAAACAAAGGTTTGCCAACGGTTTAATAGTTCTTCGTCACTGTTATCAACATAAAGGAATTTTCCTTTGGCGTATGCGTTTGCGGGCGGGGTGATCTCAATTTCCGCACCGGTTCGCTGGTCAGCGAACGATTTTACAATTTGCGGAATCACGTCATTGGCCCGCCGCACAAGCACATGATCACCAATTTTAATGTCCCGGTCATGGATATTACCCATTGACGCTAGAGAGGCTTTGGTAATATTAGCACCTAAGAGCGTCACTTGGTCAAAGATACCGACAGGTGTTACCCGTTTTTTAGCACCAACTTGCCATTGTACATCACGTAAAATAGTGATTGCATCAGGAGATGCAAATTTATAAGCCAATTGGTTAACGGGATGATGAGCAGTATGCTTGAGTTCCCGACGATGACGTAAGTTGTTGGGCTTAATTACTAGGCCGTCAATGTCATGGTCTAATTGGTCACGTTGGTTAGTTTGTTCAAAGTCTTTGATGTAATTGATTAAAGCTTTGTGTCCTGATGCATCGTTAGCAAAAGTTGCTTGAATATCTGGGGTGTCATATCCCCATGCTTGTAATTGTGCCAACTGCGCTGTTTCTGTAAACAAGTTCAGTGATTCGGCATTTTCAATGTTATAAGCAATGAAGCGAATATCACTAGTGGGTTCATCTTTGGCTATCAAGCCAGCAACGGTATTACGCGGACTCATATAATCCCCAGTCGTGTTTAGCCGATTAAAGGTATCATTTGTGATAATGGCTTCACCCCGAATAATGATGGGTTGATCTGAAATGGGAGGTGTTGGCACAAATGACATAGCTTGTTCAATAATATTACCTGTTTGACCACCACCTCTTGTAACTGCTGTGAACGGTTGGTTGTTATAATTGAAGTAGAGGACAATGGTTAAACCATCTTCTTTGGTTTGGACCATGAATTCATCGGTTTGTAATAAATTATCAGGTAATTGTGTACTCATGGGTTTGAATTTCTTCATAAATTTTCCAACACCGTCGGTAACATTCGTTTTATTTAATGATAGTTCGGGGTAGGGATGATCCATTGTACGTTTTGAACTAGATAATTGCTCATCAACGGTTTGGGTTGGTGAACTTTGGTCAATCTCATCGGGATGATCAGTTTCATATTTCGTTAATTTGAAATATAAGGCATCATATTCGGAATCGGTAATTTCGGGATGATGCTCATTGTAGAGTTTATCGTGATGGGTGACAATTTGAATTAAGTTTAAGTAATCTTGATGAGTCATTTATTATGTCCTTTAATCATTTTCTAGGTTGTAAATATCATCTGATAATTCATGAATGGCATTGCTTAAATCACCGTTGTTATCAATGACAAAGTTGGGTTCATTTAAATTTAAAAACCATGATAGTGTTTTGATTTCTTGGTGATAAAGATTTAATCGTTCTTGAATATGTTCAGGTGTATCATTACGATTTTGTAGATGTGCCTTAATGGTGCTTTCATTCACATTGATAAAAACTGGAACGACATATTCGCCAAAGGGTGAGGCTTTTAAACTATCATAGCCTGATTTGGTAACTAATGCGGCGACACTGGTAGTTTCAGGGTCGAACTTATGTAATAGTTCTTGATTATCAATGCCATAAGCATTGTGATTGTAAATCACGAAATCTAAATAACTACCATTTTCATAAGTTTGTTGCATTTGGTCGATTTCTTGGTCGGTCTTGGGACCGATAAAGTAATAATCGACACCTTCTTGTTCACCTGGTCGTGGCGCACGGGTTGTAAATGATACAATCTGTTTATTAATTGGAAACAATTTGTTAATAATGGCAGATTTGCCAGAACCAGAGGGTCCAATAATGGTGTAAATATAATGAGACATGAGCTGATCCTCCTATGATTATTATAGTATTTTGACAGGGAATTGTCAATGAAAAAAAAAAACAGGCACCGACACCTTAATGGTGACGATACCTGTGGTTGTTAGTCGCCATTTAACCAGTTAGGTGTTGGCATGTCAAATGCCGTGGTAGGCACCTCAGAAACGGGTTCATCATATGATGGTTCCGGTTCAGCTGGTGCGGTAACGGTTAAAACATATTGGTGCAAGGCTTTGATGTACCGTTGGAGGTTATCAATGCTGGCCATTTTTGGATATTTTGCAAAAATGACGTAAATCTTTAGCATAATCGCACCAATTACAGCCGCTTCATCTTTTACTAAGTCAGTGGAAGCATAGTCCGCATTTGAGAGGTAGTCAATTTTAAACATGTCATTTGCTGCAAGATAAGTTACATGCACGCCTGGCATGTATTTGTAAGCAAAGACTAGTTGATCGTTTTTATCAGTAAATGTATGGTTTTTTAAATTTGTCATTATAATTGGTAGGTCCTTTCTAGATATACATGAGGGACCGGGTGATGTCACCGTGAGGTGGCACCACTTAAAACAAGAAGAACGTCCCACGGTTTTGGTGGGGCGTTCTCTTTATGATTATAATTGCCGCAAAGCGGCAATACGATCTTCAGTTGCAGGATGTGTGCTGAACCATTTCTTACTGTCCACTTTACCGAAATAAATGGCAGCTAACTGTTTGTTAGCAACTTCGGAAGGTGGTAATTGTTCAATCTTTTCTAAGGCTTTAATTAACCCTTGTGGATTACGGGTGAGTTCAACAGCGCCTGCATCAGCTGAATATTCTTGACGACGTGACACGGCCATTTGTAATAAACTCATAATAAACGCTGATACTAGTGACAACACAAGTGAAATAAGGAACATCACAAGTGTGAAAACGTTGCTGCCGCTGTCGTCATTGTCGCGAAAGAACATGTAATGGGTCATATATGACACAGCGGTGCTTAAGCCTAAGAGAATGGTCATCGTACGAACATCATAGTGACGGATGTGCGTCATTTCATGACCAATTACACCTTCTAGTTCTTCACGATTGAGCATTTGTACTAAACCAGTGGTAACGGAAACGGCTGCTTTCTTTGGTGACAAACCAGTCGCAAAGGCATTTGGTGTTGGATCTTGGATTAAGTATAATCTAGGCATTGGAATTTGAGCAACCATGGCTAAATCTTGCACCATGTGATATAAGTTAGGCGCATCATCTTCAAATAATTCTTGGGCGCCTGCTTGTGCCAGAATCATACGACTACTTTGAAAAACGGTAAAGGTTGTAATAATACCCCCAACAATTAAGGCAAAGAAGATACCTTCCCAAGGACTATTAAATTCAATGTAGCCAATGGCTGCACCGACTAAACTAAAGAATAACGCAACGACAAATAATAACCCAAAGGTCTTTCGCTTATTGCGTCGAACTTCTTCGTATAACATATATGATGAACCTGCTTTCATTAAAATTTAGTATATGTATCCCCAGCTTAAAACTGGGGTGAATTTTTGTGTTCGTTAGAACTCAACTTTAGGCACAGCCTTTTCTTCTTCAGGAGTTTCTAAGAACTTACCTGGTTCGAAGTGGAAGATGCCTGCAATGATATTGGTTGGGAAACTTTGAAGCTTAGTATTGTAATTACTAATTGTAGTATTGTACAACTGACGTGAATAACCAATCTTGTTTTCAGTATTAGTTAGTTCTTCTTGTAGTTGCATGTAACTAGTGTTCGCTTTTAAATCAGGATAATTTTCAGCAACGGCAAAGATCCCGTTCAATTGAGTACTTAATTGATTTGAGGCGTCCATCTTGTCAGATGGCGTCTTGGCTGCTTGTATTTGGTTACGAAGTTGAATTACTTTCGTTAAAGTTTCTTGTTCGAACTTGGCATAGCCTTTAACTGTATTAATTAAGTTAGGAATCAAATCGTTACGACGTTTCAATTGTACGTCAATTTGTGAAAATGACTCTTTAGTGTTCATACGTTGACGAACTAAACTATTATATGCACCAATGACCCAGAAGATCAAAAGAGCAAGAATAATGATTAAAATGATAATTGTCATATTGGTTTTAAACCACCTTTTGTGTATTTGAGTTTGATTATACCATAAGTCAAAGAAAAAGTCAAGAATAAATCATTCTTGACTTAAAATGGGTTGATTTATCTTATAAACGAATGGGTTTATAAGCTTGAGTTGTTTTCACCAAAGGTTGACTAGTTAAATCAACATCTTGAGCTTGATAATTGATGATGAACTCATCTTTGGTATTATCGAAGAGGTAAGCTACACTTGGTGCGTCTGTCTTCTTTGTAAAGAAGGTTTTGGCACCAGTACCAGCAGTACTGCTTTGTTCTGGGATATCAGCTAAAGTGATTCGTTTGATAAAACGATCTTTGAAGACGGCGATATCAGTAGTAGAGATAGCAGCAGTTGGGACGAATTGGGCTAAGACTAATTCGTCATCATCTTTTGGTTTATATGCTTGAACTTTACTACGCATGGTTTTCGTAATTAACGTGGTACCATTTGGGATAAAGCGCTTGGCGTGACCGTGTTGTGTGATATAAACTAATTGTTGGTCATCACGTTCCAATTCACTACGGAACGTATACAATAAGACCATTTCATCAGGTTGAATACCTTGTTTGTTCAACACGGCATAGATGGTTTCACCACGGGACTTATCACGGGTGCTGACCCGATGCAAATTAGCCGCACTAATTTGATACATATTACCTTTATTAGTGATGACGGCTAGTGCATCACTAGTGTCAGTATTGTAACGAACGACAATGTCATCTGGCACATCACTTGATTTGATACGATCAGTAGTCTTCACATAACCATACTTGTTAATTGTAATGGTTAGTGGAATTTCCATGGCTTTAGGCGTATAAGCAGTTTCAGCCAATTCTTCTTTGGAGATAAGCTGCGTTTTACGTTCGTCTAAACCTTGCTTGATGTACTTAGCTAGTGTCTTTTCGTGACGATCAATGAGTAATTGCGTTCGTAGATCAGCTTCGTGAATGTATTTGTTTGCCCAAAGTTGTTTAACTTCAAGATCTTTCTTTTCTTGTGTTAATTTAGTAATGTTCAAACTATTAAATTGATAAACCCGCATGCTGGCAATTAATTCAGCTGAGGCTTCATCATAGTCGAAAGCAGGTACGTCACTGGTTTCATTTCCCATTAAAATTTGTACTAGGGTTGCTTTGGAATTCGTATTTTGGGCGACATGAATAATATCGTTCAAACGTTTTGGAATTGTAAGTAACGTGTCAATATCTTTAATTCGTTTTGTGTCTTTGCGTAACTCAGATTTAAATTCGTTAATTACTAATTTATGTTGGAATTCAAGATATTTTTCTAGATAACTTAAAAGGGTAAAGGTGACTGGTGTTTTACCATCAAGCGCTGTCCATTGCGGATTATACGTTTGTTGGAGATTGGTTTTAGCAAACAACATTGACTTAGCCGTTTCATGATTTGTGCCTTTTTGTAAAATGACACTAATATTTAGGCCATCGGTATCTGAATAATCTTCAATATCTTTGATACCGGGTAATTTGTTGGCTGCAATCAGTTCCCTGACTTTGGGAATATATGAGGTAATCATTTGACCACCTAATTGGAAGGGTACTTCAGTGATAATTAATTTATCTTTTTCATCAGGATCATCAATAATGGTTCCTTGATTAATGAAATGGCCATGGCCAGTTGCGTAATATTCCTTCACATCACCTTGCAATTTACCATAAGTTGGAAAATCAGGTCCTTTGATGATATCAATCGCTTCATCTAGAGTGATTTCAGGATTTTTGATATAGGCGATGGTTAATTTTAAAGCATCAACTGGATTGTGAGGTGCAATGTTACTAGTGAATCCAACGGCAATGGCTGATTTTACACCATTAATTAACAAAGCAGGGAAACTAACCGGCAAGACCGAAGGGTATTGCTTTTCATTAGAGTAATTCCAGTTGTATGGTACTAAATCAGGTGTGATGCGTTCAACGAAATCATCACCATAAATTGAGTTACGGATTTCCGTGTATCGGGGAGCCGCTGGCACACTTCCTTCAATGGTTGACCAATTACCCTTACCTTTAAGCGGGGGTAAGTTGAACGTGTAGTCTTGGGTTAAGTAATCCATTGAAAGGTATGAACCGGTGTGGGGACTATAATCACCCATGACATTACCTTCAATTTTTTGAGATTTAATAGGTGTTGCTTTTGAATTCAAATGCGCATCATTTAGCGCAATTAAAATAAAGCGTTGAATGGGCTTAAGCCCATCACGGGCGTCAGGAATTGCACGACTTGAGGCAACTGTGACAGCATAATTTAAGAAATCGTTACGATCTGCTTGAATAACATCTTGTTTAACAATGATTTCTTTAGATAAATCATAACTTTCTTTTGTTTTTTTATGATGGGTCTTTCTGACCATAATGGCAGGACCTTCCTTTCTTAAATGGCGTGGGGGATAAGTGAACGATTATTCACTATCCATTAGTAAGTCACCGAACTCAGCATTTTCAAAGAAGAAATCGTGACGGGGACCAACTTCTTTACCTTGTAACATTTCAGCATTGTCTAGGGCTTCATCGAAGTCATCGACAGTGAATTGCACTAAGCGACGTTGTCCAGGAACGATCATGGTTTGACGAATCATATCGTCGTTCATTTCTCCTAATCCCTTGTAACGTTCAGTTGATTTTAGATTAGCCCGATCAGTTGTGTTTAGCAACTGTTCTTGTTCCTCTTCCGTATACGTGTTAACTTGCTTTGTGGTCTTGCCATCTTTGATGGTGTTCACATACAATGGTGAAAGGGCACGGAAAACGTGACCATTTTCAATCATTGGACGCATGTACTTGAAGAAGAATAGTCGTAGCAACATGGCAATTTGGGCTCCATCGGCATCCGCATCAGTGGCTAAGATTAAGCGTTCATAATTAAGCTTTGATTCATCAAAGTCTTTACCGTAACCAGCACCCAATGCCGTTACAATTGTGGCAATTTCTGTATTTTGGAATACATTGGCAGGTGTTGCCTTAGCCGCATTAATGATTTTACCACGAATGGGCATAATTGCTTGATAGAACTTTGAAGCATCATCTTGAATACGGGTACGTTTGATACCACCACCGGCAGAATCTCCCTCAACAATGTATAACTCAGCGTGTACCTTATTACCAGTCTTACGGGCTGGTGATAGTTTATTTGACAACTTGTTTGTCATTGTCTTTTTATCGATTTTGACATTAGTTAAATCTTCTAAGCTCTTACGGGCGTCTGCACGGGCAACAGCTTGTTTAACAATCGCTTCAATATCTTGAATATAACGATCTAATTCGGCTTGGCCCTGTGTGGCAATGATCTTGGCAACCGCAGGTTGTACTTCCTCAGTCATTAGCATATCTTTAGTCTGCATGTTATACATAGGATCAGAATAGAGAATATTCACAATCGCAATAATCCCAGGCTTCAAATCACGGGGTGACAAGGTTTCTTTGGCTAAGTTTAAACTTGAGGCATAATTGTTTAACAATTTCACAATGCCTGAGTTAAAGCCGTCAATGTGTTTACCACCTAAGTGATTGTGCACGGAATTTGTGAAACCAACTTCGACAACGTTATGCGAATTAGTCCAACCAAAGATAATATCTGCTTTTAGCATATTATTATCAGTTTGAATGGTTCCTTGGATTTGGTGCCATTGGGTAATCAATTTACCCTCAGATTGTGAGGCTAAGTCTTTGGCATACGCCAACAATCCTTCATTTTCTTCGTAGTTGATGGTTTCGTCTTTGCGTTCGTTAACTAAGGTCACCTTTAACCCACTGTGTAGGTAAGTTTGTTGATGCATGTGCTTCTTTAACCATTCCCAATCAACGGTAATTGATTCGAAGACATCAGGTGATGGCCAGAAATGCACACGGGTACCGTGTGTAATTTCAGCAGGGGTATTTTCAGGACTTTGACGATGACCTTGATAACTGAAATCTTTCTTTAAGTCGACAATAGGTTGACCGGGCTTTTCGGTTTCTTGGTCATAGATATATTCGTCATAGTAGTAATTGCCGTTCAACCAAATTTCACCAATAAAGCGATCAGAGGTGGCAAGGGTTGCTTTAGAACCGACACCGTGAGTACCAGATGAGGTGCTGGTAATGTCTTGGTCAAAGTGTGACCCTGTGTTAATGACTGTCCAAGATGCACGGGCGTTAGGCATAAGTTTACCGTCGATGTCGATGACATCGATCGGCATACCCCGGCCATTATCTAATACACTGATAGAATCATCTTTGTGTAATGTTACCCAAATATGGTCGGCACCACCAGCCATAACTTCGTCAAGCGCGTTATCAATGATTTCACGGGTGACAATAATGGGGTTTTGGGTATGGTTGATGTACATACCCGGCTTCTCACGAATGTGACTTAGTGGGTCTAAATGTTTTGATAGTTTTGCTTTTTGAATTTGTTGAGACATATGTGATTGAATCCTTTCGTCTACTGGTTTTCAACTTTATTAAGGGCCCGTTGTAGTACCGTTGGGTTACTAATTAAACTAACGGTTTCTTGGGCTCTAGTTACACCTGAATATATTAAATTGCGACTCAAATGGGGGTAGTAATTATCAATATAAACCTGTACATGCGGGATAGTTAAACCTTGAACTTTGTTCACGGTTGCAGCATACCCTAACGCTAGGTCATGATAAAGTTCATGAATATCAGGCGAATACATACCTGGATTGTAACCAGATGATGATTTTTCAAATAAATCAACAATCAAGGTTTGATCTAAATCAGGTGAGTAGATTTCTATTTTATACGTATTATCTTGATATTGCAAGTTTGATTTAAAGAAACGATTGTAAGGGGTGCCGTCGGTCATTTTAGGATTAGTATCGGTAATGACAACTCTAGTAGCTCCTCTTAAACGAATCTTTGAGGCTTTGTTAGTCAAAGCTATATGAGCGTAATCAGTGACATTTTGTGTTTCAGTAATCATGACAACATCACCAATGCATAACTTTAGTTTATCAGGGGTGGTAAGGGCGTTCACATCACTGATGGCTTGCGTCTGGATACGGGCATTTTGCGCCGCATTATTCAGATTTGTACGAACTTGATTAGTGGGTACTAAAATGATACCAGCAAAAGCATCAGTTTTGATTTGTGAGAGCAAGGTCTCAATTAGATAGTCTTCTAACCAATACGTACCGCCAAAGTCTTGCGCCGCCATGAGGCGTGCTGGAATGGTTTGAGATAGTGGTGCTGGTTTCTGATAAAATTGTGAAACTGCTTGCATATCACCTTGTAAGATACTATTTGACAAGCCTACAATGGTTTGTTGATTTGTACGTTGCACCTGTGTCAATTTGGGTGCATTATACAAGACACCGTCATCAGTTAATTTCTTAAATAATTCCGGTGAAGGGTTACTAATTGCTGATAACTGATTAGGGTCTCCAATTAAAATGACAGGTGTTTTGGTTGCAAAAGCATAGACAAACACATTAATTAAAGCAACACTGTTGGTTGCAAAGGCTTCATCAATCAAAATTAAATTGAATTCTGGCTTGACATTTTGATTGGTTTTGATAATATCCTCAATGACATCGCTATTACGATAAGTCCATGATGTTAAAGTGGCTAAGGTTAATTGATTGTTTTGTTTCTTGATTAACCGATTAGCCGCTTGGTCTTGATCAAAACGTTCGTTAAGCGCGACATCAATGAGTTGATTTAAGTTCGTCACACTCACATGGGTGGGCGCTAGTACTAAGGTTTTGATGTGATTGTCATGCAATGCTTTGATGAGTTGCGCAGTCACAAATGATTTACCAGTTCCAGCGTTTCCTTTAATGGTTGATAAGGGACTCTCTTCTTGGGCAATATGTTCAAACACATTTTGTTGATCAGTTGTCAAGATTGGATCTTTGGCCAACGTTTGTAGAATGTGTTTCACATCTTTGTGATAAGTAATGTTCGATGTTTGTGCTTGTGCTTGCAACGTTGCCCACCATGGGTCGGTGCGTTGCTGAGTAAGATCATAGTGATCAGGATGTTCCGCAATCTTTTCTCTAGCAGTTTGTACTAAGTCTAAATCTGAGGTACTGAAATGATTTAAAATTTCCTGAAAGTTATAATGATCGAAAACAGGGAGAAACATATGAGCTAATTTTTCTAGTTCATATGTGTCATTGGTTAAATAAGGCATAAATTTACTTATTCCTTTCGTAGGTTATTTGATGACTAGGGATAATAGGTTGAGACATGAGAAAAACTCCTTTACAGAAAATAATAAGAAAAACGACGACAGGATGTCGTCGCATTGCATAAAAATAATTTAAAAATTTTGACTAGCTTGCTTATTAAGCATAAGCTGCAAACCGGTGATTAAATCAAAGGTTTGGGTTGTCAACTTGGGCTGAATTGTTTTATGCACAATAATATTTAAAGATAGCGTAGAAAACGTTTGCGCTTGCGCATTCGTTGGTTGAATAACGGCTTTTTTAATCCCTGACAAATTTGATAAATACCATTGTTCTAATGCTTGGCATTTGTTTAAAATTTGGGTGGGAGTATATTGCACGGTGATCATATTCTTGGTTGTTATCATCAGTTTGGCAGCTAGTTGATGATGTTGGCTTAAAAATTCAATGACTAAGTGTGTGTAAGTATCAGTCAACTCATAACTAGCTAAATATTGGTCAGCTAACCAAATTTGGTGGGTGACCACATCATAATACGCATCGACTAACTTAAGATAGTCGGTTTGATAGTTACTAGCACTTTTAAAAGAAATTTCTTGCATAATTATTTATCCTGACTGAAAATGTAATGCTCCATGAGGTAACGAATACCTAATGCATCAGAATCATTCACACTGTGGGTGGTTTTGTTCATAGGATCAACAATGATGATTAATGGGGCACCTTTGGCTTTATAACGGGTCATCAATTTTTGACCTAAATCAGATTGATAATCAACCTGAGTAAATTGCACAACAGTATCATTGTGCTTAGCTAATTCTTTGGCAATGGTTTTACGGGCAGAAGCACAATATTGGCAGCCTTCTTTATAAACCATAACCATATTATATGTAGCGGTGTCAGTTTCAGGCAGGGCTTGTTTGGGTAGGATTGATTGAGTAGTAGTTATTTCTGATTGAATATTGGCTTGTTTTTGATAATGATTATAAGTTATTAAGCCGCCAGCACCAACTAGAAGTGCTCCACTGACGGAAAGGGTAACTAGAGTTGATTTTGTCATTTGATGATTCCTTTGATTAGATATGTGTACAATAATTGTACCATGCGTGATAATTTTTGTCAAGCTTGACAAAAACCGAAAATTATGCTAAGCTTAGGCATGAATTATCCGTGATTTAAAATTCATAAAATAGTATAGAGAAAGGCATAATTATGTTATATGTTCTTTTAGTTTTAGCCATTATTGCATTGATATATATCAATGCAAAACGTTATCGAAAACCAATTCGGGTTGATACACATGATCGACAAGTAACGATTGATTTTAATAAATATCAGATTACTGTGATTCGTAAAGTCATTGATTTAAAGTTTTCAAAAATGATGGGTCAGCGTTTAGGTAAATTTATTAGTTTTGATCGGTTAGATCATTTACACAGACCGGTTGGTAATTTGTTATCTTGGACTTATCAAGATAGTCAAGATTGGTATGACCATGAAGGTCATTTTAAAAATCGGGACAAAGGTCGGCAGAATGATTCACAAAAAAGTCAAATTTCTGATCCAATTGGTTGGACCCAACGTTATGTGCAATTAGTTAATCATCATTTTGTGGTACAGCATTCTGCACGAACGTCACAAATGACCCATTTATTTGAACGGGGTCATTTAATTCCACATTGGGCATCACAAAATGAAATTATGCAACGTAATTTAATGCCAATTCCACAATATACGAATAAGGGTTATGAAGGTAGTGACCAAAATGGATTGGCATTTGGTAAGTTGAATCCGGAATCCATGTTATACGTGGAATCGAATGTGAAAGAATTTCTATTAAGTAGTGGTTGGCGTCAACGTTTACACAAAGGCGATACCTTTCAAATGTATGTGCAACCAAAGTATGATGTAAGTAACTCTTATGTGCCAACGGAAATTGTCTATTCATTCCAAATTGTTTCAGCAAATGGCCGTTTACGATCATTTGAATTGTTTGATACGCCTGTTGAAGTGGGTGAAATCTTACAAGTAATTGTACCCGTTGAGATGAGCACAGGTGATTTGGTTTTGATTAAATAAAAATGAATATAAAATAAAACCCTGATTTGTATTCAAATCAGGGTTTTTAATTGATTGGATTTTGTGTAAGTTAAAAATTCGCGTATTGAACCTAATCCGGTACTAGATTAAAGTGTTTCAGATTGTTCAATGGGGATTTTGACCAATCAATTAGTTAATATTCAATTATTCAAGTGAAACATCTTATATGATTAAAATTCTGCGTCTTAAATAATTTGAAAGTGTGTAACCTTGGGAAATGTCCAGAGAGGAACGGACAGGTCGACATCTTAATTATTTATCAGCACCATGTTTTTGTTGGTGATGTTTACTTGATATATTCATTATAACACATTAAAAATATTTGTGCAAGCGAATGAGCAAAATGATTTAAAAAGTGTGTTATTTCAATGATTTTGTGGCTTTTGCGATGGCTTGTGTGACATCTTTAATCAATTTTGGATTGTTTACAAAATCATCAATGGCTAATTCACCGATTAATTCATTTGTATATTCAATGTTAGTTTGAAGTGACTTTTTATTATGATTAATTGGATTTAATGATCGAATCTGGTCGTGCAATTTAACTAAGATTTCACGATTAATGGCATTTGGTGCTTGATATTGGTCATTATTTTCATTAATCATATAATCACCTTGATAATGCGCATTATGCCATGTAAAATCATGTTCTTCATATTTGACAAAGCCTTTTGATTCAAGCATGGTCATTGTTAATGATTCAGATTGATCTTTAGTCATTTTAGTTCCAATTGATTGGGCTAGCTTGAAGAGGGCACCTGCAATAACACGTGGTCGAATAAAGCGTGACTCAGTTACTGGAATCGTGTGCTCCCAATTAGCACCAATGTATTCAGCAGTTCCTGAAAGGTAACTTTGCACATCGATAATTGGTTTTGAAAAGAAATCAAATGAAACTGGTTTATTTAAAATTTCATTGATGTACTCAATACCGTCGGCTTGTTTTGAACCTTGCATTTGTTCAAAACGCATGGCTGAACGTAGTGTTGGTGACATGTTCGCATCAGTCTCATCATTCCATGAGAACTTATGCATGGCTTCACCTAGTACTTGTTTCATGAATTCAATATATTCTGGAACTGAACGGGCTTTCATTTGTTGGAATGTTCCACCTCTAACCGTTAAATAACGACGATCAATTTCAGAAGTATCGTTATCGTCATAAGGTTTGGCAATATTTGAGGTACGGCCTAGCACATAGCGGACGGGCACCTGTCGTAAATCGTTGGAATGTTTTGGCGTCCATTCAAGCATTGACAAAGTAATCCAATTCTTGTACGTGGCGTTAATGTCAACTCCTGTACCTTTTTTACCAAATGGTTGTGAAGCATTATAGACACGATGCTCATCATCATTAACAACAGCACGGTTAATTAATTGCGGATAGATGTTAGCTGGATCATTTAAATCTCCTTCAACTCCTGCATATTCAGGACTGTCTTTACCTAACATAATACCATTTAAGACATTGAAGAAGAATGACTTACCAATTCCTTGAGAAGTCGCATTAATGTCTAGCATCATCGGATAAACTAGCTCATAAGGTTGGCGTGTCCAATTATGGATAGCTCCGTTGAACCAAGAATGCGCAATTTCTTTTAAGATATCGGGATCTTGTGGTGAATTAAGGAGTTCTTGAAATATTGTATCAAGACGTTCTTTACCGTCCCATTGCGCTTCAAGTAATTTAAGACGTTCTTCATAAGGGTTAACTTGGCGAACAAGTCCTGCTGTAACTTGGAGCGCTTGTTTAACTAGTGTGGCGGCACTAACAATGTTTTCAATTTTCCAATTAGCACTTGAATCATAAATGAGTTCTTCAACAGAAGGTAATGGTTCCAGTAAATATTGGGTATCCGTAATTTCTTCAAGCCATAATTCTTTGGTTGATTGATCTGCAACTAATGAATCACCAAATCGGGCTTTTAAATAGTTTGTGTAAGCTTGTACATTAGGTTTGATGCTAGCGCCACCGTCATTTTGATATTTAATGGGTGAACCCATGGCATCTAATTGTTGCATATTTTGATTAACTTCTTGTAATTTTGCATCGTTATAATAACGGTCCCGACTGTCAGCACCTTTTGGTACAGAGAAGGCAGGATCAACAGAAGGGTTAGTTGTATTACCTGAATAAATTTTTTGGTACTGGTCTTTTGATAGTTTAGGATCATTTTTTATGGCTTCAGCTAATTTTAGTATACCTTCATAGGCAAAAGTACCGTTGGGTTCAGGAATTATTTGTTTAGCTTTAATCCAACGATACAATGAAGCTTTATTAACATTTAAAAGAGTAGCAGCTTCTTGTTTATTAAGAAATTTAGTCATTATAATTCTCTTCTTTCATAGATTTGTTTATTAAATAATAGTCTACAACAGTTCAAAGTAAACGTCAAATAATGGCGTTTATATGACTTAGAACCCTGATATATCAGGGTTCTTGGTAAAACCCGAATACTTTTCTGTTATCTATTAAAAAATATTCGTGTTTCTTATTATTTGAAATATTTCACTACTTGTTGAACAATTAACAGCGATGTGTTCAACAAGTAGTGAAATAATAGATGCTAAAAGGATTAAAACGGTTTTAGTATTAATTTTATTGTATAACTTTTCGCATTTTTCGCATTTTGTGCGAAAAAGGTAAAAATTCATCTTATAGTTTGTCATTATTGATTTTAATGATTTTTTCGCACGGAAATATTTTTTCGCATGCGACACTTTTTAATTTTAGTTAAATCGTGTAATGACAAGGATTAATGTTTGAATGTTCGGATTTATTTTTGTCGCATGCGAAAAAATTCGCATTTTGTGCGAAAGCTGTTTAACCCGCGTGTATCAAGGCTTTTTCTCAGTTTCGCATTTTTCGCACGTGTTGCGAATTTTGCGAATTTTTCGCACAGTTGATAAGAAATGAATATTGTTGATTTTGCAAGAACGTTGATTTTTCAACGTTTCTGGGCAATGTACTTCAAGTTAGGATAAACCTAACTCAGATTCAAAAAACGTTGAAAACTCAACGTTTCCCGATTTCTTGATAAAAAACGAATAGATTAAAAAAATGCACGCCAGTCTTGCGTTTTCGTTTAATTTACTCTTATTTTAATAATCCTAGAAACAATTAAAATAAAATAAAAATAATAAATAATTTCGCAAAATCATGTGTATGTATAAATATATACGCGCGTGCGCGCGCGAAGCGCTATCTTTTCGGAGTTTTGTCAATGATGGCGCGGCTTTTTTGGATATATTGGGCGATTTTCAAAAAATGGGCATATTTCAAAAAACGTTGATTTTACAGGGTATTTCACAATCTGATTCGTGTTTTTGACTAATCAGGTGGCAATTATTCTTGCATTCTTTTTTAGTCTATGCTATAATAAATACATAAACAAAAACAGAGAGGCGATTTATACTAATGCGATACGTGATTTTAACAGAGAAACCAAGTGCAATGAAGAACTTCGTGAAAGCGTTGGGTGGAAAGACGGGAACTTTCGACGGTAACGATTTCCAAGTAGTCGCATTGCGTGGGCATGTGATGGCGTTGCCAAATAAGGCTTCAGCGCTTGTTGATGCTCAACACAAGGATGCGTTTGACTCATGGCATGTTGATTTAATTCCATGGGATACATCATTAATCAAATGGCAAAAAGCGCCAATCAAAGCAAAGAATCCCCGAACGGGTAAGATTGAAAGTACACAAGGCATTTTAAATAATTTAAAGAGTGCAGCACAAGGCGCAGACGCTATTGTGATTGCAACTGATACGGATCCATCAGGTGAAGGAGAGTTGTTAGGTTGGGAAGCTATCAACGCAATTGGTTGGCGTGGTAAAGTATTACGTGAAAACCATGCCGATGAATCTGAAGCTGGGATTAAAAAAGCGTTGCGTCAATTACGTGATGTGACAAACCAGCGTAAAGATGGTGATTATGTGAAGGCCGAAGGCCGTAACTATTGGGATTACCTGTCAATGCAGTTAACCCGTGTGGCGACGACCAGTGCACGTGATGCGGGCTACGATATCGTAGCCCGCCAGGGACGCTTGAAGAGTGTGATGGTTTATCACATTTTCGAACAGTTAGATGCAATTAAGCATTATCATAAAAAGCCTTACTACGAAGTACAATTTAAAGATGGTCATGATCATACGTTTAGTCGTAAGTTTGATGAAGCAACTGATGATTGGCGTTTTGATACTGAAACAAAAGCTAAGCAGGATATGGCAAATTATGCCAATCCAGCTCATGTAACGAATGTCAAGCGTGAAGATAAGACGCAAGCACCAGGGAAATTGCTTGACTTGTCTGGTTTGACGTCATTGCTAACCCCAAAGGGCTACTCATCAAAGGAAATTCAGGCAACGTATCAAAAGATGTATGAAGACCAAGTGGTCTCATATCCACGTACTGAAGATAAGGTTGTGACACAAGAACAATTTAATGAATTGTTGCCATTGGTTGATCAAATTGCTAATGTAGTCGGTGTTGACACTAGCTTATTGACACATCGAACGCCCCGTAAGAAGCACGTAGGTAATGGTGCCCACGGGGCAAACCGTCCCGGTTTGAAAGTACCAAACAATCTACAAGATTTAGATCAATATGGGGCATCAGCACAAGCGATTTATGAAACGTTAGCTAAGAATTACTTAAGTATTTTAGGTGAAGATTATGAGTATGTGCGGGTCACAGCTGAGTTAGCCGAAGATAATCGTTTTAAAACAGCTTTTTCAATTCCAAAGAATTTAGCTTATAAAGCAATCTTTGATTCAGATAGTGCAACGGATAAGGATGATGAAGAGTCCGATGAAAGTATGCAAGATTTGACGGATACGGCAACACCTGTCATTAAGACGGGTGCAAATAAAAAGCCAACGGCACCAACCGTTAAGTGGTTGATGACGTACCTTGAAAAGCAAGATGTAGGAACTGGTGCAACCCGTGTATCAACATTAGCTGATATTTCATCAGGAAAGTCGGCCTTGTTGAAAGAAACAAAAGGTAAGTTAACCTTAACTGATTCTGGTAAAGTATCCGGAGCCTTGGCTAAGGGAACCATGATTGCGTCACCAAAGGCAACCCGTCAATTGTTTGACATGATGGATAAGGTGGGACGTTTTGAGTTATCGCAAGATCAGTTAGTTGCGTCAGCAACGCAATTGATTAAGCATGATAAACCAGTGATTATGGCAAATGCAGCTGATTTACAAAATAGCATTGGTGAACCCAATGCTAAGATTGCGGTGAAGGCACCTAAGCCAAAGGCAACTGGTACGTGGCAAGGTAAGACTGTTAGTTTTGCTAAAGAATGGTCGGGGCATCCGTTTACGGATGCCGAAATCGCTGATTTGTTGGCTGGTAAAGTGATTGAGATTGAAGCCATCAGTAAAGCGGGTAAGCCTTATAAGGTGCATGGTGCGTTAGCCGAAGGCTCATTTAAGGGTCATACGTTTGTAGGTTTCAAACCTGATTTTAATTACGTAGATGAAAATGATCCTTATTTGTTCAAGGGTCAATCATGGAAGCATGAATTCTCAGGCCATACCTTCACTAGTGATGAATTAGATAAGCTAGTAGCAGGTGAAGTTATTGAAATTAAGGCTACCAGTAAAGCTGGTAAGCAATACACGGTTTCTGGACAACTGGAAGAAGTTGAATGGAAAGGTAAGAAATCAGTGCGATTTGTGCCTGATTTCGGCAAAAAATAAATAAATATATTAAGTAAGCAGATACAGTAGTATCTGCTCTTTTTATTGTTAAAATACTTGCAGAATATTTTAAATTATGGTAAAATGGAATTAGTAATGACTTTAAAAATAAATTAATGAAAGTTGTGTGAAACTTATGGTTTTTAATATTTATCATACAGATAACTGTGTACAGTGCAAAATGACAATGAAGCAGTGTGACGCTTTGGGTATTCCTTATCAAGAAATAAATATCAGTCAACATCCTGAAATTGCAGAGCAATTGAAGGCAGAAGGATATGCTAAAGCGCCAATCGTAAAAGTACTAGATGATGCCCAGCAGGTACAGGACGAATGGTTTGGTTTTCGACCAGATCGTATTCGGGCATTTGCTTAGAAAAGCAGATGAAGAATTAAAGTATTTAGATGGGCTATAATTGTTTGACAAACGAAAATAAGCATGTTATAATTAAATTATTAATTAAAAAGGATAAGGTATTTTAATCATGAAACAAGTAAGTGCGGTTGAAGAGCAAGCTAACGATAAGCGTTTTGCTAAGATGTTAAATAAAGCAAAGCGTCAAGTAAATTCACGTCGTCGTGAGAATGCGGCAAAGATGGATCGTAACAATAAAGCACATAATGATAAAGTTGGTGTTCGTAAGACAAACAGAAGCAGAGGTTAATAATTTATGTTCGGAACAAAAGCAGATATTAAGCATTTCTTGTTAGTGCATGATGTGCGTCACATCTTTATTAATAAGCGTGAGATCCGTTTGGATCAAGCGCAAACCAGGGACCTTTTGAAAGCCGCAATTAAATTAGGCTATGGTGCTTAATTTATGGCGTCAAAATGGTGGCAGGTGTTAGCTGTTGCCGTTTTAGCAGCAGGCTATGCAGGATATGATTATTACACCTCACATCAAACACCCCCAGCAAGTTTTAGCCAAAAAAGCAATCATGTTAATCAAGGCAAACTTGGTGATGGTGTCAAATATGGAGATGTGCAGGATCAAACGCCAAGCGAAAGCTTGGCGTCATCAGTGTTACAAAATGATGTGTTGGATAAGATCAAGTATGATAAACGAACGAATATCACTTATAATCAAGCGGGAGCATTTATCTTAAATGACAATAAGACTAATTGGACAACAGTGAAGACGGCAAAGCCGTATGTGCACTTGAGTCGATTAGATTGGCAGAAGCGGCCGGGGGTCGCTAATGCATTATTGTCACATGAGACTAGACAGTATCAAGATCGTCAAAGTACGGGCAATACTCAAACGATTAAACCCGTTGGGTGGCATCAAACTGCAATGAAGAATCATCAGAGTTTGTATAATCGGGGTCATTTGATTGGTTATGCTTTAGCTGGTAACTTACCAGGGTTCGATGCTTCAGAAGCAAATGAACGAAATATTACAACTCAAACGGCTTGGGCAAACCAAGCAGCTAGTGCACAACGAACAGGCCAGAATTATTATGAAGGGCTGGTCAGAACCGCATTAGATCAAGGTGAGGTAGTTCGTTATGAGGTCACACCGGTTTATCATAAATCAGGGGTTGTACCAATGGGTAATCATTTAGAGGCAAAGTCAACGGATGGTCAATTAGAATTTAATGTATTTGTGCCAAACGTTGAGCCTGGTGTGAAGATTGATTATTCATCTGGTGTAGCCACGCTAGTTGACAAATAAATTTAAATGTGATATAATAAAGCTTGTCACTTATTCGGTGTATTAAAATAAGTGATGTAACTCTTTCTTGTTTTTAAGAGATGTGAAGTGGATTAAGTGCATTTCACAAAATAAGTTTCGTTAGTCACACCGCCGCCTGCTGGTTTTAGTCCTTTCCAGTGGGCGGATACATATTATAAAAGAATTTTTGAGAAGGTTGGTTATTATGAAACAAGCAAAAATGCCAGAACGTCAAGTTAATGAAGCACCCGATTATGTGGTACATTTAGCATTGAATGTGTTAAATGAGCCGTCATTTTTAAAAACGAACAGTGATGATGCGATGCGTGCTGAGCACAAGTGGTAAATTTAATAAAAAAGGACTAAACTAAATTATGACGATTGAAGCTAATTTTAAAAACATAAATGAGTATCAATTTGGTGATACGATTGCTGGTGTGTATGCACTTGATAGTATCCAGAAAGCACAAACCGGTAACGGTGATAATTACTTAAAGGTTCGTTTGAGTGATGACACGGGTAAGATTAGTGGTAATATTTGGGATTCTGATAAAGTAGATTTTGATGGTCATTTATCAGCTATGCATGATGGAGATGTAGTTCAGATTATGGGCTACGTGTCAGAATATCGTGATAAGCCCCAATTAGATAAATTTGATTTGTTACCCGTTGATGTGAATGATTTGTCACAAGAGTTGTCAGCGCAATTATCGGGTAAGCCTGTGTTTGAACATGATGAGTATATTCAAAAGGTATTACACTTTTTGGGAATGATGCAAGAAGGACCTTGGAAACAAATTGTACAACAAATTTATTTCAAGTATGAAGATCGGATTTGGACAAGTCCTGCGGCTGCTTCGATGCATCATGATATGAACGGTGGATTAGTATTGCATACTTTGACGATGGCACAAAGTGCCGTGAGTTTGTATGAGGTGTATAAGCCACTTTATCCACATTTGAATTTAGATTTGATGATTGCTGGAGCGTTGTTACATGATGTGGGAAAGGTGTTAGAACTTTCCGGACCAACAGCAACGCATTATACAAGTTTGGGTGTTTTGGAAGGTCACATTGTGATTTGTGTGGCAGAGATCACACAAACAGCAACTGAGTTAAATTTAGATCCACAATCGGAAGAGATTCAATTATTGATTCATATGATTTTAGCTCATCATTTAAAGGGTGAGTGGGGTTCACCAGTTTCGCCAGCGTTTATCGAAGCGCAGTTATTACATCATATTGATAAAATTGATGCAGATGTGCAAGAGTTTAAAAAGACTGAGAGTGAACTAGCAGTAGGTGAGTTCACGAACGGTAAGTGGCATGGTATTGACGGTCGGGTTTATCGACCATCAATTCACCCCGAAGATTAATTAAATTTAAAAGAAAAACCCACACAATTTTGTGTGGGTTTTTTGGTTGTTTTGAACAATTTCTTCGATGTTGATTTTACAGGGGTTAAAACGCCTAATCTGTGTGAGATGATTGTATGAGAGGTTTAAATGGATAAGTAGACGTTTTAGAAAAACTGAGCGCGTCTGAGAGCGATTGAGGCGTTTTAAGCCCGTCATATCAACGTTTTCAATTTCATCAAAAATCGGGGTTTTTGACAGGCTTAAAAGCCTTATGCAGCAAGGGCTAAACACTGTTTAGGGCACCAAAAAGTAAAAAGTTCCTCCAATTTGGAGGAACTTTTCAGAAGAACTTTAATTTTGATCATTTTGAGCATGATGTTCGTCTAGAATTAGGAACCCAATTTGGCGGGCGATTTCAAAACGTTGACGATGCTTAGGCACGTTGTTGTTTAGTGTTAAGGTATGGGTCTTTTCGTCGTAAACTGCAAAATCAGACATCATATCAGCGTTGTAAGCTAATGTGACGTGCATCAGTTTAATTAATTCTTCAACCTTGATGTCTAGATTGTCTAGTGAAATTTGGGTATCAAACCATGACTTGGTTTCAGGGAATAACTCAATCACTCTTTCAATGAATTTTGGGTCATAAACATCATGGTACGTTTGAATTGTTGCCTCTGTCATTATAAAACTCCTTTGTTTAAATTGGCATGGGTGATAAAAAATCATCACATATTAGTGTGATGATTTCTACTGGTTGTTTGGGATGGTGGCTTTGCCACCATCCGGTATATCAATAATGTGAATCCGGTTTTTGGTTTCATAACTGATAGTGTCGTTGTTTAACGATACTTTTTTTACATGGCGAATCGTTTTGGTAGTGCCGTATTGATCGGTAATTTTAATGTAATCATTAGGCTTATCGTGTGTTCGTGGTAGGAAGCCAATTGATACACAAATTTCAATTAAGGCTAAAATGATAATTAGTGAACCGATGAAATGTTCATGAAATTTTACAATAAAATAAAGTGATAAGGCAATGAGTAGCCAACCTAATGCCCAACCTAAGCCGTTATTGAATTGGTCCATAAATAATGTGTCCTTTTAGAATTATTTAAACAAACTCATATCAGATGAAATGATGACTCTAAGTCAATAATATCTGGATATTTTTGTGAGAGGTATTTTTTACCAGCACCTGCGAAAACAGGTAAATCATGATTGAGTTTGTTCTTTTCTAGTGTATCACTAGTTATCTTCTGTGTCAACACTTGTAATAAGTTGGGCCAAAAATTCGTTGGGAACGAATCGTTGGTGACTGTATTTGGGGTCTAATTTAAAATCACCATGTTGTCTTAAATACTCAACAACTGCACCTGTACGTGAAATACCTGCGGCACATGAGACGACAAAGTCGTGATCAATGTATTTATCACAAAAATGTTTGATACGACGGGCATGTTCTGTTGTGGGAATTGATAAAAGATCTTTGTGTTCATCAGTTTCGAAATCTTCCATGTTTAAGAAAAGTACATGTTCGAAGTTGAGTCCTAATAGATGTAGATCATCAATTTCAGCTTGATCATTGTAATTTGAGTAGAAAATCACACCAACTGATTGTTTGATGATGTTAGATGGTAGTTGGAAAAGGGTACCTGTGGGAAAGATGGGTTCCCAACCGATACCAATTAAATTGTTTGACATGGTTTAAAGTCCTTTCAAAAAGTTAATCTGTTAAAAGCAAAGAGCCAACACCTATTCAGGTGTTGGCTCTTATATGTTTAAGTATAACTATCAGTTGTCATGAATGATTTCTTGGTCGTTTAAATCCTTAAATAAGGCATCATAAGCTTCCTTCGGATCAGTTTCCTTATTAAAATGAACAGCAATGACATTTGTGTAGTATACGGTGTTATGGAAAGTTTTGGCTTTACCAACTGCATCAGATTGATACGTTCGATAAGTTTGGCCAGCATCAATACTGTTAACAACGGGATGACGAAGAATATACATGACTGCGTCATCTAATTCGTGAGGTGTATGGGCAGTAAGTGTGATAAAAGCATCGTTTTTTGATAAATGTAACATATTAAGTGAATAACCTTTCAATTATAGATTCTTAAACGCAGGCTGTAATGCCTTGATTTGATCAATTAATGATTTTAAATCAGCATTTTTCGAAGAAGGAACAATGAGCTTTGGCGATTTTTGCCAATCATCATAAAATTGATTATAGAGCTCATACATCGTTTCGTAATAGGTTTTTAAATCAGGATTGTTATCAATTTGTTCTTCTTGGCGACCTCTTTGAGCAATATTCTGTAAGGCTGTTTCAAATGATGGTTTGACATATACTAGAATATCATCTGAAAGGGGATGTGATTCAGCTAGTAATTTTTCAACAGAGCGAAACGCTTGTTGATAAGTTATCCATTGACTAGGTGTCATTTCATTGTTTTTAACATTCAACATAGCCAATAAGTAATCATCATATAAGAAACGATCAGAAATAAATTGTGATTGTAACGCATTTTGTTGAATGGTTTTTGCACGTTGTTGCAAGAAATATTGATTTTTTTCTAATGCAACGGCTTCACGATTCTGATAGTAACGTTGTAGTAATTTACGGGTGGTATCATCTAAGACTTTAGATTGACCTTCATAACCAACTGGTAAGTTTGTGAATTGGTGTAAACGTTCAGTGAGGGTGGTTTTACCAGCACCCACGGTTCCGATAACATTAATTGTTGGCATATTCACCACTCCCAGCTAGATATTCTCTAATGACACTTTCAAGTTGTTGTGCAACTTGTGGAAGTGCTTGATTAGCATCAATGATGGCGACATTATCTGATATCTTATCAATTCCTTTTAGATATTCATGTTCAACTTCTTGATAGAATTTGTCATCATAGTTATCTAAGGCATCGTGGTCTTTCATTGATAAGCGTCGTTGGCGAACTTCAGAAGATACTTTAAAGTAGATGGTTAGACTAGGACGGGCATCAGGATAGGTGGCAAAGAGTTTTTCAACACCTTGGTTAACCCTGAGCACGGGTACGTGATCACCGCCAACTTGATAGGCATAGGTTGAGCCGATGTATCGATCGGTGATGACAATTTTATTGTTATGAATAGCAGGTTCAATGATTTGTGATACATGGTCTATGCGGGCTTCTTCAAATAATTCTAGCTTCTTTGAACCAGACATTGATTGACCTTTGGTTAATAATGTGTGACGAATTTCTTCACCTAGCGGTGTGCCACCCGGTTCGTGGGTGGTGATGATATTGGGATACGAACTAATTAGAAAAGGTAAGGCTTGGTTTAAAGCTGATGTTTTACCAGAAAAGTCCAATCCCTCTAAAGCAATAAGGGTCATAATATGGGTACCTGTTGACTTTCTTTGATTTTTTGTTGAATGATTTGTTTAGCGTTAGGTGTTAAAGTGTCTGATTTGTAGTTCAAGGCACCTGCAATCACTTGGCGTCGATTATGATATTTTAATTTATCGATGCTAAAGGGATAACCATTAAAATTGGATTCATAACCCATTAGTTGATAATTAGTCATGAGCATTCTCCGGATGTGCTTCATTGTATCGTTGCACATAGAGTTCTTTCATGAGTTGGTTGTAGCGCTTGCGACGGAAACCCCTAATTTTCTTTTTACGATCTATACGATGATAATCACGTTCTTTGAACTTGACGCTATTCTTTTTAAATGCAGGCATATGATTGATTTTCCAGCTCCATGTACTATCAGTTGGTTGCCGATGGTGTGGATACATTTTCTTAAATAAATCATATTTATACAATTCTAATTCAGTTTCTTTTGTGAAAAAGAAAATTTGATCTGTGTCGGGGTCATCGTCCCAGATATAGGGGATGAGTGGATTGTAAGTTAATCGGAAATAAGTTTTATAACGGGGATGATAATTTTGCATGTGAGATGCCTCATTTTCTAAAATATATTGATACCAACAGTTGTTGCTTTTTCTTTAATAATTTGATAAAGGTTTTCTTTATTTTTAGCAGAAGTGGTATCGTAGTCGGTTAATTCGATTTTTGGTGTACGATGATATGTTTGGAACCAGTCTTGATAACGGTTATAAATATCTTCGTAATAAGCATTAAGTTCAGGGTTATCGTCGAATTGTTCAAAATTACGCCCACGTTTCTTGATTTGATCAAGTGTTCGTTGGAACGATGGGTTCAAGAAAATTAACAAATCATTATTCGTAGCACCATGCAGCTGACGGTAACTATCTAGTAGTTGTAGATTGGTGTTAGCACTTTGATTGTATAATTTGTATTCAGTATCGGATAACATATTAGAGTCAGCTAATTGCTTGACAAAGATTTCTTTATCCTCAATGATTGAACGATCTGAGATAATGGGTTTATCGGTTGATTCAAGGGAATATCCAATCATCATATCCCGAACCCGGCGTTGTAGGAAGTACATTTGAAGTTGGAAACCGTAACGTTGACGATCTTGATAATATAAAGGTAGAATGGGATTATCACTGACTGATTCAAAGATAATATCTAATCCTTTCATATCGGCAATCGTTTGCGCAACAGTTGATTTACCAGCACCAATAGGTGCTGCAAGGAGAATAGCCATAGATAAATTACTTTCTTTCTGTTTAAGTTCGTATGTTTAATTATACCATATCTTGGTGTGATATTCAAGATTTGGCTATGTATCCAGCACAAAGGCTGGGATGATATTATGGTTTTTTAAGACCATTGATTTGGGCTTTGGTAATGTTATTATAACGATCACCAATAGCTTTTTCTTCAGCACTATTATTCTTACTCTTAAAGTATTGACGGTGAATTTGCCATAAACTATCGGGTAGATATTGTTGAGGTACCCAGTCATGTGGAAAATCATGGGCATATTTATAATCTACACCATGATTCAATTTCTTAGCACCAGAGTAGTGTGCATCACGTAGGGTATTCGGAATATCTGAATATTGACCTGATTGAATGTCGGCAAGGGCTTCATTGATGGCAAGATAAGCTGAGTTGGACTTTGTTGCCGTGGTAAGCAGAATGATTGCATTGGCTAATGGAATACGGGCTTCAGGGAAGCCCAAAGACATAGCAGTATTAATTGCTGTCACGGCTTGCTGGACAGCACTTGGATCAGCAAGGCCAATATCTTCATAGGCCATCACGGTAAGTCGGCGCACAAGGGATTGCAAATCACCTGCCTCAATGAGTCGGGCGGCGTAATGTAATGCCGCATCAGTATCAGAACCCCGAACAGATTTTTGTAAAGCTGAGAGGATGTCATAATGGGCATCACCTGATTTATCAGCTTCAATAGCTTTACGTTGGACAATTTCTTCGATAATTGGTAATGTAATGACAATCCCGTTATTGACAGGGTTGGTTGAGTAAACCGCAATTTCTAAAGCGGTGAGCATTGAACGAACATCACCGTTTGTGGCTGAGATTAATAAGCCACGGGCAGGATCCGCTAAATCAATAGTTGTGTGAAGATCTGCTTTTAGATAGTCTAAAGCTTTATCTAAAACAGGTTGCATGTCGTCTGCTGTGACGGGTCGTAATTCAAAAATTTGACTACGTGAACGAATTGCGGGTGCAATTTCCATGTAGGGATTTTGGGTCGTAGACCCAATCATGATAATTTTACCATTTTCTGTAAATGGTAATAAATAATCTTGTAATGGTTTGGTTAAACGATGAATTTCGTCAACTAAGAGAACAACTTGTTGACCGTTATTGGTTTGTTTAACGGCTGCTTGTAAATCTTTTTTGGCATCGGTTGCAGCGTTGAATTTAACAAAGGGTAAACTCAATTGATGGGCAATGGCGTAAGCAATGGTTGATTTACCAATACCAGGTTTACCATATAAAATCATAGAGGTAACCCGATCTGCGTCAACCATGCGTCGGATGATTTTGCCGGGGCCTAAGAGATGTTCTTGACCGACAACATCATCAATGGTTTGTGGTCTTAATTGAACGGCTAAGGGTGTGTGCATGTTGGTGTCCTTTCTATTCATGAATAATATGGATATTGGTTAAATAATGAGTTCTTTTCTGTTAAATGAGAAGTCACTAATTACTAAGCACAACGTGCTTGTGAAAAAGAAAACCCAACCAATTGGTTGGGTTTCATTAAGTTAAGGCACCATTAATTTTTGAATATTGTAGAAATAATCTTGAATAATGGCTATTTTGTAGCACGTGATGACGATATAAAAAACAATTACAATGATTGCAATTGTTACATTCCAAGATGTGTTTGAAACAGGTAGGACTAAGGCTGCGCTTAGTGCTGGAATTAAGAATAGAGCTAATTGGTGGGTTAATGATAATTTGCTTGTAACAATTGTAATTGATGAGATACGTGGTTTTGAGATGTATTCATCAGTATTATAGTTAAAGGTTGCCCATGTTTCGTTAGTTTTAGGTCTATTGAATTTATTAAAAGTAGTATCTTTTGATAAATATTTTGGAATAAAATAACCAATGATATTATTAATGGTGATATTGGAAATAGTTCGGTCACATTCTTCAACTGTTCTTGATTGACGTCGAATATCAGTTAAATAAGACATGATCTGGTTATAAGTGTTAGTATTGGAAATTTCAATTAATATAGTATCACGTATGTTTTGAACTAAACCAAAGATGATACTAAACATAACAACTTTAATAAGAATTGTTGATAGAATTGCATTACGGGCGAAGAATTTCATAATTAAAGTAATTAAATCATTAAATGATCGAATTGTTGTGAAATTAAACATAGCGTAGAGTGCAAAGGTGATGATTGTGACACCAGATAGGATACCAATAAACCATGATAACCATTTGTTGGAAATTGTTTGAATCTGAAATGTTGGTGAATTCATAATACATCTAAGCCTTTCATTAGATACAAAAAAAGCACCAACCAATTAATGGTGGTGCTTAATTAATAATTGAAACAATTTACATAATTCTTGAAAACTCAAGGGTTTTGATAATTGTTCTTTTTGTATTTGAGTTAACTTTAATGGCAATTTCGCCGCCTCCTTTAGAATCAGAAGCATTGAAGATTGTTTAGATTACCACCAGCCGTTAGCTTGACGGAATTGCACGGCATTTGAAACTGAACCGTAGCGTGATGTAGCATAGTTGACCAAACCATGTGTTTGATCTGCAACACTTCCTGATCCCCAACTTTGCTTAGTTTGTCCTAAACCACGATAACCGTTTGATGAAACAGCATTTGGATTACCACCTGATTCAGGCATAACAACTGAATTCCAAAGTGCTTCGGTTCCACCGTTAGCTAGGAATTGTTCTTTGGTTGAACCACTATTTGTGTTCGCAACTGAGGCTTGTGCTTTAACAGGCGCTGCTTGAGTTGTTGTTACAGGAGTGGTGTAAGTTGTTTGAATAGGAGTTGAGGTTGTTGTAGCTTGTGCAACTGGTTGTGTTGGCGCAGCGGCTAAGGTAGCCGTTTGAACACTTGATGCAACTGGTGCTGATTCAGCATCTAACGCAATTTCTTGACCAACGAAGATGACATTTTTGTCAGCAAGTTGATTCAATTGGGCTAAGATATCAGCATTTGTGTTGTGTGATTCAGCGATTGATGATAAGGTATCACCCGATTTGACGGTAACACTATCAGCATTAGCAGAAGTTACAGCAATACCAGTTGCAGCAACTGCAATTCCTAAGGCTGTTGTAATTTGTGAAACAATTTTCATGAATAATAAATCCCTTTTCTGATTAATTTTAGATAATTTCTTAACTTGATGTATTTATTATAACAAGTGAACATTACGGGCATGTTAAATGAGCCAGTTAAATGTTACTAAAATATTACGATTTTATTAAGAAATCGTATCAATCATCGGGAAGAATTATTGAAAATTTATAATTAGATAGATCTTTATAAATATTAATTTCTCCTTTTTGAGTTGAATGGTCATATTTTTTCAATGATTTTGTCATATCGGCAGCAATGTAACCGATCTTAAACCATGACTTGGTCAATGGGTTATGACAAAGGACCATGAGTGCGTTTGGATCAACTTTATTATCAGGTTCGGCTTGAATTTTAAATTTTGTATGTAACACATCCTTTGGTAGTAACTTATCCCAATAGCCTGATCGTACTAAAATATGTTTAATGTTCAAAGAGGCATTGGCATAAGAGGTACCCGTAACTTTAATGTGACGCATAGAAGCCTCCTTTAAATATTGGTAATTGAGTCAAGAATGGCGTCTACAAATCCATATTTTTCAGTTTCTTCTGATGATAACCAGTAATCGTGTTCAGTATCTTGTTGAATTTTTTCAATTGGTTGACCTGAATTAGCAGCCAAAATTTCATTCAATTCTTTACGGGTTTTTAAGATTTGTTCAGCTGTGATTTCAATATCCGTTTGTTTACCTTGGGCGCCACCAGATGGTTGGTGAATCATGTACCGGGAATGCGTTAGCATATAACGGTGATGCTTTTCACCTGATGAAGCAATAACTGAGCCCATTGACGCAGCCATGCCGACGACCACTGTGTAAACAGGGGCACTGATGAAGTTCATTGTATCAACAATCATTAGACCTTCTGTAACACTACCACCGGGGGTGTTCACATACATGGTAATTGGCTTGGTGCTATCAATACCATTTAGGTAAAGTAATTCTTGGGTGATTTCAGTAGCCATGCGTTGTTCAACTTCACCCGAAACCATAATGATACGGTCTTTAAGCATACGTGAAGGTAAGTCAAATTGTTGTAATCCTTTGGGAGTTTCTTCTGTAATAATCATGTGAGTAAATTTTCCTTTTCTATAAATGAGAGTGGTTGTGAAGTAGTTGTGATAACAACTCTTCGTCGGTATATTCGGATGCAGGATACTGATTCTTAAGAAAATGATCTGATAATTGTTCAACAGATAGTTGACGACTTAGAAAAAATTCTTTGTCAAAAATATCATCATAAACTTGATTAAGTAGTTTTTGATTATATTCTGAATCAGATAATGTCAGGGTGACATTTGTGTACAAAGGGTGAGGACCTACAAAATGGGTAAAAGGAACGTTTGTTTCTTTGTGCACACCTTCAATAAATAAATCAAGCAATGCTTGATTAGTAGTTGGTAATTCAATATTTATCATTAGTCCCACCATACCCTTATTACTTTATATGTAGTTGATGTCTTGCCATCATAGAAGGTGGTAGATGCATATAACTCATCAATATCGGCTGAGCCGTATTCGTCAATTTTAAATTGACGGAACATGATTTGTTCAGTAAATAAAGCTAAATGTGCGTCATCATCAGGGATGAATAAGTACATGGTATCACCTGCAAAATCAGGCAAGTTTTGAATAGATTTAGTATTTGGTTTCATGCGGGCATGGGCCATTTGATCATGACTCCAGACTTCATCAATATCATTACCTTTGTAAAGATGGAATGCGTAATCTATTGCTGAGTCATAAGGTACATCATCATTTCTATATTTAATACCTGATTCTTGAAGACGAATAGGAATTGTGTCATGTTCTAGGGCATGTTTAACTAGTTTTTTAGCATGAGTGTCGTTAAATTCTTCTTCACTAATGCGGTCAAAATATTTAACTGATTTGTTAATCATAGATATTCTCCTTTGAAATGGTTTAAACTATTGCAAAAATAGGCAAAGTGTTGGAAACACTTGAAAGGAAAAAGAAAAAGCAACTAGTTTAGCTAGTTGCTTTCATAAAGATTAAATATCGTTGTCATCATCATAAAATTCATCATAAAGATAGTGTGCGTCTAGTAGATCTTCTAAACGTTGATCTCTATCATCGGCTGATGCATCTGGTTCTTTTGGAAAAAAGACAATTTTGAAGATGTAGAATAAAACGCCAATACCAATTAACTGTAACATATTATCACAAGCTTTCTCTCATACTATGTTCAATTATACCATGAATTTAGCGGACTGTCAAGAGACGATTCATATCATAGGTGGAATCTAACTCATTTGTGACTAATTGACTAGTCAATTCATACGTATTTTGATTAATGACCACAAAGGGGTCATAAGGATGGTGCTGAATGTATTGTTTTAACCTTTTTGTAGAATACGTGGTTTGTGATTGAAAATCATTTAACACGATATTCAAATTTTGGATTTTTTGTACATTGGCAATTAAAGCTTCTTTTGCTAAAGCATGTGATGCTTTGGATTCATCATAAATAGTATTAAGATAACTTTTAGAAAAATGTGATTCTTGCTGCATCGCTGCTTTTTTCGTGGTCAAACTAATTGAGCTTTGATAAAGATGATGTGCGTTTTGGTAATTGGATTTAATGCGTTTTAATTTAGGTGATAAGCGTTGCGTTGATTTTTTATTAAACGCAATGTTGTTAGGTAGTTTCTCATAGATGATTTGACGTTGCGAAACCAACGACTGTAAATGATTTAAGTCATTAATGTTGGTTCGTTTTAATTGATTAAAACGGGATGTGCAAACCCAGAGGAGTAGCACACCGATTGAAAGACCACCTAAGATGAGTAATTTTTTAGGCAGATGTTTCATGAGTTTGACTTTCTAAGTAGGTTGATTTGGAACAATGTAATAGTTCTTGGGTGGATGCTGTAATATCATTTTTAGTAACTTTATATTGTCGCTCTGTATCGGCAATTGAGTGCTTTAAATAATATCTAACAACGTCACGTTTGAGTGGTTGGGATAATTTGGGTACCAAGCCTTTTAAGAAACGTTCATGTTCTTTTTTTGACATACTATATGCAGATTTAAAAAGGACGTAAACTTGTTGATTATTGACTTTAAATTTTTGGCAAGTTTCTTTAATTGAATGGTGTTTATAAAATTCGATGATTTGGTTATTTTGATTATTAGTTTTGAAATAATTTTCATGATAATCAAAATTAAGATTTAATTTTGTTAACAACATTTTGTAAATGTCAAAGGGTGTGGAGATGGTATAAGGTATTCTGAACATTTCCATGCGATGTTTCTTGGCATATTGATTTTTAAAGCGATCATGTTCTTGAATTTTTTTGAGATTCGTAACATTATCACCGTAATTAATGGCTTTGAAATGATGTTGACCATCATATTCAATAACCAATGGGATATTGTTTGGTCGAAAAACCACAAAATCAAAGAATTGTTGTAATTGTGTTTTTGGGTTTGTAATGCGGTATTGTGCTTGAAAAGGAATTTGATTGGTGGTAAGTAAATTACTAATAATTAATTCGCCACGGGATATGTTACCTCTACAAATTGTACAATAAGGTGATCTAACAAAATTATCAAATGTTTTTGATGTAATGTGCCCTTGGTCACATTTAAAACTTAATTTGTTTTTGCGAAGTGTTAGTAAGTTTTCGTCAGATAGTAAGGTTAGCTGTGATTGATTGATTTGTTCTTTACGATCAATAATAGTGCAAGCATCGCATCGAACAATATTTTTCAAATGAGATGGTGATTTTATATGAATATGTCCTCTGGAACAAGCTAATTTATATAATAATTTATCATTTTCATCATGAAATGTTTCAATGAAACGCCAACCTTTAGCTTCTAATTCTGGAATATATTTTGATACCATAATTAATCTACCTACCTAATGAGTCGTTATCTGATTGCAGACCAATCGCATATTGGACTTTATTCAATGAATCAGAGGCAGTATGTTTGATGGTTTGTTTGTGTTGAATGAATGAGATTGGGACGTGTTTTAACATGGAATTGAATTAACCTTTCAGGATATCTTTAGGTGTGTGAAAACCTTTATCATACCCAATTAACTTAGGGTCTAATTGGTAAAGTTGTTGCACATCAAAGACGATAAAGTCACTAGGTGAGTCACCTTTATGACCATGATTATGGCGTAAAGGGCTTAGTAAAATTGGCGTGCTTTGATGCGAAGCAAACATGGAAGTTTGACTTTGTAATTTTTCGGAAATTTGAATACGTTTTTGGTGAATGTATTTCTCCAATAAACGTAGATTGATGACGATAATTTTATCAAATGTGGCATATTGATCCATATCTGATAATTTCTTAGGTTGGTGACCAATAACTGTATAAATCATGATATCAGCATCTAGTTTGAACCATTCAGATAATTGATAATTTTGACTATATTTTGGATAGGTATACCGAATGGTGATGTCATTGTAGTTTAAAGCTTGTTCACCTGTACGATTACGTTCTTGGATTGTTAGAGGTGCACCAGTTTTGGTGGTAACATAATAATCTTGGCCATGTTTGACATCGTTCACCCAAATTTGGTGATCTGATTTATCAATTGGTGTTTCGGTCCATTGAAACAAATCGTAGATTTGTTTCATCCAGTGATCGTGGATATAGTCAGTGAATAAACGCCGATCGGCATATTGATTAAAATTTAAGTTTTCAGCGGGCATTAATTGTAACCTCCATTTTTCAAATGAGTTAAGCGGGCTTTAGCGATAGCGATGTCTTTTTAGCAATTTAGTTAAAGAGTGCTACTTTAAGATTGTTACCTGTTGCATCATAGCATGTTTGAAGAACGGCTTGATTTTGTGAACCAACAGCACGCATTTGTTCAAAAGCGTTTGGGTCTGTTCGATTGACTGAAATAACACCTGTCATGTGCAAGACACGACCATTAAGCGTAAGTGTTGAGCCAATGCCTGCATTTAATGCAGTAATCCCAGCTTGTGATTGTCCTTCAGCTAGATAGTAATTTGGTAATACAACATATCGGTAGACATATGGTGTCCATTGTGGCACTTCGGCTCCAGACATGTCACTGTAGTCTGCCAAATCAAAATGTACACCGTTTAAATTAAAACCATCTGTACGGCTAGGTGCTGGGTCAGCAGGTGTCGCAGCAGCAGGCGCGTTAGATGCTGGTGTATCGTTTGATTCCGCAACAGGTTGTGGAGCTGGTGCCGGTGTTGAGTCTTGAACCTCTGATTGATTTGTAACATTTTGGTCAGACGTATCTTGCTGCGGTTGCGGTTGAGATTGTGACGAAGATGCTGATGATGAGCTGGTTTTTGCTTTAGCCTTAATTTTTACAGCTGCTTTTTTCTCAGATTTGTGTGATGACACAAGTGCTTTAGCTGCGTGCTTTGTAGCATGTTCATCTGGCGTGTTCGTATTGGCCAATACTGTGAGACCACCTGCAACACTCACCATAGTGATTGTTGATAATAGGGTAATTTTAAATTTGTGATTCATAATAAGTAATTTGTTCCTTAAAATTTATTAGAGGTTGGCAGATAAGAAAACCTATGAGTTTTCAGCAGGCATTAATTGTGACCTTCATCTTTCAAATGAGCTAAGCGGGCTTCAGCGGCTGCGACAATGGCTGAGAAAATGTCATCAATAAAGGTAGTGGTGTATCGATCATCAGTTTTACCTAATGCATCTAATTCGGCGATGAAACCTTGCTTATGACGGTCTAAGTAGCCAAAGTTGGTAATGCCAATGGTTCCATTTAAATCAGCAATTTCTAAGGCTAATTGCTCATCAGAACCATATGTGGCACGGTCTTCAAAAATAATATTTTGGAGTGGGCTGAGCATTAAGTGGAATTGACTAGAAATGTCATTTTGAATAGCTGTTAAAAATGCGAATTGTACTTGTCGTTTGTTTAAAATAGCATTGACATTGTCCATGGCTTCTTCTAATGTAAGATTGGGCACAAAGCGGGCTTGTTCTTGCATAACAATTTTGGCTACTTCTTCAAATGAAACAGTGCTGGGCACTAATGAGTCTAGATGCTTGACATACGCATTAATTAAGGCTAATTTAGTGGGTTGACGTGAACCCGCTAAATCATATAGGTCGTCCATGAAGTGACGATAATTATTGAAATCTTTGAGAGATATTGTATTTGACATAAGCGGATCTTCTTTCTAATTTAATTATTTTTATTATATCATGCGGGACGCAGACAAGAGTTTTTGACATAATTGACAGAAAAAAAAAAGCCAACCATTAACTGGTTAGCTTTTAATGTTTAGTGGTTGCTAGCAATTTTATCGGTAATTGTTTGATGGTGGAACCAAGCAACATCCTTATCTGTGAATGCAACTAGGTCATTGGCAATGTAAAGAATGTATGTAAAGAATAAGACCATTGAGGCATCACCTTGCATAGCTGTTGCTCCCCATAGTACGACTTGGGCAAGTCCTTGTAATAGCCAGAAAATGTAACTTTCTGAGAAACGTTGCGTGGTTAAGAAAGCACCGGTGATTCCAATAGCAGCTGTAATAGAATCAATGATTGGACGTGGTGAGTGGGTCACATAAATTTCAAAGAAGTAAAGTGAAACAGCTGCAACGACAAATAGTAGGGCAGTCATTGTGTACCAAAAGGCAGGTGAATGTTTTTCACCACGGATGCCTGTTTCTTTGATTTTACGAACACGTTGATTAACGTTTTGGGCCCAACCAGGCATAATGAGGACAGGTAGATCCAAGAAGAGGATATACACACCTTGTAAGATGGCATCACCAGGATTTTTGGCATGAATGGCAATGACAATATAAATCAAGGCACTGACCATACCGAACACACCATTTAATGGCCGGGTGTTGGTGATTGATAAAGTTGTTGTAAATCCTAGAATTGCAGCTGCCATTGTCCAAAGGGCTAAACCAGTGATAGGATTAGCAACAGTGGTACCAATAATGAATGAGATTCCAATGGCTAAGAGGAAATATGACCGGGTTGACCAACCCTTCATCTGTTCAATATACCACTTGGGATTAAAGACGCTAACCAATGCTGGTTTTTCTGATGTGTTTTGCATGTGTAAGACACACTCCTTAAAATTTAATTAGGTCGGTTGGTTAAGAACCGCCTTGTCCACGCATAATTGTTATGCGTTTAAAGCAATCCATGTGAAGTTGCACACATGTGAAAAGAGCTTGACTCTTGATTGCAGATAAATTAGTGAATATCTAATTTATCATAAATTTGTTGTAAAATAGTTTGATAATCATCAGGATTGAATAAATCAAGTTTGGTCATATCAAATTTTATTTTAGGGGTCCAGGTATATGAATTATACCAAGGTTCATATTGTTTCAATAAGCTTTCATAGTAAGCTAATTTTTGGGGATCATCATCAAACTGTTCAAAGTCACGACCCCGTTTTTTGATATTAGCCAATACGTGTTCTAAATCAGACGCTAAGTAAATGGTTAAATCAGGTGCAGGTTGGGGTAAGCCTCTAAGACTAGTCATCATGTTTTGAACCATCGATGTGTAGGTTTGAAAATCGTTATCGTCAATGTTACCTGCTTCAAAGTTTTGTTTACCAAAAATAATATCTTCACCTAAATGACGGTCTAAGATCTTGCCACCGTGCCAAAGGGCATGTTGCATGGCCTCAAAACGATTATTTAAAAAGTACATTTGTAAACTAAAACCGTATTGTTTGGGGTTTTGATAAAATTTTGCTAGAATTGGATTATATTCAACAGACTCATAGATGGGTTCTAGGTTTAATTCGTCTTCTAGCATATTGGTTAATGTGGTTTTACCCGTAGAAATCATACCAGAAATGGTAATGACAGGTTGATGTTGCTTAGTCGGCATAAGTTACTTAAATTCCTTTCGTATCGAAAATCTCTATATTTTATTATACGCTTTTTTAAGAGAAAATGCCAGGAATTTTTGAGAAATTGGGCAGGTGTGCATGCACGATTAATGCAGGCTATCATTGATAATTTGGCTCAAACGGTTGACGTAAGTCAATCCATCTTTTTGACTAATATGATGGTCGCTTAAGATAGCAAAAACATAGTCATGTTGGCTTGATTTTACGTGACCAACTTTGTTAGCTATCCATGTTTGATCATCAGTTTGTGACACATTTAGGTCACTTTGACCGACACCTTGATTTGGTAAATTGTCTTGAGTCATTAATTGTTGCGTCATGACTTTGGTTTTATCTGACAAAAGGCTTGAATCATAAAAGATTTGGCGCAGGAATGTGAGTTGATCACTAGCTGTGGAATAAGAATTTTGCCAATTGTTAGGATCCATCATCGTTTGGGGCATGTTTAATTGTTCAAACAATTGATCAGGTGCTTGATATCCACCTTGTGCTTGTAACAGTTGGTTAGTTGCAGCATTGTTTTGATGACGTAACATTTTATCAGCTAAAACTTGGTCCGACGGAGTGAAGGTGCGTTGATTGTGTAGTTGGTTAACTAACACGGCTAATTTAACGGTGTCGCCTAATGGCATACCTTCGATTTGGTTCGGATAATTAACTAAGATAATATGATGAGTGGTTTCGTCATAAACGCCAATTTGAGCTTCAATCTTATCATGATTGATCGTTGTTTGGAGTTGGGTTTTTAAATGACTAAATAATTGTTTTTCTTGCTTGATTTGTTCATTATGTTCAGCTTGTTTGGCAATGGTCATCAAAGATTGACCGGCAATAATACAAATTAAGATACTGCCTAATGCCAGGATAATTGATAAACTAATTTTAAGAGATTTTGGCATAATTATGAGACCTTTCAAGATGGGTGCATAAAAAAAAGGTGACTATTCAGTCACCTTTTTCATTTAGTTAGTTATTGAATTCGGTAACAATTGGATCAAGATCATTGTATTCAACGATACCTAAACGATTACCAACAGAATCATCGATGAATAAACGATGATCATCGGGGAAAATATAACGACTAGCCCAATTACGGGCAGTTTCATAGTCGTCAAACTTTCGGATCACCCGTAAGGAAGCGGGATCTTTTTTACTTGGTTTTGTGACAAAATATTGCATGAGCGTTACAGTCCTTTATTTAATGATAATGTCTTTTGTACCAGCTAACAAAGCTTCAAGTGTTGCTTGTGAAACTTCACGCTTAACTTTACCTCTAGCAGGACGACCATTTAATTCAGGATTGTATGATTCTTCAGTCCAACGGGTCAATAAATCATCAGTCAAAGAATGAGGATCAATCTTAAGTGTTGGATCATTTGTAAGCATATCAGCAACAAGTGATTCGAATTGTGACTGCAAGATTTCCTTGTAGAAATCTTTTGAAATTTTGTTAAATTTAAAGATTGCAGTCATACGGTTCAATAGGGCATCAGGAATATATTGCTTTAAGCTATTGATTAATTCTTGACGTTGGTCGATTTGTGTATCAGCACTAGGTAAGTTAAAACCAACTGAGCCAACTTTAGCTTCAGTTTGGGCATTAGTGGTAAAGATTAGGATGGCATGTGAAAAGTCAATTGTACGACCACGGCGGTCTTCAATATAACCTTCTTCTAAGATTTGATAGAATAGATGGTGGATTGATTGATGTGCTTTTTCAAATTCGTCTAGTAACAAGATTTGCGTTGGATTTTCGTAAACAGCGTCAAATGGTGAGGGACGTTTTGAGTTAGAGCCCACGTATCCATCAGGTGAGCCTAACAATTGATTGATTGTTGATTCAGTTGAATATTCAGTCATATTGATGGTTGTCATACGGCTAGGGTCACGGTACAAAGCTTTTGTAATAGCTTTAGCTGTTTCGGTTTTACCATTACCCGTAGGACCAGCTAGTAGTAATGACAATGGGGTGGTTGAAGGAATCAAATTTGAGCGGAATAGCGTAATTTGCTTAGCAATTTCCGTAATTGATTCATCTTGACCTTTAACTTTATTCTTCAACTTTGTTTCAATGTTAGCAGGGGTTGCACTAGCTGAGTTACCAGTATGGTTATTGATAGTTTCAACTAATGTTTCTTTTGAAACAGTGTGTTCCATTGGGTCAATTGAGGCAATAGCTTGTTGGTTGTTTACCAATGGGGCTGTTAACTTTGACCATTGTAATTCTTTAAGTGAGAATGCTTGGTCAAGTAATGATAGTACATTATCAGGACGGGCAGTCTGCACGTAGTGTTGATCAGCTAAACGAACTGCATCAGAAACTAAATCGTCAGCGATATCGATATTATGGAATTTACGTAAATCAGGAATAGCATTTGAGGCAATTTCTTCAGTTTCAAAAGTCGTTAGATTGTGCAAACGAACGGTTTCAAGACGACGACTCATAGCAGGGTCTTTTAGGACTGTCTTTGATTCACCAGTAGTTGTAGCACCGATGAATCGGAAGTTGTCTCTAGCCATTGCAGGCTTAAGTGCCTGTGATAATTTCTGCATTTGGTTATCGCGTTCATCAAATAAAGTATGAACTTCATCAATGAAAATAATAGCGTTGTTAGCAGGGTCTGTGGCAAAGTCAATGACATCATTGATTGCTTTTTCAGTTTGACCAACATATGAGTTACCTGCACCTAATGCAGATAATGATAATTGGTAAATGTGCTTGTTCTTCAGCGTAGGTGTTAGGATTGTTGCATTAGTTTCAAGCATATGAACTAATTCAGTAACAATAGCCGTTTTACCAGAACCGGCAGCTCCAATGATTAGAGCATTAGGCTTGTTCATCTTGTTTAATATGGTCATTAAACCAAAGATTTCTTTGTCACGGAATAAAGCAGGCTTGTAAGTCTGCAAGTGCATGTCAATTAAACCTTTTGGTAGATCTTGTTGAGCAACTTGGCTAGCAGTTGGTGCAGTAGGGGTTGCTGGTGTTGAACCGTTGTTTGATGGGGTGTTATTATAGCTTCGAATAGGCATGTGAGAATATTCCTTTCTGAGTGAGTTGTGGGTTTTTCTAAAACCACTAGTGAGTTAATAGTCTTAAAAAATCCCACAACAATTTGTGAGATTTCATGAATTAGATTTCGTAAAGTAATTGATCAATGTGGGTCATACCAGCATTGTAAGCTTCTGTCTTAAAGGTTTCACCACCGTCATAACTATCAACCATTAAGTGCAACGTCTTTTGACTGTACTTGGGTACTTGATAACCAGAACTGAACCCGTATTCCATGTCTGAGAAGATAATTGGATATTCAGGTAGACGGTGCATTTTCATTGCGGCTTTAGCCCGGTTTTGAATATTGTTATAAACGTTTTCAAAATCAGTTCCACCATCAACGACTGGAATTTTTAAAGCCTTTTGCAATAGTACGGCAGCCGATTGTTTGGCAATGCCGTCTAGCAAAATTGGTTCAGCTAAAATGTCAGAATATGATGAGATATAGATATTTGATTTCAGGTCTTTGGCAATATCAATTGCAGCTAAGATACCTTTCTTGTAACTATCCACACTCATTGAACCGGATGTATCTAGATACAAGTGAATATCGGGACGGTAAATCTTTTTGGTTGACTTACCAGGCTTGAAGTCATTTTCTGGTTCACGACGATTAGGCTTGTTGTAAGTCTTGTGCATGGTCTTGGTGATGTTTTGAGTATGATACGTTGATGATTGCTTACGGATGGCCCGGTTAATCACTTGTGTGATTTTCTTAGTTGATGACAACTTGCGAATTTTGTGCATTTTAACCCGTTCTGAACGGCTAACACTACCACTGTCACGGCCCATACCAGAGCTTTTATTTTGGTTGCGTTCCGTTTCTGGTGAGTTAATCACATCTTGGATGTTGATACGTTTAACCATGGCTTGCAAATTTGACAAATTATTGATTTGTTGTGAAATTTGCTTAGGTGACATACCATCAATGTTATCAGCTAAGATAAAGACAATAGGTAGTCCATTAGTAAATGGATGCAAGACCATACTGGTCATTAAACTGGTTGGGTTGACTTTGGCAACAGTTGCCAATAAATTGAAAGCTTCATCTAGTTCAGCTAGGGGATAGTTGATGTATTCAAAAGGATTTGAAGACACTGTTAGGTCATTAATAAACTTTTGAGTTGCATCGGAAAATTGATCTAAATCTTGTTGTGAGAATTTCTTGTTAAAGGGTAGTTCTATAAACATGGCATTGATTAATGATCCTAATTGATAGAAGTTAGCCAATGTATTGTAAAGCACTTCTTCATCAGAGTTGGCGTCAGCAATATCTTGTGAAGTATAAATGACATTATCTTCAAATGGCATACCTGCATTTTCTAGCATGGTACGGAAAGGTAAGGCTTCTAAATTTGAGATAGCATGTTTCTTTAATTGTGCCGTATCAATGCCAATTTGGATATTTTGTTGTTGCCAAAGATCTTCGGCTTCTTGACGGTCTTGACCGATAGGGTCATTATTAAGAACAAATTGGCCTAGTGCTGGATCAAGTTGTTCTAGTTGGGCTTTATATGGTAAATCTTGTTGTGAAAAGTCATAAAATTCAGTTTTGAATTGTGACATATGCAATAGAATCCTTTCTTAGTTGATAAATCATCAAGAGCTTTGTACTCATAACCAATTAGTTAATTATGACTAGAAAGCCCTTGATAAAGGGCTTGGTGATGATTAATCTTCAACTGTAATGTTACCACCAGCAATTAATGAACTAAAGATACTGTTCAAAGCAATAACTTGTGGGTTAGTTGATTGGGTAATGGCTGAGTTTGCCATTTGACTAATCTTACCGATTGATGAGGCTTGACTAATAGCTTGTGGTTGAGCACCTGGGAATGTTTCAAAGATCAAGTCAATCAAAGCTTGGTAAGCGTTGATGTTAATCTTGAAGTCTTCGATAACACCTGGGATGCCTCTGAATAGTAAACCATCTAGTAGACGTTGTGCAAGCACATCGTCGTTAATGAATTGGTCACGTAAGTTATCGATCATGGCTGGAATATCATCTAATGTGATAATATTCTTGACTGAATCAGGAATTGGCTTTAAGCTAACTGAGCTATTACCAACTTTAGCTCCGATACGGTCTAGAAAGCGGTTTGCAGCAGCCGTACGGCCTAAGTGGGCATAAACGACACCATATAATGGTGACTTATCTTCCTGAACAGCTCCTGCTTTGACAGCATCAAAGTCTTTGATCAACGTATCCCAGATACCAGCTGATTTAGCAGACTTTAGGAAATCAGAGAACTTTTCAATGGTACGGGGTGTTGTAAATTGATTGAAATCTTCACCCATTTCATTGAAAACGTCAGAACCGTTGTTATCATCATCGGATTCATCTTCAAGTGGTTGGGCAAAGACATTATCAGGATTTGACTTCAACCAGGCAATGACATCGGGATCAAAGTTCTTACCAGCTGGTGACGCTAACAAGTCGGCAGCGTTAGGTACCATTCGGTACAAAACGGAACGTGAGATTGTAGCAGAGTCAACAGCATTGACGTTACCAGAATCGTTACCAGCTAGGATAATTGAGATATTATCAGGCAAGTCAACATTACCGATACGACGTTCAGTTGATAGTGACATCAAACTAGTTTGTACGTCTTCAGGCGCACGGTTAACTTCATCAAGGAACAACAAAGTCAACTTGTCAGGGTTATCCTTGGCGTAGTTGATGGCTTCTTGAATCGTTTGGTGAGGGTAGAATGATTGTGCAACTTCGCCGTTAGGCAAAGTTGTTTTCATAACACCAGTAACATCAGCCTTGTCTGATAGTAAATTGGCAGAGACAACGAATAGCTTTGTGTCTAAGTCTTGGGTAATGCTACGCATTACGGCAGACTTACCGATACCGGGCGCACCTAGTACGAATGGTACAGACTTGTTGACAACGGCGATCTTCAATAATGGCTCTAATTGTGATGGTGTGAATTTCATGTGAGAAAAGTCCTTTCTAAGACAAACGAATTAAACTAGATCATCGAACGCATTTGCTTGAATCTCAAATTGTTCAGATAATGATGCAAAAGTTAATTCAGGGAATTGTAGTAATTTTTGATTTAAAATATTTTTATTAGGTGATTTCTTGAGCAAAGTTTGGACAAAAGCACCTAGTTGTGCTGCGTTAAATGAGGTTTTACCTTGTATCTTTTTCAAGCTATCATAAATGAGTAAAGCTTGTCGCTCATTATCAGCAGATTGAACAGAATTAGCAATGTCAACTAGTAACTGTTGCATGTTGGTATTAAAATAATACTTCATAGCAGTTTGATATAGAATTGCCATATCAATTTTGGCAACTTCATCCGTTGGGTCTAGATGACGATATTCAAAGGTATCTAAACTAGTTATCTCTGCATAATTATTGAGATTCTCAATAAAAATATTGGGATAAAGTTGTTTTGAGTGTAGTCCTTTATTTGAGATTTCCATTTCAGAAAATCCAAATAGATAGGCCTTGTCATTAGGATTATCTAATGTTTGATCAATTTTGAAATAATCTAACAATTGTGGATTTAATTCTTTGATCGCATGATAAAGATCACGTAGGTCATAACCTGTAATGAATGGGTCATTTAATGACAATTGGGGTGATTCACCTGTTTTGGTAATTGTTCCTTCAATTGTTCGGATAATGTTCATGTACTTATCAAAGAATAATGGTGTTGAATTACCAAACCAACCTCTAGATTGATTGGGATTACCCGTTAACAATGAGTAATACTTAGTAAGTAATTGTTTAGGCGCAACGGGTTTTGTTGTGCCTGTTTGATTGTTTAAAAAGACTGGCATTTATCGTTGTCTCCTAATTTGTTTTGATAAAGGTGATGTCAGGCATTTCATTTGTCAAGTCGGCTTTGTGACCATTGACATCAATGGTTTCGGATAGACCTAGTACATAAGCATGGGCAAATGGATTGTTAATGACAGCGCTCTTAGTATTTGTGAAGATTGATGGATTTGTGACGTTGGCACCAGTCATCATGGATGCTTGATCATCAATTAGTGATAAGATGTAAAGTTGCTTCTTAGCACGGGTGATTGCCACATATGCTAGGCGTAGCTCTTCTTGTTGATTTTTCTTACGCTTGTTCATTGAATCAAGGGTTGAATCAATAATGATAACATGATCCCACTCTAATCCTTTAGATGCGTGGTAAGTGGCAACAACATAATCTTGGTTAGCTAATTGGTTTGTATCGTCACTGGTATCAAGTTGTTGACGTTGCGCATTATCTTTAGCTTCAAGGCGAATCATCAAGTAATTGATTGATAAGACGGTGGTGTTAAAGTTATTGGCATTGATATACTTGATAATTGAAGGATTAACCAAAATTGACTTCATGTCTTTAACGAATTCATCAATCATACCTTGATATGCATGATTATGTAGGACTTGGTTCATGACGGTTTTTACAACAACCTTATTTGTGGTTTGTGAAATGATTTCACTAATTGAATGGGTATGTTGTAAAATCTTTTCCAATGTTTCTGAGCGGTATGTTGAAGCACGCTTAGTTAAAGGCTTTGTGAACATATCAGCACCCAACGCATTCATATCATGCGCAATTAAATCAACTTGTTGGTTAGTGCGGGCCAAGACAGCAACACTTTCTTTCTTTTGACGGGCTTGGTTAACAATCTCAACCATGTCCTTAATTGATAATGGGCTAAATGGATAGTGATCATCAAAACTACCCTTTTCGTTAAATTGAATAGGGGTACCCGATGTCTGATAGAAGTGTACACGTTTCTTGTACTCATCAAGTAATGGCATAACAGGTACTGGCGATTGTAGTTGAATTTGAGCAACTTCATTAGTCTCAGCATACTTTAACAATTGGTTAGCCGTGTGTAGAATAGGGTATTCTGAACGGTAATTTGATTGTAATGTGAAGTTGGCGAAGCCACCTAAATGCTGTGATTCCATAAAGGCGTCGGGTGAAACACCACGCCATTCGGAAATGTTCTGTGAGGCATCACCAACAATTGAAACACGCCAGTTGTTGTAAGCGGCCAATGTCAACACCATTACTGTTTCGGGTTGCGTCGAATCTTGCGCTTCATCAATCACTAGGTACTTGATTGGTTGATACTTTGCAGGTAATTGACTCAAAGCATTAGCTGTGGTGAAGGCTTTACGAATATTAAATGAAACGACACCTGCTTTAATCAACATATTCTTAAATTCATCAGGATATGTGTTAATAATTAAGGTTAGCAGACCAATAGTCGTATTCACGTCTAAAGTCTTAAAGCGTGATTGTGGGGTAACTTTACGAATTGTTGTTAAGATTTCATCAACAATGTTCTTGGGAATATTACTAAAACCATTATACTTTTCGATTTGAACAAATGAATTGTATACAGCAATGTCATCAGCAATAATTAAATCTTTACCAGCGGGAAAGGCTTGACTAAAAATGTCGGCCGAAAAGGCGTCAAAGGTCATTGACTTAACACCTGGATAGCGGGCAGCTAGGTTGTTGGCAGCGGTACGGGTGAATGATAAAGCTAAAATATCTTTTAGATCCATGCCAGCTGTATTAATTAACCAATCAATTTTAGCTTGAATGGTATATGTTTTTCCAGAACCAGCACCCGCTGAAAGAATTGAGTAAGGTCCGGGATATTTTGCAAATAATTCTTGTTCAGGGGCCAATTTCGGGTCACTAGGAACGAAGTTTTTCTTATAATCAGTAAGTGAAGTATGCGTCATTGTGAAAAGTCCTTTCGTAAGGTAAGATTTTGAGATTAATAAACGTTGTGAAGGAATCACAACGAAAAAATAGAACGGCAAAAAAGCGTTCTATTTGAAAGATTCTCACATGATTCATGTGATACGAAGCGATTAAAATCGCTTTAAGGTTAAAATATAATTAATTTTGAGAATGATTTTTGTTTAGTAAACGTTTCAATGATTCAAGTTGTGCGGGACTTATGTCACGCTTCTTTCTTGGTAGAAAACGTTTAAATCGGTTGATAGGCATTGGATATTGCTTAGAATTAGCAGCGATTGCAATGACGCTGATCACTAAACCTTCATCATTAGTTTCAGTTTCTACGGACTTGAATGCATCGGGAGATGCTTCATGTAAAGCTAAAATATTTTTAATGTGAGGTTGATATGAAGTTTCATAAATGATTTCATGATCAATCGGTGATAAATGAATAAATGTTTCTTGTTCTTCTAAAGTATATTTTTGCGTCATCGCGAATCCTTTCGATATTTTTTGTAAAACTAGCAGAAAAGGCAGAGGGTGGGACACCCTTGAAAAAAGGACAACCAATTGTTTAATTGATTGTCCTCATCGGTGATTTGATTTGGTTTTAGAAAACCAATCGTTCATCATTATTTACTTGTGGAAAGTTAATAAAGTCATAAGTCACTAAATCATTAGTAGTATAACCGTTTAAATCTTTGTGATCAAAATAAGCTGTATATTGAGTCAGCATTAAGTTTAATGGATCGCCACCAACATCGGTTGCTTGGATTAGAATAATGGGCTTACCCAATGCTTGCGCGTAACCAATTTCATAAATTGTACCGGGGTCAGGTACCAGGTTATGATGTTCATAATCATAGTCTAGGATAGCGACAATTGCATCAGCTTGACGAATGGCTTGAGTATCAGAACGGAATGTTGCGTCTTGCCATTCACGGGTTGTCATTGCAATTTCTAGTGACCCGTATTTGTTTACAATTGTCGTTTGTTGATGATCAGCTGGTTCGTAAATATATCCAACGGTTTTGTTAGCTTCAAGATGTTCTTTAACTAACTTTAATCGTTCATTTTGTTCATCTGAGAAAAAGGGTGCAGCTAAATAAATGCGTGATTGTAGATTATTGCTCATGAATGATTTTCTTCTTTCTTTATGCGGTGTGTGTTTGCATTAATTGATTCAATTCGGTTTCAGAAAGACGAAAAACAGACATCGGTGAGGTATTCACAATACCTAAATACATTAAAGCAGCTAAAATGTAGTCATTATTAGCATAGGGTTTAAACTGTGAATCTAAACGTAAACGAATGTGCACATCACCGTGGTTGAGGTTGGTTAATTGACTGATGTGTTGATAACTTAATAGTTGTTGGTGTGCTTCAGATAACATATCCGGATCAATAAAACGTTTGTTCATTGCGACACCAATGATAAATTTTAACACGTCATTGACGGTGGCTGCTTGAATTTCGTCCTTTAGGTCTGATACTAATTGATACACGGAATTGTCAAGGGAAACACTGTACGAATTATTAGACATGTACGGGCTCTCTTTCGATTTGTGATAGCTAAATTATACCATAAAGTTTGTATGTTGTCAAATAAAAAAGAGTTCATCTATTAAGATGAACTCTCATAAGTTTTAATGAATAAATACTAATCCTGAAGGGTTAATTGTACGAACGTGGTAAGCTAAGCCAGCATAGTTACCTTCACTAATTGTGATTGAACCATCTGGATTAACACGATCAACAACACCAACGTGGCCGTAATTAGTAGCGCCCATTTGACCAGGTGCAAAGACAACGACTGAACCAACCGTTGCATTACCATCAACGACACGACCCGCAGCACGGGCTGATGATGGCCAATCAGATGCATTTCCCCAGTAGTTTCCAACCCATGACAATGAGTTCTTTACGAACCATGTACATTGTCCGGCAGGGTATGTGTTACCAGTAGTGCTATATGATGGTGCAGCAGGTGTTGCTGGTGTGTTAGCAACCTGTACTGTCTTAGTTTGAGTAGTCTGAGTTGAGGTAGATGTTGCAACTTGAACAGGCTTAGCGGCAGGCGCTTGTGATGCAGGAGCACTAGATGCGACTGATGTTGGTGCCTGAGCTGCTTGTGAAGCAGGCTTTGATGCTGCTTGAGATGTGGGTGTCACAACTTCTCCAGAGATTTTCAAGGTTTGACCAACAGCTAAGGTTGATGACTTATCTAAGTTGTTCAAAGCTAATAATGTATTCAAAGTTACACCATTATCGTTAGCAATTTTCCAAATTGAGTCACCGGCTTTAACCGTGTAAGTATCTGAGCCAGCATCGGCTTTAGCAGAAGTCTTTTGGACAGCTGTTTTTGCAGGTGTTGCAGCTTGGGCTGGTTTAGCAACGGAAGTTGCTTGTGTAGCCTGAGTCGCAGTTGCGGCTTCTGTCTTTGCTGGTGCTTGTGATGATGCTACATTAGAGCTTTCATTGGCGGCAACTGGCGCTTCACTAGCAGCAGATGAGGCTGTTTCAGGTTGAGTAGATTCACTTGAAGCAGTTGATGCTTGTGATGATGTTACTGAACTTGGTGCGCTACTTGCAGGTGCAGCGCTAGCTGGGGCTACTGCCTCAGATGAGGCTTGGTTGGCTTTAGCTGGTTGTGTAGGTGCCTGTGATTGTTTTGGTGCTGCTGAGGTAGGGGCAGGTGCCGCAACCGGAGCAGGATGGCTAATCTCTTTAGTAGGTGTGTTCACAACGGGTGTGGTATGTGCTTGCACAGTACCAGATAATTGTAATACTTGACCTGGATAAATGATTGCGTCCATGTTTAAGTTATTCAATTTTAGTAGATCTGAAAGAATTAGACCGTGGTTGTTAGCAATCTTCCATAGGTTATCACCAGCTTGAACCGTATATGTTTGGTTTGTTTTTGGTGTGGCGACTTTATGTACTTTTGGTGCAGTTTTTTGTTCGGGAATGTCAAGTTGATGACCTGCGATAATTAAGTTAATATTCTTAATATGATTTGTGGCAGCCAGAGCATTGATCGTTGTATGATTAGCTTTTGCTAATGAATACAAGGTCTGACCAGGTTTAATTGTGATGGTATTAGCTGATGCTGAGACTGCCGTCCCACCTAGTGCGGCTGCAATTCCTGTACTTACTAGCAAAGTTGATTTAAGTGTACTCATAAAATAAGATTCTCTCTTTTCTTTAACGTTAGTTCTTAAGACTACTTTAATATCTTAACACATTCTTAAACATTTGTCAAGTGGCTAAGTCGTGTAAAACAAAAACCCAATAGTTTAATAAACTATTGGGTTTTTTATGTGTTAGGAGTAACGAACAACACATTTTTTATTATATCACATATTTAATTTTAATGCAACATTTCAATGGAAAGCGTGGGATTCGAACCCACGGATCGATTCAACGTCGATCACAACTTTAGCAAAGTTGCACAATAAGCCTCTCTGACAGCTTTCCAATAAATGTCCTAAGCAGGAGTTGAACCTGCATGATCTAATGATCGCTAGATTCTAAGTCTAGTGTGTCTACCAGTTCCACCATTAGGACATAACTGCACTAACAGGATTCGAACCTGTAATCTCCAGTACCAAAAACTGTTGCCTTACCAATTTGGCCATAGTGCAATAAGATTGCGAAAAGTAGATTCGAACTACTATCTCCGCCCTTATCAGAAGTGTGCTCTACCATTGAGCTATTCTGCAAAGATAATGTCGGTAGAAGGATTTGAACCTCCATGACTAGTTTCGTAGACTAGCATACTATCCGTTGTATGATATCGACATAAATTGCAGGGGTTGGAGTTGAACCAACCACGGCTAGGTTATGAGCCTAGTAAGCCACCACGGCTTCTCCCTGCGATAATAAAAGGTGTGGTCGGAATTGCACCGATCCTTCTATCGGACTGACAGGCGCTCTTCTATGAGCTACACACCATGGGAATTGCTGTTAATGGAGTTGAACCATTATCGACGTTCTTATGGGGAACGGGCTTTGCCAATTAAGCTAAACAGCAATAGAAGCGAAAGACGGGAATCGAACCCGCATTCCTAGTTTGGAAGACTAGTGTACTGCCTTTGTACGACAATCGCATTGAGTGTCCCTGTCGCCAGGAGCATGTTTTAGATTTGTGATTATTAAGCTACACCCTGATAGCGGCTAAGTAAGCTAGCTACTTCTTACCTTCGTTATCTTGATCAAGGGGTGGACTGACACTTTCTGGTCATCAACTTTCACGGGATGTTAGCATTGTTATATAGTATGATCTATTATCAAAGGTTGCTTTCCGCTACTAATACTTAACTCAATTCTTATAGTCCTGTTACCAGGCATTCATAGCAAAGGATATTAGGTGATGGTCCTACTGTGGTTCCATGAGTTATCAGCTCACATTTCCGTGTAGGTAAATGTTTAAAAACATCAGATTATTATCCCGAATCGGTTAATGCTTTATCGTTAATCTTAACATGTACATTATCTTACTTAATTACTTTTTGTCGTAACCCCCAAACGCTATTACCTGTTTGGAGTTAGTAAATCAAAAACTATCGCAAATGATCGGCTAATAAGATTTATAAGATAACTGCTGGACGCTTTATCAGGCGCTTAAACCAGCATGACACAACACATTGACAAGGAATCGAACCTTGATTATTGGTTTTGGAGACCAACGTGATACCATTACACTATCAATGTAACTTTGGGCGCACGAACTTATTACCCAAAAAATGTTCCTTTTTTGTCCGGCGACTAGGATGGAACTTACTACGTGTTAATATACGTTAACAATGTAGTCATGTACGGTTTAAAATCTTCTTGCGTATACAAGTAACCGTCACACGTGTGTGCATTAAAATATCCTATCCACTGAGTATACGTTCTCAGTGATATGCCTCCGGTCGGATTCGAACCGACGGTCTTAGAATTAAAAGTTCTTTGCTTTACCAGGCTAAGCTACGGGGGCGATAAATAAATATTATAAAAATAAAGAAGAGTTGTTATCACAACCTGAAAGCAGGTGTGCATGAGGGAGGGTCGCCTTCGGCGACCCGATCTTACGAAGATGTTAATCTTAGTATAACTGCTCCAATGCGAATCGAACGCATATTTATTGGTTAACGGCCAATTATTCTACCTTTGAATTATGGAGCAATAATTCTGTTCTGAAATTGATACATTTCAGAACTTTCTACATTTTAAGTTGGTCATACACATGTTAAATGCAAACAAGTGGATCACGCATATTTCTAATTGTGACTGATACTGAATTATCTCACGATAATCTACTGCTCTTAAGAGCCTATGTGCATGGCTGTACAATTAAATGACTGAAATTGGTATCACAATTTCGCTTTAGCACTCTGTAATGCTTCTTATTAGAATCGAACTAATAGCACCTGTTTACAAGACAGGGGTTTTACCATTAAACTAAAGAAGCAATAACGGAGAAAGTGGGGTTCGAACCCACAACACTGTTACGGGCGTCTGATTTCAAATCAGATTGCTGTCCAATTCGCGTTTACTCCATTGATGACTAGTGATTCCAATTGTAACTAGTATAGGGTTTGCTTTTTGATACGGTACTTTAATATGGTATCGGCAAGGTCCCACAGTTGGAATGTTCGTCATATAATATTCCCCATTAACATTTTGGTAGAGCCAAAACTGAAGAACGACGGTTCTAGAGGGAGTCGAACCCTCATCTTCGTGGCGACAACACGGTATAATAAGCCGTTATACGATAGAACCAATATTAGGTTATTTATAACCTATAATTTTAGTAGGTAAATTTAATTTAACACACCATTTTCGGATGGTATTATCAGATACATTATAAATTTCACCTGTTTTAACAAATCCTAACTCTGATATTTGTTTAAATAATTTGGATTTGGTTGTAGGTATTGGTTTTTTACGAAAGTTGGAAGAACATTGACGACTACAAAACATTTGACGATTTCCATTTGTTGTAAATGATTTGTGACAATATTTACATTTTTTTTGATAATGTGAATGTCTATCAGCAGTTCTTTGAATTTTATTTTTGTTTCCAAAGGTATCAGTTTGAGAATGACAATTAGGACATAAAAATCTTAAATTGGATAATTCATTATTTGATGCATTTCCATCAATATGGTCAACTTGTAGACAAAGATCTTGATTTTGCCAAATTCCTTGGTTATGGCATATAGCACATTCATATTTTAATAGATGATCTTTTAAGAGTCTTCTTCTAATGGTAGGATGATATATGCCTTTTCTATAATATGTTAAATCAATATGATGTTTTATGACTGAAATGTTAAGTTGTGATAGTCTATTATTTAGAATAGATAATGCTTTTTTATCAACAGATTTATATCCAATTATTTTTAATATTTGATATTTGTAATCACATTTATTGATTATATCAATTAGTTCATTATCTGGAATTTGTTCAATTAATGTAGACATATTTTTTTTTCTCAACTTTGTAAAAAATTCTAGGAAAGGGGTGGATATATTTTTCAATATATCCACCAACTGCTAGACATGGATTCGAACCATGATGCTCATAACTACTATTTTCTCCGTTATGGCTGCCAACCTAGCTTTCTACACCGTTATTTTTTCTTAATATCCTGGTGCCGGATAACTAGCTTAGGTTTTCCCTAAGTGTATGTGGCTTCATTACATTCTGGATTACCGGCTATTGATGTGCGCACGTTGCAACAGTAATTGCCTGAATGTAAAATGATCTTTTACCATCGTTGCCGACAAGTCATGCAAGAGGTTGGATTTGCACCAACGAACCATTAAGGGGGTGGGTTACGGCCACCTGAGTTTGTCTACTTCTCTACACTTGCAAGATTCGCGCCGAAGCGCGATGTCCAAGATGGGAGTCGAACCCATATCCCGTAAGGGGGTGGATTTTAAGTCCACTGCGTATACCAATTTCGCCACAAGGACATAAGTTGCCCGATATGCGCCGCAGCTAACATATTTGGGCTAGGGTAATAGGTGGGATTCGCACCCACGCATGTCGGATTCACAGTCCGATGTGTTAACTAACTTCACCACTATCACCATGAGAAAGGTTGTTCTCACAAAAGCCAGTAATGGGATTCGAACCCATATTACAAGAGTGAAAGTCTTGTGACCTGAACCGATTAGTCGATACTGACAAGAAAATTACACCAGTAGGGGTCGAACCTACGATTCTGGGATCAGAGCCCAGTGCCTTACCAGCTTGGCGATGGTGTAATTAGACAATTATAATGACATGGACGCAACAGGTTTCGAACCTGCGACCTCTTGTTTGCAAAACAAGTGCTCTCCCAGCTGAGCTATGCGCCCGATATGCAGACCCACCTACAAATCAATCTGCAAAGAATTATTGGTGACTGAAGTTTCTTTCAGTGGCCCCGTCCTCAGGTTTTATGGGACTTGTGCCATATGTGGTTAAGATTGCTAACCAATAATTCGGGTGCTGACCATTAAATTCAGCTTCTATTGAAATTGATGGCTTCAAGAACCAGTACAATATGAATTGTAATGCGGGATACAGGGCTTGAACCTGTGACCTTCCCCTTGTAGGGGGGATGCTCTCCCAACTGAGCTAAACCCGCAAGAGATTTAAATACCAGCAGTGGGACTTGAACCCACATTGCAAGACTGAGAATCTTGTGACCTAAGCCAATTAGTCGATGCTGATATGATCGGAATTATTGGATTTGAACCAATGATCTCCATGCCCCAAACATGGCGCGTTACCAAACTACGCTAAATTCCGAAGGTACTATTTTATTATAGCACATTCATTTAAATGATGCAATGCCCTCACTAGGATTCGAACCTAGGTCCAACAAATTAAGAGTTTGCGGCTCTTGCCACTAAGCTATGAAGGCATGATGTTAGCAATAGGGATCGAACCTATGCAACTGGCGCTTCAAACCAGCGCTCTACCAACTGAGCTATACTAACATGATTAGTTATTTCTCACTGAAAACAACTATTTCATTATTATAGCATATCAATTTTCAATTGTCAAATCAAGAATACAGACAAGAAAAACGACGGCTAGATTAACTAGCCTTGTGCACGTGTGCACCGTTGGTGTTAACACCAACTTTATGATATGTTAATATCATCATTTAAGTATAAAATGAATGGGGTATGCAGGAGTCGAACCTGCACGACCGAAGGGTCAATAGATTTTGAATCTATCGTGTATACCAGTTTCACCAATACCCCAGAAATAGGTCAAATAAATTGACCTAAATGAATTTTAAGAATTACTCATTAACAGCTTCTTTTAAGCTCTTACCAGGCTTAAATGTAACAGCCTTACGGGCAGGGATGACTAGGGCTTCACCTGTTTGTGGGTTACGTCCGGCACGTTCTGCACGTTCTGTGACCTTAAGTGAACCGAAACCTGTTAAGGTTACGTCTTCACCCTTGATCAATGATTCTTCAATTGTTCCTAGAACTGTTGATAGAATACGGGCTGCTTCAGCCTTTGATGTTGAGTGCTTTTCTGCAACTGCTGCAACGATATCGTTCTTATTTGCCATGTTTGGAATACCAACCTTTTCATAATAAAATTAAATTCGTAATCGGATGATTACTTGATATATTTATTATAACATATCTTTTTTAGTTGTGCAACTAAAAAGTAAGTTATAGCCTAGCTTTTTGAAGGAAAAGCTAGAAACGCAGTACTGACTAGGCACCCTACGTGGTGCTTGACTTAATTATAGCATAATTCATTTTGTTTGTCTATTTAACATTACGGGTCAACAGTAATGTAATTGCATCTAAACCTTGCTTTGGTGATTTCACAAAACGCATAATTTCAGGATCTTGCTTACCAATTGCTAAAACAGTCTTGAAAATGGCATCAAATTTTGAGGCATCATCTGTAATCTTAGGATATTTTGTTTTCAAATAAGATTCAAGCGTTTCGCTGAAAGGTGAACCAGCTGAGGCTCTAGAAGCATCTGAAATATCTAAATCAGATTTGTTGATTGATTTTTGTTGTACTGTTTTAATAATAACTTGTGGATTGCTGTTATTTTTATTATCAGCATTTTTCTTGGCTTCAGCTTGGGCTTCAGCAATGGCTTTATCTTGTGCGATTTTAGCTTTACGATGCTCTTCTTCAAGAATTTTTTGGGCTTGAATCTTTGCTTGACGGGCAGATTCTTCTTTAATTTTACGTTCCATTTCAGCTTTTTCTTTAGCTAAACGGGCTTGTTCCTTTTGCTCAAGTTGACGATTCAACTGTACAATTTGAGGCAAATTAGGTGACAATTGATATTGATTAAAAAGTTGATCTTGGAAGGCACTCTGGAAACTTAAAATGGTTTGCACATCTGATTCTAAATTGCCGATGTATTCAGAAACGGCATTAAACTCTTTGTGACCAATCTCACGGGTTTTAGCTGCGGAAACTAATTTGGGTTGGAGTGCTTTAAATTTATCAAAATCTAACTGTGCAGGAATGTATTGCGCAAGTAAAGGATATTGATCTAATGTTTGGTTAAATTGTTGGTGTAATTGTTCCCAACGATTTTCTTTAATGGTATCTTGTTTAATACGTCTGTAATCAGAGGCTTGAGCAATTAACCCATCTAATTCATTGAATCCAATACTATCTAATTGTGAATCAAGCAACTCCATTTGTTCTTTAACGTTGGCTTTAAGATAACGCTGCACGTCTTTCCGGGCTTTTTCAACTTGATTGTAATAAGGCTTGACTTCTTTCATATCCTTGATAACAGTTTCAAGTTGATCTAAGTCAATGTTATCTTCATCGACTTGATCTAGAATTTGATGGGCACGTGCGATAACTAACGGAATATCTTCCTTTAGTTTCAAGAAAGTATCACTTTCTTGAAAGGTTGGTGCGGCAACATCAACCTTGATTAATTCATTTGTTTCTGTGGTTTCTGACATGTGTAACCAGCTTTCTTGGAATTTGAAAATAGCACACACAACTGTGCATGCTATTAATCATGTTTATTTATTTTGATGATTGGTGAATTTCAAACAATGCACCAACATTTGTGATTCTTTCATCATCAATGATGTTGTGAGCGTCACCTTCTTTAGCAGTGGTATCCAAAATTTCACGACTTACGTCATAGAATGTTCTAGCTTGTTGAATCAAAGCGTCTTGTATGGCTTGTGCTAAGACATCATCGGTGCTTAATAGTTCAACAGGTGGAATTTCATTGTTTTCAGCATACTTTGTATAGATTGCGGCCATGGTACGGGCTTTTGAAGCTGACTGAATAGCTGTTTTAAAACCTTCAGTATCAATTAATTCTAGTGGAATGTCACTAGTGTTTGGACGCTTGGCAACTGGTGTTGTTTTTGGTGTGGCGCGGGTTGGTGCTTCTGGGATTGATGGTTGTGTTTTAGCAACGGGTTCATCAGTTACGATTTCATCGTCATCATCAAAGTCGAATGTAGGTACTGGATCATTTTCAGTACCGGGTGCTTTTGGAAGATTATCTAATGAAAATTTTGACATAAGTAATTATACCTTACTTTCTATTTTTTTTTGTAGTGTGAATAGTTGAATGCATGTTCAGGCAAGTTTAATGTAATTGATTGAAATTAGTTAATGTTGGCCCAAAATGAAGGGGAATGATATGACCATACTCATTAAGATGGGTTGTGGCATAATTCATACCTTCTTGGACACTTAAATGATTAATTGCGCCACCCGAACCTTCAGTATTCACAAAGGCATCAGCATCATAATTCATCTCTAATAAGATTAAATCGAATTTGAGATTATGTGGTAAAGGTTTAGTGGATGAAAGATCAGTGCTAAATAATAAATTAGCTGTCATAAAAGTAATCACATAACTCATAGTTGTTTCATGACCGTGGGGTACTTTCACGGGCTCAATTTGCAGGTTTGTACCATTTCTTAAGGTCATCTGAATTGTTTTATGGTTGATCACCCATATTATATGGGGCAATAATGACTGAAATTCAAGCGGTACTTGAATTTTATCAGGTAAAAGGATGGTTAAATCAGGACGCCCTTGCGTTAAAGATTGTAACGTATGCCAATTTAAATGGTCTGAATGGCCATGTGAAATCATAATGACATCAATCTCATTTTTGATAGGGATGAGTTTTTCAAAATCAACGCCAACATCAAATAATGAGTGAATTGGTTTGACATAAATACTGGTACCTTGATTGGCACTTGAACCGTAAATATTAATAGGCACAATGCGACCGTCTTCATAACGCTTGTGTTTGTTTAAGACAATGGCTGGTGCGTATTGAAATTGATCTGACATTGAAAAAATAACCCTCCATTGATTAACTATAATTTTATTATAGCATATCAGTGAAGGGTTTGCAAGTGTTTAATCAACAATCGTTGGGTCAATTGATGCAGCAATCAAGCTAAAGATTGTTTGGTCATCTGTAATTAAGTTGTCAGTATCAATGTAGATTTGATTGTTGTTTTCTGAGGTTTGTGTCAAGAAGATTTTACCATCCCATGTGGTTGCAATAGTTGCGACAACATCCGCAATATAGGCAGGCCAGTTTTGAGGTGTGAAGATTTCGTCTATGGTCCAAGTCTCACCAAATTCAACGTAATCAGGTTGATCATCGTTTTGGTAAGTCATGTTTAAAACATGCTTGATGGGTTCTTGGATAATTAAGCTTTGTTGCAAGAAAAGGTTTGTTTGCACATCAGGGTCATTGATGAATGACAAATTACCAGAATGGTATTCATTGTTTTGTAAATGTTCTTTTAATGGTGTTAACTTTGCTTTTGTTTCAGCATCAGCCTCAGCGTTAGCTAATTCAGTTTCCGAAAAAGCTAAGGGATATAATGATTGGGCAATGCGAAAAGCGGGTAAATTAAAAGTTGCACGGTAACGGTTGATTGTTGCAATCAATAGGGCACTGAAGAAACGTGGAATGATATTTGCTTCGTTGGCTGCTTGAAAGTCATTGGTATTAAAGCAACTAACCATCAATTCAATGATTTGATGATATTCACTATTTCTGTAAGCTGTGGGTAATTGTAAATCGGTGTCTTTAATATCACGATCAATTGCGTTACCGAAAGGGAATTCGGTAATACTATTGTAAAATGATAATTTTGTTTGAAATTCTAATGTCATGATGGTTTTTAATCCTTATTATTTATAGTATTTAAGAAAAGACCTGTTCTTGTGAGCAGGTCTTGTTTAAGATTTATTTTTAATATCTATAAAGGACTTAGCACAAACGATTTGATCGTGCCGTGCTTTTTAATGAAGATGTTAAGTTTATTTTTGTAAACTTAACACTTTGCGCATTGTATGATAACTAAATGATTTTTTGTTATCTAAGATGGTATGCCAAACATAATCATCTAATGTATCATTAGCAATTATTTTATAATAAGTAATGGGGTGGGTCATACCATTACGACGGTTACGACCTAACGTTTGCGTGTAGTTTTCGTATGAGTATGTTGGCATGTAATAAATACTTGAGTACGCATGTGGGAACTCAATCGCTGCACCACCTGCTTTGTATTGAATGATAACGACGGTGTTTGGATCAGTCACATCTTCTAAATCTTTGATTTTACCATTGACAATGTGAATGGTAGTTGGTTGAAGCGCAGGTGTGTTATTAATGACTTGTTGAATCATGTCTAATTCAGAATTGTTTTGATAAAAAATTAGCACAGGATGTGGGTCATTTGATTGACGAATATCAGTTAAAATTTTAACTAAAATGTTTGTACGTTGAATAATATTGGCGACCATTTCACGTTGCACGGCTACGGCTTTGGTGGCTGACTCATAATACCCTTCACGATAATACTTATTCTTGACAGCATTATAATTACCTCTTTGTGTGCGGGGTTTTACATCGGGAAAATCAGCAAAATTTGGATCAATGTATTTAATTGATTTATCATTATTTAAATCAAAGGTGATTTCTTTCATAGTGAAAGGTGGCAATACTGATTTGGTCATGACTTTATCAACGGTGAATTCGGCTAGGGCTTCATCGATACGATCAGGCTCAAAGAAGAGATCACGGTCAATGTTACCTTTTTTGTCTTTAACCATTGGTTGGTAATAGTCGTCAAAGTATTTCACTTGTTGACGCATAAAATCAGTTTTGTTTTTATAATAATGATTCCAAACTAGATAACCAACTGCATCTAGGTAACTGTTTGAGTAGGGGGTGGCTGATAAACCAATCGTTACGGTAACTTTTGGGTCATTAATCAAATTATTCACAGCTTTACCAATTTTAGAAGTGGGATTTTTTGCTAAATGAACTTCATCAATGACAACTACTACTGGAATTCCTTGTGCGTGTTTTTCATTAATAACGGCTTCAATTTGATCATAATGATTTTTAATAAAGTCTTGGGTATTTAAGGTCCATGTCATGTGGGTTTGTTTAGCTTGATTGTAACCCATAATTGAAGCTTCCCATGAACCATCTAAAGTTTTAGCCTTGGGGCCAAATATCATAAAGTGGGCATTGCGTCCACCAGGTAAACGACCAATAGCATGAATGGTAATAAACGTTTTACCAACACCTGCACTAGGGGTTAATAGAATAAATTTATGATTGTCTAGTTTGTCATCAATTAATTGCGCATAATCCGTAGTTTGTTGGTTATCAATAAATAATTTAGGGACGATGATTTTTTCTTTTTTCTTGCGTGGCATAAAAAAAAGCTCCTTTGCGATATCTTATATCATAAGTATATCAATAAAAGAGCAGCCTGTCAAGGTTTTTGATATGTACACCGACAAATTGTCGGTTAATTGCTATTATTGCAACAGTTCATTGAAATGGGTGAAATCAGAACTGGCTGTGTTAAAATGCCAGTTGATTTCTTTGAGATAACCAGGTACGATTTGATAACCTAAGAGGAGCATGGCACCTTTCACATCACCATTTGATACGTAGTTGTTGTTAATATCACCCAAAGTTGGGTTGTCATAACGGTACCATTTTTGTAAAGCATCTTCAACTAAATGTTTTAATAAATAAGTGTCTAGGATATCATCAACGTTGGCTTGATAAAAGCGATTTGTTGGATGAAAAAGACTTTTTAAAATATAAATAATCAATTCTGCTTTGTGTGGATTATTATTTAATGTGTCAATAAATGCCATTGGTGAATTGTACCGATCAGGGCGGGGTTCTAGCTGTCGTTGCAAATCTTGCCAATCGGCACCAGATGCAATAATGTCAAATTCATTTTCTAATGATTTCAACCAAGTGATATGTTCATCAAAGGATGCACCTTGTGCTTTTATGGCATTAGGTTTTATGACATCTTGGCTACTATGCGATGCAATTTCTTGTAAGCATTGCATGAAATTAATACGTTGATCTTGTTTCATAATTATGTGTTTACCTCTTATTTAACCAATTTCAAAAGAGTGTCTAAGTAATTTGCAGCGTATGAGGCACTGTATGTGCTCAAAACATCAATATGTTTCATGAATTTTGTGCGGATTGCATCAAATTCAGTATTACTTAATGGTTCAATCTTTTGAATGTGTTTAATGATTATATCACGTTCATCATTAGTTTGTTGAATAATTTGGTCTAAGAAGTTAGCACGTTCATAGTAATTGGCTTGTTGATGGGCAACGCCGTTGATTGTTAAATCACGATGCACCGCATCACCTGAGAAACCATACTTAGTGACGTAACCATCAATCATGTTGGTTAACTTTTCTTGATTAGAAATATTTAATTTCGCATTTTGCATGATTTTCTTCATGGCTGAAATTAGCACATTTTGCTTTAAATGATCAAAGTTTGAATAAGGAATCCAATCAGGTTTTGTTTGAATACCTTGACTATATCCATAAATAACAAGATCAGATAAAATCGTTGAGGCTTGCACTAATGGCATACTGTTTAGCTTAGGTGGTACCGGTACGTTAAGCAAATTGCTTAAGTTATCAGTGATGACGTAACCGTCAGCACCTTGTTGTTGTAAGATTTGGGCACCTTGTGCAATTTCAGGTGACATTTGGGTAGATGGCTTAGTACGTTGGTGGTAAGCTTGACCCCAAACCAATTTCAAGAAGTCACGATACTCTTCAGCCCAGTTTTCACCTGAGAATAGCATATCGTTCTTTTGACGGTGTGAAATGATTGGCATAAAACGACGTTCCGTTTCGTTTGCCATGATGTCACCATAAACTTTAGTTTTATTTGACGAACGAACCACTGTGAAATAGTGGGGAATGTTCGTTGTTTCGTTACGACCTTTTTGCTGGAAACTAAAATCAGGTTGAGCGGTAAAGTCTTTCCATGCTGCACCCTTTTCATCTTCAGCACCAGAACCTTTAGCTGCACGACGACTCATACGAAGTTCAGCATCATGAATGAAAGGCGCACCAATTAGCATCGCATATTGGAAGTCATTATTAACGTCAAAGTTAAAGGTAGCTGATTTCTTACCAGGTAATCCTAGAATCAAAGCATTTGAGTATTCAATAAATGAAGACTTACCAGAACCACCTTCAGTATCTAAGATGTCTAACGAACGAATGTAAGGTTCTTCATGATTGGCCTTAGTCATGTTATAAATGGCTCCATTCAACCAATCAATTCCCACGGCACGATTATATGCATTGTCAGGAAGTTTGAAAAGCTTCACAAACACATCTGAAATAACATCAGGTTCACCTTTGGCTTTCCAAATATTTTCCATACGTTTTAGTTGTTCTTCAAAGAAATTGTATTGATTGTGAACATCTTGACGTAGATTGATGTCGGCAATGTGAAAGGCGTCAAGTGATTGACGCAAACTGCTAGAGTTCACACCGTAATTATCGTGAAGATCTTTGATCATTAATTCGGGAGCTGGTAATTCAGCTTCTTGAAATTCATCAGGCGTTTCTTTCACAATACGATATAGTTTAACAGGGTCGTGCACGTCAACAGCAAGTTGTGAGCCATAACGATGGTTCAAGTAAGCGAACCATGTTGAGAAGGTGTTTTGGAGTTCGGTATTACCAAATTTGGTGATTTTACTATCAGCACCTAATGCAATTAAATCTTTGATATTTTGTTCTATATCAACTGTTGGGTTATCAAAATAATCGTTAACTTTATCAGCATCAAAGCTCATTTCGTTATTAATAATTTGAGGATTACCAAATGTGCCTTTCATTATAAGGTCATTAATGGTTTTTTCATCGAATTCAGGGTGTTGTTTGATGATATCAATAAATGGAATAGTTGTCATTTTATAAAGAGTACCTTTCTATTTGGTATATATCTATTATACCATTTTTTAAAAATTATTGCAACTAAAAATAGTGATTGATAATGTGGCTCACTAATTTTTAACCCTTATTTTTCAAGGGTTAAAAGAGGACGTAAAAATCTTCTCTTATATAGAGGTTTTTTGGGGGTCTAGATAATTAAAATATTGAAGTCGGATCATTTTATAAATAAAGGGTTGCTTTTAAGATGGCGATTAATTGATCAGTTGTTTCCAATGATTTAGCAGACCAGTAAGTATGCTCATCAGGCTTGGTATTAGCCGGCAATCGCTTTAATTCTTTATCAGTATAAGTTGTGTACAATGGCTGGGTATGTTGCTCAACGTATGATTTAATTAGCTGTGATTTTGCAAAGGCTGCTTTATCACCAGACATAGGTGAACCTTCTGTTTTAGTGAAATAACGTTCTAGCCACTCATCTAATGTGCCAGCATATAATAATTGTAATAATTTATGATCTGAAATATCTTTGATGTTATCAAAGATATCATCATGAATACGACAAATAGAAGTTGGAACAAGTACTTGATTGTATAAATGAAATTCGTGTAACAAATCTTTTAGTATTTGTTCATTATGAATTAACATATTAAAAATATCATGGATGTTTACAGTATCAACTAATTCTGATAATTCAGCATGACGTTGATTATCACGGGAAGAATGTTTATTCGATTGGGTAGCTAAATTTTTAGCTAATTGTTTTGCTTCGCCAGAGGGAATTTCTAAAATATCAGCTAACATTTTGACATAATGGTCATATCGTTCAATATGATGACGAATAATATAACCAACTTGTTCAAAAGTATGTACCGTTTCATCGTCATAGTTTTGTTTAATTTCAGATACTTTCATGAGGGATAGATCTCCTTAGTGTAGTTTTTAAAGAACTAAAAAAGACAAAGTCATAAAAGGTTATGACTTGTAAAAAAGAATTCGTAAGAATCATGTATACAATAATTTGCATGAACATGCAAAAATTGATTATTTTATAGATAAATATACAGAAAATATTAGCATCAAAAACGGTTCTAAATATTAAGATTTTCTAAAGTTTTGGTTTTCTGAAAGAAAAAGTTTAGGCTTGTC